>FTCS01003265.1_pt1 | contig 15152 bp, 12 predicted proteins | sample 1639391 | NCBI WGS metagenome assembly FTCS01 (sample SAMEA3914864, study PRJEB12502) | metagenome | biome: forest; material: soil | place: USA | collected 2012-03-12 | depth 0.3 m | reverse complement strand
TGGGAAGCGAAGCTCTTCGGCGGCGCCTACCACGAGCCCCCCTCCCCCGCTCACGAGCGCCCGAAGTACGGAGCGCTCGACATCATGGAGCACTCCGACGGCGGAAGCCCTCGCTTCGGCTCCTGCTACCTCGTGCTCCGACCGCACGTGAACGAGCGCTGCACGTTCACCTGGGGCGACAGCTACTTCGGCCCGGAGCACGTCGGCACCAGCGACACCTTCGAGCCACTGCTCGCTTCGATGCTCGAAGCGGCGCACAGCGACCGCCGCGTCCTCGCGGTACACACCTCCGTTTCGCAGCTCGTCGAGCGCCTCGATCGCCTCGCGCCCCTCGATCGCCACGCTTCCAACGACGCGCCCGGCCGAGCGCTCGACGACTACATCGAAGCGCAAGTCCACGGCCCCATCGATCTCTCCTCGGACGTCACCGCGCTCGTCATCGATCCCGCGCACGCAAACACGACCTCCGGGCTCCATCTCCACGAGCTCGGCACACGCCACGGCTTCGACGTCCGCGCCCACCACGGCTTCATCCTCGCCACCAACGAGGTCCCCGACGCGTTCCGCGGCCCACGCATGCGCGCCCTCGCCGAACGCATCTGCGCGCCAGCGTCCTCGTCATCGCCAGCGTCCTCGTCACCGCCGACGTTCGACGCCGCCACCATCGGCCGAGCCGCGGCGTCCCTCGCCCGCGATCCCTCCGCGTGGCACGACTGGGACACGCCGGACGAAACGCTCCAGCACCTCAAGCAACTCTGGCACGTGCTCGTGCACGTCGGCCGACCGCGCGCACCGCACAAGTGAGCGGCGCATTAATTAAGTGTCACCTTAATTAAGGCTCTACTTCACCACGCCCGCTTCGACTGCCTTCTTCGTGAGGTACCCGACCTCCACGGGATGCGCGCTGTCGAACATGCCATAGTCCGCGGCCGGGTCCGCCTTCGCAGGATTGTGCGGGTGCGCATTCACGAGCGACACGTGCACGCACTCGTTCGCGCCGGCGTTGCAGCCCGAGCCCGACGCGTCGATCGTGAAGAAGCCGCCCGCGCTCGCGTAGCTCCCGCCGAGCGACTCCATCGTGCCCGTGTTGAAGCCCTGCGTCCCCGTCGCCTTGTCGAACGGCGACACGAAGTACGCCTTCCGCAGCCTCGCGACGATCGCGCCCGTGAGGCCGCTCGAGCCGCCGTCGAGATCGAAATAGACGATCCTGTTCGCCGTCACGTTCGACGGATCGAGACCGCTCTCGAGCTGACCGAGCAGCTCGTGCGCGACGAAGCTCCCGCTCGAGTGACCGAGCACGAGGACGAACTTCGACGCCGCCGTGACCTTCGTCACGAGCAGCGCCGCGATCTTCGAGTTCCCGATCTCCTGGTTCGCATACGTCGGAACGTTCGGGCCTTGCACGGCCCAGAGCTCGCTCACGCCTCGATCGCGCAGCTCGGCGCGATACACCGCCGTCGCCCAGCCTCGCGCGGCTGCGAGATCGACGTTGTACCCCGCGTACAGGATCGCCGCGCTCGTGCCGCGCGGGTTCTGCGTGCTCTTGTGCGCGACGCCGTTGCCGATGGCCGCGCCGGTCTGCCACGGGATCGCGTCGATGTCGGGCTCGGGCGCCGTCGCGCCGTCCTTCGTCGATGCATCCTTCGACGGGGCAGCCGCGTCGCCCTCGTCGACGGGCATGCTCGGATCTCCGGTGCCGCCGCCGTCTGCAGTCGGTCCGTCACCGCCGGCGGCTCCGGAGCCAGGCAGCGCCACGCCACCGCCAGGATCCGCGGAGTCGTCTGCGCTGCCGCAGGCGGCGAGACCACACGCGAGGAGACACGAAAGCAAAAGAGAGAAGGAGCGAGCGCGAAGCACGCGGCCGATCGAGCAACGCACGTGCCGCCGTCATCGCCGTGATTTTGCCGTGTGCCTGCGCGCAGCCTCGCGACGCGGCGCGAGATCGACCTCGCTTCCATCTCGCGCACCTCGCGCGCGCCCGCGCCCGTTCGATTTCGCGCGCAAGATCCTGCGCAACTCCTCGCCACGAGGGTGGGTTGCCTTAGCGGATCGATCGCGGCGCACTGCCCATAAAAAAGGCTATTGGCGCAACTTGCGCGACTAGCGCAGCCGCATCTGTCCGATTACGGTGCGCCGCCATGAGGCTCCTCTCTCTCGCAGTCGCTGGCATCGTGCTCGCCACCGGCACCGTGATGGCCGCGTGCGGTTCGAGCTCCGAGGACGCTGCACCGCCGGCCACTTCGCCCGAGGCCGGACCGCTCGTCGACATGCCCCAGGATGACGGCGGCGCTGCCGATGCGGAGGTCGCATATCCCGCGCCTCACGCCGGGCTGCCGCAAGTGAAGACGATGGGCGGACCCGTGCTCGCCACGCCGAAGGTCGTGCCGGTGTTCTTCCCGGGCTTCGCCTTCCGCACCGAGCTCCTCGACTTCGTTCCGAAGCTCGGAAAGAGCGCCTACTGGAAGGCCGTCGGCTCCGAGTACGGCGTCGGCGCGCTCACCGCGGAGACGGCGATCGACATCACGGACGCGCCGGACGCCATCATCACCGACGACGAGATCCAGGCGTGGCTGAAGTCACGCTTCGACGGCACGCATCCCGAGTTCGGCACCACGCCGATCGCGGGCGCCATCTACACGCTCTTCTACCCGCCCACGACCACCATCTATCTCGGCAACGCGCCCACGCCGAACGACGGCGGCGTGCCCGAGGGCGGCGTGCCCGAGGGCGGAACGAAGGGCCCGCGCGCGCAGGCAAGCTGCAAGAGCTTCGGCGGCTATCACCAGGACATCAAGGTCGGGAACATCAACGTCTCGTACGCGGTCATTCCGCAGTGCGCGACGTTCGGTCCGCTCACCGGCGTCGACGTCGTGACCGGCACGCCGAGTCACGAGCTCATCGAAGCGGCGACCGATCCGTATCCGATCGCGAAGCCCGCTTACACGACGGTCGACGACGATCACATCAGCTGGACGTTCGCGCTCGGTGCCGGCGAGGTCGGTGACATGTGCGCGCAGTACGACAGCTCGTTCTACAAGGATCCGGAGATCGGCTACGTCGTGCAGCGCTCGTGGTCGAATGCGAGCGCCAAGGCCGGCACGGAGCCGTGCGTGCCCGTGCCCCCGACCGAGGTGCCGTACTTCAACGCGAGCCCGCGCCTCCCGGACGACGTCTCGATGAACATCGGTGTCACGAAGGGCGTCATCGTTCCGGTCGGCAAGTCGAAGACCATCGAGCTCGATCTCTTCAGCAGCGCCGCGATGAGCGGACCGATGTCCGTCACCATCCAGGCGTTCGGCAGCGGCGGCGGCGGTGGCAGCATGCCCTCGACCCCGCCCGTGTCCTTCGCGCTCGACAAGACCTCGGGCGTGAACGGCGACAAGATCAACGTCACGGTCACGTCGAATGCTCCGACCGTCTCGCGTCTCGGCGCGACGACGTTCGTGATCACGTCGACGGTCGGCACCGAGAAGCACTACTGGGCCGGCGTCGTCGGCAACTGACCTCGATCCAACTGAGACTCAAGGGCACGTGCCGGTCGCGTCGACGAGAGACGCGACCGCGCACGTCGTCCCCGCCCCGCACGGCACCTCGCTGCCGACCGCGTACGTCTGCTTCGTGCCGTGACTGCACGTGTGCACGGAGAAGCCTGCGACGTCCGCCTTCGCGAAGCCGTGGAACACGAGCGGAAAGACTCCTCCGGTCGGCGCGCCACACGGGTCCACGGCGCGCTGCACGTACCGTGATTCGGCGTGCGGGTCGTCGTCCATCGTGCGAAACGCGGACTGCATCGCGGTCGTCGCATCGCCGCCGTCCGCGTGCGCGGCGCATTGCGTGATCCAGTTGGCGCCGGGAAGCACGCGCTCGAGCGCGAGCGTCGAAGGCGGCGCCGCCGCGAGCATCGGATCGGGCGCGCCGATTCCCGAGTAGCCGATGGCCTGCGCCGCGGCCGTCACGAGATCCATGTACTTTCCCCAGTTCCAGAAGGGCCCCGGGTCGTCGTGCTGGCTCTTGCCTCCGCAGATCGTCGACGTGCGTGAGCAGGGCGGGAGGACCTCGTCGACGCGCGGGATCTGCGAGTGCCCGACGATGTGCTGCGCGTCGATCGGGATCCGATTGCGCGCGGCGATGTCGGCGACGAGCTTTGCGCTGCTTCGATACTCGGCATCGGTGTACTCGGAGCGTTGCGAGTGGCCCGCGTGCTCGATGCCGATGCCGTAGCCGTTGTAGAGCGCGTGTCCTGCGTGATTGGCCACGTCGTGCTCGTGGACCATCTGCACGATGACGCCCGCACTATCGACGATGTAGTGCGCGCTCGTCTTCGCTCCGTGATCGCGGAACGTGTTGATGCCCGCCGATGCCGAGCCTTCGATGTCGTGGATCACGATGAATCGAATCGCGCCGGGACGACCGTGCTCGAACGCGGTGGGCGCGGGCTTCAAGAACACGTGAGTCAACGTCGTGTCCGGCGTTCCCTCGGACGTGAGCGCATCGAGCGAGGTGTTGGGATCGATGGCGTCGCCGTCGTCGCCGCCGCTGCCCGAGCATGCGGCCAGCGTCGCGAGCAATGCCACGTGAAGGAGGTTGGCGCTCCGCATGTCCCACACTGGTGCACATCAGGTGCCACGGCCGCGCTCGACCAGATCACCCCCTCCCGGCCCTGCGTTTTGCGTCGTCGTCGATCGAACTCAGGTCGCGCGCCGAGCCTCGCCCTGAGCGGACGAAGCACCGGGTGATCGAGACGATCGCCGTGCTGCGATCGAGCTCGACCCGGGTTCTTCGCCCGTTTTCTCACCCGTTTTTGCGGCCGTTGCGGTATCCGCGAGGGATGGGCGCACAGTGGAAGCAGAAGAATCGCGAGGCAACGGCCAACGCCAAGGGCCGCATGTTCACCAAGCTCGCGAAGGAGATCATGGTCGCGGCGCGCGCCGGCGCTGATCCGAGCATGAACCCCCGTCTTCGCATGGCGGTCGACGCCGCGAAGAAGCAGTCGATGACGAAGGAGACGCTCGAGCGCGCCATCAAGAAGGGCGCCGGGCTCCTCGACGAGGTCGTGAACTACGAGGTCGTCACCTTCGAAGGCTTCGCGCCCCATCAGGTGCCGGTGATCGTCGAGTGCCTCACCGAGAACCGCAACCGCACGTCGTCGAACGTGCGCGTGCTCTTCCGCAAGGGACAGCTCGGCGCGACCGGCTCGGTGACGTGGGACTTCAATCGCCTCGGCCAGGTCGAAGCCACGCCGCCCGCGTCCGGCGACGATCCCGACGAGGCGGCCATCGAGTGCGGAGCGCAGGATCTCGAGCCCGGAGAAGATGGCGGTACGCGCTTCTTCACCGAGCCGAACGAGGTCGACGTCGTCAGCAAGGCGCTCACCGACCGGAAGTGGCACGTCACGTCGGTCGCGCAGATCTGGAAGGCGAAGAACCCGGTGACGCTCGACGACGCGCAGCGCGCCGAGGTCGAAGCGTTCTTGAGCGCGCTCGACGAGGACGACGACGTTCAAACCCTGTACGTCGGCCTCGCCTGAGCGGCTCTTCTCGCGTCTCTCGCGTCTCGCGTCAGCCCATCTTCGGCGCGGTGTTCTTCCACGCCGGCACTTCGTTGAGGCGCGAGTACCAAGCCTTGATCTGCTTGTAGTCGTCCCACGGAAGGCCCGACGCCTCGGCGTAGCTGAAGCAGCCGCCGAGGCTGAAGTCGGCGAGCGTCAGGTCGTCACCGAGCATCCACTTCCGCGTCTCGAGGTGTCCGTTGAGGACGGGCGCGAACGTATGCCACTCCTTCTCGGCAGCGGCGACCGCGACCGGGTCGGCGTCCTGCTTCATGAAGATCTTCTTGAACAGCTTTTCGAATGCGAAGCCGGTCGTGCCCTTCGACAGGTGCGACGACTCCCAGAACTGCCAGCGGGCGATGTCGGCCTGCTTCTTCGGATCGTTCGGCCAGAGCGTGTTGCCCGGCTTCTTCGACGCGATGTACTGCATCATCGAGCGGCTCTCCCAGAGCTTGAAGTCGCCGTCGACGAGCGTGGGGACCTTGCCGTTCGGGTTGATGGCGAGGAACTCCGGCTTCTTCAGCGCGCCGTCCAGGCCCATCTCGATGACCTCGACGTCGATGCCGAGGTGCTGGATGGTGGCGTTGACGCGACGGCAGTTGTTGGAGTTGTGGATGCTGTAAAGCTTCATGGAATCCTCCCGGGTTTGGTTGCGGCCGACGATGGAGCCACAAGACCACGCGCCTGGGAAGAGTCGGCGGCCCTCAAGGCGTCGATGCACACCCCTCCGCGCACGTCGTCGTCGCGCACAGATAGAGCGCCACGAATGGCCCCACCGCGGGATCGTCCGCGCCCGTCAGGCCCGCCGCGATAGCGCACGTCGTGATGCACGAGACGAGGTTCTGGCCCGGCGCGTAGCAGCCTTTGGGCATGCCGCACAGGAACAGCGAGAGACACTTCGGATCGGCCGCGCACTTCGCGTAGTCGGCCCCGCAGCTCGGCGCCGTCTCGTTCGCGCCGGTGGCGCACTGGAAGCAGGCGCTCGTCTCGACGAGCGTCGAGACGGCGGCGTCGACCCCTGCGTCCGCGACCGGCACGTCGGTGATCGGCGCGACATCCACGCAGGCCGCCGAAGCCGCCGAGATGGCCAGTCCAAGACTCACGAATATCGGCGTCGTTCGGGATCTATTTTGCATTTCAAAACTCGTATTGGAGGCCGACGGTGGTGACGAGCTGGGCGACAGGCTGAAGGCTGGGAGTCTGATGGTTCGGCTGGTAGTCGGTCACAGGACCGACGATGGCGTTGATGCGATCGGCGACCTGGTAGTTGGTGCTGATCCGGTACGTGAGGCCCTTGACCCAGGGAGCGGCTCCGCTCAGCGTCGCGCGGAGCGTGAGCTGCGCAGGCGCATACGGAGCCGTCGGGTAGTTCGCGGTGTACGCGTTCGCCACGGGCGCCTTGGCCGCGTACAGCCCTGCGAGCGCCACGGTCGGCAGTCCGTCGGGCAACGCGTAGGAGATGCGTCCGTTGCCGAACATGTGCGGCGAGCTCGGCAACGGCTGTCCGCCGCCTGCGTTGTCGCCGTCGTTCTTGGAGAACGCGCCCGTGACGTTCGCGCCGTAGCGAAGTCGGCCAATCGCGACCGAGCCCTCGAAGCCTGCGTTGAACCCGTAGCTCTCGATCCGATCGTCGTTCTGGAACTGATAGAGCGGCGCGAGCGTGCTCTTTCCCGACCGGACGTAGGCGGCCGCTTCTTCCGGCGTGAACGCGTGGAGGTCGACCAGGTCCGTCCACATCGACCGGAACGCGCCGAAGAGGAGCCGCTGCGCGCCGAACATCTGCTCGAAGGAGATCTCCGCGGAGCCCACCGACTCCGGGCGCACGTTGCCGGCCGGCTCGAGCGGGTGCGTAAAGTAGCTCTCGTTGAAGCTCGGCGCACGAAACGCCTCCGAGTAGGCCGCCTTCAGCACACCGCCCCGCCAGACCTTGGCGCTCGCGGCGAAGCGCGGCGAGACGACGGGCGTGAAGCGCTGGTCGTAGTCGAACCGGAGCCCGACGTTGAAGCTGAGCCACGGTACCGGCGACCACGTCTGCTGGAGATAGGCTCCGAGGACGGCATCGGTCCGGTCGATGATGCCCAAGCTCTTGGCGAGCGGCGCACCGGTCTCCTCCGCGTAGGTGTCCGTCTTCTCCTGTCCGGAGCGGACGCGAGGATCGACGCCGACGAGCGTGACGAACGAGCCGTCCTTCAGCCAGTCGAGCGTCGTCTGGACCTCGACGCCCGCCCAGCGCGCGCGCCCGACGACGGCAAAGAGGCAGGCACCACTCTGGCGCGCGCATACCTGACTGACCGAGCTCACCAAGTATGTCTGCTCGTCGTACCCGTCGGCGTAGAGGCGAGTGTTCACCTGAGCGATCGCCGAGAGCGAGGCGTGGTGCCGGAGCTCGGCGGAGAAATGCCGAGTGATGTGTCGGTTGGCGACGTCGTCGAAGTTCGTGAAGCCGAAGTTCTCGCTCGACTTGTTCGACGAGGCGCGGACCGTCGCTTCGAAGTTGCCGCTGACGAAGCGACCGAAGACGGCGGGCTCCTCGAGGAATTCGTTCTCGGTCCGGCGACCGCCCCAGACGCCGGGCGCCGAGCCCTCGCCGTAGCTGGGGAGCTTGCCGGTCGCGGGATCGATCCCGGAGACCTGCGCGCCATAGAAGAGCCCAGGGCCGTTGGAGCGCCGGTATTCGACGGCTATCGTGAGCTCGCTCGGCGCGCCCAGGAACATGAATTCGTGGCCGACACCGGCGAATCCGCGTGCGCTGAACGGAAGATCCGATTCGGCGCCGAGACGTACGCCGCGGAACGCGTTCGCACGCTTGGTGATCACGTTCACGACCGCGAGCATGGCGTTCGATCCGTAGAGGACCGAACCGGGACCGAGGACCAGCTCGATATGATCGATGAGCTCCATCGGAATGCCGGCGTCGTAGCCGAGGGGCGCGCCGCCTCGCACGAAGTCGTTCACGGGATGGCCGTCGACGAGCAGCAGGACATGCGTGTTCGAGTCGGACTCGAGGGTGACGCCGCGAGCGCCGAACCCGGCGCCCGAGCTCTTGCTGGCGCCGGTGGCGCCGAGGCCGAGGAAGTCGATCGCCTCTCCGACCGTGTGCATGCCGTAGTCGTGGATCTGCTCCGCGGTGATGACCGATGACGTTGCGGGGCCCGTGCTCTCGAGCTCGCTGACCTTCGATGCCGTCGTCACGATCTTCTGGTCGAGCAGTCCGTCGAGCTCGACGTCGTCGGCGCGGCTGCTCGAGGCGAACGTCCAGATGGCGAGCGCGGCGAGGACGGCTTGGTGGAGCTTGCGTCTCATTCGAACACCGTCATCAGGCGAACGACTTCGGTGCTCATGGCGACGTTTTGCAGCCTCGCTTGGGTGACATGAAAGAGGAGCTTCGGTTTGGCGGACGCCGCGTCGAAGCCGAGAACGTCTCCTCCGCTCGGCACGTATCCCGCCACGCTCGCGACCGTCAGCACGCTGACGCCCTGGAACGCGGTGCGGAGAGCTCCCAGGTCGTCCTGGAAGCCCGGCGTGAAATAGACGATCGAGAAGTGCTCCGACCGGCAGCTCGCGGCGAGCGCCTCGGCGGTCGTGAACTTCACGACGACGTCGTCGTGGGGAAACCCGCCAAGCGACGGTGTCTGCCGCAGCATGGCGAGGATCTGCGCGGTCACGCGCTCCGAGTCCGCGTTGCCCGGCCTGGTCACTACGGCGAGGCGAACGTGACCGCCCGAGCGGTCGGCGAGGTTGCGATCGTAGGAAGCCACCTTCGCGAGGAGCTGGACCTGCAGGCCGAGCGGGACCGATTCGGCCTCCGCGTCGCTCATTCGTCCCCATGACAGAGACGTCAGGAGCGCAGCGGTGATGAACAGCCTGCGCATCGTCCTTCTTGTGGGACAACGGCCGGCCGCTCGGGGGCGAACAGGGGTGAGGCTCACTCAGTCGGGAGCAGGCGCGAATCGGCGGACGACGTCTCGGAGGAGCGCGCAGTCGAAAGGCTTGTCGAGGCGCTGGTTCGGGACGCGATCCAGGAATGCCCCGGCTTCCGGCGAGAATGCGCCGCCCGTGATGAACACGACGTGCTCGCACAGCGCCGGCGCCGCGATCTCCAGCTCGGCGAAGAAGCTCATGCCGGTCATCTCGGGCATCATCAGGTCGCAGAGGACGACGTCGAACGTCTCGCCGGCGCGGATGCGCTCGAGGCCCGCGCGGGCGTCATTGACGACGAAAACGTCGTGCTCACACGTCAGGACTCTCCTCACGACTTCGGCAACGCTGGCGTCGTCGTCGATGACGAGCACGCGCGCATGGCGGGCCGTCGTCGCGACGTCGATCGCAGGCGGCGGCAGTGGGCGCAGATCTTCCATGCTGGGCGGAAGCACCACGCGGAAGATCGTCCCCACACCAACCTCGCTGTCCACCTGGAGCTCACCGCCGAGCTCGCTGACGAGGCCGTGGCAGATCGACAAGCCGAGCCCCGTTCCGACCCCGATCGGCTTCGTCGTGAAGAAGGGGTCGAAGATCCGCCCGAGCCGCTCCTGCGGAATGCCTTCGCCGCTGTCCTGCACTTCGATGACGGCACGGCCTTTGGCGTCGATCCTGGTCACGACCCGGATCTGGTTGGCGTCGACGTTTCCCGCAGGGATCGCCTGCGCGGCGTTGACGAGGAGGTTGATGAACACCTGACGGAGGCGGCCCTCGTCCGCAGCAATTGCCGGCGTGGGACCGTAGTCCTTGATCAACCGCGCGCGGTGCCGGATCTCGTTGAACGACATGTCGATGGACACGTCCATGACGCTCGTAACGTCGAGCGTCACGCGGCGCTCTTCGTCGGCGCGCGAGAACGCCTTCAGGCCGCGGACGATCTTGCGCACGCTCTCGGCGCCGGCGCGGGCATCGTCGGTCATCGCGAGGAGGTTCGCGAGCCGTCCCGTCGGAATGACATTCGACAGTCGGCCGAGGTCCTCGGTAAGCAGCTCGAGATTCGCGACTACGTACGTGAGCGGATTGTTGATCTCGTGAGCGACCCCGGCAGCCAGCGTGCCGACGGCGGCGAGCCGACTCGATTGCACGACTTCCATCTGGGCCCGCTTTCGCTCGCTGATGTCGCGCGCGATCAGCAGCGTGCCCGGCTCGCCGTCCAGGTCGAAGCCGTGCTCGCGCACCTCGACCACGGCCAGGCTACCGTCGACGCACCGCCAGGACTCCTCGCGAAGCTCCGGACGCGCTCCTGGCCGCCCAGCAACCGGCTCGTGGCCGGGCAATACCCTCTCGATCTCCCTTCCGACGAGGTCGGCGACCGATGGATGGCCGAGCAGCGACACGAGCGCAGCATTTGCGTATCCAACACGTCGCTCGGAGTAGACGGCAATCGCGTCCGGCACACTCTCGAGGACACGTCGAAACCGGTCTCCGGCCCGCGCCACGCGCTGCCGTTCGAGTCGGAGGGCGTCCTCGCCGTCGTGCGCGGAGGTCACATCGGTCAGCGTCACGAGCACGTGCTCGACCACCCCGGCCGCGTTCAGCAGCGGCACGGCCTCGACGCGAACCCATCGATGACTGTCGTCGAGGCGCGTGACCTTGAGCACGCCCGCATCGTGCGGCGCGCCGGTGCGGCGCACGATGACGCTGGGATTGCGGTCGATCGGCAGCCGTACGTCGTTCAGGCTGAGCCGACAGAACTCGTCGGGGGACCGTCCCACCAGCTCCGCCGCACGCGCGGCGAGGATCTCCTCGGCCGCTCCGTTGACCTCGGCGATCTTCCCCTCGCGATCGATCGAGAAGACACCAAAGCCGCGGACGGCAAGGAGGCTCGACAAGAGCGCTGTCTCTTCGGCGCTGCTCCGCACGACCGGGTCGGGCCCATGTGATCGCGCGGCGCTCATGCGGTGTACCTGGCCACGACGAGGGTGATGTCGTCATCCGGCGTCGCGGACCACGCGCGGAGAGTATCGAGCAGCTCGCTCTGGATCCGCTCCGTCGGTTCGGCGTGAAGCAGCTCGAGCTCTTGCGCCAGACGCTCGATGCCGAACTCGCGGCCGTCGTCGTTGCGCAGCTCGGTGACGCCGTCGGTATAGAGGAGCATCACGTCGCCCGGCTCCAGCTGGAGCTGCGTCTCGACGGTGCCGCGCTGGATGTCGCGCCGTGCTCCGACCCACGTTCCCGGCGTGCTGATGAGCTCGCAAGCCTGTTTTCTCGCGCGATGAACGAGGATCTCTTCGTGCGCGCCCGCAAAGACGACGCGGCCGGATCGATGGTAGCGAAGGAGCGTCAGCGTCGCGTGGTCGTCGCGCTTCAGGCGGTTGCGGACGTTCTCGAAGAGGACGGCGTTCAGGACGCGCAGCACGTCTCCCGGTGCAGCGGTCGGTTCACGCTCGACGAGGCCGGCGATGACCGACTGCATCATCAGCATGATGAGCCCCGCGTCGAGGCCGTGACCGGCGACGTCGCCGATGCCCATCCAGCAGCCGTCTTCCAGGGGCAGGACGTCGTAGTAGTCACCGCCGACATCAGCGGCTGGAACCATCGCGGCGGACACTTCGAGCCCCGGCACCACGAGGGAGCGCGGAAGGATGGCCGTCTGGATCCGCTGCGCGAGATCCATCTCGCTCTGGAGCTGCTGCTGCCGGGCCACGACGGCAGCCCCCATGACGTTGAACGCCTTCGTCAGCGTGCCGATCTCGTCGTTCGAGAGGACGTCGACGACCGAGGACGAGCTCGCGCCACTCGCGGCGAGCGAGGTCGCCGCATCCGACAAGCGCTGCAGCGGGCCGACCACGTAGCGTCGCGCGAGGAACCCGAGGAGCGCTGTCGTGAAGAGCGCGAGCCCGGCGCTCGTCCAGAAGAGGTTGCTACGAGTCGCCTTGAACGCCGCATTTTCCGGCGCGAGCGAGAAGGTGATGGTGAGTCGGGCCACGGGCACCCCTGCCTTGCTCACGATCGTCTTCGTGGCGACGAGCGAGTCCGGCGAGACAACCGCGCCGTCGGCAGCGCCGTGCTCGGGAGGCGCATTGGGAGGGCCGCCGGGCGTCGTCCACTGAGCGGTCGGAGTCGTCGTCGCCGTTGGCCACACCGCCGCCGCCACGATGTCGGGGTTGGTATGAAGATGGTTCAGTTGCTGCGTGATGTCCGCGACGTCGCCGAAGTCGATGGCCACGCGAAGCTCGGTCGCCAGGAGCTCCGTGACCATGAAGCTCGCACTGGTCTTCGCGGCGATCAGCTTCGTCCGCTCCCTCGCGGTGAGCTGGAGGAAGAGCGCAGCGGAGATCACCACCAAGATCAGGCTCGTGATCGCGACGACCTTCGTCCCGAGAGAGACGAACCTCGTGCCCCGTTTCGCCCCGATCGTCATTTGTCCACGGACACCAGATCGATCGCGAACATGTGGAGCGCGTGCAGGCTGCGGCGCTGCCAATGGATCTTCGTGTTGGAGAGGAAGCGAATCCGATACCGGGCCGCCGCCTCCACCTCCTCGACGCGGGTGATCCACGTGACGATCTTCTTGAAACAGGCGGAGTTCATGAACTCGAGCTGCCGGAGATCGACGACGACCTCGCTCACGCCGGCCCGGACGGCTCGGCCGTGTACTTCGGCGAGGGAGCGCCCCAGCTCCTCGACGGCGTTCATATTCGCGTCGCCGACGAGACAGACATGTAAGGAGGACGGTCGATCCGAGACCGCGACCGAGAATGCCTCGACGTTCGCGACAGTGCTCATGACTCCCCCCTCTTCTGAACGAGGCCGCGCGCGTTGATCTCGACGAGCTCGCCGCTGACGACCAGCTCGAGCGTCATTTCGCCCTCGCTTCGTATGCGCGCGAGGCCGAGACCCGAGCCGTGCGCTTGCAGCGCGCTCCGGCGGAGCATCGAGTTGTACAGAACGCCCGGATCGGCAGCCCGCCCGAGGGCCTCGAAGCTGCCCACGAGGACTGCGATTCGCGCTGGGTCCGTGCGGTTGCGCGTCCGCACGGTCACGACGCCGCTCTCGCGATCGAGATCGACGTGAAGGTACGTCTCGCCGCCCGTCGTGTACTTCGCGGCATTCTCGAGCAGCTCGTGGGTCGCGAGTGCGAGCCGCCCCGCCACGTCGGCATCGTCGACGACGCGCGAGTAGAACTCGGAGACGAAGCGCCGGACGATGGTGATGAGAGCGACGCTCGGACGAAAGACGAGCTCGAAGGAAGGAGTCGAGGGGGTCGGTGGCATCGACTCGGCCCCCGCGCCTTCGTCGGAGCTTGGGAGCATGTCTTGAGTCATGCGCCTTCCTACGTCCCCACCGGAGCCGGTGTTAAGGGTGTGGTGGCGGAGTTGGTCTGAACCGCGCGACGTGGGTGGCCGTGAAGAAGATCTGGACCCATGCATCCGGGTCCGATCGGAGAACAAGCAGTGGCCCGAATCTTGGTCGTCGGAGTGGATCCGTGGCGGACGGAAGCGGCAGCTCGGCTGCTCGCTGCCGGGCACGAGATCGCGGTCGCCAGCGAAGCCTTCGAGGCCGCGGAGCTCGCGCTCGACACGCCGACAGCGGCGATCGTCACGCAGGCGGCGCTCGCCGGGGCGTCGGGCCTCCAGCTCTGTCGGCTCGTGCAAGCAGGGAGGCCGTTTCCGGAGACTCCCGTGATCGTCGTGAGCCGTCGAGGCGAGATCGACGCCGCCTTCCAGGCGCGCGCGGCGGGCGCCGCCGCCAACGTCGAAGACATCGAGGGCGTCCTGCGCGTCCTGCCCGGGATCCTCGCGCGCTCGATCCTCGGGCCGCCGAAACGGCGGAGCGATCGCGAGTCTCTCGTCAGGCGGCTTTCGAGCGTCCTCGACCAGGCGCTTCGCGACGGTGAGATCGCCGCCGACGTGCGCGCCCTCGCGGCGGTCGACGGAGTCGAGAAGATGTTCGAGGGGCTCGTCGAGCTTGCGAGTCAGGTGCTGCCCTATGCGTGGCTCGGTCTGGTGGTCACCGGCAACGACCGAACGTTCCTGCTTCACGCGGCAGAGGGCGACGTGAACGCCGAGCGAGAGGCTCGTGAGGTACTAGGCCTCGACGACGAGACGCCGTGCATCGACGCGCGCCGGGCGGTAACACGCTCCGCGTCCGCAGCAGACGCTGCGCGCGAGGCCACCGAAGTGCCGATCTTCTTCGGCGATTGTCAGGTCGGGCAGCTCGCCGTCATGCTGCCGCAGTCGCGAGACGGCAGCGTGAAGCGCACGGTCGGTCTCATCGCGTACGAGCTGGGCGGCGCCCTGAAGATCATCTCTCTGATCGCGCAGGTGCAGCGGCAAGCGGCCACCGACTCTCTGACCGGACTCCTCAACCGTCGTGCCTTTCTCGAGCTGGTGGTGCGCGAGCAGACCCGGTCCGACCGTTACGGGTACACCACACCCACTTCGTTCCTCATCGTGGACGTCGATCACTTCAAGAGCGTCAACGACCTGCACGGCCATCCCGCCGGCGACGCCGTCTTGAGGGGAGTCGCGCGGGTGTTCAAAACCGTCACGCGGACGTCGGACATCGTCTGTCGGTGGGGCGGCGAAGAGTTCGTGGTCGTGCTCCCGCACGCACATCTCGAGGACGCGTTCGTCGCGGCCGAGCGGATCCGCGCGGCGATCCAGGCGATGACGCACGAGCT
>FTCS01003755.1_pt1 | contig 15283 bp, 13 predicted proteins | sample 1639391 | NCBI WGS metagenome assembly FTCS01 (sample SAMEA3914864, study PRJEB12502) | metagenome | biome: forest; material: soil | place: USA | collected 2012-03-12 | depth 0.3 m | reverse complement strand
GTCCGCCATCGGGACACGAACGACCGCCTCTCCGCGCGAAGCAGCGGACATCACCGCCAAGATCTCTTCGAGCAGCGGCGTCCCCCTCATGCGCGGCAACCACCATGCTCGCTTTTGCACTCGCGCACAATCGAGGGAAACCCCCACGTCGTCACGCGGAGCCGCTCGTCAGCTCATGGCGTCGCCCGGCCGTCCGGTCGATAGACGAACGTCTCCAAGCTCTCGACGATGGACGCCATGGCGATGATCGATCTTCACGGCTCCTGGTATTCCGGATGCGCGGCGATGAACTCGTCGAGTCGCTGCCTCAGCTTCTTCTGGAGCGCCGACCGGAAGAACGAGCTCCACCCGAAGAGCATGCCGGGCAGGCCGAGCGCCATCTGCGACCACTTCCAGAAATCGAACGTGTCGGTGTGCTTGACGATCTTGCCGTCCCTGAACTCGAACTGCGCGTCGATCTTGTTGTGCACGGGACGCCCATTGAGAGGGAACTTGTACTTCGCCTCCCAGTGCGCCGAACCGCGTGCGTCGTCGGCTTTCACGTTCTCGAACCAGCGATCGTTCGGGTCGGCCTTGCGCTCACCGAGCATGGCCCACATCGCCATCGCGCGTTTGCCCTTCAGGCGCGGAAACACGGGATCGGAGAACTCGACGTCGGGCGCGTAGCAGGCGATCTGCCCGGCAGGGTCGGAGCTCTTGAAGCTCGTATAGAACGCCTCGATCAGCTTCTCGTTGGGATGCATCGGGGACCGATGTTACCCGTCAGGTGAGCCCCACGACGACGAGAACGCCGAGACCGATGGCGACGCCGTCTTCGAACAGTGCCGCTGGACGGTCCTTGCCGAGCTCTCGCGCGAGGCTCCGGCGCATCGCAGCGCCGCCCAGCGTGCCGGCGACCGCGCCGACCGTGCCGATCAGCGCGCCCGCAACTGCCACGCCTGCATGCGCGCCGACCGCAGCGCCGCATATGAAGCCGCTGATGACACGGCTGGCGAACGGAATGGCCGTCGTGCGACTGGGCGTCCTTCGCGATTGATCGACGACGAGGATCTCGAACAGCGCGAGCACCGTGAACACCCACGGTATGACCGCGTTCCCGAGCGCTTGGTGCCATGGTCCGGGGAGCTCGAGCCACCCGAGACGGGTAGCCCAGCTCACGATCGCGAGCGGTGTCAGGCTGCGAAGCCCAGCGACGATCCCGATCAGGAACGCGAGCACGAGGAGGAGAGCCATGCAGGATCGTGAGCACTCTTCGTGCCGCTCACCACTCGGTACTGCGCATGCCTTTTCGACGGCAACGTGGAGGCGCACCATGAACACGACGGCAGACCGAACGAGCTCCGCAGCGCGCGACGCAAAGGCCGCGATCGGCGGGAGAGTCGACTTGAAGCTCGAGGCGATCGTCATTCCCGTTTCGGATGTCGACCGCGCGAAGAAGTTCTACCCGCAGCTCGGATGGCGACTCGATGCCGACTTCGCGTTCGACAACGGCTTCCGCGTCGTCCAGCTCACGCCGCCCGGCTCGGAGTGCTCGATCCAGTTCGGGACGAACGTCATCGACGCTGCACGCGCCGAGCTCGTTGCACGTGGCGTCGCAGTCAGCGAGGTCTTCCACGCGGAGACGCCCGGTGCTCAGCTCCAGCCCGAGGGAACGATGGGTCGCGTTCGCGGCGCCGCGCCCGATCACGCGAGCTACTCACGGCACGACGCCCGGGGCGCGTCGAGCGCAACGGCGCCGCGTTCAGCTCGGCGAGCGATCTGGCGGGTGCGCTGCGGCGTGCCGAGGCCGCTCATGGCGAGCACGAGAGGCGCACGGGTCAGCGCGACAAGGAGTGGGCCGACAGGTACGCCGCGTACATGGTGGCCGATTGCGCGTCGCGCTGAAGGCAGCGCGCGGCAGCGACACCGCGGCGATCTTCAAGGCGCTCGACGCCTGCTGCGAAGACGACCAAGCATGATCGTTTCGATCACTCGCTCCACTCCACGACGGTCGTGTCAGCCCATGTCATTTGGCACGGCGGCCCGGCGAAGTAGCTCCTCGCCGTCCTCCTCGCCGTGCCGGCGGCCGCCTGCTCGGTCATCCCGACCGGCGCTTGCGACGACTATCATCAAGGCCTCTACCCGCACGTGTCGTCCTGTACGCCCGACGGAAAGCTGACGAGCAGCCTCGCGACTGGCTGCTCGGACCCGGACGGCGTGACCTACGCGACGACCACCACTGCGTGCGGCGCCGGCGAGCGCTGCGTCGCCGATGGGGCCTCGGAGACGGCGGCGTGCGTCGTTCCATGCGCCAGCGACGCGGGATGCTCGACGGACGAGGTCGAACGTCGCCTCGTAGCCTTCGGAAGTGCTCGCGGCGCCCAATGTTCGATTCAACTGCGCTGCGCGAGCTCGCGATGCAGCTTGAGCCCCGCGCCGATGGTGCCGGCGACGCTCGGCAATCCCGCCGTCGCGTTCACCATCCACAAGTTGTCGAGCGACGTGCGGAACGGCCGTCGATGCACGCCGATGTTGGCGGGCGTAAGCGCCGCGCCGTAGGCATTCCCGGCCGGCGCGCGGCAGTAACGCGCGTTCGTCGCGCCCGTGCCCGTGATGCGCAGCGCGAGGTGCTCGCGGAGCCGCGGCACGTAGCTGGCCTCGAGGATGTCGAGCAGGTTCTCGCGGATCTTCTTCTTCTCGAGGTTGTACGCGCGGCGATCGGTCTGCCGCATCCGCGCGAAGCGAGCGTGGTCGCACGCTGTCGCGACCTCCAGGATCTGGTGATCGGGAGGGCACAGACCGGGCTCCGGCGAATGCATCGTGGGCGTCGAGAGAAACAGCCACGGGTTGGACAGGTCGTGCCGTACGAGCTGGTCGTCGTACATGCGGTTGATGTCCTCGTGCGGGTAGTGCCACACGTTGAACGAGCCGAAGCCGTGCTCGCGCAGATCGAGGCCTTTGACCGCGAGGTACATCGTGAACGTCGCGCACGAGTAGTCGTAACGGAGATGGCGCCGGTCGCCCTTTCCGAAGTGGTGCTCGCCGGCGAGCTGGGCGGTTCGCTGCGGATCCACGTTCGACACGTAGCGATCGGCCGTGAAGCGCCGGCCGTTGGTGGTGGTCACGCCGGCCACGCGCCCGCCCTCGACGTGGATGCGATCGACCTCGTGCTCGAGGAGGATGGCGCAGCCGGGCGCGTTTCGGATCGTCTCCGCGATGGTGTCCACGAAGTGGAAGAAGTGATGGCGCGGATAGTAAGCGCCGCGGTCGTAGCCGCACACGAGCGCGACGTGCAGGATGAACGACACGTCGCGCGGCGGCAGGAGATAGTCGCCGCTCTGCCCCGCGAGGATGGCGCGCAGACGCGGCGGCATGCCGACGTGGTCGTAGTAGTCCTCGAGCGTCCAGCGCGCGTAGCGAGCGAGGTGCCGATAGCGGTGGAGGTTCGTGAGCAGCGACCACGGCGTGAGGCGGCTCGGCAGCTGACCGTTCTGCGAGAGCTCACGCGCGATGGCCTCGATCGTCCGAAAATAACGACCGATCGGCGCTCGCCAATGGGGATAGCGCCGCGCGAGGCGCTCCTCGAACTTCGGGAGCCCGTTGGGGATGCGAAAGCGCTCCCCTGCAACGACCACGTGGTCGAAGCCTTCGGGGTCGAGCCGCAGGAACGGCACGCGGTCCTCGACGCCGAGCTCCGTGAGGAGCTCGTGCACGCTCTCGCCCTCGCCGCAGCTGAAGATGTAGTGGACCTGCGCGCAGAACCGGAAATTCTTCAGCGTGAACGTGTGCGCGTAGCCGCCCGCGATGTCGTGCGCCTCGACGACGAGCACGCGACGGCCAGACTTCGCCAGGAGCGAGGCCACGGTGAGCCCTCCCATCCCGGCGCCAATCACGAGGTCGTCGAAGTGCTCGGTCATCGCAGGGGTCAGTACTACACCCCGGGCGCGCGTCAGGGCGGAGTCAGCTCTCCTCTCTCGCGTGAGGTCTCAACTGCCAGAACGGAGCGCCAGAAGGAGGCCCGGCGCGGAGGGGACGACGGCGACGAGGCGCTCCTCGGCGGCTCGTCGCCGCCGCCGCCGCCGGCACACGCGGACGTCGACGTCGTCGCGGGCACCGCGAGCGCGGTCCACGAACGCGACCTCCTCCGTGCCGTGAACGGTACCTACGGACCGCATTGCAGCGACCGCTCCGGGAGCTGGAGCCTGCCGGTCGGCGAGGTCGAGACGCCGCTCAGCTACCCGCCGCTCAGCCTGCTCCCGAACGACGGCGCGTGCGTGCTGCATAGAGCGACGAGCGCTTCAGCCCAACATCGCCTGCGCGAGTTGGCCGCTTGGCCCTGACTGGCCACCGCTCTCTCCTCGGCGGTGAGCATGAAGGGATGTCGGAGGAGGAGGCTGCTTCGGGAGATCGATGGTGAAGATGCAGCCCTCGCGCGGTAGGTTTTCGATGCGAAGCTCTCCCCCGATCGCCTTCACGGCCTTGACGCAAATCGACAATCCCAGACCCAGGCCGGTTCGGTCGGGACCTTGCTGCGTGAACGGCTGCACGAGGAGATCGGCCTGACCGGGCGGAAGTCCGCCGCATGCGTCTTCTACCTCGATGAGAACGCGGGTTGCCGTGCTGCTGGCCCGAAGTTTTATCGTGGTCCCGTTCCGCGTGAACTGGAACGCGTTCTGAAGCAGGTTGGCGACCGCCGCGCAGAGGATCCGTCGGTCTGCTTCGACCACGATGGTGGGATCGACGGAGCTGACCTCGAAACGGAGGCCCCGTCTTTGGGCGAGGAACGACCCCCCGATTTGAACTTCGTCGATGACCTCGCATACCGGAACGAGTTCCAGGTTCTGCTTGCCGGCGTCGAGACGCACGTCAGCCAGTGAGCGATCGACGAGGGCTACGAGCCCAAGCAAGCTGTGCTCGAGCATCGTGGCGGTGCTGCCCGCCGGAGCCACGACGCCTGCCTTGATGCTGACGAACGACATGAGCGCGGTGTCGAGCAGGTTTCGCATCTCGTGCGCAAGGACACCGAGTCGCTCGGTTCCTTCATCTGCGAGGACGCGCTCTCGTTGCCGAGCCCACTCGGTAACCGCGCCCGCGATGGCCTCGTCGAGGCACAAGTTCAGCGTCTGGAACTCTTCGGCCGCAATCTGCGCCCGCTGATCGACCGCGAGCCCCGTGATGACCTGGCAGAGATCGCCGTAGTCATGGACGACTTGGGCGACGGTAAGCCCCTGACGGAACAGGGCGTCGCCGTGTCGCGTCGCGCTCTTTTCGATCTCGAGATGATCCACACTCTCGTGCGCTGTTGCCTTGCGAAGCGCATCGCGAAGCTGGTCGAGGAAGACGGGTAGGCCATGCTCGAGCTCCACCTCCGTCACAGGCGGGGAGTTCCTTCCAACGACGCGCAATCGCGATCGAGCGAGGATTTCGTCGCGATTCAGGTCGAGAAATTCCCGCAAATGCATTCCTCCCCCCTAGGCACGTCGCGCTGTGGGTACAACCCGCATGCCGGAGGTTCGAGCGCGGCGAGCGGCGCGTCTTGCTATTGGCAGGCCGCGGCCGCACTGTCACACCATGCTCGACGTGTTTGTCATCGCGAACCGTGACGCCATCATCGAGCGGGCGCGGGCGCGTGTCGCCGCGAGGTCTTTTCCGAAGCCGAGCGAGATCGAGCTCACGAACGGGATTCCCGTGTTCCTCGACCAGCTCGGCGCCGCGCTTCGTCTCGCACAGTCGAGCGACGTGGTCGATCACGACGAGATCCGCAAGACCGCCGCTCGTCACGGTCTCGACCTACTTCGTATGGGGCTCACCGTCGCGCAGGTGGTTCGCGACTACGGCGACGTCTGCCAAGCAATCACCGACCTTGCCGTCGAGCAGCACGCAGCGATCTCTCCGGAGGACTTCCGAACCCTCAACCTGTGCCTCGACGACGCCATCGCGGAGGCCGTCACGGAGTACGGTCGCCAGCGCGAGGGCGCCATCGAAGCGCGGGGGACGGAGCGTCTCGGGCACCTCGCCCATGAGCTGCGCAACATGCTCAACACAGCCTCGATGTCGTACGAGATGATCCGGGTCGGCCAGGTTGCCGCCGGTGGCAGCACGGGAGCCATCCTTGGGCGCAGCCTGATGGGTCTACGCGATCTCATCGATCGATCGCTTGCCGAGGTGCGCCTCGATGCAGGCAACGAGCGCATCGAGCGTATCTCCGTGGCGCAATTCATCGAGGAGGTCGAGATAGGCGCTTTGATTCAGGCGCAGGCGCGGCAAATCGAGCTGACGGTCACGTCGGTCGATCCCGCCGTGACCATCGAAGGTGATCGACCGATCCTCGCGGCGGCACTCGCGAACCTCCTCCAAAACGCGTTCAAGTTCACGCCGAAGAAGTGCAAGGTCTCCTTCACGACCCGCGTGACCGCCGACCGGGTTCTCTTCGAGATCGAGGACGAGTGTGGGGGTCTGCCTCCCGGCAAGCCCGAGGATCTGTTTCGCGCGTTCGTGCAGCGAGGTGAGGATCGCAGCGGTCTGGGGCTGGGGTTGACCATCTGCGCGAAGGCCGCAAAGGCGAATGGCGGCGAGCTTCGCGTTCGTGATTTTCCTGGGAAGGGTTGCGTCTTCACGCTGGATCTACCGAGGAGCGCTCCCGCCCCGTTGACGGTCATCGAAGGCGGTAAGACGAGGATCGGCGCGGCGGCCGTGGCGACGGGAGGCGACGCGGAGCGCGTCAATACTCCGAAGGCGCGCGCGATCGGAGCTTAGTCGGAGCGCGATACCGGGGCGCGATGGCTCGGGCATAACGCCCCACTCCCCATCGCGCTCACCGGGTGCAGCCCGATCGGACGGGCTTTTCCCCCTGGTCCCTCGCGGACCGGGAATTGCTTCTGCCCTGACGCTACTCGTGCGCCCTGCGGTGCGAGCCCGCGCAGAGACGAGAACGGAGATCCTTTGGTCGATCAACGTGCCATCAGAGCTGCCGAGTCGGCGGACTCGAGCAACGACCTGCGACACGCCGAGACCCTGCTGAAGACCGGCGCCCTGCAGAGCGCGATCTTCAACAGCGCCAACTTCTCGAGCATCGCGACGGACGCGCGTGGCGTCATCCAGATCTTCAACGTCGGTGCCGAGCGCATGCTCGGGTATTCCGCCGAGGACGTCCTCAACAAGATCACGCCGGCCGACATCTCCGAGCCGCTCGAGCTCATCGCGCGCGCCGAGGCGCTCAGCATCGAGCTCGGAACGCCGATCACGCCGGGCTTCGAGGCCCTGGTCTTCAAGGCGTCGCGCGGGATCGAGGACATCTACGAGCTCACCTACGTGCGGAAGGACCGCAGCCGTTTCCCTGCCGTGGTCTCCGTCACCGCGCTCCGCGACGCGCAGGGCGTCATCATCGGCTACCTCCTGATCGGCACCGACAACACCGCTCGCAAGCGCGCCGAGGAGGCTCTGCTCAAGGCAGGCGCGCTGCAGACCGCGATCTTCAACAGCGCCAACTTCTCGAGCATCGCCACCGATGCGAACGGCGTCATCCAGATCTTCAACGTCGGCGCGGAGCGCATGCTCGGCTACACGGCCGCCGAGGTCATGGACACGATCACGCCCGCCGACCTGTCCGATCCCGACGAGCTCATCGCGCGCGCGATGACCCTCTCCCACGAGCTCGGCACCACGATCGCGCCGGGCTTCGAAGCCCTGGTGTTCAAGGCCTCGCGCGGCATCGAGGACATCTACGAGCTCACCATGGTCCGGAAGGACGGGACGCGCTTTGCCGCCGTCCTGTCGGTCACGGCACTGCGCGACGCGTATGAGAAGATCATCGGATACCTGCTCATCGGTACCGACAACACCGCGCGAAAGCAGGTCGAGGACGAGCGCACGAAGCTCGATCAGCGCCTCCGCGACCAGCACTTCTACACGCGCTCTCTCATCGAATCGAACATCGACGCGCTGATGGCGACCGACCCGCGAGGCATCATCACCGACGTGAACAAGCAGACCGAGGCGCTCACCGGCTGCACGCGCGACGAGCTCATCGGCGCCCCGTTCAAGAACTACTTCACCGATCCCACCCGCGCCGAGGCTGGCATCAACCGCGTGCTCAGCGAGGGTAAGGTCACCAACTACGAGCTCACCGCGCGCGCGCGTAACGGGAGCCTCACCGTGGTCTCGTACAACGCCACCACGTTCCACGATCGCGACCGGAGGCTCCAGGGCGTCTTCGCCGCTGCCCGCGACGTCACCGAGCTCAAACGCTACGAGCACACCCTGCGGCAGAAGAACGCCGAGCTGCAGGACGCGAGCCGGATGAAATCCGAGTTCCTCGCGAACATGTCTCACGAGCTGCGGACGCCGCTCAACGCGATCATCGGGTTCTCCGAGGTGCTGCGAGACGGCCTCCTCGGCGATCTCGCAGACCAGCAGCGCGCCTTCATCGGCGACATCTTCAGCAGCGGCAAGCACCTGCTCTCGCTCATCAACGACATCCTCGATCTCTCCAAGGTCGAGGCCGGCAAGATGACGCTCGACATCGAGGGGGTCCCGCTCGCGTCGCTCTTCCAGAACAGCCTGTCGATCATGCGCGAGAAGGCCGCCGCGCGCCGCGTGCGCGTCGTGATGGACGCCGCCGACGACCTCCACGAGATCAACGCCGACGCACGGAAGCTGAAGCAGATCGTCTACAACCTGCTCTCGAACGCGGTGAAGTTCACCGTCGAGGGCGGCCAGGTGGCGCTGAGCAGCCGCCGCGTGCCACGCGCGGCTGTCGGCCAGCTGTCCGGCGCGTGGGTCGGCCGGAGCTTTCCGCTCGCCGACAACGCGTACACCGAGTTCCTGGCGATCAGCGTCACGGACAGCGGCATCGGCGTGTCACCCGAGGGCCTCGAGCAGCTCTTTCTCCCCTTCAGCCAGATCGACAGCGGGCTCGCCCGGAAGTACGAGGGCACCGGCCTCGGGCTCGCGATGGTGAAGCTCCTCGTCGAGCTGCACGGCGGCGCAGTGGCGGTCGAGAGCGCCGTCGGCGAGGGCTCGCGCTTCACCGCCTGGCTTCCCCTTCGTGGCGCGGCGAACGCGGCCCTCGCGCCGAAGGTCGCCATTCAGCGCATCTCCCCGGTGCCGGGCGCCGCCACCGCGCTCATCGTCGAGGACGACCCGAGCTCCGCGGAGCTCATTCGCGTCCAGCTCGAGGCCGAGGGCTTCTCTGTCCTGCACGCCGAAACAGCCGAGAAGGCGCTCGTCCTCGCGATGGAGCAGCCGCTCTCGCTCATCACGCTCGACATCCTGCTGCCGAACATGGACGGATGGGAGCTCCTTCGCCGTCTGAAGGAGGCGCCCGCGCTCGCGGGGACTCCGGTCGTCATCATCTCGATCCTGGCGGACCGCGCGAGGGGCCTCGCGCTCGGCGCCGCGGAGGTCATGTCGAAGCCTCTCACGCGGCAGGAGCTGTCCGGCTCGCTCGTCGAGCTCGGGCTCTTTCCCCGCGCGAACAGCGACAAGCTGCGGGTGCTCGTCGTCGACGACGATCCCAAGATGGTCGAGCTGATCGCCGTGCGCCTCCTCGACTGCCCCCGCGCCATCTACCGCGCGTACGGCGGACGCGAGGCGATCGAGGTCGCGCGACGGGAGCTCCCCGACCTCATCGTGCTCGATCTCTTGATGCCGGAGATCGACGGGTTCGAGGTCGTCAAGGAGCTCCACCACGATCCCGCGACCGCACAAATTCCGATCCTCGTGGTCACGGCCAAGCAGGTCACCGTCGAGGATCGCATGAGGCTCAACGGCTACGTGGCGTCGATCATCGAGAAGGTGGAGCTCGATCGCGCGCGCTTCGTCTCCGAGGTGAAGCTCGTCACCGGCATCCGAGAGCTGGTCTCCTGAATGGCAACGATCCTGGTCGTGGAGGACAACCCCACCAACATGACGCTCTCGGTGTTCCTCATCGAGAAGGCGGGACACAGCGTGCTCACCGCCACGGACGCCGAGTCGGGCCTGGCGCTGGCACGAGCGAATCACCCTGATCTCATATTGATGGATATCCAGCTACCGGGTATCGACGGTCTGACGGCGATCTCGCTGCTGAAGCGCGACGAGGCCACGAGCAAGATCCCCGTCATCGCGCTGACCGCCCTCGCGATGAAGGGCGACGAGGAGCGCATCCGGGCCGCCGGTTGCGACGGCTACATTGCCAAGCCGATGCGCTACAAGGAATTCCTGGCGAGCATCGAGGCACAGCTCCCGCGACCATGACGACGCTCCTCACGCCGAAGCGTAAGGCCCGCATCTTGATCGTCGACGACGAGCGCGACAACCGCGAGCTGCTCGAGATCGTGCTGCGCTGGGACGGCCTCGTGGTGCTCGCGGCCACCAGCGGCGAGGAGGCGCTCGAGCTCGTCGCTCGCGAGCTGCCCGATCTGGTCCTGCTCGACGTCATGATGCCGGGCATGACGGGCTACGAGGTCGCCGCCGTCCTCAAGGCTGACGTCGCGAGCCAGCACATCCCGATCATCATCATCTCGGCGCTCGACGATCACACGGCGAGGTACCTCGCGACGGAGGCCGGCGCGGACGACTTCATCGCCAAACCGGTCGGCCGCGACAAGCTCCTTTCGCACGTGTGGGCCGCGCTCGGCGACGTGTTCGCCGATAGCGAGCGATGGCGCCCCAAACCGGCGGCGTGAAGGCCGTCGTGACTCTTCGCGCTGCGCCAGTCGAAGCCGCAACGACACACGTGGGACACATCGTCGCGCTCCGAAGGACGGCCCCACGGGCGCTCGGACCGCGATCTCCGACCTTTCGTGCGCGGCTCGCGCCGTGCAGTTGATCCGTGACCGCCATGACCAAGACTCCCTTCTCCTGCCTTGCGAAGACGCCGCGTCACGATGATCGATGATGGCTCTGTCGTCTGACGACGCCGTCGTCGGGCTCTCCGATTTCGTGCGTCGCGAGCGGAACGCCATCCTGGAAGCCTGGACGGAGCGCATCTCGACCTTGCCGGCGTCGGGCGGGCCGTCATTGGCCGAGCACGGCGAGCGCGTGCTCGACTGGCTCGCCGCGTCCCTCGCGGAGCGCGGGCGTAACGACAACGCCTCGCACGAGCTCCCGGTCGACGAGACGTTCAGCGCGCCGCGCGCGATCGCGGAGCTCACGCTCCTGACCGAGACGATCGCGTGCCTGAGGCCGGCGGCGCCGAACGACGTCGCGAGGGACGCCCTTCATCGCGTGATCGACGGCGCGATCGCCCACAGCCTCGCCCGGGACAGCGACGACGCGGAGCGGCTTCGCAAGCGGCTGCGCCTCGCGTCCGACGTGACGATGGTCGGCGCGTGGGAGCTCGATCCCGTCACCGGCTCGGTCACGATGGACGCACGATCGCGGGAGCTCTTCAGCGTCATCGACGGCGATCGGCCTACGCTCGACGCGCTCACGTCTCGAATCCACGAGGACGATCGCGAGCGCGTGCGCGCGGGCGTCGCCGGGACGTCCGGCTCGAGGCAGCCGTTCGTCGGCGAATGCCGGACGTTGCGCCCCGTCGCGGGAAGCCTCCGCTGGATCGCGATCGGTGCAGACGTCCACGAAGGCCTGAACGCTCGCGCGCCGATCATCCTCGGGATCGTCCACGACATCACGGCGACCAAACGCGCCGAGGAGGAGCACGCGAAGGTGGTCGAGGAGCTCGCACGAGCCGTCCACATCAGCGAGATGTTCGTCGGCATCCTGAGCCACGACATGCGGAGCCCGCTCAGCGCGATCCTCGACGGCACCAAGCTGCTCGGCACAGGCGCGCGGGACGAGAAGTCCGCGCGGGTCCTGTCGCTCGTCGTGTCGAACGGCGAACGCATGGGACGCATGATCGATCAGCTCCTCGACTTCACGCGCGCGCGGCTGGGCGAGGGCATTCCGCTGGAACGCGGCACGGCCGATCTGTCGGACCTCGCGCGTCGAGCCGTCGAGGACGCCCGCGCCGCCAACGCGGGGGCCGTCGTGCGGCTCACGACCACGGGCGACACGACGGGGACGTGGGACGAAGATCGCCTCTTCCAGATCGCGTCGAACATCCTCGGCAACGCGCTCGTCCATGGCCCGACGGGAGGCGTCGTCGACGTCGTCGTCGACGGAGAAGAACCCGACTGGGTGACGCTCTCGATCCGGAACGCGGGCACCATTCCGAGCCATCTCGTGCCGGCCATCTTCAATCCGTTCCGAGGCACGCTCCAGAGGCGCGGTCGGTCGAGCGGCCTCGGGCTCGGCCTCTACGTCGCGCGTCAGATCGCCCTCGCGCACGGCGGCGACCTGACGGTCGAGTCGCTCACTGCCGCAACGTCGTTCAAGCTCGCTCTGCCTCGACGCGATCGCGGCACGCCGCCTTCGCGCCAGGACTTCGTGCGCGAGGAGGAGCTCGCTGCGTTCGAGCGCATGGCCGCGCCTGCCGGCGTGAGCGCCGTCACCGCGCAGCTCTTCGGCGCGACGCCCTTGCACGAACGAGTGCCGTTCGAGCATGCGAAGATCGTCGACGACTATCGGGTGCTGCTCGACACGGCACTTCATCGCAAGGCGTACCGAGGACAGGGCGAGCACCTCGCCGAGGACCTGCGAGCGATCGCCGAGCATCTCGGTCGGCTGGACGCTGGACCGCGGGAGATCACCGAGGTGCACGCGCGCGCGCTCCGTCAGGCCGTGCGCGGTGTCACCGCCGCAAAGACTCAGGCGCTCCTCGCCGAGGGACGTCTGCTCGCCCTCGAGCTCATGGGCAATCTCGCGAGCTTCTATCGACGGCGCTCGCGAGGAGACACCCGTATCGTCGGAAAGGAGGACGACGAATGATGCAGAGGTACCGGCTCGAGCTCTTCGTCGTCGGTGGCTCCGTGAAGGCGCAACGAGCCGAGCAGAACCTGCGGCGGCTCTGTGACTCCTTGCTCGCAGGCCGTTACGAGCTGTGCATCACCGACGTCCTCGACAACGCCGAGGCCGCCGAGGAGGCGAACATCGTCGCGACGCCCGCACTGCTGAGGCGCTCGCCGCTTCCCGTTCGCATGGTCGTCGGCGACCTCTCGGAGCGCGACGCGCTCGTCTTTGGACTCGGGCTCGATGCCGACGCGGCGGAGAGCGAAGGGAATCGCACAGATGAATGACGCGCGGCGCACGATGCAGAAGCTCTCCACGGGCATGCCCGGCTTCGACACGGTCGGCTTCGGTGGCTTGCCGAAGGGCCGGTCGACGCTCGTCGCGGGCACCGCGGGCAGCGCAAAGACCGTCTTCGCCATGCAGTTCCTCGTGAAGGGGGCCGCGCTCTCCGAGAACGGCGTCTTCGTCACGTTCGAGGAGACGCCCGCCGATCTACGCCGGAACATGCTCAGCCTGGGGTGGGACTGCGCTCGCCTCGAGGAGGAGCGGAAGCTCGCGTTCGTCGACGCATCTCCACGACCCGAAGAAGAGCGAGTGGAGGCAGGCTCGTTCGACTTTGCGGCGCTCGTCGCACGCATCGAGGCGTGCGTCCGCAGGATCGACGCGAAGCGCGTGGTCCTCGACTCGCTCGGCGCCGTCTTCACGCAGTTCAAGGACCCTGCGGTCGTTCGCCGAGAGCTCTATCGCATCAGCGCGGCTCTCAAGCAGCTCGGCGTCACCTCCATCGTCACGTCCGAGCGGATCGAGGACTACGGCGCGATCTCACGTGACGGCATGGAGGAGTTCGTCGCCGACAACGTCATCCTCCTCCGCAACACGCTCGAGGAAGAGAAGCGGCGCCGCACCATCGAGATCCTGAAGTTTCGCGGTACCGATCACCAGAAGGGCGAGTTTCCGTTCGTGGTGAGCGACGAGGGCGTCGTCGTCATCCCGCTCTCGTCGATCCAGCTCCGCCAGAAGTCGACCACGCTCCGCATCGCCTCCGGCAGCACGGAGCTCGATGCGATGTGCGGCGGCGGCTTCTTCCGCGACTCGATCACGCTCGTCTCCGGTGCGACGGGTACCGGCAAGACACTGATGGTGACGGCGTTCATGGCGGGCGGCATCGCGAAGGGCGAGCGCTGTCTTGCGTTCTGCTTCGAGGAGAGCCGCCAGCAGTTCTTCCGGAACGCCGCCGGCTGGGGCTTCGACTTCGAGCAGCTCGAGAGGGACGGCAAGCTGAAGGTGATCACCGACTACCCCGAGATCATGCCGCTCGAGAACCACCTCATCCGGATGAAGAAGATCATCGAGGAGTTCAAGCCGAACCGCGTCGCGATCGACAGCCTGTCGGCGCTCGAACGGAACTCGACGACGCGGAGCTTCCGCGAGTTCGTGATCAGCCTGACCGCGTTCGTCAAGGACCAGGAGATGGCCGGTCTCTTCACCTCGACGACGGCGCTCCTCGGAGGAACGTCGGTCACCGAGGCGCACATCTCGTCGATCTGCGACTCGATCATCCTGCTGCGCTACGTGGAGGTCTACGGCGAGATGCGCCGCGCGCTCACGGTGCTCAAGATGCGCGGCTCGCCGCACGACAAGGAGATCCGCGAGTTCAACATCGACGGAACCGGGATGCATCTCGGCAAGGCGTTCCGCAACGTCACCGGCATCCTCGCGGGCAATCCCACGCAGCTGGCGATGGCTCCCGAGGAGCTCGATCGCCTCCACGGGATGTTCCCGCATGAGTGAGGCCCCTCGCGCGCGCGAGCCGATGATGCTCGACCGGCTCGCGACGAAGCTGCTCTACGTCGAGGACGACGATGACGTGCGCGAGATGGTCGCCGGCGCGTTCGCCGATGCAGGGTTCGAGGTCACCGCCTCGTCGAGCGCGGAGGCGGCACTCGACGAGCTCGCGTCCGCCCACTACGACGTGATCGTCACCGACTACAACCTGACCGGTCAGACGGGTGCGTGGCTGCTCGCGAGCGCAGCGTCGCAGGGACATCTGCGGCGGACCGCCGCCCTCTTGCTCACCTCCGAAAGGCAACCGCCAGGCGTCGAGGGATACAAGCTCCTCCGCAAGCCCATCGCATTCACGGCGTTGCTCGCCTGCATCGGCGATGCGGTCGGCGCGCTGCTCCCCGCGCCGACCGTGTGTATCGGCGCCCCCGTCGCCGCCGAGCTGGAGCTGGTTCTCTACGTGACGAGCAACTCGCACCAGTCGCACGAGGCGCTGCGCAACCTTCACCGCGCGCTGAAACCCTTCGACGCGAGCCGATTCCGACTTACGATCGTGGATGTCGCCGCGGGCGGCGACGAGGCCTGGTACGAGGGACTCGAAGAGGATCGCGTGATCGTCACGCCTACGCTCGTGCGTAGGAAGCCCGGGCCCAAGACCTGGATCATCGGAACGCTCGCGCGGATCGACGCG
>FTCS01000514.1_pt1 | contig 15283 bp, 14 predicted proteins | sample 1639391 | NCBI WGS metagenome assembly FTCS01 (sample SAMEA3914864, study PRJEB12502) | metagenome | biome: forest; material: soil | place: USA | collected 2012-03-12 | depth 0.3 m | reverse complement strand
GTGCGGCGGAACGCGATGCCGCTCGACGACCGCGTGCTCGTCGTGAGCGGACGGTCGAGCTTCGAGATCGTGCAGAAGGCGATCGCCGCGCGGATTCCGGTCGTGGTCTCCGTGTCGGCGCCGTCCTCGCTCGCGGTCGACCTGGCGCGCGCCGCCGGCGTGACACTCTGCGGTTTCGTGCGCGGCGACGGCTTCTCCGTGTACGCGTCGCCCGAACGGTTCGCGTGACCGCGCGCGGCCGAGGTGGCTCTCGCGCGAACCTCCGCTAGACTGCCGCCCTCCATGAGCGATCAAACGTCGTACACGCCGCCGAAGGTATGGACCTGGGAGAAGGAGAGTGGCGGCCAGTTCGCCAAGATCAACCGTCCCGTCGCCGGACCCACGCACGAGAAAGAGCTGCCGGTCGGGCGCCACCCGTTCCAGCTCTACTCGCTGGCCACGCCGAACGGCGTGAAGGTCACGGTGATGTTCGAGGAGCTCCTCGCGCTTGGTCACACGGGCGCCGAGTACGACGCGTGGCCCATCAAGATCAACGACGGTGAGCAGTTCGGAAGCGGCTTCGTCGCCGTGAATCCGAACTCGAAGATCCCGGCGCTCGTCGACCGCAGCGGGCCGAAGCCCATCCGCGTCTTCGAGTCCGGCGCGATCTTGGTCCATCTCGCGGAAAAGTTCGGCGCGTTCCTGCCGACCGATCCAGAAGCGCGCGCAGAGTGTCTGTCGTGGCTCTTCTGGCAGATGGGCGCCGCGCCGTACCTCGGCGGCGGCTTCGGTCACTTCTACGCGTATGCCCCAATCAAGATCGAGTACGCGATCGATCGCTTCGCCATGGAGGTGAAGCGACAGCTCGACGTCCTCGACCGCCGGCTCGCCGAGACCGAGTACCTTGCAGGAAGCGAGTACACGATCGCCGACATGGCGGTATGGCCGTGGTACGGCGCGCTCGCGAGAGGCCTCGTCTACGGCGCCGGCGAGTTCCTCTCCGTCCAGGAGTACGAACACGTGCAGCGCTGGACCGCGACGATCGGCGCGCGTCCCGCCGTGAAGCGCGGGCGCATGGTCAATCGCGTCTTCGGCGATCCGGCCGAGCAGCTCCACGAGCGTCACGACGCGAGCGACTTCGACACCAAGACGCAGGACAAGCTGCAGACGCCCGCCTGACCCGTCGCATGGCTTCCGATCTCGTCGCCGACGCGGTTCCGGTGCCGGTCACGGTGGTGACGGGATTTCTCGGCGCAGGCAAGACCACGCTCGTGAATCGCTGGCTCGGCGACTACGCGCGCGGTGAGATCGCGGTCATCGTGAACGAGCACGGCGAGGTCGGCATCGACGGCGCCACGCTCGCCGATCGCGTTCGTGAGCTCGTCGAGATCACGGGCGGCTGCGTGTGCTGCGCGACGAGCGCCGAGCTGGCGCGGGCGCTCGAGCAGCTCGCTTCCGCTCCTTCGCCGCCGGCGCGGATCCTCGTCGAGACGTCCGGCGCGGCCTCGCCGAGCGGCGTGTTGCGAGCGATCGCGAGAGGTGGGCGCGAGCAGTCGCACGTGCTCGACGGCGTGATCACCGTGATCGACGCGACCCGGACGAGCGTCCTCGACGAGCACGATCTCGCGCTCGAACAGCTCGGTTACGCGGACCTCGTCGTGCTGTCGCGCGCCGATCGCGCAGGCACCGAGGAGCTCGCGCGAGCCGAGAGCGTGATCGCCGGACACAACGAGGCGGCGCGGATCGTGAAGGCCGCACGAGGAGAGGTCGAAGAGCGAGCGCTGGTGACGCTCGACGCGCTCCTGGCGGCGCGGACTGCCGATTTCACGCGCGCACCGGAGCGCCGCGACCCGCACGCGCACGCGCATCGCGTCTACGAATCGGTGTCCCTCGTCCTCGAAGGCGACGTCGACGAGGAGCGCTTCGCGACGTTCATGGAGGTCGACGTCGGGCGCTTCGCGGGCCGCCTCTTCCGCACGAAGGGTATCGTGGCAGTGGCCGGCATCGCGGAGCGGATGATCGTGCAAGGCGTGGCCGACCTCGTCGAGGTGACGTTCGGCGCGCCGTTCGGAGACGCGCCGCGCACGAGCCGCTTCGTGCTCGTGGGCTTCGGGCTCGACCGCGAGGCGCTGGCGACAGCGTTCGCCGCCTGCGCGGCCGCGCCTGGAACGCCGTAGTCGGGCCCGTCATCGAACCACCTGGCGCGCGCGATGCACGTCGATCCGCGAGGGAGCGGAGGGCGATGAACGATCCCAGCCTTCAGCGTCGCGAGATACGCCTCTGGTACGCCGGCGCCGGACGTGGCGCCATGGCGGCGATCTTCGGCATGCTCTTGATGGTGAGCACGCAGCGATCAATCGGCGCAATCGCGGGCATCTTCGCGGCGTACCTGATCGTCGACGGCCTCCTGAGCTCCTACATGGCCTCGCGCGCGAAGCACGTCGGTTGGCGGAGCTGGGCTGCTCTCTTCGTCGCCGGCGTGGACGTCGCTGCGGTCGTGATCGTGCTGGTCGCTCCCTCGATGCTCGTGTTGCGCGTCGTCGGCGGCGTTCGCGCGATCGCCAGCGGCTCCGGTGACGCGTTCTCGCCGCGTCATCAGCAGCAGAGCGAGCTCCTCAGCCTGGGCGGCGTTGCCGCCGTCATGATCGGCATCCTGATCCTCGCGTGGCCCGGTCCGACGACGGTGGCGCTGCCATGGTTGCTCGGGCTCGAGGCGATCGTCTCGGGCGCGCTGCTCGTCGCTGGAGGCGCGAGCGAGATCAAGCGCGCCAGCGAAGCGGGCGTGCCCCAGCCTGCGTGAGGCGGAGTTTTTTTGCACCCTCCACGCGGTAGGATGCGTCGATGGCGTCCTCACGACCGGGCGACGCGATCGAGAGCGAGATCGAGATCGCTCCGCGCTGGCGGATCATCTCGACCCCGCGCAAGGAGCGCGAAGGCGAGGTGCAGCTCGTGATCGATCCCGGACCGGGCTTCGGCGACGGGCTGCACGAGACGACGCAGCTGTGTCTCCAGGCCATCGCGGCGCTCGCCCCGCGCAAGCGCGACTGGCGCATGCTCGATTTCGGAAGCGGCTCGGGGATCCTGAGCATCGGTGCCGCCAAGCTCGGCGCCGTCGTCGATGCCGTCGAGATCGACGCGCGCGCGATCGAGCACGCCGAGCGCAACGCACGCGTGAATGGCGTGAGCGAACGCATTCGCCACGCGCGGACACTCGACGATACGCGCGGCCCGTTCGAGCTCGTGGTGGCCAACATCCTTCGCACGGTTCTGCTCGAGCATGCGATCGCGCTCGTGTCGGGGCTCGCGGACGGCGGAACGCTCGTGCTCTCCGGGCTCGTCTCGACGGACGTGGCGCCGGTCGGCGTCCGCTACGCAGCGCTTTTACAGGGCCAGCGAGCGGAGGTGTACGAGCGCGGGGATTGGCGGGCGCTCGTGTGGCGGGCCGCTTTGCCCTCGGCACCGGCGCGATCTTTCCCGGTTTGATGTAGAAAGAGCGTGATGCTGGTCCGCCTTGCGACGGCCGCGGACGCACCGAGCCTCGCGCGCATCTACAACCAGGGGATCGAAGATCGCGCGGCGACCTTCGAGACGACGCCGCGCTCCGACTACGACGTGCTCGGCTGGTTCGACGGCGTGCATCCGATTGTGGTCGTCGTCGACGAGCCGAAGCAAGACGTCATCGCCTTTGCGCGCGCCACCGAATACAGCCCCCGTGACTGCTATCGCGGCGTCTTTCACTTCACGGTGTTCACCGACCGCGCCGCGCGACGCCGGGGCGCGGGTCTTCTCGCGATGCGCGAGCTCGTCACGCGCGCGAGAGAGGCGGGCGCGTGGAAGCTCCTCTCGGGCATCTTCGTCGAGAACGAGGCGAGCCGCGCGCTCGTCGCCGCGCTCGGCTTCCGCGAGGTCGGCACTCACTATCGCCATGCGAAGCTCGACGGTGAGTGGCGCGACGTCGTCGTCGTCGAGAAGTTCCTCGCACCCCTCGGCGCGATGCCGAGCGTCGTACCGGCCGCCGCGTCTCGTGGCTCGCGCGGCGACGTGCTCACGGCGCTGCGCAGCGAGAGCGCCGATGCGACGGCCCTCGCGCAGTCTCTCGACTGGGCGCGGGCGATGGTCGACGCGATTCGCCGCCCCGACGCCGATCTCCTCGACGCCGTCGCCGACGCGTTCTTCCTGCGAAAAGCCCATCCCGCGGCGCTGCGCGCGCAGTTCGTCGAGCTCTTCCGCGCGTACGCGGCGCTCTCTCCGGAGGCCTCCCGCGAGGTCTACGCGCTGCTCTTCGCGCGCCTCGGTCGCATCGCTCTCGGCTCGGACCTGGAGGCCTTCTACGAGGCGCTCCACGTCGTGAAGCAGGTCGCGCGCGGCGACGACGACGCGCTCGCACCGCACGTCGACGTCCTCGTCGAGTGGATGCGCGCCGCGATCGACCTTCCCGCGGGGCTACGCGGACGCATCTCCGCCGGCAACGTCACGTCGCTGCTCATGACGCTCGCGACGGCCGCGGCGGCGAACGAGCAACGCGCGGCGATCGCCGAGCTCGCCGCGCGCGCGAAGCAGAGGCATCGCGTCGACGCGCCGGTCTCGCTGCAACGACCGTCCGCGCCGCCGCCGCCGCCTTCGCCGCGCGAGGCTGCTCCGCCTTCGCCGCCTCCGCCTTCGCCTCCTCCGCCTTCACCGCCTGCGCCGCCACCGCGTCGGTCGGTGCCGCCACCGCTTCCGCATCTGCGCCCGAAGCAGCCGCTGCCGCTACCGGACGACGACGACGCGCCGATGCCTCTCTCGTCGCAGGATCTCCTCCCCTACTCCGAGCTGATGGCGCTCGAGACGCCGGCCGTGGCGTTCCGGCCGGTGGGGATCCTTTCGCCGCCCCCGGTCGTGACCGTGATCGAGCCCGAGGCGCCTCCCTCGGCGGAGCCGAAATCGAAGCGCTCGCGGAAGGCAAGGAAGGAAGGCGAGCCGAAGAAGCGCGGGCCCCGATCGCGCAAGAAGCCGGCTGGCGAGTAGCGCGTCGGATCTCCGCACCGGATGACACGTGCGGCTTCATCCGAGCTTTCGCTTGAAAACGCGTAACGAGTAGGTTACACGTTGCGCCGTGGACGCCGTCGCCCAGGCACTCGCTGATCCGATAAGGCGGGAGATCCTCGTCATGCTGCACGAGGCTCCGCGGACCGCCGGGGCCATCGCGGAGGCTTTCGACGTGAGCCGGCCTGCGACGAGCCGTCATCTCCGCGTGCTCCGCGAGGCGGGTCTCGTGCGTGACACGGTCAGCGGGCGCGAACGCGAGTACTCGCTCCACCTCGCGGCGCTCGCGCCGCTCGAGGCGTTCCTCGCGCGCCTTCGTGCGCCGAGCGTCTGGAGTCAGCGTCTCGATGCCCTGGAGACGGAAGTCCATCGCGTTCGTCGGAGGCGTCAGAAGACAGAGACCGAGCAACGAGTGAAACCCAGGAAAGAGAGAAGAGCCTCATGAGCCCCCCGAAGCCCACCGGCCGCTTGAGCGGCGGCGATCTCGTTCTCAAACGCACGTTCCGCGCTCCCATCGACGCCGTCTGGACGAGCGTGACGAGCTCGGAGAGCACGGCCCGCTGGTTCGGTCCGTGGGAGCGCGTCCCCGGCGACGACGACAAGAAGATCCGCCTGCAGATGGCGTTCGAGGAAGGCAAGCCGTGGCTCGACGGCACGATCGAGGAGTGCGACGCGCCGCACGTCCTCACGCTCCGCACGAAGGGCGGCTACGGCGAGAAGCGTCTCTCGCTGAAGCTCGTCGAGGCGTCGGGCACGACGACGCTTGAGCTCATCCACCATCAGGTGAATCGCAAGATGATCGGCGAGCTCGGGCCGGGCTGGGAGTTCTATCTCGACATGCTCGTGGCATCGCGCGAGGGAACGGCGCCGCCGAAGTTCGAGTCGTACTACCCGGCGCAGAAGGAGTTCTTCGCAGCACTCGACGCGTGATCGGCCGCTCTCACTCCCGCGATCGCGTCGCCCTTCGCCGACGCTTCCGCGACGCGCTCGGCGGAACGTCGGCAAGTCGCATGAACCCAGGATGGACGCCCGCCGCGAGCTCCTGCTCATCGGCGATCCGCATCAGCATGGAGCGTAGAGACGCGCGCTCCTTCTCGCTCAGCGCAGCGCAGACCGCGTCGTCGTGCGCGCGTGCGACGCGCCCGATGTCGGCCATCGCCTTTGCTCCTTTCTCCGTCAGGTGGAGCGCATAGACGCGCCGATCATCGGCGTCCTCGCGGCGCTCGACGAGCCCGAGCGCCTCGAGCTCGTCGATGAACGCCACGAGCCGGCTCGGGAAGATGCCGAGCCGTGACGCCAGCGCCTGCTGGCTGACGCCCGAGCCTGCCGCGATGACGCGAAGGATGCCCGCATGCGCCGGGACGAGCTCGAGCTCGCGCAGTCTCGACGCGAACAGCGACGCCGCATGAGCACCGACCTGCGCCAAGAGGAACGCCGTCGACTGGGGATGCTTCGACGTAGGGGGGCCCAAGCCTCGCTTTTCCACGCGAGAAAGGTACTACGCAGAACCGGTTGCCGAATGAATCATTATGAGTCAGAACGATTATGCGCGCTCAGCATCCAACGCCCAGGCACGCCCGAACGATGGAGAAGGTCATGAGCACGACGACAGCGGAACCCGACGCTCGAGGAGCGCGCCATCGCGGACCGTCACTTCTTGCGGTCGCGATCGTGTTCGTCTCGCTCTTCGTCGCCAGCCTCGTGACGGTGGCGGTGATGACGGGCGGTGGTCACCTACCGTCGCCGTTCGAGCCTGCTGCGACGACGTTCTTTTCGGATCATGCGGATGCCGTGCGATGGAGCGCCTTTCTCCAGTTCGGTGCAGCGGTACCGCTCGCCATCTTCACCGCGACGGTCACGAGCCGCCTTCGTTTCCTGAGCACCGAGGTCGCGGGCCACACCATCGCCGCCGTCGGTGGGACGCTCGCCGCATCGATGAGCGCGCTTTCGGCCCTCTTGCAGTGGGTCCTCGCGCACCCGGGCGTCGCGAGCTCCGAGGGAGTCGTTCGCGGCTTCCATCTGCTCGCGTTTGCCACGGGTGGGCCGGGATTCGTGGTTCCTTTCGGACTTCTCGTCGCAGGCGTCTCGGTGTCGGGCGGGCTCGCCCGCAAGCTGCCGCGATGGGTGATGTGGTTCGGCCTCGTCATCGCGGCCCTCGCCGAGCTGTCGTCCTTGACGATCGCAACGCCGGCTGCCGCCTACCTGCTCCCTGCCGCGCGCTTGCCGGCTCTCGTCTGGCTCATCGTCGTCGGCGCCATATTGCCGGGCGCGCGCTCGGCGCGACCGCAACCGGAGACCCAACCATGACTGATGCATCGTCGATCCCGTCCCAACGCGGTCTTCTCGCGAACAAGGTGGCATTGGTGCTCGGCGCGAGCCGTGGCATCGGTGCGTCGTCGGCCATTGCGCTCGCGCGAGCCGGGGCCAGGGTAGTCCTCGCTGCGCGTGATGCCCGCGCGCTCGAAGACGTCGCGTCGAGCATCCGCGCAGAAGGCGCTGAGGCACACGCGATCCCCACGGACATCCTCGTGGTCGCCGAAGTAGAGAACCTCGTTGCCAGGACCGTCGAGATCTTCGGGCGCCTCGACGTCGCCTTCAACAACGCAGGCTCGGGCCACATGCCTGCGCCGATGGCCGAGCTCAGTGTCCAGGACATCGACGACGCAATCGGCGTGAATCTCCGAGGCATCCTCGTCGCGATGAAGCTCGAGCTCGCCGCGATGCTCGGCAGCGGAGGCGGCTCGATCGTGAACATGTCCTCGACCGCCGGCCTCTCGGGCGTGCGAGGGATGTCTGCCTACTCCGCGACGAAGCACGCCATCATCGGCGCCACGAAGAGCGCCGCGCTCGACTACGCGGCCAAGAACATTCGCGTGAACGCCGTCGCTCCAGGCCCCATCCTGACCGACCGCCTCCGCGCATTACCGGACGATCGCCGCGCTCTCGTCGAACGCGCCGTGCCGATGGGAAGGGTCGGACTCCCGGACGAGGTGGCCAGCACGGTCGTCTGGCTCGCGTCGGACGCGGCGTCGTTCGTGACGGGCACGGTGGTGGCCGTCGACGGCGGACGCGGTGCGGGCGCCTGACGCGTCGGATCCGGGCGTCGACTCGCACTCTCGACTCCGCTATCCTCTAGATACCAGCCACGCGGCCTGCTTCCGTTCTCGAGGGCCGCGATGACCGCGTAATCACCGGAGGAAGCGTGATGCCTATCGTCGTCTCGGACTGGGCCCGTCGTGCGCTCTCCGTAGCGTTCGTCGCGACGACAGCGCTGACAGCAGCGGGCTGCGGTAGCGACGACGCGCCCGACAGCCCGCCACCGCCTACGCAGGACGTCTACACGGGCGCACGCACGACGGCTCCGGCAACGGTCGCGGCCGGCGACAAGGTCGCCGTGTCGTGCGTCCTCGTCGACGCGCAAGGCAACGCGTCGCAGCCACCGCCCGGCACCAACGCCGCGATCGTGTACGTGCCCGCCGATTCCGTGCAGACGGACGCCACCGGTACGACCATCGCCGTCCGCGCCGGCAAGGTAGCTGTACGATGCACGTATCCGCTCCTCGGCGTCGGTGACGACGTGGGCGCGCAGATGGCGATCACCCCCGGTCCGGTCGCGTCGGTCGACACCGCCCTCACGACGACGTCGGTCATCGCCGGCGGCACCATCGCGGCGACGTGCACCGCGCACGACGCGTTCGGCAACCTCGTCCCCGACGCGCGACCCACGTTCACGTCCACGCCGACCGACGCCGGAAACGTGATCACGGGCATGAGCGGCAAGCTCACGCACGCGGGCATCTACGATCTCGCGTGCGAGATCCCCGGCGCAACGGCGCATCCGGTGCCGGTCGAGGTCGTCCCCGGCCTGCCCGCCACGCTCGTCCTCTCGCCCAACCCGACGAAGGTCCTCTATCCGATCGGGTCGGTCGTCACGATCGAGACACTCGTCGCCGACCAGTACGACAACCCCATCATCAACGCGCCCACGCTGTACGGCAGCGCGCCGAACGCGAGCTCCACGCTCGGTGCGAACCACTTCCAGTACCTCGCGAACGGCTTCTACACGCTGTCCGCCACCGTGGAGCCGCCCACGGCGACCGGAAAGCCGCTCGTCGCGCAGGTCCAGATCGAGGTCGACGGCAACGGCCCCACCATCGAATGCGACGGCCCCACCGACGGCGCGATGCTCAACGCAGCGCCCGGCTCGGTCGTCTCGTTCGGCGGTAGCGTCAACAGCCCGAACGGCGTCACGAGCGTGAAGGTCAACGGCGCCACGGCGAACCTCGCGGGGTCGTCGTTCACGGTGCCGCTCACGACGCGCTTCGGCATCAACTTCGCCGACGTCGTCGCCACCGACAAGAACGGCGCGCAGAGCACCCGCACCTGCTCGTTCCTGGTCGCCAACCAGTGGGCGCCCGAGTCCGGCCTCTATGCCGACACCGTCGATCTGAAGCTCACGCAGCCCGCGGTCGACGACGGCGTTCGCTCCGGCGGCGTCAGCTCGTTCGGCGACATCCTCTACTCGGTCGCCAACAGCGCAGGCCTCGCGAACACGCTCGATGCCGGGCTGAAAGGCGCGAACCCGCTGAAGCCCGAGGCGTGCGATTCGCAGACGTGCACGTTCCTCGGCTGCATCTGCTGGTACAGCTCGGGCGTCGAATACAACGCGCTGAGCCTTCCCGGACCGGAGACCGTCGACGTCGCCCTCGTCAACGGCGGGCTGCAAGCTCACGTCCACGTGCCGAACGTCGGTGTGAACATGCGCGTCCACGGCAAGGTCGGTCCCATTCCGTACGACACGACGGGGTGGGCGACGTTCTCCTATCTCGACGTGACGATGATCATCGACACGTCGCTCTCGGGCGGAAAGCTGCACGGCTCGGTGCGCCCCGGCTCGGTGGTCACGAACGTCGGAAGCGTGAGCACCAACTTCAGTGGCGTGGACGGCTGGATCATCAACAACATCCTCGTGCCGCTCGCGCAGGGCACGCTCCAGAACACCGTGAAGACGCTGGTGACGAACTACATCACCAACAACTTCAACTCCGTCCTGGACGGCGTCCTCTCGGGGCTCGACGTCTCGACGCTCGGCACGTCGTTCAACGTCCCGAAGCTGGACGGCTCGGGCACGATCCCGCTGTCGTTCGGCATCGGGTTCTCGACGGTCTCGACCACCACGTCGCGCATGCTCGTCGGGCTCTCGAGCAAGCTCACGGCGCCGGCCGGGCAGGCCCTTCCGTCGCTCGGCGTGCCCATTCCGACCGGGCCCGTGCTCGACGACACGACGGTGAGCCCGCCGAGCACGGCCGGCGTCGCGGTCCACGTCGGCGTGCTCGATCAGGCGCTCCATGCGCTCTGGCGCGGCGGCATGCTCAACGTGACGATGCCCGGTACCGCGCTCGGCAACGGCTTGCCGGCGGACGCAGGGATCCGCGTCACTACCCTGCTCCCGCCGGTCGCGAACCTGAACGGCAACGCCGTCGAGCTGTCGCTCGGTGCGATGAACCTCGCCGTCACCTACCCGGGGCTCTTCGGTGGCACCGATTCGGGCGGAAATCCGCTGCCGCCGCTGCGCGTCGAGCTCGGCGCGCGCGCCACGTCGACGCCGTCGCTCGTCGCGAGCGATCTGAAGTTCGGGAGCTTCGTCATCACCGAGATGCACTTCTCGACCGGTGACGTGTCGCTCGACTCTTCGACGAACGGCGTGCTCACGTCGATGCTGCAGACGCTCCTGCAGAAGGTCATCGACTCGTCGCTCAACAACTCGCTGCCGGCGCTGCCCATCCCCTCGTTCGCGCTGCCCGCGAGCCTCACGGCGTACGGCATCCCGCCCGGGAAGCTCGGGCTCGTCAATCCCACGCTCGGCTTCGATCCGCGCGACTTCCGCCTCAACGCCCAGCTGGGGATCCAATGAACAGACTACTCGTCGGTTCGTGCTTCTCGTTGTTCGTCGTCGTCGCGGGATGCGGCAGCGACGGAGGCAGCGGCTCCACCGCAGCGGGCGTTGCCGTCCATCTCGATCCGTCGCTCGCGTTCTACCCGGTCACGAGCCAGGTCTCGCTGACCGCGACGGTCACCGACGGGTCGGGCGCGGAGCTCCACGACGCGCTCGTCACGTGGAGAGCCGATCCCGCGGACGCGGCCACCGCGACGAACGACTCCGGCGGATTCACGCTGAACAAGGTCGGTAACGTCACCTTCACCGCATGCGCTGCGGACAACGCGACGGTGTGCGGAAGCGCGCGCATCGAGGTCTCGCCCGGCGCGCCGATCCTCGTCTTGACCACGCCGCAGCCCGGCGCGGAGCTCGGTGGCGACGGCAAGGCGACGTTTCCCGTCGAAGGAAAGATCACGACGGGCCGCACGACGAACGTGCTCGTCAACGGCGTGCGTACGACGGTCGGCCCGGACGGCAGCTTCAAGACCGACGTCGCCGCGAGCTTCGGCGTCAATCACCTCGTCGTATCGGCCGACAACGGGCTCGATCCGGAGGTGCGCGACGAATTCGACGTCGTCTTCGGCGCTGGCTACGCGCCGGGAGTGAACGCGCTCGGCGCGCCGGCGTTCACCGCGCCGGACGCGCTCGTGCTCGATCTCGGGCAGCGCTTCTTCGACGACGGAACGGCCGTGCCGCTCAACGCACCGCACCCGGTCACGCTGCCCGACATGGCGGACGTCGTGGCGCGCATCGTCGCCGGCATGGACGTGAAGTCGAAGCTCCCGAGCCCGCTCATCGCGAGCAACGGCGTCAACCTCACCGTGACCTCCGCGACGATGACCGACGTCACCGTCGAGACCGAGATCGCCGCAGACGGGCTCGATCTGTTCGTGCGCGTCGGAAAGCTTTCGCTCGGAACGACCGGCTCGCTGGATCTCGCCGGCTCGCCGGTCAACCTGAACGGCGGCGTCGACGCGTCGCTCTCGGCATACGCGCACGCGAAGATCAGCAAGGCCTCGCCGACCGACCCCGTCGTCGTCACGGTCGGGACGTTCGACGTGGCGCTCGAAACGGCGACCGGCAAATTCGTCGATCCGCAGGCGAACGCCGTGTTCGCGCTGGCGGCGAGCTATCTGCGGACCACCGTGGAGCAGATGGTGAAGAGCGCTCTCTCCGGTGCGCTCCAGGGATCGATCCCGGACGCGCTGAAGAGCGTGTTCGACAGCCTGGACACGGCGCTCTCCAACAAGTCGTTCAACATCGACTCGGCGCCGCTCCCGAAGGTGACGCTCACGCTCGACGGGCGCCTGAACGCGATCGCTTCCACGCCGTTCGAGTCGATGCGCGCGAAGCTGTCGATCGCCGCGCACACGGATCACGGAGCCGCGGCGCACCCGAAATCGCGGGGGATCGCGCTCGTCGACACGTTCACCGCGGACGCGCTCTTCGCATCGCCGCGCTCGCAGCTCAGCGTGCGACTGTCTCTGCTGAACGGCCTCCTGCACAACCTGTGGAACTCGGGGCTGCTCGAGATCCCCAAGTCCGATTCGATTCCGCTCAGCGTCTCGGGACAGCTCCCGCCGGTCGTGCGCCTGCCGCGCGACGGTGAGACGGACGATCTCGTCGTGTCGCTCGGTGAGCTCGAGATGATCCCGGGCGGCGACGAGAACAACGGTCGGCTCGGCGTGCTGCTCGAAGCGGGCGTCAGCATCGAGCTGGCGGACGACACGCTCCACCTGAAGCTCGCGGACAAGCCGGTGGTGACCGTGTGGACGATCAAGCCGCCGCCCGGCGACACGTTGTTCACGCCGCAGGTCATCAAGGACATCCTCACCAACGGACTGTGGCCGAAGCTGCGCGACGGGATCACGAGCGGGCTCGCCATCAAGCTGCCGCTGCCGGCGCTGGGCTCGGTCGCGAGCGTGGCGCCGAGCCTGTCCGGGCTCACGTTGAAGACCGGGCTCAATCGGCGCGTCGCGTATCGGAACGGGTTCGTCGTGCTCGATGCGAAGATCGAGGGCGCGCTGCCCTAGCGCGGTCCTAGCCGACCGTCTCACCGAGACCGAAGGCGCGCCGCATCTCGCGGCTCGCCTCGGTGCGTTCGCCTCGTTCGTCGCGCATGACGAGCTCCGCGTGGTCGAGCGCACCGCGTGACGCACGGGCGCACGTCCATACGGAAAATAGGGGCGATCGGCCGGCCTTCGGGACGACATCGAGGCGGCGCACGGGGGTCAGGCTCGCGGCTGACGCGCCGCGAACGACGCGCTCGGGCGCGCGACCGTCGGCGCATAGCACGACGACACCTTCGGTCGAGACCACGCGCGCGGCCGCCGCGAGGTAGTCCTCGACGCCGCCGCGGAGCTCGATGCGAGCCGCCGCGCGCTGCGGATCTGGCGACGCCGACGCGGTACCGAGGGGGAGATAAGGAGGCGTGCCCGTGACGAGCGCACACGCTCCGTGACGCCAGTCGCGCGTCACGTCGCGAAGATCGCCGTGCAGCACGGTCACGCGATCGCCGAGGCGGTTCTCGTTCACGTTGCGACGGGCGAGCTCGAAGCTGACGTCTTGCGCTTCGATCCCGAAGCCGCGCGCCGCCGGGAGTCGCCACGCCGTCATCAGGAGCACGGAGCCGACGCCGCAGCCCATGTCGAGAAAGCTCTCCGTGTCGGGCGGGGCGGCGCGCGCAGCCTCCCAGGCGGTCGCGAGATCATCGACGGAGAAGCGATGCCCGCGCCGCCGCTGGAGCAATCGAAACGACGCGGTGATGGCGTCGCTGGTGAGCTCGTCGGCGTCGGCTGCGCGCATCGACGAAACCTTACAGCGCCAGACTACTCCCTGAAAGTAGTCGCTTCCGGGGCCGTCGAACGCGCCGCTCTGCATGCAGCATCGCTTGAAACCGGCGGTTCGAGCCGCAAGGACAGAGGTCGTTTCGTCCGAGCTTCTCGACGAGCTCCTTCTCGCCGCCGCGCACGGAGCGTTCGCCTCGCTTCACGTTCGTCTCGGAGGGGAACCCCTTGCGACGTTTGCTAGTGGTCTCGAAAAAAGGCGGAATGGTCGGTTCGGTTACGGGTAGCCACGGCACACCTCCTCACTGGGTGAGGCGGCGCAAGCTAAGGCGTGGCGCGCACATGTCCAGGGCGCGCGAGAACGCGTCTTGCAGCTTTCGTATGCCAGTCACCCACAGCGAGGGAGCCGACGCATGAACTCCAAAGCAATTCGCAAGATGCCACTCTTTCCCTTCATCCCGCTCATCCCCATGGGCGTGATGATCATGGGCGCCATTTCGCTCGTCATCCTGTTCCGCCGGGTGAACGCGCTCGAGGCGCGCGTCTACTGAGCGTGACCGCAATGCGCTCGAGGCAGCGCAGTTGCGCACGATTTGATCACTGAGTTCTCAGGCAATCCTCAAGCTCCACGTCGCCGTCGCCGCGTTACGGTGACCCGATGAAGCAGCGGCTGTCGCGTGGAGCGTTCGTCTTGATCGCGTGCAGCGCGGGGGTTCTCGGCACCGTCGATTGCGTGGGCGACGATGCCGCCTCGAGCGGCGCCCCTAATGGCAACGGCAATGGCGACGGCGGCCCTGGGACGCCGCCCGCCGAGGGCGGCGGCACCGACGCAATGACGGCAACGGATACGTCGACGGTCGACTCCCCGATGGGCTGCAGCGGCGCGCCGACGACGGACTTCTATGTCGACTCCGCGAACGGCGCCGACACGAACAGCGGCGGCGGCACGGGATGCGCGCTCAAGACGATCACGAGGGCCCTCAGCGCCTCGGCCACGCACTACAACGCCACGATTCACCTCGCCGCGGGGACCTACGGCGCAGGCGAGACGCTTCCGCTCGTCGTGGACCACGGCCGATCGCTCGTGGGCGCCGGCGCCGCGACGACCACGATCCAGGGCTCGTCCGCCGAATTCAACACGATGAGCACCGGCTCTCGTTTCGACGCGAAGGACGCCGCCGATTCGAAGTACTTCCTGAGCATCCTCGCCGGCGACGTCATGGGCGGACCGAACAACCTCGGTGCAACCACGCTCTCCGGCTTCACGCTCGTCCCGCCGACCAGCATCACGATACCGACGACGAACTACTACGGCATCGCGTGCATCGCCGGCAACGGGCCCAACACGGGCACGACGCCGCCGCTCCCTCCGGCGAACCTCGTCGTGAAGGACCTGACCGTTGGTCCGAACTTCGACTTCGGCATCTCGATCGGCTCCTCGCCGACGAACGCAAGCGCCTGCAACGCGTCGATCATCACGAGCACGTTCCTCACGGCGAACGTCGGCGTCGACACGGGCGCTTGCGGTGCCGCCAATCCCTCGACGGCCTGGCCG
>FTCS01000872.1_pt1 | contig 15358 bp, 13 predicted proteins | sample 1639391 | NCBI WGS metagenome assembly FTCS01 (sample SAMEA3914864, study PRJEB12502) | metagenome | biome: forest; material: soil | place: USA | collected 2012-03-12 | depth 0.3 m | reverse complement strand
GCTCCCGCTTCCGCTTCCGCCCCCGCTCTCCCTCTCGCTCCCGCCCTCGCTCTCGCTCCCGCTCTCGCTCCCGCTCCCGCTCCCGCTCCCGCTCCCTCCAACCCCATCGTCACGCGCGCGCGCCTCGAGGTCTCCCGCGCGGTCACCTACGACGCCGCGTGGTTCCCGATCGCCTACCCGAACGGCGATCCCTCCCCGGACAAAGGCGTGTGCACCGACGTCGTGATCCGTGCCCTCCGCAGCGCGCACCCGAGCGTCGATCTCCAGCAGCTCGTGCACGAGGACATCGCCCGCCGCCCGTCCGCGTATCCCACGGTCACGCGCCCCGATCGCAACATCGATCACCGCCGCGTCACGCCGATGCTCGTCTACCTCCGCGCGCACGCAACCCGGCTCCCGACCTCGTTCGACGACGCCTCGCTCCCCACGTGGCAACCGGGCGACGTCGTGGTGTGGTCCTTCCACGCGTGCCCCGCGTGCAATCCGGATCACGTCGGCATCGTCAGCGATCGCATCGGCCCGCGCGGCGTCCCGCTCGTGCTGCACAACATCGGCCCGACGCCGAGCGAGGACGATCGCCTCGACGAGTGGCCGGTGCTCGGCCACTTCCGCGTCCCTTCCGACGACAGCGACAAGCTCGGTCGGCGCTGAAAGAACCGGCTACTCTGCGCGCTCCTCGTGCGATCGATCTCCCGCCAAGATGCGCCCGCGTTCGTCTGCAACCTCCTGCAGAAGGGCGCGGTGCTCGGGCGCGAAGATCTCTCCGCGCGCACCGTCGCGAAGGCGCTCGGTCAGACGACCGGCTTCCTCTACCACCACTGGGGATCGTTCGACGCGTTCCTCTTCGAGGTGACGGGCGTCGGATGGCAGCGCCTCGTCGACGCGCTCGTTCGCGCCTACGAGAAGCACGGAACGCCGCGCGACGTCCTTCATGCGTACGTCGACTTCGCGGCCGAGCACCCGGTCCTCTACTGGCTCCTCGCGGAGCGCCCGCTCGCGCCCGACGCGGTGCGCGCCACGCTCGAGGGCGGAGCTGCGCTTCCTTCGTACCGAGCGTGGCAGGCGATCCTCATGCTCATCTCGCGCGCGGAGCCCGCGATCACGCTCGCCGGCGCGCGCGCCGTCCATGCCGCGTTGCACGGCGTCGCCTCGCAGCTCCTCTCGCATCGCCTCGGCTCCATGCCGGATGCTCTGGCCGCGGGCGAGCGCGCCATCGCGCGCGACATCACGGACGCGATCGCCGACCGCTACTTCACGGCGCGATCGCCAGCTCGACGCTCACCGGGTCGTGATCCGAAAGCGGATTCCCCGCCGCGTCGACGAACGACTCGACGCGCCAGCTCTTCGCGCTCAGCTTCACCGAAGCGGAAGACCGGAACATGACGCGGTCGTAGCGGGCCGTCCGCCGCCGAGAACGGACGCCAGCAAAGCTGGCTCGGTGAGTGCTCGAGACGGTGACATAACACCGTTATCCCGCGACGCCGGAATTCGACACGGCTTCCGCAGCGAGCGCGCGCGCATCCTCGGCCAGCTCGCGGGCGTTCGAAACCTGATCGCGCTCAGCGGCGACATCCACGCCAACTATGCGTCGCATCTGCACGTCGACTTCGATGCGCCGAGCGCCACGCCCGTCGGGTGCGAGTTCACCGTGACGGGGATCAGCTCGGCACCCGCGCACGAGCAGGTGCAGAAGCTCGTCGACGCCAGCCCGCTCCTGAACGCGTTCGGCCTGTCGAAGATCGTGCCCGAGTTCGATACCAACCTCCGCGCGACGAGCCCGCACATCACCTACGCGGCGAGCAACACGCACGGGCTCGCGCTCGTGGAGGTCGACGGCGACCGCGAGCTCCGGGTGGAGTTCCTCGAGATCGACGACGTCAGCGCGAGCTCCTCGTTCACTGCGCCGCGCAGCAGGCTCTTCGCGGTGCCGTCGGGCTCGGCCACGATCACCCCGCGCTAGGCGCGCGCGAGTCGAGCGGACCGCGTGTTATGCTCATTCGATGCGCTTTCGGTGGGCGATGGGGGTCGGGACGCTCGCCTGCGTCGTGGCTGCAGCGTGCGGCAGCTTCAGCGCGGATGAACCAGAGGCGCCGCCGGGCGACGGCGATGGTGGCGGCGCACCGGACGCCGGCGGAACGGGCGACGGCGACACGCGGGCCGACACCGCGAGCGACCTCGACGCGCAGGAGCCGACGGACGCCGCCGATGACGGCACCCCTGTGACGTCTCCGCTCTGCTTCGACTTGACCGCGGGTACCCAGGGCTTCACGCCGGTCACCTCCGGAAGCAACGTCGGCACCGCAAGCGCCGGCGGCATCGGGCTGACCGTGAACTACGGAGGCTCGAGCACAGCGAGCTTCGCCGCATGGCAACGCTTCGTCGGTGCACCGGGTGCCTCCACGGGCGCCCGCGTCTCCGTCGACCTCGCTCTCACGCTGCCGCCGAGCCTTCCTACCTCCGTCGACTGGCAGTCGAGTCTCCTCGGCGTCGTGAACGGCACGCCGGCGAACAGCGGTTCGCGACCGTTCGTCCAGCTCGTGCTCGGGAACGGCGGCACCGACACGAAGGCGAGCCTGTACATCGTGAGGTTTCCGACGGGCACGGCGGTCTCGCCGCTTGGCTCGCCGTTCCTGCTGGCCACGTTCGATACCCTCCCCGATGCGGGCTCGCAGGCGATCACGCTGATCGTCGACGTGATCTGGTCGAGCGGACCGGGCCTGAACGTCACGGCCGGCCTCTCCGATACGGCACCGCTGATAGGCCCGCAGGGAGCGACGCTCACCGGCGCACAATCGCCGCTCCTCGGCCTCGTGCTCGGCGGCGCCGCGAGGAACGCTGGCGCTCAGATCACGTACAAGAAGGTCTGCTACGCGTTCCACTGAGCGCGCAGAAGCACGCGCTCACGCCGGCTTCGCGGGCGGCGGCTCCGCCTTCTTTCGGTCCGCGACCTTCGCACGCAGCGCCTTCAGCGCATCGTCGTAGTCCTTCTTCGCGGCGGCGATCGTCGCGTCCATGTGCTCGAGCATCGTCTTGGCCTGAGCCGCGCCCGCATCGACCTCGCCCTTCGTCTTGTTCGCGGCGGTCACGCGATCGGCGCTCGCCTTCTTGTCCGCGTCCGTGCGTCCGGGCTCGGCCTGATACGCGGTCTCCTCCTTCACGAACCGATCGATCGTCTTCTTCACGTCGCTCTGGTCGTCGACGAGCCGCTGCAGACGCGCGCGCTCGAGCGTCATCGAGACGTTCACGTCGTAGCTCGCCTGCGAGATGTCGTCGGCGAGCTTCTCGAGCACGCTGGCGTTCTGCGGTCCCATCGAGGTCCGATAGCGCTCGATGGTGACGAACGCCTCGTTCTTGCCGCGGAGCCGCTTTTGCAGCTGTTTCGTGATGCCCTCGTTGAGCGCGAACGCGGTAGGCCCGGCCACGTCGGCGGTGCACCCCGCCTCCTTCGTCGTGTGCTGAACGTTACCGACCACGCGCCCGGTGATGGCGTCCTTGTCGCGTTCCCAGAAATCGCGGACGGCATCGGCGTCGGCGTGCGCATCGGCGAAGTCGGCGCTGCGCCCAGCCGCGTCGGAGTCGTCGATGATCGATTGCACCCGGTCCCAGTCGGGCTTCTTCAGCTCGTCGATACGGCCCGCGAAGCTCGCGGAGAGCGTCTTCTCGCGCGTCTGCGCGTCGGTCACCGCCTTCGCCGAAGCGCCGAGCTCGTCGGAGTAATGGACCGCGTAGTTGGTCTGTCCGGCGGACGATGCCAGCACCGGTCCCTTTCCGGACGAAGAGCAACCGGCGAGAGCGAGCGAGAAGACGAGAGCGGAGGAGAGGATGGTCTTGCGCATGCGCGACGAATCATCGCGCGCGACGCGAGGCCAACGCTAGGAAATCGATCCGTCGATCGCCGAGCGCATGATGGCGGCGGGCGCCGGCATTCCCATCCACAGCTCGAAGGCGAGCGCGCCCTGACGAGCGAGCATCCCGATGCCGTTGTCACACACGAGGCCGCGCTCGCGGGCGCGATCGAGGAACGGCGTACGATGCGGCGCATACACGACGTCGAGCGCGACGGCCGTCAGAGGGACGTCTTCCCAGCGAACGGCGTTCGCGACGACCTCACCCGGCGCGGCGCCCTTCATCCCGCAGCTCGTCGCCTGGATGATCGCCACGAGCTTCGCGTCTTCCTTCTCGGGAACGTGCAACCCGTCGGCGCCGAGCCCGACGGCGACGCCGCGACCGCCGGCAGCGGCGAGCATGCGATCGATCTCGCGAACGTATGCGACGGCGTGGCTCGTCTCGCCGAGCGATCGACCACGAATGAGGATGCGTCCTACGTGGAGGTGCGAGGCGAGCGCGACGATCGCCGCGCGTGCCGCACCGCCGGTGCCGATCACGATCGCGACCGCGCCTCGCAGACTCCTGGCGTTGCCCGCGAGCCGCGCGATCTCGTCGGCGAGCGCAGGCGTGTCGGTGTTGTGCGCGCGGATCCGACCCTCCGGCGTACGGACCAGCGTGTTGGCGGCGCCCGTGGCGCGCGCGCTGGCGTGGATGTCGTCGACGAGCTTGAGCACGCTCTGCTTGTGGGGAACCGTGACGTTGAGGCCCGCGAAGTCGCCGCGACGGAGCGCGTCGACGCGCGCAGGCAGCTCCGCGGCGCTCGTCTCGATCTTCTCGTAGGTATGCGGAAGGCCGAGGGCGCGATAGGCGGCCTCGTGCATCGCGGGGCTCCGCGAATGCGCGATGGGCGACCCGATCACGGCGAAGCGCAGCGGCTTCTCGCTCATTTTTCGCGCTCCGTGTCGTCGGGCTCCGGTCCGCGCTCGACGCGCGTGACGTCCGCATCGAACGAGCCTCGGCCGACGCGGACGTGCACCTTGTCGCCGGGCGCGACCTCGCCGGCCTCACGGACAGCGCGTCCGTCGGCAGCGCGCGTCGCGATGGCGTAGCCGCGCGAGAGCACCTTGAGCGGGCTCATCGCATCGAGCCCAGAGGCGAGCCCGGACAGCTCGCGTCGATGCTCGCCGAGATGCTTGCGCATCGAGATTCCGAGATGCGCGCGATCTTCGCTCAGCTCGGCGCGGCTCGCGCTCACCCGGTTGCGCATGATCTCGAAGAGCCGCGCGCGCATCGCGAGCACATGGCCCTTGTCGCGGGCGATGCGCTCGCGCGGATGCGCCGCGCCAAGCCTCGCGCCGAGCGACGTCGCGGTCTGCCGATCGCGCGCCAGCAGGCGCGTGAGGACCCGAGACATGCGCGCCACGTGCTCGTCGACCTGCTGCTGCGAGCTCGCGATGAGGAGGCGTGGATCGCGAAACGCGCTCGCCAGCTTGGCCGTGCGCGCCCGCTCTTCGCCGATGCGCGCGTGCATCGCGCGTCGCAGTCGGAGACCGCGCTCTTCGAGGAGCCGGCGCCGCGACGTGGAGTCGGGCACCACCATCTCCGCGGCCTGCGACGGCGTGGATGCGCGAGCGTCGGCGGCGAAATCGACGAGGGTCACGTCGGTCTCGTGACCGACGGCGCTCACGACCGGCACGCGACACGCGGCGATGTCGCGCACGAGCTGCTCGTCGTGGAACGCGAGGAGATCGTCCTGGGAGCCGCCGCCGCGTCCGACGATGATGACGTCGACCTCGGGAATGCGCTGCAGCGCGGCGAGCGAGCGACGGACGGCCTCCGCGGCGCCGGCGCCTTGCACGATCGCCGGCGCGAGCAGGATCCGAGCGCCGCCGCGACGGAACGACACCTTGCAGATGTCGTGGATGACGGCGCCCGCCGCGCTGGTGACCACGCCGATGATGCGCGGCTCGTGGGGAAGGGGTCGCCTCCGCTCCGGCGCGAAGAGGCCCTCGGCCGCGAGCTTCTGCTTCAGCTTCTCGAGCGCCTCGAGGAGCGCGCCCTTTCCGGTCGGCTCGATGCGATCGCCGATGAACTGCATCTTCCCGCGCGGCGACCAGAAGGTCGGCTTGCCGCGGAGACGAATGCGCACGCCGTCTTTGACGAGCGCCTTCGAGCGCGGCGTGACGTTGGCGCGGTAGACGACCACGTCCACGACGGCGTCCTCGTCCTCGTCCTTGAGACAGAAGTAGAGGTGACCGCTCGGCGCCGGGCGCGCGCCGCTCACCTCGCCTTCGACCCAGACCGCGTCGGAGAAGCTGCGCTCGAGCGTGCGCGTGAGCATTCTCCCGAGCTGCGCGACGGTGAGAACCGCCGGCGCCGCCGGCGTAGCGCGCGCAGGCGCCACAGCGGGCGCGGGCGCAGCCGGTGGAGGCGGAGCAGCCACCGCGACCGGCGCTGGCGGAGGCGCGGGCGGAGGCGCAGGCGCGGGCTCCGGCGGCGCCTCTTGCGCCTGTGCCGGCGCGGGCGGCACGAACACCGCGAAGTCGAACGCCAGCGTCTCGCCCGGGCGCGGGCGCTTCTCGCTCATCCGGCCGACTCGATGTCGAGCACGCGCACGTTGCGCTTCTTCTTCTCTTGCTCGGTGGAGTAGCGGAGCTTCTCGTACAGCTTCATCACGTCGGTCTTGATCCCCGCGATGCGAATCTCAGGCGTCGTCTTGTCCATCGCCTCGAGCACGATGTTGCCCGTGCCCATGATGCGCTGCCCGAAGGGTCGCTCCACGACGTAATCCACGACGCGATAGAGGTCGAGCTGCTCCATCCGCTTCGAGAACACGCCGTTCTCGATGACGACGCGCTGGCTGGTTATCTTGTAGTGGACGCCGCGCGTCTTGAACCACGCGAACACGAGCGAGATCCCGAGCGTCACGATCGCGAGCAAGAGCCCGCCGATCCCCTGGACGAGAGCCGGCCGTCCCTCGAAGAGCAGCTCTTCGTTCGGTCCGGGCATGAGGCCCTCGGTCGGGCGGTTGACGAGCGCATCGGACATGATCGGTAGCGTCGCCTCCGGTCGAGCTGGATGCAAGCCGCAGCTCATCGTGATCGATTGCCATTGCGTAAACGACGTACTGCGAAACAGCGCACGCATGCAGAACCGTAGACGCACCTTCGCAATGTCGCGCGACGCGGTTCGGCGAGCGCGAGAATGAAATCTTCCGCGCCCGTGTGCTCGACCTCGCGCTAGATGCGCCCGGATGCCTCGCGGTACCATCGGCACGCGTCGTGCGTAAACCTTCTGACAGTTGCTTCGCGTAATCCGTTGCTCGGCTCGGCGAGCGGCTCGAGGGGTTGTCATGCAAGGGTACATTTCGACGAGGGAGGTCCTGCTTCATCCACGGATGATCGTGGAGTCGTTCGGACTGCGCGTGTACATGCGCTGCCTGGTTCGCATGGCCTGCTTCAGCCATCAGCGGCCGGTGACGTTCCTCGAGTGCATCTGACCGGCGCACGCACGAGCCTGGTCGGCGCCGCCGATCCGCGGTATCGGTGCGGGCCACCATGCCGCGCACCTTCAAGAAGGTCCTGGTCGCCAACCGAGGCGAGATTGCCGTCCGTGTCACGCGCACGCTGCACGAGATGGGCATCGCGTCCGTCGCGATCCACTCCGAGGTCGACCGCGCCGCGCTCCACGTGCGCCTGGCCGACGAGGCCTATCTCGTAGGCCCCGCTCCCGCAGGCGAGAGCTATCTCCGCATCGACAAGGTCGTCGATGTCGCGAAGAAGGCCGGCTGCGACGCCATTCACCCCGGCTACGGCTTCCTCAGCGAGAACCCGGAGTTCGCCGACGCGTGCGAGCGCGCCGGCATCACGTTCATCGGACCGCCGGCGAGCGCGATGCGCGCGATGGGCTCGAAGACCGCGGCACGCGCGAAGATGGCAGAGGCGGGCGTGCCGATCGTCCCCGGTGCGATGTGCTCGACCACCGACGAAGCGGTCGCGGCGGCGAAGAAGATCGGCTTCCCGGTCATGCTCAAGGCCTCGGCCGGCGGCGGCGGCAAGGGCATGCGCCTCGTCCACGAGGCGAGCGAGATGGCGAGCGCCTGGGAGCGCGCGCGCTCGGAGGCGAAGAAGTTCTTCGGCGACGACACCGTCTACCTCGAGAAGGCCCTCATCAAGCCGCGCCACGTCGAGATCCAGGTGCTCGGCGATCGCGACGGCAACATGGTCCACGTGTTCGAGCGCGACTGCTCGATCCAGCGCCGCAACCAGAAGGTGGTCGAGGAGACCCCGTCGCCCGCCGCGTCACGCGAGCTCGTCGCGCGCATGGGCGCCATCGCCGTACAGGGCGCGAAGGCGGTCGGCTATCACAGCGCCGGCACGTTCGAGTTCCTGCTCGCGGACGACGGAAGCTTCTACTTCCTCGAGATGAACACGCGCCTCCAGGTCGAGCACCCGGTCACCGAGCTCGTGTCGGGCACGGATCTCGTCCGCGAGATGGTCGAGATCGCGCAGGGCGGAAAGCTGCAGTTTACACAGACCGATCTCGTCTCGCGCGGCGCGGCCATCCAGTGCCGCATCTACGCGGAAGATCCCTCGAACGGCTTCTTGCCGTCGCCGGGGCGCATCGAGAGCCTGGTGGTCCCTGCCGGACCAGGCATCCGCGACGACGGCGGCGCCTATCCCGGCTGCGAGATCTCGAGCTTCTACGATCCGCTCATCTCCAAGCTCTGCGTGTGGGCCCCCACGCGCGAGCGCGCGGTCGCGCGCATGCGTCGCGCGCTCTCCGAGTACATCGTGACGGGCATCCGCACGAACCTCGCGTTCCACGAGAAGCTGTTCAACCACCCCGACTTCGTCGCCGGCAACTACGACACCGGCTTCATCGAGCGGAACAAGGACGCGCTCCTCGGCTACCCGCTCGTGCCGGAGGGCGATCGCGAAGCGGTCGCCGTTGCCGTCGCCATCGCGGCGGCGCGCATGGAGCGAGCCACCGGCGCGAGCGCCGCGGATGCCGGTGCGACCGGCTCGCGGCTCTCGCCGTGGGTAGCCGGGCAACGCGCCCGGCTACGCTCGTAGCTTCACATTCCGCCTTCGGCGTCCGCGCCGGCGTCCATGAACGCCGACGTCGCGCACTCGTCCTTGCAGTCCTGCTGGATGCAGCCGGCGAGCGCGATGCCGATGTTCTGCGTCGCCTTCGGCGCAGAAGCGAACGGCCCCACGCACGCGAAGAGCTTGCTCTGGTTGCCCCCCGCCATCGCGAAGCACTCGAGCGCGCCGCCCGCGATGCCCTGGCAATCGCAGTCCATCTTGCAGGCGTCGATCTCCATGCCGCACTTCGACTTCGCGCAGCCGAGGCACACGCCGACGGACGAAGCGCCGTCCGCGATCGACGCGTCCATGATGCCCGAGAGGATGTCCTTGTTCGGATCGCACGGCGGCGCGGTATCCGCGACGTCGGCGACGCTGGTGTCCTTGGGCGTGCTCGCCTCGAAGACGTCCGCGCCCGAGTCGGCCGCGACCGGTGCGTCGTTGGTGGTGCTGCCGCACGCCTGGACCGCGAAGCCCGCCGCGAAGAGCGACGCCGACACGACCGTAAGAAAGAATCGAATGCGCATGGTGCCGTCCTCCGGGAAAAACCCGGTGCTTCTTTACACGAGGACCGCCCGCGGCGCCACCGGTGGCCACTCGCTCTGCGGCAAGGGTCGGCGTAAGGTCGACGGACATGCGCGCCGGTCACGGTCTCGTCCCCCTCCTCTCCTTCTTGATCGCCGTCGCCGCGTGCGACGACAGCACCCTTCCCGCACGACATTCCATCGGCGTGCAGCCGCGGTTCAGGCTCGCAACGGGCGCGCTTCCCGGGTTCCTGGACGTGCCGTTCCCGTCGGATGCCTACCTCCAGGACGGTCACTACGTCAGCGCGATTCCGGGCCTCGATCGCACGTTCAAGAACAACGCCGACGTGCTCGGCGCGCAGCTCGCGCAGATGAACGGCTGGTCGCGGATCGCGCCGGTTCTCTTTGCGATCGAAGATCCCTCGCAGCCCGCGTCCGACACCGGCGAATTCCCGGGCGGCGGCGTCGATCGCGCATCACTGCCCGCGGACGAGGACGCCTGCATGGCCGACGGCAGCTCGGTGTTCCTCCTCGATTTCGACGCGAAGGATCCCGCCACCGCCCGCGTACCGTGCCGCTTCAGCGCGCTCGACGACCGACAGGGCGACAGCGGCCGCTTCCTTCTCGGCGTCGGTCCGGCGCGCGGCTTCGTCCTTCCCGAAGGTCATCGCTACGTCGCGGTCCTCACGAGCCGCGTCAAGACGGAGAGCGGCGTTCCGCTCGCCGCGAGCGACGACTTCGGGAAGATCGGGACGGCGGAGACCGTCGACCCGACCATCCACACGTTCGGCGACGCGAAGGTGTTCGCGACGACGATGCTCGGCAACGCCCTCGCGTCCGACAAGGCCGAGATCATCGCGGTCTCGCCGTACACCACGCAGAAGGTGACCGCGGAGCTCTTCGCGTACGCGAGCGCGATCGCAGCGCCGCCGCTTCCGACGATCGCGTGGGACGCGGCCGCGGTCGCTCCGATGAAGAACGCGAAGTTCGCGGCGAAGGCGGCAGGCGGAATGCTCCCCGCCGGTTTCACGGCGAGCCTCGATGATTGGCTCGGCGTCGTCGCGGCCGGCGCCAAGCTGCCCGACGGCAGCGACGATCCCGACGACTCGCTGCCCGTGCGCGCGCACGACAAGATCGCCGCCGTCGGCACCGCCGTCTTCGATGCGCCCAACTTCCTCCGCGTGCGACCGATGAAGTACGACGACCCCGAGCACGCCACGTTCGCGCCCGGGAATCCGACGCCACCGCCGGAAGCACCGACGTCGAAGATCTGGGTCACGTTCGTCGTGCCCACGGCGCCGATGCCCCCTGCCGGCTACCCGACCGTCATCGTCCAGCACGGCCTCAACGGCTCGCGCGATTATCTCCTCTCGCTCGCGAATCGCTTCGCGTCGAAGGGCTGGATGGCCGTCGCGATCGACAGCGTCACGTTCGGCGCGCGCTCGAACGATCCGCGTTATCGGACCGACACCTCGAGCGACTACGCCGGCGCGCCCGGGGCGACGTACAAGGGCGGCGACGGGATCAACGACGCCGTCATGGGCGACCACGGCACGAGCATCGACTTCTTCGGAGGTCTGAAGAACCTGCTCGCGCTACGCGATCAGCTGCGTCAAGCCGCGCTCGATACCGGGTCGCTCGTCAACGTCCTGCGCTCGAACCCCGACCTCTCGCCGCTGACGACGGGAACGACCACTCCCAAGGTCGATCCGAACAGCATCGCGTACGTCGGTGACTCGCTGGGCGCGATCGAGGGCGCCGTCGCGGCGGTGCTCGCGCCGGACGTGAAGGCGTGGACGCTCAACGTCGGCGGCGGCGGCGTGATCTCCGAAGCGGCGGCGCACGGACCGGTCATCAACGCGAACCTCGCGCTCGCCGGCACCGTCAATTTCGGCTTCGGCGCGACGCAGTACACGGAGACGCATCCCGTGGTCGTGCTGGCGCAGACGCTGATCGAGGCCGGCGACCCCATCGCGTACGCCGATCGCCTCGTGATGAAGCCCTTCGCCGGGAAGCCGCGAAACATCCTCCAGATCGAGGTGGTCTACGACGAGCTGGTCGCGAACGAGGCGAACGAGTCGCTCGCGCGCGCGGCCGGTTACGCGCTCGCCTCCCCGAACGTCGGCCTGAACTCGGGCGCGTCCGATCTCGCGACGCACGCGCCGTACCGCGGGGGCGGAATCAAGCTGCCGATCCTGCCCGACGCCCCGGACGGCTACCACGACGTTCCGGTCGCAGGTGCCACCGCGATCCTCGTCCAGGCCTCGCCGGCGCAGCACGGCGAGGATCTCGTTCGTGCGAAGTGTAACCGCACGTACAAGATCCCTTTCAGCACGCCGGACGGGAAGCTGGACCTCACACGCCAAGATCCGAGCCCGATCACGTGTCCCTATCGCGCGCTCCAGGACACGATGGTGCGCTTCTTCGGCGATGCGTTCGAGGGTCGCGTCCCCGTGGTCGCCGGATTCGCGCCGCCAACGCGATGACGCGATGACGCGTTGACGCGGGCTGACTCGCACCCACCTCCGCCGACTCACTTCGTGGTCGCGCCACGTTTCGCGAACTTTGGCGAAGGCACCACCCCGATCCCGGTGCTATTTTTCGAGAGGGTGAATCGGAATGCGACGCCCTTCCTTCCCGAGCCGCTCGTCAGGAGCACGTGAGCGGTGGCCGCTGCTCCTCGCGAACACGCCTGCTCCACCGAGCACGCGTAGTCGTCGCATCGCCGCGATCGCGGTCGGCAGCTGCGCGGTCGTGGCGTCGGCCGCGTCGCCTCTGCTCGGCGTCCACCTCCCCGTTGCGCCGCTCGCCGCTCCGATCGTGCTCGGCCTCGCGGGTCTCCTCGCTGTCGTGTGGGCGGTCCTCGCGCGCCGGCCGGTCGTGCAACCGAGCGGCACGTACATGGAAGCGGACGCCAACGGCCTCACCCGTGTCACCCCGGATACCACCAAGACGATCGTGACGTGGGATGCGCCGTTCGGCGTCGCGCTCCTCGCTTCGTACGGTCGGCCCACCGCGCTCCTCGCGTTCACCACGCCCACGCAGACGCGCTACGTACCGGCGCGCATCGATCTCCCGAGCTCGCACAAGTCCGATCAGGACGACGAGCTCCTCGCGCGCATCGCGGTCCTCGCCGATCTCGATCTCGTCGACGGCATCGCGCACGACGCTGCGCTCACCGCGACGGCCACGGCCGCGCTGGTTCGTCACGTCGAAGGTCGCGACAAGGACGCGCTCGGTCGCGTCTTCTTGAGCGACGGCAAAGGCATGCCCATCGCGCTCGATCGCGCGACGCTCGCGGTCGGCGAGCGCAGCTTCGATCTCACGAGCCAGCTCGAATGGCGCCCGCTCATGTTCCACGAGTCGACGGGACAGGCCGCGGCGCTCTATCAGGCCACGTGGATCAAGCAGGCGGGCGCCGAGGTCGTGCTCGTCGCGCCCATGCCGGCGTCGATCGTCCCGCGTGACAGCAGCGCGCATCGCGACGCGAGCGGCCGGCTCGGTCGCGCCCTCACGCGCGACCTGCGCCTCTTGCAGGCGCCCGCGGAGAGCCCGCCTTCACGCGACGTCCGCGTCGCGATCGATCGCCCGTTCATGATGGCGGTCCGCCGCGTCCTCGACGACGCCCCGCTCGCCGCCCGCGTCCACCAGGACCCGCCCCCGCCCCGCCAGAAGCTGACAGCACACAGCTGAAAAGCCGAATGGCGGAGCAGCCGCTGATCTAGGCCGCAATCGTGCTAAGCCCTCGATCGCGATGGGCCGTTTCTACGTCACGACGCCGATTTATTATGTGAACGACGTGCCGCATCTCGGCACCGCGTACACGACGATCGCCACGGATGCGCTTCGGCGCTTCCATCAGCTCATCGGCGACGAGACGTTCATGCTCACCGGCACCGATGAGCACGGCCTCAAGATCGAGCGTGAAGCCAAGGCGAAGGGCATGGAGCCGAAGGCCTTCACGGACGGCATCAGCCAGCGCTTCCGCGAGGCGTGGCCGAAGCTCGAGGTCGCCGCCGACCGCTTCATCCGCACCACCGACCCCGATCACGAAGCGTTCGTGAAGGAGCTCTGGAAGAAGATCGAGGCCAACGGCGACCTCTACGAGGCCGACTACGAGGGCTGGTACTGCGTCGGCTGCGAGTCGCTCAAGACGGAGAAGGAGCTCGAGCAGCCCGGCAATCTCTGCTCGATCCACAAGACGCCCGTCGAGCGCGTGAAGGAGAGCTCGTACTTCTTCAAGCTCGAGAAGTGGCAGCAGCCGCTGCTCGACTTCTACGCGCGCCATCCCGGCTTCATCCAGCCCGAGTCGCGCCGCAACGAGGTGCTCTCGTTCGTGCAGGGCGGCCTCAAGGACCTGTCGGTATCGCGCACCACGTTCACGTGGGGCATTCCGGTCCCCGGCAATCCGAAGCACGTCATGTACGTGTGGTTCGATGCGCTCTCCAACTATCGGAGCGCGCTCGGCACGGGCGATCTGGCGCGGTTCTGGGCCCCGAACGCGAAGGTCGTGCACCTCGTCGGCAAGGACATCCTGCGCTTCCACGCCATCTTCTGGCCGGCGTTCCTGTTGAGTGCAGGATACAAGGAAGAGGAGCTCCCCGACGTCGTCTACGCGCACGGCTTCCTGACCGTCGACGGCCAGAAGATGGGCAAGGCTCTCCGCAACTCCGTCGATCCGCTGAAGCTCGCCGCCGAGCTCGGGCCGGACGTCCTGCGCTATCACCTGCTCCGCGCCATCGCGTTCGGCCAAGACGGCGACTTCGATCACGCCGCGCTCCTCGAGCGGTACAACGCCGACCTCGGCAAGAACATCGGCAACCTTCTCTCGCGCGTCATCGGATTGTGCGCGAAGAACACCGACTCGAAGCATCCCGACGACGACATGGCGACGGACACCGTGCTCGAGACCGAGCTGAACGCGGCGTTCGACGAGAACGTCACGGCGGCGCGCCAGGCATGGCTCGACATCGCGCCCCATCTCGCGCTCGACCACGCGATGAAGCTGGGGAACGCCGCCAACCTGTACATCGCGAAGGCGGAGCCGTGGGCCCAGGCGAAGACCGGCAACACGGCGCGCGTGAACAAGATCCTCTCGCGATGCCTCCGCGTGCTCGAAGCGCTCAGCGTGATGCTGTACCCGGCGATGCCCATCAAGGCGGACGCGATGCGCGCGCAGCTCGGGCTCCCGCCGGTGCGCGCAGGCGTCGGCGTCGACATCTGGCCGTCGAAGCTGCCTTCGATCCGCGCCGGGCTCGCGCTCGCACATGCGGGGGCGCTCTTCCCGACGTACGACGAGAAGGCGCAGCAGGAGCTGCTCGAGAAGCTCGTGCCGAAGCTCGAGCCGGCCGCGGACAACGGCGCAAAGCCCGCGACCGCTCCGGCGGCAGCGACCGGCGCGGCCGCTGCGCCCGGCGACACGATCGCCTACGACGACTTCGCCAAGGTCGACCTGCGCGTCGGCCTCGTGAGGACGTGCGAGAAGGTGCCGAAGAAGGACAAGCTCCTTCGCCTGACCGTCGATCTCGGCGAGGCGGAGCCGCGCACGATCGTCGCCGGTCTCGCGCTCTCGTTCACGCCCGAGGCGCTCGTCGGCAAGAAGGTGATCGTCGTGGCGAACCTCGCGCCGCGCGAGTTCGGCAGCGCCGAGTTCGACGGCAAGAAGGTGAAGCTCGTGTCGCACGGCATGCTCCTCGCCAGCGGACCGTCCGAGGATTTGCGCCTCGCCACCATCGACGAATCGAAGGGTGACGCTGCCCCGGGCTCGCGGCTGAAGTGATATAGCTAGGCTGTGGCCGGGCTCACGGACCTCGGTGCCCCGCGCGTATCGCTCGCGGCATGCCAGAAGAACGCGATCGCAGGGACGCGCGCAGGGCTCGCCGTCTTCGTCGTGCGTGCCGTCGCCGCCGAGCTCGCTCG
>FTCS01001511.1_pt1 | contig 15375 bp, 18 predicted proteins | sample 1639391 | NCBI WGS metagenome assembly FTCS01 (sample SAMEA3914864, study PRJEB12502) | metagenome | biome: forest; material: soil | place: USA | collected 2012-03-12 | depth 0.3 m | reverse complement strand
GTACCGCTCCGGCGCACGCTCGGCGACGAGGTTGCCGGCCGCGGTCGTGACGAGCATCGGCCCGACGAGATGCGAGCCACATCGCTCGTGCTCCTTCGGGCGCGCCTCCCCGTGCTCGTAGGCGCCGATCGACATGTGCTCGGCACCGTGGTAGGCGGCGAGCTCGCCCCCGGTGAGCGCGAACGCCGCCGGGGCGACGGACAGGAGCGCGGTCACGAGCTCGCGCGCGGCCGGGCGGAGCCCGCTCCGCTTCGCGAGCTGAAGCACGACGGCGGAGCCGACCATCGACGCGGCGACGCGCGGGCGCTGCATCGGCAGCTCGGCCTCCGGCAGGGCGTGCTTCACCTGCGGCAGGAGGGCGAACGCCTCGGCCAGCTTGGCGGGGCCGCGCAGAAGCGGGTTGCGCACCGACGTCGACCGGAAGCGCTTGCGGTGCGCCACGACCTTCAGCTCGCCGTCGTCGAGACGGACGGCACAGGCCCACGCGGTCGGGCCGTGCACGAGGACGCCGTTCCCGAGCGCCATCCCACCGAGGCGGACTCTGTCGCTCACGGCGCGGAGCGTAGCCGGAGCGCGGCCTGTAACCGCGCGGCGGCCGGCCCGGGCCGACCGTCCCCGATCCGCTCACCGTCGACCGAGACCACGGGCATCACCTCGCGAACCGAGGAGGTGGTGAACGCCTCGTCGGCGGCGAGCAGCTCCTGCAGCGGGAAGGAGCCCTCCTCCACCGGCTCCAGCGAGCGGACGAAGCCGCGCGTGACGCCGGGGAGGACACCGGCCGCGGCCGCGGGCGTGAAGAGCCGTTCGCCGCGGCGCCACCAGACGTTCGACGTCGCGGCCTCGAGCACGCGCCCGTCGCCGACGAGCAGCGCGTCGTCGGCTCCGCGCTGCTCCGCGTCACGCCGGGCCGCGAACGACAGCCCGTAGCTCGTCGTCTTCGCGCCGCCGAGCAGCGGCGGAGGTGCGCCGAGCTCGAAGCTGACGAGCGCGAGGCCGCGGGCGCGCAGGTCGTCCAGCCCCGCCGGCAGGCTCGCCGCCGTCGCGACGAGCTCCGCGCTCGTGCGGTACAGGCGCAGCACGTGATCCGGCGGCGCGGCACCGAGCACCAGCTCGATCAGCTGCTCGACGCCCTTGGGCGGTGCGAGGGCGAGCGCACCGGCCGAGAACCGGAAGCGCGCGAGGTGCTCGCCGAGCAGGAAGGGCTGTCCGCCGTAGACGCGGATCGTCTCGAACGCCGCACCGCCGCGCAGAAGCCCCTCGTCGTCCGCGCGGAACACCGCGGCGTCCGGGTCGACCAGACCGCGCCCCGCGACAGCAACGGCCAGGAGCGTCACGCCGGGACGAGCCCGCCGACCGCGGCGAGGAGCGGTCGCGCCTTCACCCACGACTCCTCGATCTCGCCGTCGGGATCGGAGTCCCACACGACGCCGCCGCCGACCCACAGGTGGATCCGATCCTCCGCGACGGCGAACGTGCGGATCGTGAGCGAGAGGTCGAAGTCACCGTTCCCCCTGATCGTGCCGAGCGCTCCCATCGACGCGCCGCGGCCGACGGGTTCCAGGCGCGCGATGTGGTCGAGGGCGGAGATCTTCGGCGCACCGGTGATCGAGCCTCCGGGGAACGTCGCGCGCAGGATCTCGGCGAGCCCGGCGTCGGGGCGCAGCCGCCCCTCGACGGTCGAGACGAGGTGCGTCACGCCCGCGAGCTCGTGCTGCACCATCAGCTCCGGCCAGCGGATGGTCCCGAGCTCGCAGACGCGCGACAGGTCGTTGCGCTCGAGGTCGACGATCATCACGTGCTCGGCCGCGTCCTTCGGGTCGTCCACGTCCTCGCCGATCGGACGCGTGCCCTTGATCGGCATCGTCCACAGCCGGTCGCCGCGCCGCGCGAGGAACAGCTCGGGCGAGGCGGAGACGACTGCCCAGCCGTCTCCGACGAGCGGCCGCCGGTGGCGCGGTCGCAGCGGGGCGAGGGCGGCGGCGAGCGAGTGCGGGTCGCCCGCGAACGGCGCGGACAGGTGCTGCACGAGGTTCACCTGGTAGACGTCGCCGCGCGCGATCGCGTCGCGCACCGCGGCGACCGCCGCCGCGTAGTCCTCGGGGCTCCAGGTCGGCGCCCACTCGCCGACCCGGGCGTGCCCCGGGGTCAGGCCGGGGCCCGACCCCGGTCTGAGCCTGCGCGCGGCGATCAGGGGCAGGGCGCACGGTTCCGGCGGCGCGGGGTACGCCTCTCGCCGCAGCCCCTCGCCGAGGCGGTAGGCGAGGAACACGTCGGCTGCATCGTCGGGGCCGAGCTCGGCCGCGAACGCCTCGAGCTCCTCCAGCGAGGCGAGCTCAGCGACAGACGGAGCGTGCGGCATGGAGAAGGAAACGAAGCCCGAGCTCCAGATCGTCCACCGGGACCCGCTCGTCCGCCGAGTGGATCAACCGCTCCGCGACCTCGAAGTCCATCGTCCGCGACGGGAAGAACCCGTACGCCACCGTGCCGAACGCCTCACGGAGCCAATGCGAGTCGGTGAAGCCCGCGACGCAGCTCGGCGCGGCCACCGCGCCCGGCTCCTCGGCGGCGACGAACGACTGCACGGCGTCCCACAGCGGCCCCCCGATCTGCGAGCGGGTCCCGCCCTGCGCCTCGGTGTTCACGAGCTCGTAGTCGCCGGCACCCAGCCACGCACGCAGGTCGGTCTCGGCCTCCGCGGGCGTCTGACCGGGGAGCAGACGGACGTCGACCGTGATCTCGCACACGGCAGGGATGACGTTCCGCTGGTCCGAGGCGCGCGCCATCGTCGGTGCGACGGTCATCCCGAGCAGCGGCTCGACGATGTCGCCTGCGATCGGCGAGAGCGCGCGGGCGACCGCGAGCGCCGCCGACGCATCCGGGACGGAGCTCGAGACCGCCTCGAAGAAGCCGACCACCTCGGGAATGAGCTGCGGCGGCACGCGGTGCTCCCCGAGCCGGGCGGCGAGCGGCGCCGCCTTGACCAGCGCGTTGTCGGCGATCGACGGCATCGACGCGTGGCCGCTGCGGCCGAAGACGCGGAGCACGAACGGCGAGCTCATCTTCTCGGCCGTCGAGCACAGGTAGACGATCTGGCCGCCGATCTCGAGCCGCTCCCCGGCCCCTTCGTTGACCGAGAAGTCGCAGCGCACGGCGTCCGGATGTGCGTCGACGAGCCACTGCAGACCGAAGCCGTTGCCGACCTCCTCGTCGGCGGCCGCGACGAAGATCAGGTCGCCCGAGCCGCGCCAGCCCTCGCGCGCGAGCGTCGCCATGGCGACGGCCGACGCCGCGACCTCGCCCTTCATGTCGAGCGCGCCGCGCCCCCAGACCTCGCCGTCGACGAGCTCGCCGCCGAACGGGTCGCGCTGCCACTCGCGGGCCTCCGCGAGCACGACGTCCGTGTGCGAGAGGAGGGCCAGCGACGGCCCGTCACCGCGCCCGCGGATGCGCGCGACGAGGTTCGCCCGGTCGGGCACCCGCGCGTACAGCTCGCACTCGACCCCCGCCGCCTCGAGGTACTCCCGCAGGAGCTCGGCCGCCGCGGTCTCGTTCCCGGGCGGGTTCGTCGTGTCGAGCCGGATCAGTCGCTGCAGGAGCTCGGCGACCTCGCTGCTGCTCAGCGGCGTCTCCCCATCACGAGCAGGTAGCGCCGCGGCGCGCGAATCCCGCCCTCGGGTGTGCGATAGCTCTCGTAGAGCTCGACGAACGCCTGGTGGAACTCCTCGACCCGCTCCCCGTCGAGCCGGCGGACGAGCGCGATCACCGGCGGCGCCGACTCCGAGAACAGCTTCCAGATCTCCTCGCCCGACTCCGCCTCGAGCCACAGCGTGCCGTCCTCGAACTCGAGCGCGAAGTCCTCGCCGAGCATGTCCTCGACGTGGTCCTCGCGGCCCCATTCGTACGCCTCCCGGCCGTCGATCGCCTCCTCGGTGAAGCGGCGATAGAGCTCGCCGAGCTTCGGGTTCGGCTTCCACGCGGAGAACCCGAGCCGGGCGCCGGGCACGCTCACACGCGCCAGCTCCGCGGCCACATTGGCGTGGTCGGGCGCGAAGATCAGCCCGAAGCTCGAGACGACCACGTCGAACGAGCCGTCCTCGTACGGCAGGTACTCGACGTCCCCGTGGTCGAAGGTGACGTGCACGCCGGCCTGCTCGGCGCGCCTGCGCGCCTTCTCGAGCATCGGCTCCGCGATGTCGACGCCGGTCACGTCGGCGCCGCGTGCTGCGGCCCGGACCGCGACCTCGCCGGTGCCGGTCGCGAGGTCGAGCACCCGCTCGCCGGGCGAGATCGCGAGGCGTTCGACGAGCTCGTCCTGCACCGGGGCGAAGCGTGCGGCGAGGCGTTCGTACGTCCCCGCGCTCCAGACCTCCGACATGCCACAGAGCATACTTTCGCCGTGGGTGACCTCTTCAGCGAGGCCGCGGGGCGGCGCCTCGATGCGTCCGCGCCGCTCGCGCAGCGCCTCCGCCCGCGCACGCTCGACGAGTTCGTCGGGCAGGACCACGTGATCGGCCCACGCCGGGCGCTGCGTCTCGCGATCGAGCAGGACCGGGTCCCGTCGCTGATCCTCTACGGTCCGCCGGGCTCGGGCAAGACGACGCTCGCCCGGATCGTGGCGCAGACGACCGGCGCCGAGTTCGAGGAGCTGTCCGCCGTTCAGGCGACCGTCTCGAACGTGCGCGAGGTGCTCGCCCGGGCCCGCGAGCGGCTGGGGACGAGCGGCCGGCGCACGATCCTGTTCCTGGACGAGATCCACCGCTTCAACAAGGCGCAGCAGGACGCGCTCCTTCCCGGCGTCGAGGAAGGGCTCGTGACGCTGATCGGCGCGACGACGGAGAACCCGTACTTCGAGGTCAACTCGGCGCTGCTCTCGCGGACGCAGATCTACGAGCTGGAGCCGCTGCCGGTCGACCTGCTGCGCGTGGTCGTGCGCCGAGGCGCCGCCGAGCTCGGCGAGACGGTCTCCCCGGGCGTCGAGGAGCTGATCGCCACGCGCGCGGGCGGCGACGCGCGCAACGCGCTCAACATCCTCGAGCTGTCGGTGGAGACCGCGCGCGCCGAGGGCGCCGAGCTCGCCGAACGCCACGTGGACGACGCGGCGCGCAAGCGGCCGCTCGTCTACGACAAGGGCGGCGACCGCCACTACGACTACATCTCGGCGTGGATCAAGTCCACGCGCGCCGGCGACGCGCAGGCGTCGATCTACTACCTGGCCGCGATGATCGAGGGCGGCGAGGACGCGCGCTTCATCGCCCGGCGCATGATCGTGCTCGCGTCCGAGGACATCGGCAACGCCGATCCCCAGGCGCTGCTGGTGGCGGTCGCGGCGGCGCAAGCGGTGGAGCACGTGGGTCTGCCCGAGGCGCGGCTCAACCTGGCGCAGGCGTCGATCTACCTCGCGAACGCGCCCAAAGGGAACCGCGAGTACACGGCGCTCAAGCGTGCGACCGAGGTCGTGCGCGAGCGGGGGCACCTGCTCCCGCCGCCCGCGCTCCGCTCGGCGGCATACCCCGGTGCGCGCAAGCTCGGCCGCGGCGACGGGTACATCTACCCGCACGACGACCCGCGCGGGTTCGAGGTCGACTGCCTGCCGGACGAGCTGAAGGGAACCGTCTTCTACGACGAGCCCGAGAACGCCTAGAGGATGCGCTTCCCGAGCGCGCTCGCGACGAGCTCGACGGCGAGTCGCGCGGTCTCGTTCTCGCGATCGAGAATCGGGTTCACCTCGACGACGTCCAGCGAGTCGAGCACGCCGGCTTCCGCGACGAGCTCCAGCGCGAGGTGCGCCTCGCGGTAGGAGAGCCCACCGCGCACCGGGGTGCCGACGCCGGGTGCGAACATCGGATCGACCGCGTCGAGGTCGAGGCTGACGTGCAGGAACGGCGCATCGGCGAGCTCGGCCAGCGCGTCGGAGATCACCGCCTCCACGCCGCGGCGGTCGATCTCGGTCATGGTGAAGACGCGGATCCCGCGGTCGGCGATCAGCGCGCGCTCCCCCGGGTCGAGCGAGCGGATGCCGACGAGCGCGGCCTTCTCGATCGACGGGGTCGGGTAGGCGTCCGAGGCGAAGTCGTCGCCGGCGAGGCCGAGCGCCGCGGCGAGCGGCATCCCGTGGACGTTGCCGGTCGGCGAGGTGGTCGGCCGGTTGAGATCGCCGTGCGCGTCGATCCACAGCGCAGCCCCGGGCCCGTGGCGCCGCGCCATCCCGCCGAGCGACCCCAGCGCAATCGAGTGGTCGCCGCCGAGGACGAGCGGGAGGTACCCGTCGCCCGCCGCTCCGGCTACGAGCTCGGCCACGCGGGCGCAGACCTGCTTGATCGGCTCGAGGTAGCGGTGGCTCGGATCGCCTTCCTCCGTCGCCTCCGGCACCGGAGCGCGGACGTCGCCGCGATCGGAGACCTCGCGGCCGAGGCTGCGAATGCGTGCCGCGAGCTCGGCGTACCGAATCGCGGAGGGACCCATGTCGACGCCGCGGCGCCCGGCACCCAGGTCGAGGCCGGCGCCGATCACGGCGACGGGCCGAGCCGTTTCCTTCGTGCTCACGGGGGAAGACTGTATGTAGTTCACATGGCAGTCGGAGCGATCACGGTGCTCCTGGCGGACGACGATCCCGGATTTCTCGAGTCGCTCCGCGCACTGATCGACGTGCAGCCGGAGCTGCAGGTCGTGGCAACGGCAAGCGACGGCGTCGAGGCGCTCGACCTCGCCGACGCGCTCGAGCCGGACGCCGTCGTGCTCGACCTCCACATGCCGCGCCTCGACGGCGTCAGCACCCTGGCCCGCTTACGCGGGGACCATCCCAACGTCTGCCTGATCGTGCTGACCGGAGACCCGGACGTCACGCTCCACCGGGCCGCGACCGACGCGGGCGCCGATGCCGTGCTCGAGAAGGGCGAGATCGCGCGGGCGCTCCTCGACCGACTCATCGCGGGGCGCGGCGGCTAGACCGCCCAGCTCGCGCCGAACGCGAGCTGCGCCTCTGTCGGGCGGTCGAGCTCGATGCCGAGGGTGCGCAGCTTCGTCCGCGCGATCAGGTCGTCGAGCTCCTCGGGAAAGCGGTTCAGCCCGGGGGGCAGGTCGCCCGCGGCGAGGCGGTGAATCGAGAGCGCCTGCACCGAGAAGGAGAGGTCCATGATCTCGATCGGGTTCCCGTCGAGCCCGGCGATGTTGACGAGCGCGCCGTCGACGAGCACATGGATGCGCCGGTCGCCGAGACGGTACGTCCGGACCTTCGCGCGCGCGTCGAGGACCTCGTCTGCAGCCGCAGCGAGGGCGGGCACGTCGATCTCACGGTCGTGGTGGCCCGCATTCGAGAGCAGCGCGCCGTCCTTCAACAGCGCGAAGGACTCCGCGCCCACCGCCTTCGTCAGCCCGGTCGCGGTGATCACCACGTCGGCGTCCGGGAGCGCCTCCGCGAGCGGCGCGACCCGGAAGCCGTCCATGTGCGCGGTGAGCGCCCGCACCGGATCGAGCTCGACGACGGTCACGCGGCCGCCGAGCCCGTCCGCCGCACGGGCGATCCCCTTGCCGACGAAGCCGTAGCCGACGATGCAGAACTCCCGGCCGGCGGCGAGCACGTTCGTCAGGGCGAGCAGCGCGGTCAGCGTCGTCTGTCCGGTCCCGTACGGGTTGTCGAACAGGTGCTTGCAGCGTGCGTCGTTCGCAGCGACGGCAGGGAAGGGCAGCAGTCCCTCCGCCTCGAGCGCGCGGAGGCGGGCGACCCCGGTGGTCGTCTCCTCGCTGACCCCCCGCAGCGCTGCGTAGAGGTCTGGACGGTGCTCGGCCATGCGCCGCGTCAGCTCGAGCCCGTCGTCGATCACCAGCTCGGGGCCGGCCTCCGCGACGGCGAGCAGGTCGCCGGTGAACTCGTCGTGAGGGACGGCGTGCCGCGCGAAGACCTCCACGCCGCGCTCGACGAGCGCGGCGCACACGTCGTCCTGCGTCGACAGCGCGTTCGATCCTGCGGCGACGACCTGTGCCCCCGCCTCGCGCAACGCGAGCACGAGGCAGGCGGTCTTCGCCTCGAGATGCACGACGACCGCGAGCCTCCGTCCCGCGAGCACACCGTCCTTCAGACGCTCGTCGAGCAACCGGTGGAGCACCGGCATGTGCTGTGCCGCCCACGCGATCTTCCGGTGCCCGTCGCCCGCGAGCGAGGGATCTGCGATGCGCGACACGGAGTGGCGAGGGCCGGACTTGAACCGGCGACACCACGGTTTTCAGCCGTGTGCTCTACCAACTGAGCTACCTCGCCGCGGCCGCCAAGTGTAGCCGCCAAGGAAAAAAAGGACGTCCGGACCGGTGCTACCGCGTCGCGAACGTCCCTGTGCCCTGGAGGTTACGACGAGGCGGGCCTGCGCGCAAGGAGAGCCGTCCCGGTCCCCTGCGCGAAGTCCGCAACGTGCACGAACCCGCGCTGTTCCAGCTCGGAGCGGACGCGGGTGAGGGGCACGTAGATCGGGGTCTGGTCTCCCATGCTGAAGGCGACGGCGACATGACCGCCGGGCGCGGTCACGCGGGCCACCTCGTCGAAGAACGGGATCATGTTGTTGAGGGTGACGAGATCGAACGCGCCGTCGCCGTACGGCAGCGACGCCGAGTCGGCGACGTCGAAGTGCACCCGCTGCTCGAGGCGACGGGCCTCCTCGATCATCCCCGGCGACACGTCGGCGCCGACGACCTCCGCGCCGGGCCAGAGGTCCGCGAGCACGCGGGCGACGCGTCCGGTCCCCGTCCCGAGGTCGAGGGCACGCCCGGGCGGGCTCGGCACGGCGGCGAGCGCAGCGCGCATGGGGCGCAACCGCTCCTCGGTGATCCGCGTCTCCCACGACGGCGCAAGCTTGTCGAAGGCCCGCGTGAGAGGCCCGCGGAAGAAGCGCCAGGCGAACGGCACGCGGACGACGACGGTCGTCGCGAGCCGCACGAACCTCTGCCCGACCGTCATACGACGGCGATGCGGACCTCGTCGCCCGCCCTCACGCCGGTGAGGCCTGCGGCATCGCCCCGGCTGATCGCCAGCGTCATCAAGCCGTACGAGTCCTCGTAGAGGAGCAGCTCCCCGGGCGGCGCGTCGGCGAACGTGTCCGCCAGCACTGCGTAGTAGCGGTCGAGTGTGAGGCGGATCTCGAGCCGCGCGCCGCTCGCGACACCGAGCGCCGCGACATGCTCGCGGTGGGCGTTCGTGCTCACGTTGCCGAACCGGTCGACGACGAGCACCGTCGACGAGATCTGCGTTCGTCCGACCTCCGGCTCCGGCAGCTCGATGCGGACGAGGCTCGCCACGTCGACCGCGGGCCCCAGCTCCGTCAGCGCGACGCCGCGCGCGAGGTACGCCGCCGCAGGCGCGAAGACGTCCCGTGCGTGGAACGTGTGCGAGACCGTCTGCAACCGGTAACGCGGGTCGCTCAGCTCGTGCGCCGCCTCGACGCCGAGCTCGTCGGCGGCGAGCATGAGCAGCCCGTTGTCGGGGCCGACGAAGGTTCGGCCGTCGCGTGTCCGGACGGCGATCGCGCGACGGTTGCCCCCGACGTCGGGGTCGACGACGGCGAGGTGCACGCCGGCCGGCATGTAGGCGGCCGTGTTGCGGAGGACGAGCGCGCCCTGCAGCACCGCCTGCGGCGGGATCCCGTGCGTCACGTCGATCACGCGTATGTCCGGGGCAATCCCCGCGATCACCCCGTGGCAGGTGCCGACGAAGTCGTCCTGCAGGCCGAAATCGGTGAGGAAGGTGATCACCGTCACGGCGCCGAGTTCATCACATCGCAGACCGCGGCGACGAGGCCGGCGAGGTCGTGCGTCTGCGCTTCGGCGACGACGCGCAACCCGACCGATTGCGCGACCCGGGTCGTCTCGGGGCCGATCGAGACCGCAGGTGCCGCGCCGCCGACGCCGGCGTAGGCGCGCGCCGCCGACCCGGACGCGAGCACGACGACGTCTCCGGCCGGTGGCTCGGGCTCGAGCAGCCGCGTGCGGTAGAGCGGGACGAAGTCCGCTCCCAGCGCGTCGATCGCGCGGCGGCGCGAACCCTCGGCGGCCGCGAAGAGGACCCGTCCTGCAGGACGTGGGAACTCGTCGATCAAGCCGTCCTGCGTCGACACGCGGGGGACGAAGGCGGGCTCGATCCCGTGGTCACGGAGCGCCTCGGCCGTCCCGGGCCCCACCGCCGCGACCTTGGGCAGGTTCCGCCCACGTCGTGCGATCTCGTCGGCGCCGTTCGGGCTCGTGACGACGAGCCAGTCGTAGCCGGCCGCGTCGATCTCGGCCTCCGACGTGCGCTCGATCTCGATCAACGGGCACTCGAGGACCTCGATCCCGGCGGCTTCGAGCGCCTCGACGAGCGGGCGCGACTGCGCGCGGGGCCGGGTGACGATCGCCTTCACGGGCGGGCGGCGAGGAGCTCGCGGGCGAGCGCCACCGGGTCGTCGCCGCTCCGCCGCTCGAGCCATGCACCGTCCTCGTCGGCGATCAGCGCATGCAGCTCCGCTCCGTCGTGGTGCGCCGCCACGGGTGCCAGGCAGCCGGCTCCGATCGTCGCCACGCAGAGCCGTTCCGGCTCGACCGCGGCGCGGGTCGGCGGGTCGTCGACGCGCGCGACGAGCTCCTCCTCACCGGCGCGCACCTGCAGCGCGAGCGCCCCCTGCGCCGCTTCGGGGAGCATCTGCTCGGGATCGAGGCGCACGCCGATCTCGCCGGCCAGGCCGAGCCGGTCGAGGCCGCAGGCCGCGAGGACGATCGCGTCGAGCCCGCGCTCGCGCAGCTTGCGAAGACGGGTGTCGACGTTGCCGCGCAGCGGCTCGATCGAGAGGGTCGGCTCGAGCGCGAGCAGCTGCGCGCGCCGGCGTGCGGACGCGGTGCCGATCCGCATCCCCGGCTCGATCCGGGCGGCGCCCACGAGCGCGTCGCGCGGGTCGTCGCGCTCGAGGTACGCACCCACCGCCAGCCCGTCGGTGTCCGTGGAGGTCATGTCCTTCGCCGAGTGCACGGCGACGTCGATCCGACCCGCGAGCAGCGCCTCCTCGATCTCCTTGACGAAGACGCCGCGCTCGCCGATCTGGCCGAACGGCCGCTTCCGGTCTCGGTCGCCGGCCGTCGTGATCGGCACGAACGCGACCTCGACGCCCGGCCCGCGCAGCGCCTCGGCCGCCTGCTCGGCCTGGGTCAGCGCGAGCCTAGAGCCGCGAGACCCGATGCGGACGAGCACAGCGCGACCTCCCGACACGCTTCGACCGGCCGCACGACGGAAACGCGAGCCGGACGCGCAGGAAGGCGGAGGGAGCCACCGCCGGCAGGGGCCGCTCGATGCGCCTCGGCTCGCTCACTGCTCCTCCTCCAGCCCGAAGAGATGCTTGACCGCGTCCGCGTACAGCGCACCGTCGGACGTGATCGCCGCTTCCTTCATGCGTACCGTCGGCAGGTGCAAGAGCTTGTTGAGGATCTGCGCCGTCACCGACTCGAGCGTACGCCGCTCGTCGTCGCTGACGCGCACCTTCGCGAGCTCGGCATTGCGTATCTCCTCGGCACGCGCACGCAGCGATGCGATCGCAGGCACGACGTCGAGGGACGCATGCCACGCACGGAACCGCTCGGCCTCCTCGGCGACGAGCTGCTGAGCCCGCTCCGCCTCGGCACGGCGTCCGTCGAGCGTCTCGGCAACGACCGCCTCGAGGTCGTCGATGTCGTAGAGGAAGCAGCCCCCGAGCTGGGCGATCGCCGGGTCGAGATCGCGCGGGACGGCGATGTCGATGAAGAACAGCGGTGCACGCCGGCGCGCGGGCACGTCGTGTGCCTGGAGGACCGCCTCGGGCGCGGCCGTCGACGAGACGACGACGTCGACGTCTCCGAGCACCGACGACAGTTCGTCGAGCGGGATCGGCGCCGCGCCGAACCGGTGTGCGAGCTCGCGTGCGCTCTCGGGCGTGCGGTTTGCGACGAACGCGATCTCCGCACCGCGCGACGAGAGGTTCGACGCGGCGAGCTCGCCGATGCGGCCGGCGCCGATGAGCAGCACACGCCGCCCGCGCAGCTCGCCGAAGACCTGCGCCGCGAGAGCCGCCGCGGCCGACGACACCGACGCCGGGCTCTCGCCGATCGCGGTCTCGGTGCGCACGCGCTTGCCGACCGCGAGCGCCTGGCGGAAGACGCGGTCGAGGACGGGCCCCGGAGTCACCGACTCGTACGCGTCGCGCACCTGCCCCAGGATCTCGCCCTCACCCGGGACGAGGGAATCGAGTCCGGCGGCGACGCGGAAGAGGTGGACGGCCGCGGCGTCTTCGTGCAGCCGGTAGAGCACCCCGTCGAGCGGCTCGCCGGCGAGCTGTTCGAGGGCCGCCACCGCCTCCCGTTCGTCCACGCCGGACAGGTACAGCTCGGTGCGGTTGCACGTCGACAGACAGACCGCGTCGCCCAGCTCGCGCGCGAGCTCAGCCGACGCGGCGAGGTCGAGCGTGACGCGCTCGCGCAACTCGACCGGCGCCACGTGGTGCGAGAGGCCGACCAGGGAGAACGTCATGTGAAGTGGCTCCCGGCGAGGGCGAGGCGCGCGACGATCACGAGGGCGAAGCCGCCGAGCGCGAGATAGGCGGCACGCCGGCCGGTCGGGCGCAGGGCGAGGAAGCCGCCGTAGACGAGCCACGTGAGCAGCGTGACCGCCTCGAGCGCGTCGAAGCCTGCGTGGTCCTCGCGCGACCGGACGATCCCTGCGGCGAGCCCGAGCGTGAGCAGCGGCAGCGAGACGAGCACGGTGCGCCACGTCAGCCGCTCGAGCGACGCGAGTGGCGGCAGGCGCAGGCGCAGGATGTCGGGCGCGCGCGACTTCAGCCTCCCCTCCTGCCAGAGGTAGAGCCCGGCGAGCGCCGCCGCGAGGGTGAAGCCGGCGAACGCGGCGAGCACGAAGCCCACGTGCAGGACGAGGAAGAGGTTGCCGTAGCCCGAGTGCGCACCGACATGGTTCGCACCGCCGAGCCGAGCGACGAGGAAGAGCGCGGCCGCCAGCGGCATGACCGCGAGCCCGAGCAGGCGGTAGCGCGGGCGGCAGCCCCAGATCAGGTAGGCGCCGACGACCAGCCAGACGAAGAGGTTGAGGGAGCCCGCCCAGCTCGACCACGGGAACCCGTCGGCGCGCGCGGCCTGGACGGCGAGCAGTGCGGTCTGCGCGAGCCAGCCGATCCGCACGCCCCACGTGGCGGCGCGCGTGGTCCGGGCGGACGTATACGCGAAGGCAGCCTCGCCGTAGGCGAGGAGCGCGGGCCAGAAGAGCGCCTCAACCACGGGAGCGCGCCCTCTCGACGAGCTCGGCCAGCTGTCGCTGGAGGCGCTGGAGCTTCGCCGCGATGATGGCCACCCACGCGAGCACTGCGACGAAGACGACGAGGTACGCGGCGGCCACGTATTGCCACTCTGACGGAGGGTTCACGTCAGCAGTTCCCGCAGCTCACGCACGTGCATGTCGAGCCGCTTGCCGGCGAGCTCGACGTTGTAGAGCGTCGCGAAGAGGAGCAGCATCGCGGCCAGCGCGACGCAGAAGGTGAAGAACTGCGAGCCGGTCATCTGCGGGCCGTGCGAGGTGAACACGACGGGGTGGATGAAATGCTGCGAGAGCCTGATCGCAAGGAACGAGACGGGGATCAGGACGACGCCGAACAGCGCGTAGACCGCGCTCATGTTGGCGCGCGCGGTGCCGGGCTCGACGGAGAAGCGAAGCATGAAGTAGGCGCAGTAGAAGAGGAACAGGACGAGGAACAGCACGAGCTGGTTCTCGCTCCACGACCACCACACGCCCCACGACGCCTTCGCCCAGAGCGACCCGGTCAGGAGCGTCAGGGCGCCGAAGACGACGCCCTGGTGGATGGCGACGTAGCTCTCGAGGTCGGCGCGCTCGTCGCGCGTGCGGAGGTAGCGCAGCGCCTTCCAGGCACCCCACCCGAAACAGGCGTACGACGTGAGCGCGATCGGCACGTGGAAGTAGAAGATCCGCTGCGAGAAGCCCTGGTCGGCGTCGGTCGGCGCGTAGAAGAAGATGAGCGCCAGCGCGGCGCCGAAGACGACCGTCGTCAAGGCCGGCAGCTTCACGGCGGAATCGTAGTCCGCCCCGCCTAGGTCTCGGCTACCACGTACTCGAACGTCGCCCAGCTGAGCACGGCGAAGATCGCGTCGTACAGCACGAGGAACCACAGGTAGCCCCCGACGCCGCCCACGACGATCGGGATCGCCATCGGCAGGAAGAGCAGCGGCAGCAGGAGCTCGCGTGCGCGCCCGGCGACCGCCATCGCTCCGAACAACGTGCCGACCGTTGCGATCCCGAGGTCGGCGAGCGCGACGGCAGCGACCGTCCTGCCGTTCAGGCCCGAGAAGAAGATCGCGAACGCCGGCAAGGCGACGACCTCCGCGGCGACCAGGAACGCGAGCACGGCGATGCTCTTGGCGAGCCAGATCGCACTGCGGTCACACGGCGCCAGGACGAGCGCGTCGAACATGCCCTGCTCCCGCTCGGCCACGAACGCCCGCGTCAGCCCGAGCAGCGCCGTGAAGATGAGCGCCGACCAGAGGAGCCCGCGTGCCGCGACGTCGCTCGTCCCGTGGGGGAGCGCGAAGTGGAAGATCGTCAGCGTCGCGACCACGAAGAGCAGCATCGACGGCAGCGTCTCCTTGGCGCGCAGCTCGAGCAGCAGGTCCTTCCGGGCCAAGGCAGCGGTGTCACGCACGTACCTCATGCGAACGCGAGGCTCTGCGTCGCGCGTGGCACGAATCGGTCGACGTCGTGCGTGGCGACCACGACCGAGCGGGGCTCGTCGAGGACCGCGTCGAGCAGCGCCAGTCCCTGCGCATCGAGCGCGTTGGTCGGCTCGTCGAGCACCACGAGCTCCGGTGCGTGCAGGAGCAGGCGGCACAAGCCGAGCCGCTGTTGCATGCCGCGGGAGAAGGTCGAGACGCGCTCGTGTCGCACCTCCCAGAGCCCGAAGCGCTCGAGCAGCATGCCGATGCGCTCGCGCTCGACCCCGTAGAGGCGCGCAAAGAGCGCGAGGTTCTCGAGCGGCGTCAGCTCGCGGTAGACGAGCGGGTCGTGACCGAGGAAGCCGATCCGATCGCGCGGCGGCAGCTCGAGCGTTCCGGCGGTCGGCAAGGACAGCCGTGCGAGGATCCGCAGCAGTGTCGTCTTCCCTGAGCCGTTCGGACCGGTGACCAGCAGCAGGCCGCCCGCGGGCAGATCGACGTCGACGCCGGCGAACACACGCCGCTCGCCGAATCGCTTCGCGAGACCGCGGGCGGTGATCACCGGCGGTAGACCTCTGCGGCCGCGCGGTGAAACCCATCCGGCTCCCCGGCGGCTGCGAACGTGTCGGCGATCTCCTCCATCTCACCGACCCAGCGCCAGCCCTT
>FTCS01002298.1_pt1 | contig 15382 bp, 13 predicted proteins | sample 1639391 | NCBI WGS metagenome assembly FTCS01 (sample SAMEA3914864, study PRJEB12502) | metagenome | biome: forest; material: soil | place: USA | collected 2012-03-12 | depth 0.3 m | reverse complement strand
GTGTAGGCCATCGAGAGGTCGTCGCGCGTCTTCAGCGGGCTCTTGTTGTGCTGTTCGAGCTTGCCGCCGACGTGCATCAGGAACGTGCGGTCGGTCGTGTCGATCACCTCGACGCCATCGAGCGCGCGCATCGCCGCGAGGATCTGCTCCCAGTGGTCCTGCCCGGCGGCGTCGACGACGATGTCGCGCAGGCTGTGCGGGCCGTCCATCTCGACGAGGTCGACGGCGCCGACCATGCCGCCGGCGTCTGTGATCGCGCTGGTCAGCAGGCCAAGCGTGCCGTGGGCATCCTCGATGCGGACGCGAATCGTCAATCGGTACTGCGCGCTGGGTGTGGCGCTCACTGGAGCTTCTCCTCGTAATTGGGCGGCACGGCATGTTAGGGCCAAGCGGCGAGACGCCGCTGCGCCGCTCTCATAGAGTGGGCGATCGATGCCCGCTGCAAGCACGAGCGCGAAGACACCGGCAAGCTCTGCCGGGGATGCAGAGCGGCGCCTGTTCCTGATCGACGGCCCAAGCCTCGTCTACCGCGCGTTCTTCGCCCTGCCCGAGTCGATTGCGACGTCGACGGGCGTGCCGACGAACGCGATCTTCGGCTTCGCGTCGATGCTCGTGAAGATCGTCACCGAGTACGGCGTGCAGCCGACGGTCGTCGCCTGGGACGCCGGCACGTCCGGGCGCACGGAGGTGTTCGCCGAGTACAAGGCCCAGCGGCGTTCGCGCCCTGATCTGCTCAAGCAGCAGTGGCCGGCGATGGAACCGCTCGTCGAGGCGTTTGGCTACGCGAACGTGAAGATCGACGGCTACGAGGCCGACGACGTGATCGCCTCGCTCGCCGAGCACGCGCTGCACGCCGATCCGCAGGTGCCGGTGATGATCGTCACAGGCGACCGTGACGCCTTCCAGCTGATCGACCCGGATGGCCTCGTCAAGGTGATGGCCACGGCACGCGGGATCACCGACACGAAGATCTACGACCGCCAGGCGGTGATCGATCGCTACGGCATCCCGCCAGAGCTGATCCCCGACTTCTACGGGCTCAAGGGCGACACGTCGGACAACATCCCTGGAATTCCAGGGATCGGCGACAAGACAGCGAGTGATCTGATCCAGACGTATGGATCTCTAGAGGACGTGCTCGCGCACGTCGATGAGATAAAAGGCACGAAGCGCAAAGAGAATCTGCGCGAGTACGCAGAGGACGCGCGTATCTCCAAGCAGTTGGCGACGGTGCAGCGCGATGTTGCAGTCGAGCTCGACATCGCGGCCGAGTCGACGCGCGAGCCAGATCGCTCACGCGTGCGCGAGGTGTTTCGCGAGTATGAGCTGCGCGACCCGCTCAGGCGCCTGGAGGAAGCGCTCGGCGACCCTGACGTCGCAGCGCCTGCGCCGACGGCAGAGGTCAAGCTTCAGGCGCGCGTGCGCGATGGCGTCCCAGCGGATGTGGCAAAGCTCGGCGGCGCGAAGGACGAGCTGTCGCTCGTCGCGCAGGAGGCGGAGGCGCCCGAAGGCGAGCTGTTCACCGAAGGCCTGCCGTGGCGCTTCGCTGCAGCGGTTGGCGAGGAGGCGATCGCAGGGGAGTGCGAGGCGCCGGACGAAGTCGCCACGGCGGCGGGGGAGCGCCCGGTGATCGCGCACGACGCGAAGGCGCTTGGGGTCGTGCCGCCGAAGCTCGCGCACGACACGCTGCTCGGCGCCTTCCTGCTCGAGCCGGCGCGGCGCAAATTTCCGCTCGGGGAGCTGTGCGAAGAGCGCGGGCTGGCCAGCGATCTCGAAGATCCGCTTGCGGGCGACGCCGTGATGCTGCACGCGCTGGCGGCTTGGCAGCGCGAGCAGATCGCCGAGCGCGGCCTGGAGGGCGTGATGCGCGACGTCGAGCTGCCGCTCGTGCCGGTGCTGCGCGAGATGGAGCTGCTCGGCGTGCGGCTGAACCTCGATCGTCTCGCTGAGATCACGGGACGCGTACGCGAGGAGCTGACGGGCCTGGAAGAGGACATCTTCTTGCTCGCCGAAGAGGAGTTCACGATCGGCTCGCCCCAGCAACTGGGGCAGATCCTGTTCGAGAAGCTCGGGCTCTCGCGCAAGCGCCGCGGCAAGACGGGCTACTCGACCGACGCGCGCGTGCTGCAGGCGATCCGCACAGAGCACGAGATCGTGCCGAAGATCGAGCGCTGGCGCGAGCTCTCGACGCTCGCGAAGACGTACCTCGACGCGCTGCCGAGCCAGGTCGACGAGCGCTCGCGCATCCACACGACGTTCCTGCAGGCAGGGGCGCAGACGGGCCGGCTGGCGAGTACGAACCCGAACATGATGAACGTGCCGATCCGCACGCCGCTCGGGCGCGAGATCCGCGGCTGCTTCGAGGCCGACGAGGGCAACGTGCTGATCTCGGCCGACTACTCGCAGATCGAGCTGCGCGTGCTCGCGAACGTCGCCGAAGAGCCGGTGCTGATGGAGGTCTTCGAGCGCGGCGAAGACGTGCACACGGCGACCGCCTCGCAGGTCTTCCAAGTGGCGCCCGAGGACATCGACCCAGGGATGCGCTCGAAGTCGAAGATGATCAACTACGGAATCGTCTACGGGCTGTCCGACTTCGGCCTCGCCGACCGGCTGAACATCCCGCGCGAGGAGGCGAAGGAGTTCATCGACGCCTATCTCGGGCGCTTCACGCGCGTCGCAGCGTTCATCGACGAGACGATCGAGCGCGCCAAGGAGCAGGGCTACGTGACGACGCTGTGGGGTCGCCGCCGCCAGATCCCCGAGCTGCAGGCGCGCAACTACCAAGTGCGCACGCTCGGCGAGCGGCTTGCGGTCAACACGGTGATCCAGGGCACGGCGGCCGACATCATCAAGCTCGCGATGATCCGCTGCCACGCAGCGCTCGTCGAGTCTGGGCTGCAGACCAAGCTGCTGCTGACGATCCACGACGAGCTGCTGTTCGAAGGCCCGCCAGCGGAGTCGAAGGACGCGAGTGCGCTGATCGAGCGCGAGATGTGCGCCGTCTGGGATCGCGAGCCGCCGCTCGCCGTCGAGGCCGGCGTCGGGCAGAACTGGCTGGAGGCGAAGTGAGCAAGACGCTCGCAGTGCTCGTCGGCGTCGGCGCTGGTTGCCTTGTCGGCATGCAGGCGCCGATCAACTCGCGCCTCGGCAAGACCGTCGGCGGCGTGCAGGCGGCGAGCTTCTCGTTCCTCGCAGGCACGCTCGCGCTCGTCTCGCTGACGTTCGTGCTGCGCGGCGGGCTCGGCAGCTGGGGCCGAATCGGCCAGGTGCCGTGGTGGGCGCTCGTCGGCGGCCTGCTCGGCGCTGTCTACGTGTTCGTCGCGCTCGAAGCGGTGCGCACACTCGGCGCCAGCGGGCTGACTGCTGTCGTGATCGCCGGCCAGCTCGCGATCTCGGTCGCGATCGACCGCTTCGGCCTGCTCGGCGTCGCCAAGCAGCACGTCGGCGCGCAACGCGTGCTCGGCCTCGTGCTGCTGCTCGCAGGCGTCGTGCTCGTCGTGCGCAAGTAGCCGCCGCGCGAGTCGTCGTGCGCATCGTCGTGCGCCGCAACCGCGCGCGGGTCTGCGCGTGCCACCGATCGCGTGCGCCGACTCAGCCGAGCGCTGTACGAAAGCCCTCGCGCCAGCTGGCGTAGCGCGGGCTCCAGCCGAGCTCGGCCTTTGCGCGAGCGTTCGAGGCGCCCTGCGCCTCGGTCATGATCGTCACGCCGTAACTCCCTGCAAGCGGCCGCGCGAGCCACGTGGGCACTTTCATCGGCTTGCCCGCACCGAGCGCTTGCGCGAGCGCGGGGATCCAGTCGGCGACGCGCGCGGGCTCGTCATCGACGACGTTGAACACGCCTGGCTTCCCCGCATCGAGCGCGGCGACAGTCGCCGCGGCAGCGTCGTCGACGTGGATGAACGACCACACACCCGCGCCTGAGCCGACGACCGGCAGCCTGCGCTTGGCGACTTCCTCGCCGGTCGAGCCATTCCGAGCGATTGCGCTGCCGGGGCCGTAGAAGTAGCCGTAGCGCAGGACGGTGCCACCGGCGTCGAGCGTCGTGCTCTCGAGCGAGGCAAGCGCCTTCGTGGAGCGCTTCATCGGGCCCTCTGCCTGCTCTTCAGGGAGCAGCGGGTCGTCCTCGCCGTGCACGGTGCCTGGCGGGCCTGGCGCATAGAAGAACGCGACGCTCTGCGCGATCAATCGCTGCACGCCGGCGGCGCTCGCCGCCGCCACGAGGTTTGCGGTGCCCTCGGTGCGCAGGCGGTCGTTCGTTGCGAAGTCGCGCTCCATCTTGCGCGGGTCGATCCGCGGCGGGATCGAGGTGAGCTCGTGGACCACCGCGTCGGGGCGCGCATCCGCGACTGCTCTTGCGAGCGCGGGGGCGTCGAACGCGTCCGCCACGACAGGCTCCGCGCCGGTCGCGCGCAGCAGCTCGCTGCGCTCAGGCGAGCGCGTCATTCCGACCACCTCGTGGCCTTCGGCGAGCAGCAGCGGCACGAGCCGGCGCCCGATCACGCCGGTAGCGCCTGCGAGAAAGACCCTCATGCGGCGATCGTGCCCGCTGCGGTGGGCGTCGAAACGCCGCTCGTGGCTGGCCTGTCCTCGGTTGCCGGCCCGGTCTCTGGGGCGAGGACCTCTGGCACGATGCAGACGAGCCCGTCACTGAAGCCGGTCGCGCCGATGCCGAGCGCGAGGTTGAAGCGACCGCGCATGTTCTCGACGGCGATCACATTCGTCAGCTCGACGAGCTGGGCATCGTCGAAGTGCTCGTGCAGCGCCGCGAACAGCTCGTCGGAGACGCTGACAGGTGTGCTGCTGATGCCGACGGCGTAGTCGATCACGAGCCTCTCGAGCTCGGAGAACTCGTCGCTCTGGCGGTAGCGCGGGAGTGCCAGCAACTGCGCCTCGGTGACGCCGGCGCGGTAGGCGATCGGCGAGGAGATGTCGATGCACCACTCGCAGTGCGTCAGCGCAGCGGCCTTCAGCTCGGCGAGCACCTTCAGCCGCTCGGGCACGCGGTGCGCGCGAGCGACGGCGCCCTCGAATATGCCGTAGCCGACGAGCAGTCCTGGCGTGTGCGCGAAGGCCTGTGCCGGCTCGATCATCGCCGTCGTCGTTTCGCGGCCAGTCAGCTTCTTCGTTTCGCGGCGGCCGATCGACAGCAGCAAGCGTGTCCACGGGCCTGTCTTGCGTTCATTCATGCCTGCGACTCTCATCGTCGTTCTACCTCCGGGGATCGGGCGGACTCGCGCGCCAGCCAGAGGAGCACTGCGGTCGCAATCGCGAGCGAAGCGAAGTTGGCTGGGCCGAGCCAGCTGCTGTGGGCTGAGTCGATGTCGAGCAGGTGGTTGATCGAGTGCAGGGCGTACTCGATCGCCATCAGCCACAGCACGGGCGTGCGCCAGGAGCTGCGACGGACGGCGATCAGCCCGGCGATGCCTGTCGCCGCATAGAACGTCGCGAGATCGCGCATGTAGTGGTCGTTGCGCGCCCCATACGGGCCGATGTCGTCGAAGAACGTGTGCGGCGCGAACGCGAGCATTGCTGCGAGCGCGAGGCTTACGAGCGCGAACGCGACGAGCCCTGCGACGACGATCGAGCTGTCTGCGGCTGGATTGTCTGGATGCGCTGCCGGGTGGGGAGGGGAGAGCTCACGGACGGTTGACACGGTCGCTACTGTAACCCAGAGGTGGTTCCCAAACAGTGACCAGTCTCCTGACAGATTCGGGTACCAGTTTTGGTCCTGAGCTGCTCGTTGCGCTGCGTGGCGGGCAGCGCCGGGCGCAGCTCGAGGATCGGCTGCGCGAGCTCGTGCGCGACGGCACGCTTGCGGCGGGCAGCAGGATGCCGTCCTCGCGCGCGCTCGCCGGCGACCTGGGCGTGTCGCGCCGGCTCGTCGTCGACGCTTACGCGCAGCTGCTCGCCGAGGGCTACCTCATCGCGCGGCAGGGAGCCGGCACATACGTGGCTACGGCGGCGACGATCGCAGCGACGGCACCGGCACCGAGCTCACCGAGTCGGCCACAGTTCGACTTCTTCCCGGGTGGTCCAGACCTCTCGGCGTTCCCGCGCGCGCTGTGGCTGAGCGCGACGCGCGAGGTATTGCGCGAGGTGCCGGATGACGCCTTCGCGTACCCCGACGCGCGCGGAGCGCCGGCCTTGCGTCACGCGCTCAGCGCCTACCTGCGCCGTGTGCGCGGCGTCGTCGCAGAGCCTGAGTCGATCGTCGTCTGCAGCGGCGCGACGCAGGGGCTCGCGCTGCTGGCTCGCGCGCTGCTGGCTCGCGGCATCGAGGCGATCGACGTCGAGGACCCGGGGTTGCCGCCGCACCGTGGCGTGCTCGAATACGCGGGCATGCGCGTGCACGGCGCGCGTGTCGACGAGCAAGGCCTCGATGTCTCTTCGCTGCGCTCTTCGGTCGTGTTGAGCACGCCGGCGCACCAATGCCCGACGGGCGTCGTGCTCTCGCCGCAGCGGCGCGGCGAGCTCGTGCGCTGGGCACGCGATGGCGGGCTCGTGATCGAGGACGACTACGACGCCGAGTTTCGCTACGACAGGGCGCCGCTCGCTGCGCTGCAGGGGCTCGCGCCGGATCGTGTCGTCTATCTCGGCACAGTCTCGAAGACGCTCGCGCCAGGCATGCGCCTGGGCTGGCTGATCGTGCCGCCGTCGCTGATCGAGGCGGTCGCTGAAGCGAAGGCGCTCGACGACCTCGGCTGCTCGGCGATCGAGCAGCTCGTGCTTGCGCGTCTGTTGGAAACCTCGGCGTACGACCGCCATCTGCGCAAGGCACGCAGGCGCAACCGTGCGCGCCGCGACGCGTTGATCGACGCTGTGCAGCGCGAGCTGCCAGGGGCTGGGGTCAGCGGCATCTCGGCGGGGCTGCATGCGCTCGTGCGGTTGCCGCGAGCGGTCGAGCTGCACGCGCTGCTCACCGGCGCAGCGGATCGGTCGTTGGGGATCTATCCACTGAACTTCCACCAGATCGAGCCCGAAGCGGACGTGCGCGAGCTCGTGCTCGGCTACGCCAACTTGCCTGAGCCGGCGATCGAAGAGGGCGTGCGCCGGCTCGCTGGGGTCCTGCAACAGCTCTGAATACGGAGGTCACCATCGATGTCGGCAAACGATCCTGTCTCCACGCTCCCCGCGCGACCGAGCGCCCACCCGGTGGCTGGCCGCCGGCTGCCGGCGGCGCTATTCGGCGCGCGCATGGCCGCCCGCAGCGCCCCCCGTGGCGCACGCGAGATCGATGCGGCGCCACACACGGGCTCGCCGACGGAGATCGCCAGGCACAAGCGCGCGCTGCTCGTCACGTATCGCCGTGACGGAACGCCTGTGCCGACGCCGGTATGGGCGGCACGCGACGGCGATCGCCTCTACGTGCGCTCTGAGCGGACATCGGGCAAGCTCAAGCGCCTGCGCAACGACCCGCGGCTGCTCGTGGCTCCGTGCACGGTGCGCGGCAAGCCACTGGGAGCGCCCTTCGAGGCACAGGCGAGGATGCTCGATGCCGCCGAGGAGCACGTTGCTGAGCGTGCGCTGGCAGCACGCTACGGCTTCGGGCGCGAGCTGTTCGAGCGCTCGATGGACGCGCTGCGCGTCGACATGTGCTTCCTCGAGATCACGCCTGGGGCGTGGGCAGGGCGATCAGGCTGAGACGGCGGCGAGCCGCGAGCGCGTCAGGGCGCGCGGACCGTCTGCGACGAACGCAGGCGGGGCGATGTCGAGGTAGCGGTCGAACGCCCAGCCACACAGCTGACGGTTCTCGAAGCAGCGGATGATCGCGCTCAGCGAGCGGCTCGGCGTCAGGCGGCCGACGGCCTGCTGCACGCGCAGCATCCAGGTGAACTTGCGCGTGTGCGCTGCTGAGAAGGCGCCGTAGCGAGCGAGCGCCTGCTCGCGGGTGCGCTTGCCTTCGACGACGGCGCGCAGCTCACGCCCGCAGGCGAGCCCGAAATAGAGCGCCGTGCGGATTCCCTCGGCGGTCAATGGGAGACAGTGACCGGCTGAATCGCCGACGAAGAAGACGCCGTCCTCGACGGCTGGGCGCAGCTTGTGTGGGATCCAGTTGCCCTGGTAGCGCTCGGCTGCCACGCCAAGGTCGCCGGCGAGCCGTACGGTTGGCTCCTTGACGTGATGCGATGGCCAGAACGAGCCGACGCCGACGCGCAGCTCGCCGTCGGCGGGGAAGCTCCAGGAATAGCCTGCGCGCACGTAACGCGGATCGACCCACAGCTCGAGCTCGTCGCTGCTGGCTTCGGGGTGCACCTCGAGGCCGCGTGAGAGCCACGCGTCCGGCGGCTGGATCTTCGGCCCGTTGGAGAGCACGCGGCGCCAGCCGAGCCCGTCGACGATCAATGGCGCGCGCAACGGGCCACGATCGGTGATCACCGTGTCGCCTTCACGTCCGGTGACGGTCGCGGTCTCGAACTCGAGCTCGCCGTCGTCGGCCTGCGCCCACAACAGCGCACACAGCTCGCGGTAGTCGAACGTCGAGAACGACCACGGCAACGACCAGCGCGAAGTCTGAAACGGCGTATGCACGACGAGCTCGTCGAACGTCTGGCGATGGGAGTCCTGCAGCTCCATCGCGTTCAGCCAGCGTGTGGGCATTGCGCAAGCCGACGTTTGGCGCTCGCCGATCTCGTAGCGATCGACGACCAGCACCTGGGCGCCGGCACCCGCCAGCTCGCGGGCGATCGTCAGGCCGGCGAAGCTCGCGCCGCACACCAAAACGTCACAGTCGCGCTCCAACGGTGTGCGCGCCGCTCCCCGCGTCGTCGCTCGTACAGGCATCTGTCTGGCAATGATACGGACGGTTGCGCTTTGGCTGCGCTAGGCTTCGCCGGTGCAAACGGTGATGGAGAACCCGCAGGCCCACGTGGTCGAGGGATCAAACGGCCTCCTCCTGGAGATCGACGGCACGATCGTCCCCAACTACGAGGCGACGTTCCGCACGATCGAGGAGGGCGAGGTCGTCACAGGGCACGTCGTCCGCATCGACAAGGACGAGGTGCTCGTCGACATCGGCTACAAGTCCGAGGGCGTCATCCCTGCGAACGAGCTCTCGATTCGCAAGTCGGTCGACCCGAAAGACGAGGTCCACCTCGGCGAGGAGGTCGACGCGATCGTCATGACCAAGGAGGACCAGGACGGTCGCCTGATCATGTCGAAGAAGCGCGCTCGCTTCGAGAAGGCTTGGCGCCGCATCGAAACGGCTGCCGAGTCGGGCGAGCCCGTTGAGGGCACCGTGATCGAGGTCGTCAAGGGGGGGCTGATCATCGACCTGGGCGTGCGAGGCTTCCTGCCGGCGTCGCTCGTCGACATCCGCCGGGTGCCGAACCTCGACGAGTACATGGGCACGAAGATCGAGACGAAGGTGATCGAGCTCAACCGCTCGCGCAACAACGTCGTGCTCTCGCGCCGCGCTGTGCTCGAGGAGGAGCGCAAGGAGGTCCGCCAGCAGATCCTCGACCGCTTGCAGCCAGGTCTCGTCGTCGAGGGCCAGATCTCGAACATCGTCGACTTCGGCGCGTTCGTCGATCTCGACGGGATCGACGGCCTGATCCACATCTCAGAGCTTTCGTGGTCGCACGTGAATCATCCGAGCGAGATCCTCACGATCGGCGACACGGTCAAGGTCAAGGTGCTCGACATCGATCGCGACCGCCAGCGCATCTCGCTGGGCCTGAAGCAGACCCAGGAGGACCCGTGGCAGCGGATCGTCGACACATACAACGTCGGCGATGAGCTGCAGGGCAAGGTGACGAAGGTCGTCACGTTCGGCGCGTTCGTCGAGATCCTCGACGGCGTCGAGGGTCTCGTGCACATCTCAGAGCTCGCTCCGCACCACGTCGAGAGCCCGCGTGAGATCGTCCACCCGGGCGATGAGATCCGTGTGAAGATCCTCGAGATCGACTCCGAGCGCCGTCGCCTGTCGCTGTCGGCGAAGCGCGTCGAGGACCAGATCTTGCCGGTGTCGCGTCCGGGCGAGCCCGCTGTGCAGGCGCCGGAGGGCGAGGCAGCGGTCGCTGAGGCGCCGGCGGCAGAGGCTTCCGCGGAGGCGCCGAGCGCCGAGGTTGCAGAGGCGCCTGCCGCAGAGACGGCCGAGGCGCCGAGCGCAGAGGCTGCAGAGGCTCCGCCCGAGGCGGCGCCTGCTGCCGAGGGGGCACCCGCTGCGGAGGCTTCGGCGAGTGTCGAGACGGCTGTCGCAGAGCCAGAACAGCCGCAGGCGGAGGCAGAGCCCGCAGCGGACGCTACGGCAGAGGCACCTGCCGAGGACGCAACGGCCGAGGCTGCAGAGCCAGCGGCTGAGCCAGCGCAGGACTGACGCGCCCTGGACGGCGCTGTGGCCGTGGAGCAGGCGGTGCCCTTCGTCGGGTTGACCGGCGGCATGGGGGTGGGAAAGTCGACGGCGCTTGCAGCGCTCGGCCGGCTTGGCGCGGCGACGATCTCGAGCGACGCTGTCGTGCACGAACTGTGGGCGCGCGATTCATCGCTGCTCCAGGCAGTCGTCGAGCGCTGGGGGGAGGACGTCGCGCCGGGCGGCACGATCGATCGCTCTGCAGTGGCCAAGCGTGCGTTTGCCACGCAGGAGGATCGCGCCTGGTTGGAGGGGCTGCTGTGGCCGCTTGTCGGCGCGCGCGTGGCGGCGTGGCTGAGCGGAGTCCGCGCCAAGCCGCAGGCAGGCGCTGCGCGGCCGCGTGCGGCGGTCGTTGAGGTCCCGTTGCTGTTCGAGTCGGGCCAGCAAGGGATCTACGACGCGACGATCGTCGTCGTCGCAGACGAGGGGTTGCGCCAAGAACGCGCTGCGGCGCGTGGTCATGCGGCGATCGACGAGCGCGCTGCCAGGCAGCTCTCCCAGCAGGAAAAGGCGCAGCTAGCCACGTACGTCGTCCACAACGACGGCAGCGAGGAGGACTTGCAGCGCGAGTTGTCAGCCGTTCTTGACATGCTGGGCGGATGAGTCGCCAGACGGCGATCGACGTGCGTCGAGCCCGCCCATCTAGACAAAGCCGCACATCGAGGCGGGCTCGCGCCGCCAGCCGTCGCACGCTCGGTGGGCTCGTCGTGCTCGGGATCGTTGCGCTGCTGGCGGTGCTGATTGCCTCTGAGGTCAACCACGCGGTCAGCAGGCTCGGCCTGCCGTTGACGAACGCCGACGTGATCCGCAAGCAGGCCGCGGAAAAGCATCTCGACCCGGCGCTGATCGCGGCGGTGATCTATGCCGAGTCGAAATTCTCTCCCCAGCAGTCTTCGGCTGGGGCTGAGGGCTTGATGCAGATCCTCCCCGAAACGGCCTACTTCATCGCGCACCGCTCTGGCGGCACGCAGTTCACGGCGAGCGATCTGGCGACGCCGAGCATCAACGTCGCGTATGGCAGTTACTACCTGCGCTACCTGCTCGACCACTACGACGGCAACGAGATGCTCGCAGTGGCCGCATACAACGCGGGCTTGGCGAACGTCGATCGCTGGGTGGCACGGGCAAAGGCCAATGGCGGGAATCTCACGGTTGCCGAAATCCCTTTCCCTGAGACGCAGGCATACGTCGAACGCGTGCTCAGCGCGCAGCAGGATTATCGCTCGGCCTATGCCCGCCAACTCGGTCTCGACTAGCCGCGCGCATCGGGCTTGATGCGCTCGCTACGGTAGAGGTAGTGCCGGAGTTCAAGCTCGACTCAGTCTTCACCCCTACTGCCGACCAGCCGAAGGCGATCGCGGCGCTCGCCGAGGGCGTCGAGGCCGGCGAGCGCTTCCAGACGCTGCTCGGCGCGACGGGAACGGGCAAGACGATGGCGATGGCGGGCGTGATCGAGGCCGTTCAGCGTCCGACGCTCGTGATCGCCCACAACAAGACTCTCGCAGCGCAGCTGTGCAACGAGTTCCGCACGTTCTTCCCGGACAACGCGGTCGAGTACTTCGTCTCGTATTACGACTACTACCAGCCAGAGGCCTATGTGCCGAGCCGCGACCTCTACATCGAGAAGGACTCGGCGATCAACCAGGAGGTCGACCGCTTGCGTCACGCGGCGACGGCTGCCGTGTTCGCCCGCCGCGACGTGATCGTCGTCGCGTCAGTCTCGTGCATCTACGGCCTCGGCTCGCCGGAGACGTATGAGATGAACATGCAGATCCTCCGTCGCGGCGAGGAGATCGACCGCGACAAACTGCTGCGCAAGCTCGTCTCGATTCAGTACACCCGTAACGATCAGGTGCTCTCGCGCGGCAGCTTCCGCGTGCGCGGCGAGACGCTCGAGGTGTTCCCGGCATATGCGGAGACGGCCTTCCGCGCGACGCTGTTCGGCGACGAGGTGGAGCGTCTGCAGCACTTCGATCCGCTGACGGGCGAGCTGCTCGAAGACGACCTCGAGCACGTCGCGATCTGGCCGGCGACGCACTACAACGTCAAGGAAGGCACGATCGAGGATGGCGTCGCGGAGATCGGTCGTGAGCTGAACGAGCGCTGCGAGCAGCTGGAGGCCGAGGGCAAGCTGCTCGAGTCCCACCGCCTGCGTCAGCGCACGCAGTACGACATGGAGATGCTGCGCGAGATGGGCTTCTGCTCGGGGATCGAGAACTACTCGCGAATCCTCGACAAACGCCAGCCGGGCGAGCGGCCTTATTGCCTGATCGACTACTTCCCAGACGACTTCATCTGCTTCATCGACGAGTCCCACCAGACGGTGCCGCAGATCGGCGGCATGTACGAGGGCGACCGCTCGCGCAAGCAGACGCTCGTCGACTACGGCTTCCGCTTGCCGAGCGCGATGGACAACCGCCCGCAGCGCTTCGAGGAGTACCTCTCGATCACGCCGCAGCTGTTGTTCGTGTCGGCAACGCCAGGCGAGTACGAGCGCACGCAGTCGACGCGCATCGTCGAGCAGATCGTGCGCCCGACAGGGATCGTCGACCCAGTCGTCGAGGTGCGCGAGACGACGAACCAGATCGACGACTTGATGAACGAGGTGCGCAAGCGCACCGAGCGCGACGAGCGCGTGCTCGTGACGACGTTGACGAAGAAGATGTCAGAGGACCTCTCGCAGTATCTGCTCGAGATGGGCTTCAAGACCCGCTACCTGCATTCGGAGATCGACACGCTCGAGCGGATCCAGATCATCCGCGACCTGCGCCTCGGCGAGTACGACGTGCTCGTCGGCGTGAACTTGCTGCGCGAGGGACTCGACTTGCCAGAGGTCTCGCTCGTGGCGATCCTCGATGCCGACAAGGAGGGCTTCCTGCGCGGGGAGACGTCGCTGATCCAGACGATCGGCCGCGCGGCTCGCAACGTCGACGGCACGGTGCTGATGTACGCCGACAAGGAGACCAAGGCGATGAAAGCGGCAATCTCGGAGACCGATCGCCGGCGTGAGATCCAGCTCGCGTACAACGAGGAGCATGGGATCACCGCGGCGACGATCGTCAAGGGCATCTCCGACATCGCTGAGTTCCTGCAGGGCGAGTCGAAGGTGCCGAAGGGACGCAAACGGCGCACGGCGAAGCGCGGCTCCTCCGAGGAGATGCCCCAGCACGAGCTCGAGAAGATGATCGTCGAGCTCGAGGAGGAGATGATCGCGGCGGCGGATGAGCTGCGCTTCGAGTACGCCGCGCAGCTGCGTGACGAGCTGCGCGAGCTGCGCCGGGACCTGCGTGAGATTCAGGCCGGCGAGGTGCCGGCGGGCAGCCCTGCTGAGGTCGTTGAGGGCGCGCCAGACGACACCGGCGCGCAGGCAGCTCCGACCGGCGGTGACATCGCCTAGGATGCCGCCCGTGGACATCGACCGGCAGGCGATCGAACGCCGTGACTTCCCGATATCCAGGCGTGGCTATGAGCCGGCAGCCGTTGACGCGCATCTACGCGCGCTCGCCGCCGAGATCGAGGAGCTGCAGCGCGAAAGAGATGGCGCCGGCGGTGGCGAGTCCTCGCTGGCCTCGACGGCGGGCACCCAGGTGCAGAGCATCCTCGCCGCGGCTGAGGCTGCCGCTGCAGACATCGAGCGACAGGCACGCGAGGAGGCAAGCGCCACGCGCGAGCGGGCCGACAGTGATGCTGCGCAGACGCGCGAGCAGGCGATCGCCCAGGCGCGCGCCCATGTCGACGCCGTCGCGCAGGCGACAGCGACGCTGCACGAGCGCGTCGGCTCGATGGACAGCGAGGTGAGCGCGCTCGTCGAGAGCCTGCGTGCCGGCGCCGACCGCTTGGCTGCCGATCTGACGGCGGTCGAGACGAACATGGGCGAGCTGTACGACGCTGCTGCCGGCAAAGACGTCACGCGCGCCGTCGCAGGGGCGACGGCGCAGCCGTTCGTGCCGGTGCCGCCGGTCCCGGTGCACGCGCCTTCGCCGCCACACGCTGCAGGGGCGCCGAAGCTCTCGCCTCCCGAGGTGACTGCGCCAGACGTGCACGTCGACCCCGAGGCACCTGCACCGGGCAACGGTGCCAAGCAGGACAGCTCCGATCTCGACGGCGCGCGGCTGATCGCGCTGAACATGGCGCTCAACGGCGAGTCACGCGCGGATGCCGATCGCTACCTGGCCGAGAACTTCCAGCTGGCCGACCGCGGGAAGCTGATCGACGAGGTGTACGCCGCCATCGAGGGCTAGGACGTCATTGGGTGGCCGAGCCGGCGTCTCGCTCGGCTCCCGTGCAGAGTACGCCCCGCTCGCTGCGTCCTCGCCTCGCTTGCTCAATGAGGTCCTAGAGGGCAGATGCCCGCAACGTGCGGGGTTCTGCGTCGCCAGGTACCCGAACGTCTGTTCGGCCTCATAGAATGAGTGCCTGATGCCGACGGGCAACCAAATAGTCGTTTCAGGTGCCCGCGAGCACAACCTCAAGGACATCTCGCTGTCGTTGCCGCGTGATGCCCTGGTGGTCATAACCGGGCTGTCGGGCTCGGGTAAGAGCTCGCTGGCGTTCGACACGATCTATGCCGAGGGGCAGCGCCGCTACGTCGAGTCGCTGTCGGCCTATGCGCGCCAGTTCCTCGGGCAGATGGACAAGCCCGACGTCGACTCGATCGAGGGGCTCTCGCCGGCGATATCGATCGACCAGAAGACGACATCGCGCAACCCGCGCTCGACCGTCGGCACGGTCACGGAGATCTATGACTACCTGCGCCTGTTGTGGTCGCGCGTCGGCAAGCCGCACTGTCCGATCTGCGGGCGCCCGATCGTCGGGCAGTCGGCTGAGCAGATCATCGATCAGGCGATGGAGCTGGCTGACGGGACGCGCTTCATGGTGCTCGCGCCGGTCGTGCGCGGGCGCAAGGGCGAGTACGGCAAGCTGCTCGACGAGCTGCGCGCCGAAGGCTTCACGCGCGTGAAGATCGACGATCGCATCCGCATGCTCGAAGAGTCGATCGTGCTCGACAAGCGCTACAACCACGACATCTCGGTC
>FTCS01002749.1_pt1 | contig 15500 bp, 17 predicted proteins | sample 1639391 | NCBI WGS metagenome assembly FTCS01 (sample SAMEA3914864, study PRJEB12502) | metagenome | biome: forest; material: soil | place: USA | collected 2012-03-12 | depth 0.3 m | reverse complement strand
TCGCTGAGCGCCGTGTTCTCCTCGAACGCCGAAAGTCGAAGCCATTCGTCGATGTCGCCGCCGGAGATGACCTTGAGCTCCTGCCGTGGAAAGGCTCCGCTGATTCGTCCGCGAATGACGTCGGCCGCCTTGCCACCGAGTCCGCGATCCGTGCCGCGGAGCGCGGGAACGATCATCACTTGCGTAGTGAATCGCTGCTGCTGGGCCTCCAGGGGAACGCGGGCGAGACTCAACAGAAGTGCGGCGACGGTCGAGCGAAGCAGCATCGCGGAAAGCGGCTCGAGGGTTAGGCTGGTGCCGAAGGGATGGGTGACAAAGATCCCTAAGGTAACGCGCGGTGGCCCGGGACGTTGATCATAGTCCATACAAACGAAGGAGCTCGCACGGCTTGCCGCGCGAGCTCGAATCGGATCGAATTCTGCCCGATCTTACTACTGAACCGTCACTTGACCGCTCATCGCCTGACCGTGGATCGCGCAGTGATACTTATAGGTGCCCGCGGCGTTGAACGTGCGGGCGAACGTTCCCTGGCTCTGCGTCGCCGACGATGTGCCGTCGTCGAAATTCACACTGTGCGATACACACGTGGCGTACCCACCATAGCCATTGTCGGAGCAAGAGTTCCACGTCCACGTCACGGTCGTGCCTTTCGCTACCGTGATGCTCGACGGTTGGAACGTGGCTTCGGATAGCGTTACCTCGTTGGTCGCGGTTGGGCTCGGCGGATTGTTCCCGCCGCCCGTGGTCCCGGTCGGGCTGGTCGTGTACCCACCACCGCCGCTGCTCCCACCACACGACGCCGCGAGTGCGGCGCCGACGATCCCCATGAACAATTTCGAACGAGCCATTTCCCCTCCAGAATCGCGCGTTTGCCTATGCCGCTCGAATCCGGAGTTGTCATGGCGAGTTCCCGCTACGGCATTTCGAGTATAGCGCGACGAGTCGGCAGGTTGTCGTTCAGCCCTTTGCCGTCGCTCGCCTTGGCACTCGAAAGCAACGCGAGGAGGTCATGCAGCTTGACCGTGCTGTGATAGATCGTCCACGCCGTCCCGGCGAGTCCCGACGGCCAGATGTGAAGCAGGTCGGTATCGGGTTCGTAGAGCAGCGTGCCGCGATACCACGTGATGATGTTGCGCGACCGCGCGAGCTGCATGCCGCGCCACATCACGGGCACGGCGTAGCTGCGCCACGCGATACCGTCGGCGCTCGTCGCGATCCAGAGGTCGCTCGACCCGCAGGTGAGACCCTTCTGATACGCGACGACGAGCGCGATATAGCCCTGCCCGCCGGGGAGCGCCTCGACGTCGAGATGCCAGATGACGGAATTGGGAATCGAAAGGTTGGCGGCGACAGGAGCCGACCACGCAGCCTGGTCGACACGCTGGTCGTTGGTCGGCGCCGCCTTGCGCACCCAGACCGAGGCGCTCGTCGCATTGCAGCCCTCGGCGCCGGTGCGCACGTACCACATCGTCGCCTGGCGATCCGAGTCGATGATGAGCGACGGCGAGACCGCGTCGTGATTCCTTTCACGGAACGCGACGCGAGCGGTCGTCCACGTCTTCGCGTTCGCCGTGGACATGATCATGATGTTGTTGAACGTATCCGCGACGACACGATAGACCTGCACGAGCCGTTTCGTCTGTGGATCGAACGCGTGATCGGGATCCGAGTTGTAGGCGCCGATCCCCGGATATGGCACGAGGGGATTCGTGATCGACGGCGGAGTTGCCCACGTCGTATCGGTCGCCGCCATCAGGATACCCGGATTCTCCCACGACGCGTCGGAGTTCTTGTACGGGGTGTACATCAACCAGCAGCGCGCCCCATTCCATGAGGCATCCTGGCACGCGATGTCGGGGTGTACCGCGTCCGACGACAGCGAAAACCCGTCCGGTGGCAGGACAACCTTCGCGAATCGGTTGCCGATGAGGTCCGCGACCCGATCAGGGATCGTCCTCGGGTCGGCGACGCCGCCACGGATCAATAAGGTATCCGGGGGCGCGGCGGTGGGCTTGAGCCGCGGGTCAGCGAGCGTGCCACGCGAGTCCGAACACGCGACGAGTGCGACGGCGCACAACGTTCTGATGTACTGACGCATTTCCCTTCCAGCGGCGGCGCAGGAATTGGGGGCGAGTGAGTGAGTGGGCGCAGAATTGTAACCCATATCACATCCGGCCGCATCAGTTGTATACCGTGTAATGCATTGTATTTTATTGCTTTAGAGCCAATGGTATACACTATTCCATGCAATTGCTCCCCGGCGTACGAAGCCTTCGAAACACAGACGTCCCTTTCACCGCACGCGCCGTTCGCGCATAGTTCCCCGCCGCCAGATGTCTCCCGCCACGGATCAAAGGACTCTCATACGCATGGTGCCGACGTATCACCCGCTCGAGGCATACTGCCGCGACATCGCGCGGCTCGCCTCGAGGGACTCGTTCGGACCCGACGACGCCGATTGGATCGCGGCATCCCTGGCACTGCAACGGTATGTCGACGCGACGCCGACGGAACGGCAACGCCTGGCCACCGACCTCGCGACCGTCCTCGCCGTCGGCGATGAAATCACCGTCTGCGATGCCGCTCTGCGCGTCGCGTTCGACGTCGAGAAAATGGGCGCTTGGCACCTCGCCATGAGCTGGCTCGATCTCCTCGAGCGCCTGCTTCCCTCCGAGCGCTACGTCGAGGTCGGACGTGTGTTCGCCTACCGCGCCCGTCTCGTCCGAAAGTTCGGCGACATGGTCTCGTCGCGCGCCATCTCGGAGGAGATCGAGCGCATGGGACAGCTCCACGCCGAACCAGAGCTCACCGCGCGCGCGTGGCTCGGGTACGGGGTCATGGCCCATTCGCGTGGCAACATTCCCGAAGCGCGCCGCTGGTACTCCGCCGCCGCGCTTGTCGCCGACGACAACGGTTTCAATGAGCCGTCCTACGTCGCACACGTTGGGTTGCAGACCTGCGCGCTGATCGGCCGCCACTTCGACCTCGCCATGCTGGAAGGCTGGCGGGCCTTCGCGCTCGCCGAGGGCGACATGGAGCGCGAGGCGGAAGTTCTGACCAACCTCGCCCAGACACTGCACGAGTGCGGCGAACATCGCGTCGCGCTGCGCGGCTTCGCCGCCGCCGTCTCGAAATCGAAGTACCTCGATACGCTCCTTCCGGCACTCGGCGGGGTCGCGAGCTCCGCAGCGCACCTCGGACAACCCGACGTCGTCGACGCCGCCGCGGACAGACTCGAACGCCTCCTCGCCGTGGCTTCGCCGCTCCCCCACGCACTGGTGCTGCTCGAGATGAGCGACGCCAATCTGGTCCTCGATCGCGCCGATGAAGCCGCGCGGTTCCGCGAGCGCGCCGCCCTGCTTGCCGACGCCCACGGCTTCCACGAGGTCGTCTACCGCGTCGCGAACCCGGCGTTCATCGCGAATGCGCGGTTCGTCCTTGGCCCCGAGTCGCATCGGATCGCCCACGACATCGGCCGGATCAGCGCCCCCGTGGATCTTTGCGCCACGCGGTAGCCACCCTGAGCAGGAGTGGGCGCTGCGTGAGCGAAGCGTGAGCGATCGGGAACGGATGGCGCGTGTCCTCCGGGGCGAACGACTTGCCGGGGATCTGCACGGCGCTCAATATGGGTGAGTCGTCTGCCTCCCCAATGGCTATTTCTTCGTTGCGAACGTCGTCCTCCTCCCTGCGTTCGACCCCCGTCGCACCCTCGCCGCTTCGCGTGCTGCTCGTCGCGAGCGACACGCGGCTTCCGGCCACCACGGGCCTCGCCAGCCGGATCCCGCGGGCGATCGAAATCGAGCGCATTCCAGCCGCCGGGTCGGCGGCCGCGACGGCCCGCCTCGAGCCCGACGCCGTCGTCGTCGACGGCCGTCTCGCCTCGGCGATCCGCGTCGTCCGCGAATTGCGGACGAGCACGCCGACGGTTCCCGTGCTATTCGTCGCCGACGGCCTCGACAGCGTGGCGCCCGCGATTTGCGCCGGCGCCACCGATTTCGTCATGGCGACGGCGCCGCCCGCCGAGACACTGATTCGCTTGCAGTTCCTGACCACCGCGGCCGGCCGTCCCCTGTCGACGACGCGCGTGATCGGTTCACTGCATCTCGATCGCGACGCCCGAACGCTCTCGTCGAGCGGCCGCACCGTGAAGTTCACGCCGATCGAGCTCAAGATGTTCGAGCGGCTACTCCTGCAGCCGGGACAGCCGGTGTCGCGCGCCGAGCTCGAGCGCTCGATCTGGCGGCAGGATGAAGTCGACGAGCAGCCGACGAACATCGTCGCCGTGTACGTGGCATATGTGCGCCGCAAGCTGGCCCGGATCGGAGGCTGTTCGATCCGCACGATCACCAACGTGGGCTACGCTTTGGATCTCACACCGATCGAACGGCGGGTCGCGGCGTCGCGCCGCAAGACGTCCTGACCGGCCCCTCCCACGGGAGCGCATGACCTTTCCGGTCACGCAGCCCGTACCGTGCGCACCGTATAGCAGATCACGCGTTTCGTTCGCCTGGCTGACACCGAGCTCGCTGATGTTGTTGTTCATCGTCAGCGTGTAGGCGAGACGCGGGATCAGATTGCCGGTGACGAAGGCCGCCGGACGAAAAGCCGCCTCGGAAAAAATTCCTCGGCCATGAGCCGGTCCGAACCGCCCAATAGGGCCATGAGCCCTGGATCGATCTCGCGGTGAGGCTGGGTGAGATCCCGACGCCGAACGTGACCATGTCCGAGGCGCGATGGATGTTGCCGAAGAGAAGCGTTTGCTGCGTTGTCGGCAGCGACCTGTTCGGCATCGCGCTCGTGACGCCGGATGGAAAGGTGTACACCGCCGGCGATGTCTCGTCCGAAGTGTCTATTCAGTCGGTGTCGAAAGTCTTTACGATGGCGCCCCATGTTGTCTTCGATCGCCTTCTCGCCCGACTCCTGGATCACGCGCCGCACAAGGGATTGGAGATGAACGCGCTCGTGAACCCTGGCGCCTCACGGCGACGAGCATGATCCGGGGCAATACCGCCGACTCGATGTGGTCCACTATCCTCGGCACACTCAACGCGTTCGCCGGGCGCGGCCTTCACGTGAACGACGAAGTCTACAAAGCCGCGACACTCGCGAACGCGGGATTGAATCCGGTGACCGGGCGATCGCCATCAAGCGCTGATTCGACTTGACTCCGACCATCGGCGGCTTAATTTACGCGTACTGCCGCGGGGTGGAGCAGCCTGGTAGCTCGTCGGGCTCATAACCCGAAGGTCGCGGGTTCAAATCCCGCCCCCGCTATTCGGACGGCCGGTCCTCAGGGGCCGGCCGTTCGTTTCTGAAGGTGCAAGTATGGCAGGGTAGCTCAGGTGGTTAGAGCACGGCACTCATAATGCCGGGGTCGTGGGTTCGAGTCCCACCCCTGCTATTGAAAAACAGAACGGTCGAGTCGCACTGGTATAGATATGAAACGCCAGATAGGCCAAAAGCTTATCTGGCTTTTTCTTTGGGAGTCTGAGCGTGTTGCGCGATTGCAACGATCTGAGAACTGCCCTGCCGCACTTCATAATGATGCTTTCCTGATACTCCGATGGGGCATGTGGCAGATGCGCAGCGATGCTCGCGGACGCTGATGTCATTTGTTCGCCACACTCGTCTGCGGTAGCACCCGAGGCCTGGATCGGCGCACCGCGTCAACCTGCGATGTCAATTCGGTTTGGGTGCTCGTTGGTGACCACCTCCGCCGGTGGCGCGACGCTTGCTCCGCTGGGGCCGCCTGATGCCCCAACACTCAGGATGGGCAAAGTCGGCACTAGCGGTGGTCGCCCGACGCGACCGGTCGATCACACGGAGGTTGGCGTGAAAATGGTCGAGGAATTGGCGCTCGAGGAGCGAACACAGGCCGAGCGACACGACAATCTTTACGGATTCAGTCGCCCTGCCGACCTCGTTATGAAGCCGAATGATTGGGAAAAGTTTGACTCGCACGAAACGCCAATCGACCCGTACTTCTCGACCGTGAAGAAGCTTGGCGACGTTGCCGGACGCAATCTGCTCGACGCCGGTTGTGGCGACGGATGGTTGAGCGTCATCCTCGCACGGCGTGGAGCGACGGTCGACGGATTCGACATCTCCGAGCAAGGGATCCGCGTGGCGGAGGTCCGCGCCAAGGAAAATGGCGCCGCGGATCGGTGCGTGTTCAAGACCGCTTCGTTCTACGACCTGCCGTACCCGAACGAGCGTTTTGATCGCGTAGCAGGCGTCGCGATTCTGCACCACGTCACGGACAAGGAGCGTGTTGCGACCGAATTGCACCGAGTCATGAAGCCCGGTGCGGTCGCCGTGTTCCTCGAACCCTTCGGCAACAGCTTGTGGCTCGAGCGCCTGAGGAACCTCGTCCCGGTCAAGTCAGTTGCGGAGGATGATCCGACAGAGTGGAAGAGGCAGTTCAAGTACCGCGATCTCGATCCGTTCCGTCCACTCTTCGACATCAGTGTGACCGAGTGGGAGTTCTTTTCGCGACTCGACCGCGTAATTCGCTCCGCTCGTTTCACAAACTCCTTGCGACGCGTAGATCGGTCACTGCTTCGGTGGTTCCCTTGGCTCCGGCCGTATGCGCGAGCCATTGTCATTGAGATGACTCGCCCCAAGCGCTAGCGTTCCGCCGCAACCCTGAGGCCTCGCCCGGTAGACACGTCTCCGGGCGTTTTTCGTTTGAGTCGGTGGGCGGCACTCATAATGCCCGGAGCCAGGCATGGGAGCGGCTGGCGACGCATGCGGACCCGTGCTGGTATTTCATGGCCCGCGCTTCTACCCGGACGACCTCACCGACGTCGCGGCGCGTGTCTGGACACACTGCGCGCGCGCCATGAGCTCGATGGCATTCGCGAGCGCGGCCGACCCATCTTGCAACTCGGCGTCGACCTCATGCTCGAACGCGACCGCTCGCTGCTGCTCCACCGCATCGTCGACGAAGGTAAGAAGCTCTTGTCGAGCGACGCGGGGAGCACTGCTGCTGGCCGAGCCGCGCGACGAGGGGACGCCCCAACTGCGCACGATGTTCTTCGCCGCGTTGACGCACGAGCCCGTCGTCGTCGCCGCGTACGATCTCCCGCCACCCGCGCACATGGTGCTCGACGTGAGCTTCGACGAGCGCCACCACTATCGTCGGCGATCGATGCTCATCGTGCCGATGGTCGATCACCGCGACCGGCTGGTGGGCGTGTTGCTCTTCATCAATCGAAAGACGGACCCGAAGGCGAAAATCGCAACCAAGGCCGACGCCGATCGAGGGTGACGAGATCGATCTGGTCCGAATCATGGCCGACAGTCGGGCCTACCGCGAAGCGCTCGAGGGAGGCTGGCGGCAGTTCTGATTGCGGCGGTTCTGACCACGGTAATTCCCCCCACGCTGCTGTCAGACAATCGCCGACCGCCATTCGTCGCGCGTTCGGGTACGTTGCGCCTATGAGTGATTTCACCGACTGGCCGACGATAATTCAGGGCGGCATGGGCGTCGCCGTATCCGACTGGCGGCTCGCCAACGCCGTCGCGCGCACGGGACAACTCGGTGTCGTTTCCGGATCCATGCTCGACACCGTGGTCGTGCGCCGCCTTCAGGACGGCGATCCCGGCGGCCACGTGCGCCGAGCCGCCGCCGCGTTCCCGATTCCCGGCGTCGCAGAGGAGATTCTTCGGCGGTACTACAAGCCAGGTGGACGCGCCCGGGCGACACATATCACGCGCTGCCCATGTACAAGCAGCGTGTGAGCGCGGCGCGCGAGCGCGTCACGATGTTCGCCAACTTCGTCGAGGTCACGCTCGCAAAGGAAGGACACACCGGCGCCGTCGGCATCAACCTGCTCACCAAGGTCCAGTTTCCGAATCTCGCCTCGCTGTACGGCGCGATGCTGGCCGGTGTGGACTACGTTCTCATGGGTGCGGGCATTCCGCGCGAGATTCCCGGCGTGCTCGATGCCTTCGCCGAGCATCGCGCGGCGCGAACGCGCCTCGATGTCGAGGGGCTGAGCCGCGATGAGACGGAGTATCTCGAGTTCGATCCTTGCGACCACTGGTCCGCTCCGCCGGCGAATCTGCGTCGCCCGCGTTTTCTCGCCATCGTGTCGGCGGCATCGCTCGCCGCGAATCTGATCCGCAAGTCCACCGGATCCGTGGACGGATTCATCATCGAAGCGGCGGCGGCGGGCGGACACAACGCGCCGCCCCGCGGTGCGCTGCGACTCGACGAGCGAGGACAACCGATCTACGGCGAGCGCGACGTCGTCGATTTCGCGGACATTCGCGCGCTCGGCGTGCCTTTCTGGCTCGCGGGCGGAGTGGGATCACCGGACGGCCTCGAGGTCGCGTTGCGTGTTGGCGCGGCGGGAATTCAGGTCGGCACGCTGTTCGCCTACTCCGACGAATCCGGCATTGCGTCCGACATCAAGAGGCGCGTGATCGACGCGGTGATCACGAACGAGGCGACAATCTTCACCGATCCACGCGCCTCGCCCACCGGCTACCCCTTCAAGATCGTCGAGCTGCCCGGACAGACCGGCGCCGCCGCATCGCGCGAGCGTGTGTGCGATCTCGGGTACCTGCGCGCTGCCGTGCGCCTGCCCGACGGACGTCGCGTCTACCGCTGCTCGGCCGAACCAGTGGACGCGTACGTCGCGAAGGGTGGCGATGCCGCCGACACCGTGGGCCGCCAGTGTCTATGCAACGGCCTCACGGCGACGGTCGGCTTGCCGCAGCGGCGCGCCGACGGATTCGAGGAACCGGCGATCGTGACGAGCGGCGACAGCCTGCTCGATCTCGAGAAATTCCTCGGCGGACGCACGTCGTACGGCGCCGCCGAGGTGATCGATTATCTCACGGGCGCCGTGCCGCGGTAAAGGCGGTGGAATCCGCGAAGCGATACAGCAGTTCCTTGTCGCCTCGCACCATGCCGAACACTTCGCGCGCGATTCGCTCCTGCGTGGCCGGATCACGCTCCACGAGATCCTTGTACCGCTTGAGCGAATCGACCACGCGCTGGAGCGAGTCGATCGAATGATCGAGCTTCGCCTTGGTGCGGCGCTGGCGCATGAGGTCGAACGTGCCGAACTCCCCGCCCTGTACCGCGAACACCAGCGCTGCCAGGATCACCATACCGGCGACGATCCGCTTGACGAGGACCGATCGCTCCGCCGCCATCAGATGCCGTAGAGCGCGCCACCGGGAAACTCCGCGGCGCCGCCCAGTTGCTCCTCGATGCGAAGCAGCTGATTGTACTTCGCCACGCGATCGGTGCGGCACGCCGAACCAGTCTTGATCTGGCCCGCGCCGGTCGCCACGGCGAGATCGGCGATGAACGTGTCGGCCGTCTCACCCGAGCGGTGGGAGATGATCGACAGATAGCCCGCGGCGCGCGCCATCTCGATCGCCTCGAGCGTCTCGCTCAGCGTGCCGATCTGATTGAGCTTGATGAGAATTGCGTTCGCCACGCCGTTCTCGATGCCCCGCGCGAGACGCTCGGTGTTCGTCACGAAGAGATCGTCGCCGACGAGCTGGCAGCGATCGCCGATTGCCTCGGTGAGCTTCGCCCAACCGTCCCAGTCATCTTCGGCGAGACCGTCTTCGATCGACACGATCGGATATTCGTCGATCCAGCTCCGATAGAGCTCCACCATGCCCTCGGCGTCGCGCTTGCCGGCACCGCTCTTCTTGAACGTGTACGTGCCGTCGGAATAGAGCTCGCTCGCCGCGCAGTCGAGCGCGAGCGCGATCTCGCTGCCGGCGGCGTAGCCCGCGGCGTCGATCGCCTCGAGGATCACCTTGATCGCCTCTTCATCGTCGCGCAGGTCGGGCGCGAACCCGCCCTCGTCGCCGACGCCGGTGGCGAGCTTGCGCTTCACCAGCACCTTCTTGAGCGCATGGAACACCTCGGTGCCCATCGCGAGCGCGTCGGCAAACGTCTCGGCGCCGACCGGCACGATCATGAACTCCTGAAAGTCCACGGTGTTCGTCGCATGCGCGCCGCCGTTGAGAATGTTCATCATCGGCACCGGCATGACCCGCGACAAGGGTCCACCGAGGTAACGATAGAGCGGCAGGTTGAGCGACTGCGCCGCCGCGCGCGCCGAGGCGAGCGACACGGCGAGGATCGCGTTGGCGCCCAGGCTCGACTTGTTCGGCGTACCATCGAGCTCGATCATCGCGCTGTCGAGTCCGAGCTGATCGGTCACGTCTCGTCCCTTCACGGCGGGAGCGATCGTCTCTTCGACGTTCTGCACGGCGTGCTGCACGCCCTTTCCGTTATACCGGTGGGAGTCACCGTCGCGCAGTTCGACTGCTTCGTGCTCGCCGGTGCTCGCACCGCTGGGCACCGCCGCCCGGCCCATGACACCGTTGGAACAAATGACATCGGCTTCGATCGTCGGATTGCCGCGGCTGTCGAGAATCTCGCGGGCTTTGATTTCTGTAATCGTGATCATGGGTCTAACGGTAAGCCCCCCGGCCGAGCTTGTCATCCCGCCGTCGCGACGGCGTGCTCCGAGGTGGCTACGCCATAGTTCGAACGCAGGGCGTCAGCCATCGCATTCCATGTGGCCGTCATCAACTCCGCCCGGTGATCGTAATCGTAGCCGGTCGTGGCGATCGGCTCGAGGAAATGCAGATCGACCTGCCCCGACCGAATCCGGAAGGAGCCTTTCGGCATGACCTCGATCGTCCCGTGAACCACCGTTGGGATCACCGGGGTCTGCGACGCAAGGGCGAGCACGAACGGCCCCTTCTTGAAGGGCCGCAAATGGTAGTCGTGGCCTCTCGTCCCCTCGGGACACACGACGATGGCCCGGCCGCGCTGGACCTCCCTGGCCGCGACCTCATACGAAGCAAACGCCTGCTTCCGGTTCTCGCGCTCGACGAACACGATCCCTACGCACTCGGCGGCGAATCCGAACAGTGGAATTCTGCGCAGTTCCGCCTTGGCGACGAAGCTGCAGCCCGGCACCACCGACGCCAGCGCAAAGATGTCGAACCAGCTCACGTGATTCGCCACGAATACGGTGCCTTGTGCGTGGTCCAGTCGTTCGCGGCCATGCACGACAACGCGCACGCCCGCCGCCCACACGATTGAGCGGGCCCACAGCCGAACGCTCCGCGAGTAGATCGAATTGGGTCCCTGCGGCCGCCGAAGCAGTCTTGCGACGATGACCGTCGGCCCGAGGATCAGGGTCATGACGGCAGCCACAAGGGCGACGAGTGGTGTACGCATCAGCGCGAAAGGTGATCGTGCCCGCGCACGTTTGCAACGCGCGCGCCCTGCACCGTCACCATCCCCTTCGTCCCGTCGCCGACGCTTCCGAGTTCGGTGAGAGGAAGCTCGAACCGCGACGCGAACGCGGCGGTGTCGATCGGCCCGCCCGCGGTGACGACAAGCTCGTATTCCTCGCCGCTGGAGAGTGCCGTTTCGGCATCGACGCCATCGACGCACGACAAGCGCGCCGCGTCGATCGCGATGCTGACGCGACTCGCAGCGGCCAGGTGGCGAAGGTCGGCCACGAGTCCGTCCGAGATGTCGATCGCGGCCGACGCGCCATGCGCCGAGAGCCAGCGCGCTTCGGCAAGACGTGCGGCGGGATGCGCCAGCCGTTCGCGAAACGCGCCCGGGTCTCCACCGCTCTCGAGCAGACGCAGCGCCGCGCCCGGCGCCCCAAGCCGGCCGGTGACATACACGCGATCGCCGGACTTCGCGCCCGCGCGGGTCAATGGGGTGAACGCGTGACCAAATACGGTGGTCGTGATCGAGAGCTCGTTCGCGGCCGAGATATTCCCGCCACGAATCACGGTATGCGCCGCCGCCGTCGCGTCGGCAATGCCGTCGGCGATCGCGCCAAGCTCGCCGCGCCAAATGTCGGGTAGCGCGAGCGCGACGAGCGCGCCGATCGGCTGCGCCGCCATCGCGGCGAGGTCGCTCATCGCCGCCGTCACCGCGCGATATCCGATCTCGCGCGGTGACAACCACCCACGCCGGAAGTGCCGCCCTTCGACGGACGCGTCGACACTCGTCACGACCGACTCACCGCGAGGAACGCTGAAGATTGCCGCGTCATCGCCAACACCAACGGCGCGATCGCCCCAACGCTCGAGCAACGCGCGAATCACGTCGAATTCGACGCCGGGGCCGAGTGGCGTTTCGCGTGTCACGACGTGACCGCCGGAAGCTCGGCGAGCACGGGGTAGCGCGGCGGCTCGGCGTCGAACTGCCAGACATGCCGAAGCTCGGCCACGATGTCGTCGAGCGAGATGCCGCGCGACCCGCCGATGACGGGCACACGCTCGGCAGCGCGCCCATGCGCGAACGCGCCGAGCGCGCCGGCGACGAGTGGATCACCGGTTTGCGCGAGCAACGTTCCCGCGATGCCACTCAGTACGTCGCCGCTTCCGCCCGTGCCGAGCGCGGGCGTGCCCGTCGCGCTGACGAGGCGCTCGCCATTCGGCGCGGTGATCACCGTCGGCACTCCCTTCAGCAATACCGTGGCGCCGACCTGCTTGGCGAGCGACGCACCGACGTCGAATCGATTCGCGAGCACCTGACCGGCAGACATGCCCGCGAGTCTTCCGAACTCGACGACGTGCGGCGTGAGAAGGGCGGGTCTACCCGCGAGCAATGCGGCCAGCCGATCGGCCTGCCCCTCGAAGAGCGTCAGCGCGTCGGCGTCGAGCAACACCGGACCGCGCCACACGCGCAGCACGCGTTCGAGCAGGACGCGGCTGTCGTCGCCGCGACCGAGTCCGGGTCCGATCGCGACGGCGTCGGCCCATCTCGAGATGTCGCGCTCGACCACCGCATCGTCCGGCGGCCAGGCGGCGGCCAGTGCTTGCGGCTCGCTCTCCTGAATCGGCGCGAGGCTCGCCGGCGCGACGACGAGCTTCACCATACCGATGCCGCTGCGGAAAGCGCCACGCGCGGCGAGCACGGCAGCTCCCGCCATGCCTTCGTGTCCGCCGACGATCGCGAGCTTCTTTCGTTCGCCCTTGTGCGCGGTCGCGCGGACGTGCGGAAGATGTTCGCTCGCCCAGCGGTCGTCGACGAGTCGCGGTGCGCCGTCGCCGAGCTCGGCGTGTGAGCCGAGGCCGATGTCGACGGCGACGATCGTGCCCGACGAATCGCGATCGATCAGGTGGCCGCGTTTGACCGTCGCGAACGTCACCGTGAGATCTGCACTCACCGTTTCGCCGATCGCCTCGCCCGTCGTCGCGTCGATTCCACTGACGATGTCGATCGCGACGACAGCCGCGCCGCGCGCGCGCATGGCTCTCGTCGCGCGCACGAGCGTCGCGAATATATCGCTAGACGCGCGCTTCGCACCGGTGCCCAGCAACCCGTCGATAATGACGCCCTCGCCCTGATCGACATCGCCGCCCGTCGCCACACTGTCGAGCGCGAGTTGTCGCTCAGCGCGGGCGTCGTCCGTCTTGGCGGGAACCGGCTCGACGACCCGCACCCTAACGCCGGTTGCCGCGAGAGCGCGCGCGATCACCCAGGCGTCGCCGCCGTTGTTGCCGGGGCCGGCGAGCACCAGCACGCCATCGCCGAGACGGTCGCGAAAGCGCAGCGCGATCTCCGCGGCCGCCGCTGCGCCGGCGCGCTGCATCAGAGCGCGCGACGGAATTCCAGCGGCAATCGCGGATGCGTCACGCGCCGCCGACTCGGAGCTAGTGACGACGCGGATCATGGGGATAGGTGACGAGGGACGGGAGAGCCAACAGGCCAACAGGCCAGCCGGCTATTTCTGTGAAGTGCCGACCGTACGTCCGTAGCTCAGTTCACCGTTGTCGATGCGAATGTTGAATCCGCATTCCGGGTTGCTGCATGCCCATGCCTTGTACGTGATCGGCGCGCCGTCGCGGCCGTAGTCGCTGAGCGGAAGCAAGGTTCCCGTCCGACATTTCTTGCAATCGGGAAATTCGATCGGCTTTTCCATCCTCCCCACCCCTCACATAGTGTGACGACTACCCGATGGTCACGCCGCTCCACGGGTATTCCCGCTCGAAGGCCTGATCGAAATCAAACACCTCGACAAATTCGTCGCGCGTATCGGTGGGCTGGCTCATGAGCAAACCCAAATCGACGAGCGTGAATACCACATCGCCGATGTCGCTGCTGCTCCGGACCCCCCAGTGCTCGAGGACCACGCGAGACATGACGCCGAAGCGTTCCAGGGCCAGATCGCGACAGGCGAGGGCCAGTTCGCGACCCGTGATGTGGCGGCGCTCGTCGAGCCGCTGCTGGCAGTATTCGAGGGCGGCGAGCACGAACAAATACGCGCGTTCGTCGAACCGCGGCTCCCGCAGCCGGATCCGATCCATGATGCCGTCCCGAAACGCCAGTTCAGCCACCCCAAGTCCTCCAAATGAATACCGGGACCGTCTTTAGCCACTCTGCAGCAGTCCGGCCGCGAGTGGGGCTAAATCCGTCCGACTCGGAAAAAATGACGGCTGCGGCCCCCCCGCACAACTCCTAAACGCCGTTTTCCGGCAGGGAGCCGGGCTCGATAGTAGATTATGGAGCTAGCCGCTTTGCAGGGTTCCACCGGTTACTTCGTTTGTTTGCTGGTCGCCGTTTCACCTCAACGCCGACGCCGAATGAAGCGCGCTTTCAAGTACGACGTAGCGATCTCCGCAGCGGACTTCGACGCGTTGACCGCCGAGGAGTTGAAGCGTCGCCTCGAGCACCGGCTCGCGAAGGGCGTTTACATCGCCCCCAAGGCCGGCGACAAACCTCGGACGTCCGCCGCGACCGCCGCGATCCACAAGTCCATCGAGAAGGATTCCCGCGTAGTCGTCGTGCTCTTCCAGCGGCTGTGGGGCATCACGGCGGCGGACGCGACGGAAATCGCGGCAATCAAGGCGCGCGTCGGCAACGTGAAACGAAAGGACGTCGTGATCGTGCCGATCGACACAACGCCGATTCCGAGCTGGCTCAAGGGGGTTACTCTCAAGGGCGGTGGATCGCCCACGAGCGTGGCCGTGCTCGATGCCATCGTTACAGCCGTTTCCACCGCCGGCGGCGCGCCGAAGAAGCTCACCGAGTCGGCAATCGCTGCGCGCACGGCGGATGAGGAGCAGCGCGCCAAGGCCCGTGCATCGTTCCTGTCGTCGCAGCGCGCCCTCGCGCTGATCAATCGCGAGCTCGATTCGCTGTCGACCGCCGTGTTGCGCCTTTGCGAAACGCCGGGCACCCTGCCCGCGGGCTTCTCGCTGGAGTCGCGGCGCACGCCGGACCGACACACGCTGCAGATCGGCCCGGTGGGCCTGAGCTTCTCGTGGATTCGCGGTCGCTCGAACTCGATCGCCGACGGACAACTGCTCGTGATCGAATGGGCGGGCCAGCTTGGGGATCAGAATCCGCCCACTGATTCGAAGGCCGCGATGCCGGCGTTCGAGCACGTGCTGCATCCGCACGCCACCAGTCCGGAAGACTGGCAGTGGCGGCGAGCGGATCTCGATCTGTGCTCGTACACGACGCGGGATCTCGCTGC
>FTCS01003701.1_pt1 | contig 15645 bp, 12 predicted proteins | sample 1639391 | NCBI WGS metagenome assembly FTCS01 (sample SAMEA3914864, study PRJEB12502) | metagenome | biome: forest; material: soil | place: USA | collected 2012-03-12 | depth 0.3 m | reverse complement strand
TGTCGACGGCGACGCGATAGACCGGGTTGTTGAACGAGGCGAAGGCGTGTGCGCTCTTGCGCCATTGCGCGGCGACGTCGGAGTGGCACTGGGAGCAGTTGTCGACGTCGGCGAGGCTTTCGCCGGTGCCGGCCGGGATTGAGGTCGCGGCGGTTTCGCGCGTGTGCGTGCGCGCGAGCGAGGGCGCGAGAGGGCCCGTGGCGGCGACGGGGAGGAGTGGCGCGGAGGCGAGCGCGGACGCGGACGCGGACGCGGATGCGGATGCGGACGAGGGCGAGGGCGGGTCGCGAGGCGTGGTGCTGCACGCGGCAAGGAGCGCGAGAGCGGCGAGTGTTGCCGTGCGCTGCGCTTGGGTCATCGCCGCGACGTCCGGCGCGCCTGACGGAGAACGGCGGCGGCGAGCGCGCCCAGCGCGGCGAGCATCCAGCCTCCAGCGGCGCGCTCGTGCGAGGGTGCCGTCGCAATCGTGCATGCTCCGCAGCCGGATCGCTTGGCGGGTTCTACTGAGGTCGGTCCGCCGTCGGTGCCGCCGTCGACGGCCGGACCGAGGGCGTCCGGAGGCGTGGCCGCGCCCGGCGCGGCGAAGGTGCCGACGCCGCTCGGAGGCGGACCTGCCGCCACGAGGTCGAGCGCCGCGACGTCGGTTCTCAAGAAAGATGCAAGTTGCACGTTTCCGCGCGGCACGTACGCGAGGCCCAGGGCCGGCTTCGCGGCTCCGTTGTCGAGGCCGTTCGGCGGCCCGCCCCACACGTTGCGGATCGGATTCACGCACTGGATCGGTCCCGTCCACCCATGACGCACGGCATAGCGGCCCTGGAATCCGTTGGTCGCGCGTCCCGCATCGGGCGCGACGACGGCTGCCGTCTCGAGCGTGCCGTCGGCGCCGCGTACCTCTCGCCCGCCGACGAGCGGCGGCGCCTCGCGAAACATCAGGTCTTCGCCCAGCGAGTCACGCGTGTATCGTGCATGCAATCGCGTCAGGACGAACGAGCGAACCCCGTAGTACCTCCGTCGCGGCACCGGCCCGGACGCCGGCGGCGGCCGTGACGGCGAGCTCGGTCCGGCGTCGGCGCCGAGCGCCTTCAGCAGATCGCGCTCCATGAGATCGCTCTCCGACGACACGGACGGCAGCACGTCGGCGCCGAGCGTCACGAGCTCCGAGTCGGTCAGCGGCGGCGCCGGACATGGATCGCACGTGCCGGCGTCCCACGCGTACTCGGTGACGACGGCGCGCGGTGTCTTCGCGACCGTCCGATCGAAGAGGGCCGCATAGAACGGACCGAAGGAGCTCTTCGCGCTCTCGGCGACATCGAGGTTCGTCGGAATCGCGACGTTCGGGTAGTTCGCGACCTCGTAGCGCTTCCCCTTCCCGAGCACGTGCACGATGAGATCCTGCGTGCCCGCCGAGCTCACGAGCCCGAGGCGTACCGGCAGCGCGAGATCGGGCGCGTCGTAGTGGAAGCGCAGCGGCGAGAGCGTCGCGCTCTTCTTTCCGTCGCCGCCCTTACCGCCGCCCGGGCTTTCGCCATCCATCTTCACCTTCGTCACGTCCACCTTCGCGACGAAGAACTTGCTGCCGCTGGCCACGTAAGGACGCAGCAACGGCTCGCTGCCTTCGGGGATCTTGTAGCCCTCGCGACGGAGCCACGTGTCGAGCCCCGAAGAGTCCTTCGCGCCGAGCACCACGATCTCGTATTCGCCGACCGTGAACTGCGCCTCGATCGTGACGCCGAGGTCATTGCCCTTCGCGGCGGCGGCGGGACGTCCCGGCGCGCCGGCGCCCTCGAATCGGCGGCGGCCGCGGATCTGTGTGTTCGCTTGCTGACACGGGTCCTGCTCCCAGTACTCGACGAGACGCGGCGCATCGAGCTGGTCGATGCGCGCGAAGATCTCGCGCGGGAGCGTCTTCACGTTCTCCTTCTGGAGCACCACCGGGACCGGCACCACCATCGCGAAGTTCTCGAGCGGCCCCTGGTAGTCGTTCTGCATCGACAGCACGGTCCGCGTGCCCTCGCGCATGAGCACCACCTGCGAGGCGTTCGCGAACAGCTTCGTGTCCGCGCCGCTCACGTAGAAGCCGCAGAACGCGTCTGCGCTCCGCACCGGCAGCAGCAAGAGCGCGAATGACAGCGTGACCGTGAGGACGAGGCCGCGCATCGACCGCGTGACTTTACGCCTGGCGCGCGCAGGCGTCTCGCGTCCTCGGCTCGCGTCCTCGTCTTTGGCGGTGTAGAGACCTCGACCATGCGCGTGCTGATCGTCGGCGGCGGCGTCATGGGGTGTGCAACGGCTCTCGAGCTGGCCAATCGCGGCGTGCGCGACGTCGTCGTCCTCGAAAGAGCCGTACCTGGTGCGGAGGCCTCGAGCGCAGCCGCCGGCATGCTCGCCGCACAGATCGAGTCTCGCGACGACGCCGAGCTCGCCAGGTTCGTCGCCGCGCGTGAGGCCTACGCGACGTGGTCGCTCGCGTTGCGTGAGACCACCGGCATCGACATCGCGCATCGACGCTCGGGCGTGCTCTCCGTGGCGCGCAACGAGGCTGACCTCGAACGTGCGCGCGAGCACGTCGCTTCGCAGCAGAGCGCGGGGCTTCGCGCGGAGATCGTCGATGCAGCGCGCGCGAGAACGATCGAGCCCGAGCTCTGCGAAGGCCTCGCCGGCGCGGCGTACTACGCCGACGAGGCGCAGGTCGATCCTCCGCAGCTGCTCCGCGCGCTCGTCGCCGCCGCGTCCAAGGCCGGCGTCGTCATCCGTGGCGGCACGACCGTCTCCTCGCTGGTGAGCGAAGGCGGACGATGCGTCGGTGTCGCGCTCGCACCGCGAGAGATCACGCGCGCCGACGCGGTGGTGCTCGCGGCCGGCAGCTGGTCTTCGCTCGTGCCGGGAGTGCCCGACGACGTGCCTCGCGTGCGGCCGGTGCGCGGACAGCTCGTGCTCCTCGAAGAGCGGCCGCCGCGCGCGAACGCCATCGTGTTCGAGGGCCACTCGTACGTCGTTCCGCGCGGCGACGGTCGCGTGATCTGCGGGTCGACGATGGAGGACGTCGGCCATCGACGCGAGGTGACCGCCGCCGGTGTGCACGGGATCCTTGCGGCTGCGCTCGCGGTCATGCCGCGCCTCGGCGAAGCCGAGATGGTCCGTTCGTGGTGCAACTTCCGCCCCAGCGTGACGTCGTCTTCGGGGGCGCCGCTCGTCGGAGAGTCGCCGTTGCCGGGGTTGTTCCTCGCGACGGGGCACCATCGCAACGGCATCCTGCTCGCGAAGGTCACGGCCGACGCAGTCGCGGACGCGATCCTTCGCTAGACTCGCGAGCGTGAGCGATCACGATCCGTCGCATCCGTCGCATCCGTCGCATCCGTCGCATCCGCCGCCGTCGCATCCGGCGCGTCGCGCTCCGCGTTTTGCACCGGCGCTCGTCGTTCGCGAGCCGCTCGACGGCGGTGGCTTCGTCCTCCGATCGCCCACGCCCCTCGGTGACGTTCCGCGCTGCGCCGGCGACATTCTCGTGCGATGGGCGCGCGAGGCTCCGTCGCGCACGTTCCTCGCCGAGCGCGACCCCGGCACGAACGCGTGGCGCACCGTCAGTTACGCCGAGACGCTCGCGGCCGTTCGTCGCCTCGGTCACGAGCTGCTCGAGCGCGGCCTCGGACCGACGAAGCCGCTGATGATCCTCTCCGGCAACTCGATCGATCAGGCCTTGCTCACGCTCGCCGGCATGCACGTGGGCGTGCCCGTTGCCCCCATTTCACCGGCCTATTCGGTCGTTTCGAAGGACTTCGCGAAGCTCCGCACGCTCGCGAAGATCCTCGGCCCCGCCGCCGTTCACGCGACGGCGAGCCCCGCGTTCGATGCCGCCGTCGCCGCGCTTCGCGACGGCGGGATCGACGTGCCGCGCATCACCGTGGCTCGCGACGTGACGCGGCTCGATGACCACGCCGGCACGGTTCCCGACGTCGACGCGGCGTTCGCGCGCGTGTCGCCCGACACGATCGCGAAGATCCTCTTCACCTCCGGCTCGACCGGCTCGCCGAAGGGCGTCGTCAACACGCAGCGCATGCTCTGCTCGAACCAGCAGGCCATCGCGACGACGTGGCAGTTCCTCGCCGATCGCCCGCCGGTGGTCGTGGACTGGTTGCCGTGGAGCCACACGTTCGGCGGCAATCACAACTTCTTCATGGTGCTCTGGAACGGCGGCACGCTCTTCATCGACGACGGCAAGCCGGCGCCCGGCGCGTTCGACGTCACGCTGCGCAACCTTCGCGAGGTCTCGCCGACGATCTACTTCAACGTCCCGCGCGGCTTCGACCTGCTCGTCGCGAAGCTCGAAGAGGACGAAGAGCTCGCGGCGTCGTTCTTCCGCGATCTCGATCTCCTCTTCTATGCCGCGGCGGCGCTTTCCCAGCCGACGTGGGAGCGCCTCGAGGCCGTGAGCAGGAAGACGCGCGGCAGCAAGGTCACGATGGTCTCGGCGTGGGGCTCGACGGAGACGTCGCCGCTCGTCACGCAGGTGCACTTCGAGATCGATCGCGCCGGCGTGATCGGTCTGCCCGCGCCCGGATGCGAGCTCGCGTTCGTTCCGAGCGGCAGCACCGGCCAGAAGCTCGAGATGCGCGTGAAGGGACCGAACGTCTCGCCCGGGTACTGGAAATCCGGCGGCGGCATCGAGCCGAGCGCACGCGACGAGCGCGGCTTCTACCCGATGGGCGACGCCGGTCGCCTCGACGACGAAACGCACGCCGAGAAGGGCGTCGTGTTCGACGGGCGCACCGCGGAGAACTTCAAGCTCACGAGCGGCACGTGGGTCCACGTCGGCGAGCTCCGGATCGCCGCGGTGGGAGCCTGCGCGCCGCTCGTCGCCGACGCGGTCGTGACCGGGCACGATCGCGACGACATCGGTCTCCTCCTGTTTCCGAGCGCCGAGGGCCAGCGTCATCCCGAGCTCGCGGGAGAGCTCAAGCGGCGGCTCGCCGCGTTCAACGCGACTCGCTCGGGGAGCAGCACGTGCGTGGCGCGCGCGCTCGTCCTCGAGGAGCCGGCTTCGATCGACGCGGGCGAGATCACCGACAAGGGCTACATCAACCAGCGCGCCGTCCTCGACCGACGCGCTGCGTTGGTCGAGGCGCTCTACGAAGGACGAGGCGCGATCATCGTCGTCTGAGCCTTGAACCTTGCTGTGGTCCTTCTACTCTCGTGGGCATGGCGACGAAGAAGAAGAGCAGCGCGAAGAAGAGCACCGCGAAGAAGTCTGCGAAGAAGAGCGCTGCTGCGCCGAAGAAGAAGAAGGCCGCCGCGCCCAAGAAGAGCGCCTCGACCACGAAGAAGATCAGCCCGCTCAAGGGCACGAGCGTCGACGACTGGGCCAAGAAGCTCACCGGCTGGCAGGCCGATGCGCTGAAGATCATCCGAGCTCTCGTCACGCGTCATGCTCCCGATGCGACGCTCGCGATGAAGTGGGGACAGCCGGTATGGGAGCAGAACGGCCCGTTCGCGTGGCTTCGTCCGGCCGCCAAGCACGTCTCGTTCGGCTTCTGGCGCGGCGCCGAGCTCAGCGATCCCGACGGCCATCTCGAGGGCGAGGGCGACCGCATGCGTCACCTGAAGATGACGAGCGCCGCCGACCTTCGTGACCTCCCCATCGAACGCTTCGTGAAGGAAGCGGTCGCTCTCAACGGCACGAACGGAGATCCGACGAAGCGTCGCTGACGATGACCGACTGACTTACCGCGCCGCCGCGAGCCGTGCCCTCACCTTCGCGAGAACGGCGACATCGGCGGGCGGAAACGTCGTGGGATCGAGCCGCTCCGGGCCGCACCACGCCACCTCGGCGACGTCGAGCGCGCGCGGCTCGGCCGACCCCGGCTCGCGCTCCGCTTCGAAGAAGAGCAGGAGCACCGCCTTGTCCGCGTCGTCGTAACGATGAAACGTCACGTCCACGATCTCGCCGATGCGCGTCGTGATGCCGAGCTCTTCTTCGAGCTCGCGCTGGAGCGCGGCGCGAGGATCCTCACCGGGCTCCGCCTTTCCGCCCGGGAACTCCCACATTCCCGCGAGATGCGAGCCCTGCTTGCGCCGCGAGAGCAGGACCTTGCCGTCCTCGATCAGGATTCCCGCCGCCACGATGTGTGTGCGCATCGCGGAGCAGTATAGTGCGCCGCGATGTCCGAGCGCCCGCTGCCGATCGTGCCCGCGTGGCGTTGGTGGGCCGGCTTCGGCGCGGTCGTCGCCGTCGGCCTCTACCTCACGGTGCTCGCCTATCAGGAGGGCCTGCCGGGGATCTTCCAGCTCGTTCCGCAGTCCGACAAGATCGTGCACTTCACGATCGGCGGCTTGCTGGTGTTCTTCCTCGACGGCGCGCTACGTCGTCGAACGGCGTTCACCGTCGATCACCGGGCAATACCGCTCGCCGCGCTGGTCGTCCTCGTTCCCGCCGGCATCGAGGAGACGTTGCAGCGCTACTCGGTGCATCGAACGTCGAGCATCTGGGATTTCCTCGCCGATCTCTTCGGCGTGCTCGTGTTCCTGCCGCTCTCGCGGCGGCTCGCGCGCTGATTCAGAAGCCGGCCTTGCGAACGCGCGCGACGATGTCGCGAAAGAGCTGGAGGTGATCGAAGCTCGATGCAGCCGGCGCGAGCTGCCCGACCTCCTTGAGATGATCCGCCGGCACGCACTGCTGGAACGTCCCCCACTTCGCGCTCTGGACCGTGACCAGCCCGTCGTTGACCTTGAGCTGTCCCTCTTCGAGGAAGATGGCGAGCGGCGCGAGCGCCGCCTGCGTCACGTCGACGGAGAGCGGGTCGTTGTCGTACTTGCCGTCGTCGCAGACGCCGATGCCGGTACGCAGGTTGGTCCGCCCCGCGTAGCTCATGTAGAGGACGCCCGGCGCGTCCTTGTACTTCGGGTTGAACACGGTCGCCATGTACTGCTCGCTGAGCTCGGTGACCTGCTGGCGGAGATGCGCATCGGTCTGCAGCTCGAACGCGGTCTTCTCGACGAGCTTCAAGAAGTCGCCGGTGATCGAGTCGACGACGTCGGCCGGCAGCGCGTCGACGAGGCCGAGAACGGCGTCGGCGACCTTGCTGCCGTGATGGGGCGTCGCGATGGTCGTCACGGAGGCGACGCGATCGCCGTAGCCGAGGCCCTGCGGGCTCGTGATCACGCGCGCATCCATGCCGCCCTGGCTGTGTCCGACGAGGTTCACCTTCGCCTTGCCGGTGCGCTTCAAGATGTCGTCGATCTGCGTCGCGAGCGCGGCGGCGCGCGCCTCGCTCGTGTCGTACGGAGGGACCACGGTCACGAAGACGGACTCACCGTGCTTCGTGAGATCCTCGACGACGCCGTCGAAGTACGTGATGCCGATCGGACCGAACTCGAGCTGCCCGAAGCCGCTCATGCCGTGCATGAGGACGATCGGGTACGGCGCACCGAGCGGCGCGGGCGCGGGCGCCGGCGTCGGGGACGACGGAGTCGCAGCACCCGAGCCACCCGTGGTCGTCATCGCCGGCGGAGGCGCGCCGCCCGCGCCGCCTGCTGCTCCGCCCGGATCCGGCGCGCCCGCTTCGCTTCCACACGCGAGCAGCGCGACCAGCGCGAGTGACGAGAGGCGCGACGACGTGAAACAGAAAAACGAGGCAGGCTTCATGGCTCGACGCACCATGTCGACAGCGAGCCTCGCGTGGTCGTCCCAGGTCCGTCTCGCGCCTCGTTTGGTGCGCGTGTGTAGGGCGAATTCGTGATTGGTGCCGTCAACTTGCGCGAGCACGCGCGCGATTCGCGCAACGCTGCGGCGCAGTACGCCTTGCCGTGCACGTGTGAAGTGCGCACTGTGGGAGGCATGCGAGCGTCGCGCAGGATCAGCAAGTCGAGCGCGGGCGCGGCCGCGCTGATGATCGCGAGCGCGCTGTTCGTCAGTGCGAGCTCGAGCGTCGCCGACGCCGATCCGGTCGCGAGCTTGCCCGCATGCATCGGCGTGGGGACCGAAGCTCGCTATGTGCCTTACGGGTACAACCACATCGTGCGGTTGACGAACGGTTGCTCGAAAGCAGCGACGTGCTCGGTGTCCACGGACGTGAATCCGCAAGCGACGTCGGTCGACGTCGCCGCGTCGAGCGCGGTCGACGTTCTCACGTTCACGGCGTCGCCGGCGCAGACGTTCCACGCGCGCGTTACGTGCAAACTACACTGATTTAATCGCGACGCGATCTTCGATGCGTGTGCGCATGCGCTTGAAGGCGGTCGACGATGCGCGGCCGATCTTCGATGGGTCGCCACCAGGCGCGCAGGAACGTGTAGACGAGCACCGCGGTCGACGCGCTCATCATGTTCCAGCGCTGCTCTGGCCAGCGGCAGGCGAGCAAGAAGCCCGTGTAGAACGCCGCCACCGAGTACCAGAAGCGCGGCTCGACGCTCACCGCGAGCACGCAGGCGGTCCCCCAGATCAGCATGTGAAGGACCTCGTTGCTCGCGCGAGGGATCCCCAGCGTGTTGCCGCCGATCTCGAGCGCGAGCTGCGCGGCGAAGGTCACCATTCCCGTCGCCAGGATGCGGCGGTTCACGTTCGTCTTCGTCAGCGACTCTCGCCCCCACAGCACGAGGAGCGCGGCGGTGGCGATCACCGCCGACGTCCACAGGTACATGTGCCAGTCTGCGAAATCCGGAGAGTGCCGCTCGATTCGCCCGAGGATCTGCGGCGAGACCGTCCACATCAGACCGAGCGCCGTCGTCACCGTGACGCGCGTACGACGACCGGTCTTCGGATTGTTCTGCTCGTCGAGACGCTCGAGCCGCGCCATGCGCTTCTTCTCGGCAACACGCGCAGCGAGCGCCTGATTGACGCGCGCGACCAGCTCCAGAGGCGCGTCCGGCAGCTCGGCGAGCGCGCCCGCAGCGGCCTCGGCGGCGCCGCGATCGAGCTCGAATCTCACGACGATCTCGATCGCACGTCGCAGTCCGACGCGCGCGGTCTCGTTGTCGGGCGACTCCTTCAGCGCCTGGCGGAAACCGAATCGGCACTCCGCGAACAGGTGGTAGAGCTGATCGTGCACCGACGCTTCGCCCGGCGCGCTCTCCGGAACGGAGGCGACCAGCGCGTCCATGTCGGCGAGACGACGGCTCGCCTCGGCGGAGATGGCGAGTGAGCCGCGATGGCGGAGGTACCATTCGAGGCGTACGCGCAGCTCCTCGGCCGACGCGAAGCGCTCGGCGGGCTCGCGACGCATCGCACGCTGCGCGATCTCCGCGAGCTCCTTCGGAGCGCTGTCGTCGTACTCGAACGTCGACATCAGGATCGATCCGACGATCTGCTTGAACGTTCCGGTGTGCGGCGGCTTCTTCGCGAGGATCTCGTGCAGGATCGCGCCGAGCAGATACACGTCGGTGCGCTCGCTCAACGTGCCGAGCGCGCCCAGCATCTCCGGCGCCATGTAACAGGGTGTTCCCGCCATCTCGCTCTGCTCGGAGGCAAGCGGCAGGCGACCGAGCGGATCGGGCTTCAGGCTGACCGCGATTCCCCAATCGACGAGGTACACCTCGCCGAAGCTGCCGATCATCACGTTCTCGGGCTTGAGATCGCGATGGAGAACCCCGCGCGCGTGCGCGAGGCTCACGGCGTTGCAGAGCTGCACGAGGATCCGGAGGTTGTGCTCGAGGAGATCCGCCGCGCCGTATCGCTCCTTCGCGATCGCGGCGTCTTGCATGACCTCGCCCCACTCGACGCCCTCGATCCGCTTGAGGACGATGATCGGCGAGCCGTCTTCATCGAGACCGAGGTCGTAGACCGGCACGATGTTCGGGTGCTCGAGCGTTCCCGTCACCCACGCTTCGCGGAGCAGGCGCAGCGTCGCCGCTTCGCTCTTCGTGTCCTGACGCAGCGTCTTCACCGCGACCTTGCGCCCGAGCGAACGCTGCGTCGCGAGGCGCACGATGCCCATGCCGCCCTCACCGATCGTGCGCTCGATCTCCAGGCCCGACGTGATGCCGCGCTGGCCGCGCTGCTCGCCGAGCCCCTCGAGCGCGCGGCGCCCCGGCGCGTCGGACGACATCCGGCGCGCCGGCTCGATCGTCGAGTTCGGGTTCTGCGCGATGGTCTGGGCGAAGTCCTCGAACGACGCAGGGTTCATGCGCAGCGTGCGCGCGACCTCGACGTCGCTCATGCCGGCGAGCATCGTGGCGTCCAGCGTTTCGAGGGAGAGAAGCTCGGCCAAGACCCCCTCATCGTCCGAGATGCCGGCGCCTTAGGGAAGTCCCTTGGGGTAGAGTTCTCGCGAATGAGCCCGCTGCGCCGTGCCGCGCTCGTATTTCTGCTGGCGATCGCGTCTTTCGCGGCGTTCGTCACGATCGGCGAGGCCCCAGCTCGCGCCCAAGGCGCCCGTACCGGCGCGGTCGCGCTTGCCGCCAGCGCCGTCGCCAACGGCACGCAACCCGACGAGGAAGCCGCGGATTCGCCGCGCGCGAGCATGCGCACGTTCCTCGATCTGTGCGATCGCGGACGGTACGAAGAGGCGGCGCATTACCTCGACGTCCCGCGCGGCGCCGAGAAGCGCAGCGCCGAGCTCGCGCACAGCCTCTACGACGTCCTGCAGGAGCGCCTCTGGATCGACGCGGAGCGCCTCTCGCCGCTCAGCCTCGGCAAGAAAGACGACGCACTTCCGGCAGGCACCGAGGAGCTCGGCAAGATCACCGACGCGAAGGGCCATCCGGTGCCCATTCGCATCGTGCGCCACGAATCGAAGTCGGCCGAGGACGAGCCGCGCTGGGTCTTTTCGCAAGCCACGCTCGTCGCGATCGACGGCCTGCACGCCGCGCTGAAGGGGAGCTGGATCCGCGAGAAGCTGCCGGGACCGCTCAACGCGCAAGGTCCGCGCGGCCTCTACTACTGGCAGTGGCTGGCGCTGCCCATCCTCGCGCTCTTGTGCCTCGTCGCCGGTCGCGCGCTCATGTCGCTCTCGAGCGCGATCGCTCGGCGCGTGCTGTCGAACCGGCAGTGGGGCGCGCGCCTCCTCTTGCGGCTCCGTCGGCCCGTCACGATGGGATGGGCGCTCGTCCTGTTCTCGCTTCTGTTGCCGTACCTCGGGCTCACGCTCCGCGCGGAGGATCTCGTGCAGCGCCTGTTGCGCGCGCTCGCGTACCTCGCGTTCTTCTGGGGGCTCCTGCGCACGGTCACCATTGCCGGCGACGAGATCAACGACGCCAAGTGGGCGGCCTCGCGACGCAACATTCGATCGATCACCGGCGTCGGCGTTCGCCTCGGAAAAGTAGTGGTCGCGGCGCTCGCGCTGATGGTCGCGCTCTCCGAGCTCGGATATCCGGTCACCACCGTCGTCGCGGGGCTCGGGATCGGCGGCGTGGCGCTCGCGCTCGCGGCGCAGAAGACGGTCGAGAACCTGTTCGGGTCGATCTCGATCCTGGCCGACCAGCCGTTCCTCGTCGGCGACACCATCCGTGTCGACACCATCGAGGGCACCGTCGAGGTGATCGGGCTCCGCTCGACGCGGATCCGCACCGTCGAGCGCACGCTCGTCATCATTCCGAACGGCAAGCTCGCCGACATGCGCATCGAATCGCTCGGCCCACGCGATCGGATTCGATTTGCCGCGAAGCTCGCGCTCTCTCGCGAAACGCAGCCGGAGCAGATCGAGAAGCTCGTGAAGGCACTGCGCGAGAAGATCAGCTCGCATGCGTCGGTCATCGAGGCCGACGTGTTCGTGCAGCTCTCGGGCGTCGGCGAGTCGTCGTTCGACGTCGACGTTGCCGCGCCCATCGAGACCATCGACGCGACGGAGTTCGCGAAGATCCGCCAGGAGCTGCTCCTCGCGTGCATGCGCGTCGTCGAAGCGCACGGCGCGAAGCTCGCCGTTCCGACGCGGAAGATCGCCTGATGCCCGACCGCGGCGACGACATCGTCGGCACCGTCCTCGACGGGCGCTATCGCGTCGAAGCCGTGCTCGGCGCTGCCCATGCGGACGGCACCGTGTTCCGCGGCCGTGATGCATCGGCCGGCTCGACGGTGGTGGTGCGCTGTCCGGCGATCCCGACCGATCTCCACGGCGAGGCGCTCGAGACTGCGCTCGCCACGTTCATGGTCGAGGCCCAGCAGCTCGACAAGATCGGCCGAGGGTCGAACGACGTCGAGCGCCTTCTGGCGTCGGGCATTGCGGAGCGCTCGGAGAGCGACACGCGCGTTCCGTACACGATCTTCGAGTGGCTCGCCGGGCGCTCCCTCGAGCGTCATCTCGCGGAGCGCCCGGGCGGGGGATCGATCAGCGAGGCGCTCGTGCTCCTCGAGCCCGCAGCCCGCGCGCTCTCGCTCGCGCATTCGATGGGCCTCGCGCATCGTGACGTTCGGCCCGCGAATCTGTGGCTCGCCGAGATCGGAGGGCGCACCACGCTGAAAGTCGCCGCGTGGGGGCTCGCGACGCGCATCGGGCCGGGTGACACCGCGTTCGCGCCGGAATACGCCGCGCCGGAGCACTTCAAGAAATCGTACGGGGCGATCGGCCCGGCGACGGACGTGTACGGGCTCGCGCTGTGCGTCGTCGAGATGGTCAGCGGCAAGCGCGCGCTCGAAGGTCGAGATGCGGGCGAGCTCTATCTCGCGACCAGCGATCTCGGGCGGCGCCCGACGCTGCGCGCACGCGGCGCGCACGTCTCGGATGCGCTCGAAGCCGTGCTGCAGCGCGCGCTCGCGGTCGATCCGCGACGGCGTTTTCGGTCGGCGCGCGAGCTGTGGGATGCGCTCGTTGCCGCCGTGCCGGAGCTCACGCCCGCGCCGCCGCTGGTGCGCACGAGCAAGACGAGCGATCGGCCGCCCGGTGTGGTGTCGTACGGCGGAGATTCGCCGCCCGCGACGCTGCCGCCTGGGGTCGCGGCGAAGAAGCGGCCCGCGGAGAAGAGCGCGAAGGTCGCGGAGGCGGCGGAGGACGCGGCGCAGGTGGCGAGGCCCGCGGCGCCGCGTGGTGATGAGGGTGGTCGCGCGGTCGATCCGAGCGGGACGTGGGCCTGGATGGCGATGGCTGTGCTCGGGGTGGTTGTCGTGGCGGTGATCGTGGCGAAGGTCGGTGGCGGGGCGAAGGCGGGGGCGAGTGCGAGCGCGGGAGCGAGTGCGAGCGCGAGTGCGGGAGCGAGAGCGAGCGCGAGTGCGGGAGCGGGAGCGAGTGCGAGTGCGGGAGGGAGAGCGGGCGCGAGTGCGGGGGCGAAGGCGGAGGGGGCGGATGGCGGCGGGCGGTACGTGCCCGCCGACATGATCAAGGTGCCCGCTGGCAGCTTCGTGATGGGGTCCGACCACGACGGCAAGGGCGAGAAGCCTCCGCATTCGGTGCGGCTGACGCATGCATTTTACATGGATCGAACCGAGGTGCGCGCCGAGGAGTACGCGAGGTGCGTGAGTGACGGCGCGTGCTCGACGAACAAGGTCCACGCCGGCGACCTCGTCGAGACGGTCTGGGGCTGCAACACCGAGAAGGAGCGGCCCAAGCATCCTGCCAACTGCGTCGATCGCATCCAGGCCGAGAAATACTGCGCGTTCGTGGAGAAGCGCCTGCCCACCGAGGCGGAGTGGGAGTACGCCGCGCGCGGCACCGACGGCCGCGAGTTCCCCTGGGGCAACACCGCACCCACGAGCTGCACGCAGGCCGTCCTCACCGGCATGACCGGGCCGTGCGGGACTCGCAAGGGCACCTGGGAGGCCGGGACCACCGCCGACGGCAAGAGCTTCTTCGGTGCGCTCGACATGGCAGGCAACGTCTGGGAGTGGGTGGCGGACGGATGGGACACGTATCCGAACGCCGATGCCGGAGGCGGCGCTGCGATCGTCGACCCGAGGACGCCGCTCGCCAAGAACGGCAAGGGCGTCCTGCGCGGCGGCTCGTGGGACTACTCGGTCACGAGCGCGAAGACGACGTACCGCCTTCCGCTTCCCGCGCTGAACGGCAACGCGAGCACCGGATTCCGCTGCGCGCGCGACGCTGACTGATCGGCTACTCTGTCTGTCGTCATGGCCGCCGCGGACCGTATCGGCAGCGTGATCGCCGGGAAATACAGGCTCGAACGGCTCCTCGGTGAGGGAGGCATGGGCGCGGTCTACGCGGCCACGCACGTGACCGTGGGCAAGCGTTTCGCGGTGAAGGTGCTCCACGCGGACACGTCCAAGCATCCGGACGCGAAGCGGCGCTTCACGCAGGAGGCTCAAGCGGCGGCACGGATCGGTCATCCCGCCATCCTCGACGTCTACGATCTCGGCGAGGACGAGACGTCGCTCTACATGGTCATGGATCTGCTCTCGGGGGAGTCGCTCGCCGAGCGCGTGCACCGCGGGCCGCTCCCGGTCACCGAGGCGCTCGAGTACGCGGTCGGTGTGCTCGCTGCGCTCGAGGCCGCTCATGACGTGGGCGTCATCCATCGCGACATCAAGCCGGCCAACGTGTACGTCGTCGACGACAAGAGCGAAGGCCGCGAGCGGGTTCGCGTCCTCGACTTCGGCATCGCGAAGTTCCAGGAGCCGGCCGACGGCGCGAAGACGTCCACCGGCGCCGTGCTCGGCTCGGCGTATTACATGGCGCCGGAGCAAGTGCGCGCCGAGTCGGAGATCGACGCCCGCGCCGACATCTGGGCGGTGGGCGCGACGCTCTACGAGCTGCTGGTCGGCGAGCCGGCCCACGCCGCTCCGACGCACGCTGCGGTCGTCGCGAAGATCGTGCTGACACCTGCGCCTGCCGTGACGACGAAGCGCCCGGAGGTCGATGCGAAGACGAGCGCCGCCGTGGCGCGAGCGCTCCGCATCGATCCCGCGGAGCGCTTCCCCACCGCCGCCGCCATGCGCGAGGTGCTCGAGACATGCCTGGTCGAGCGAGCCGCGACGATCATCTCGGTCCCGCCGCCTTCCCTGTCGCCGAGCGCGAAGGCACGTCGCGCATCGGGCGAAACACCGCGCGTGATGATCGCCGAGACGGATCTCAGCCCGCTCACCGATGACAAATCGACCAAGAATTCCATGCTCCCGCTGATCGCGGGTGCGCTGGCGATCGGCGTCGTGAGCACCCTCGCCGTGTTCGCGGCGCGCCGCTCAGCGACCAACACGGACCCATCCGCCGCAGCGCCCTCCTCTACTCCGGTGGCCACGCCAGCCGTGTCCCCCACGACCGAACCCGCATCCGCATCCGCGTCCCCGTCCGCGTCCCCGTCCGCGTCCGCATCCGCGTCCGCGTCCGCATCCGCGCTCGCGTCCGCCTCCGCCTCCGCCCCCGCGCGCCGCCTTCTCCCGGCCGCTCTCTCTCTCACGCCCCCTCCCGCGCCACGCCCCTCCACGTGCGCCACCGGCGAGGTCCTCTCGAACGGCCACTGCTGCGTGAGCGGCTTCGTCTGGCGCGAAGGCCGCTGCGAGCGAGATATCGCCGTCACGCCGCCGTTCTGAGACAATCGCTGCGTGCAAGCGAGCGCCCGTTGAAGCTCTCTTCCGCGCCCTTCACGTTCGCCACGTTCGCCACGTTCGCCGCGCTCCTCGCGCCGTCACCGGCTCGCGCGGATGACATCGCCGACGCACGCAGGCACTTCGCCGAAGGCGTCGTCGAATACCAGGACGGCAAGTACGAGGCAGCGCGCGCCTACTTCCAGCAAGCGAACGCCGAGCACCATGCGCCGGCCATCGTCTACAAC
>FTCS01003154.1_pt1 | contig 15745 bp, 13 predicted proteins | sample 1639391 | NCBI WGS metagenome assembly FTCS01 (sample SAMEA3914864, study PRJEB12502) | metagenome | biome: forest; material: soil | place: USA | collected 2012-03-12 | depth 0.3 m | reverse complement strand
TCACGCGCAGGACACGGATGGGCTCGGCCACGGTCACGTCCCCCAGCGTAGGTGCCAGCCGCCTTCCCAAGGCAGCGCGACCTCCAGCCGCTGCACGACCGCAACGGCCTCGCGACGCTCGCCGAAGCGCTCGCTGACCGTCCGCGGCTCGAGCTCTGTTTCTCCCGACCACGCCGTGACCCTGATCGCCGACTCAGGCGACAACGGAAGCGACGAGACGATCTGCGCCACGCCGCGGCCGTCGATCCGGTCCTCGACGTCGAGCCCGTGCGCCGCCAGACGGAGGGTGCGGCGGTGCACGACGCCCGACGGCAGCCGGGCCTCGCCCGTGAGGACGTCCTCGGTCGCCTCGAGGAGCCGCACCGCCGGCAGCGGCCCGGACCTGAAGGCCCCCCAGACGCGGAACTGGTCGCCGTCGACCGCCACGGTCGAATGTGCCGGGGTCCCGCGCTCGTGCGCGCGAACCGGCCCCGGCTCGTACGTGGAGGTGCCGGGATCGACGACGGCGGGCATGCCGTCGACCCAGAGCTGGAAGGACAGCGCGTCGGCGTGCGCGTGCGCCGGCAGGAAGGCGGGCGCGGGGACGCCGCAGTCGAAGGCGAGCCACACCGGGTCCCGGTGAACGAACGCGTACCCCGTCTGGGGCCGCACGTCGAGCCGGCTCCGAGGCGCCGCGAGCGCCAGCACGGGCGTGATGTCGAGCCCGCCGTCGTTGAAGAGCGCGGGCGCGCCGTCGGGACGGGACGAGGCGACGGCGAAGGAGGTCATGCGCTCGACCGCGTCGTGCACGGGCGCGAACGCCGCCGCCTCGAGCAGATCGAGGAGGACGAGACGGTGGTAGGCGGGGCTCCGCTCGTAGTGACCGCCGTCCGGGAGCACCTGTTCGGGAAGCTCGCGCTCGAGCAGCCGCCGCCCCTGCGCGACCGCCGCGGTGTCGCCGAGCGCGCTCCCGGCGAGCACGAGCGCCTTCGCGTTCCTGACCACATGGTTCCCGAGGACGTCCTCCTCGATGTTCCGTCGCAGGTGCATGAGCTGCCGCTGCGCGGATTCCGCGATCCGCGGGGTGACGAGGTCCGGAGCGAGCGTCGAGGCGGCCACCCAGCTCGCGAGCCGCGTCGAGACCACATACGGATGCCATGCCGCGCCGGCGCGGGGCGGCGAGGCGTCGACCCATGCGTCGGCCAGCCGTCGAGCCTCTGCCGGGTCACCTGCACGCGCCGTCTCGAGCACGTCGTCGCCGTAGTTCGCGGCGAACTCGGCCAGCAGGCCGGCGGGCTCCGACGCGCGGCGGGCGAACGCCGGTGACAGCCACAGGTCGCGGTTCGCGTCGAGAGGACGCAGGCTCGCGGCACCCGGCGCCCGTGGGAACAGGCGCCTGCGCACGGGGCGGCTCGCGCGGCGCGCGAGCTGGCGGGGCCGCGCGGCACGCAGCGCGTACGCGTACAGCTGGACGCTCACTGCTCGAGCAGCACCGCCGCGATGCGCCCGGCCGCGTGGCCGTCCCACAGCTCGGGCGGGGTGACCGGCCCGCGCTCGGCGGCGAGCGCCGCTTCCACTGCGGCGACGATCGCCTCCGCATCGACCGGAACGAGAGCGTTCGTCCCGGCCGAGATCGTGATCGGGCGCTCGGTCGTCCGACGCAGCGTCAGGCAGGGAACCCCGAGCCAGGTGGTCTCCTCCTGGATGCCGCCCGAGTCGGTCAGCACGACGGACGCGTGGGCCTCGAGAGCGAGGAAATCGAGGTAGCCGAGCGGCTCGAGGATGCGAAGCCTCTGCGACCCGCGCAGGCCTGCGCCGCTCCGCGCCCGCGTTCGCGGATGCATCGGGAAGACCACGTCGATCTGGCCTGCAAGCCGCTCGACCGCCGTCTGGATCTCCTCGAACGCCTCCGGCTCGTCGACGTTGGTCGGGCGGTGCAGCGTCACGACGGCGAACCGCTCGCCGAGCCCGAGCTCGTCGCGGAGCGACCAGAACCGCTCCTGCGCGCGCGGCAGGAGGTCGACGAGCGTGTCGATCATGACGTTCCCGACGAAGCGGATCCGGCTCTCCTCGACGCCCTCGGCCCGCAGGTTCTCGTCGGCGTCGCGCGACGGCGTCAGCAGGAGGTCTGCGATCCGGTCGACGACGATCCTGTTCACCTCCTCGGGCATCGTCAGGTCGCGGGACCGCAGCCCAGCCTCGACGTGCGCCACGCGCATCCCGAGCTTCACCGCGGTGAGCGCGGCGGCCAGCGTCGAGTTCACGTCCCCGGGCACGACGACCCAGTCCGGCCGCGCCTCGACGAGCACGGGCTCGAGCCGGCGCATCACGTCGGCGGTCTGCTCGGCATGTGTGCCGGACCCGACGCCGAGCCTCGCGTCGGGCTCGGGCAGCGCGAGCTCGCCGCGGAAGATCTCCGACAGACCGTGGTCGTAGTGCTGGCCCGTGTCGACCAGGAGCTGCTCGGCTCCGCCGCGCGCCGCGAGCGCGCGCATCACCGGCGCGATCTTCATGTAGTTCGGCCGTGCGCCGACGACGTGCACGATGCGCATGCCGCCAGTATCGCGACGGGACCCGGCGGGACCCAGGAGTACACTCGCTGCGGATGGTTGAAGGGCCGCCGGTGCGCGTTGTCGAGCGGGCGTATGCGGGGGCCGCCCTGACCGCGGCCACGGTCTTCACCGCCGGCGCCGCGCTCCTCGCCGTCACCCTGCCGTACCACGTCTGGGATGCGTTCTCGCTCGGAGACTGGTCGCGGCGGATCGCGGCGGGCTCGTGGCTCGATCCCATCAACGCGGGACAGCTCGCGGCGGCGCGCCCGTTGTTCTTCTACCTCCAGGGCGCCGTCTGGTCCGTGACGGGACTCAGCTTCACCGCGGGCCGCTTGCTCTCGCTGGCGTTCGCGCTCCTGTTCCTCGTCCTCGTCGTAGGGTGCGCGCGCCGGCTCGGGGCTCCACGCCCGGTCGCAGGGATCGCGGCGCTCGTTGCGCTCGCCGTCCCCGCCCTGAGCGCGGAGGCCGTCGCCGGCGACACCGACGTTCCCGCGGCGGCGATGACGGCACTCGTCGCGTGGCTCGCCCTGGGGAGGCGCTCCGGGTATCGGCCGGCCGCGGCCCTGGCCGCGGCGGCGGTCGCAGCATTGCTGACGAAGCCCACGACCGTCGCGCCGCTGTGCGGGCTCGCGATCTGGATGGCGATCGACGACTCACGGCCGCTGCGGGACCGGATTCGGTGGAGCCTCGCGCCGCTCGCGCTCGGCGGCGCCGTGGGCGTCGGCTACTACGCCGTCATGGCAGCGCGGTTCCACACCTGGCTGTTGCCGTTCCTCCGGACGACGACGAGTGAAGGCCTCTGGGCGCAGCGCGCCGCTGCCGCCCGTGCGGATGCCGTGCTCTCGCTCGACGTCCTCGGCGGGGCACTCCGGCTCGCGCTTGCCTATGCGCTGGTCTATTCGGTGGCCCGCGCCGTGGGCGCCCGGCATCGACGGGCCGGCTTGCTCGCCCTCCCCGCTTCCGCCGTCTGGGCCGTCGCGGGTCCGATCGCCGCGGGTGAGTCGGCGATCTCGAGCGCCTGGCAGGCGTTCGCACTCGTCGGCTTCGCCGCAGTCGCGGTCGCATCCGCGCTCGGCGATCCCGGCGACGCGCCGGGACGGGCCACGTTGCTCGGGCTGCTCGCGTTCGGCGGGCTCCCGCTCGCTGTGTGGATCTACACGACGGCGTACGCAGACCGACTCGCCGCGACGAGCTGGCCGGGACTGGTGCTGCTGATCACGGTCGCGCTCGTGCCCGGGGTCCGCGCGCTCGCGCAGCTGAGCCTCGGCTTCGGCCTGGTGCCCGTGACCGCCTTCGCCGCCGCCGCCTGGCTCGCGGTCGCGGGCCTCGACGGTCTCCACGGCCACCAGTGGATCGAGTATCGCTCCCTCGGGCTCCACGGCGTCTGGAACAAGGACCGCACGCTCAACATCGTCCTCCCGCAGGTGCAGGAGGCCCTCGCCGCCGTCGAGCCCGAGCTGGGCGCGCGCGGGAGGCTCTCGGTCTGGGACCCTCGCTTCGCCTACTTCCTGCCCGGGCGCGTCGACACGACCGAGGCGCTCCACTGCTCCGACGTCCGGCGCGACGCGGTGCTGCTCGTCCTCACGAGCGACGAGGCGGTCGCGGCGGCCCGGGACGCGGCCGGTCTCGCGACGCCGGAGGACTGGTCGAAGTGCCGCTCGCCCCGCCTCGTACCGCTTCCGGCGCAGGTCGACGGCTTCGCCGCGTTCCGCGTCGTCAGCTAGCCGCGGCGGCGTACACGTCCGTGAGAGCGGCGCCCACCTGCGCGGGGGCGAAGAGCCGAGCCGCAGCCGCACGCGCGGCTTCGCCGAGCACGGCACGGCGGGGCGGATCCCCGAGGAGCGACGAGAGCGCGTCGTGCAACGCTCCGATGTCACGAGGGGGGACCAGGGCTACGCCGTCCCCCGAGAGGTCGGCGAGCCCGCCGACCGCCGTCGCGACGACGGGGCGGGCGTACGCCATCGCCTCGCGCGCGGTGACGCCATACCCCTCGCGGCGCGAGGGGACGCACACCACTGCGGCGCGCTCGTAGAACGCCCCGAGCTCGGACGGCGGGACGAAGCCGACGGCGTCCGGGACGCGGGCCCGCAGCGGCCCGTCGCCGACGACCACGCGCGGCAGGCCCTCCGTCGCGTCGAGGAACTCGAGGATGCCCTTCTCCTCGCTGAGGCGCCCCGCGAAGAGAACGTGCGGCGGCTCGTCCGGCTCGCCGACGCGCTCCGGGAGCGTGACGGGCGAGGGGACGACCTCGACCCGTCGGGCACCGAGCGCCCGCGCCTCGTCGGCCAGGAACGACGACGCCGAGAGCACGACGCGGGCACCGCGCACGAGCGGGCGCACGAGCCTCGGGAAGCGCCGCGCAAGCTCCACGTCCGTCCCCCACACCTGCAGGACGTAGGGCTTGCCCGTCGCGCGCGCGGCGATCGCCGAGGGGATCCAGTGGGCGTGCACGAGGTCGGCGTCGCCGGCCGCTCTGCGCGCGGCGACCGAGAACGCCGCGAGGAAGCCCGGCACGAACGCGAGGCGCCACGGTGCAGCCCGAAGGTTCTGCGCAATGCCCGCGCCGTAGGCGATGCCGAAGTGCGGGAACGAGGACGGCGACACGACGTCGACCTCGACGCCGGCGCTTCGCGCCGCATCCACCGCGGCCTGCACGAACGCGCCGGCGACAGGATGGTCCGACGACGGGTAGGACGTCGTCAGGACGACGACCTTCACGTGCGCTCGGCGAAGACGACGGGGACCGCGAGCGCGAGCGCGACGAACGCGTAGAAGTAATAGAACTGCATCGTCAGGTAGAAGGCGTTGGACGCGAGCGTGCCCGCGAGCGCGGCGGTGCAGCCCCAGGCAAGCGGGCGTACGCGTGCCGCGAGCGGGTCGCGCGCCGCCGCGAGACGGCGACCGAGTTCCCTCGCCCGGCCCAGGCGGTGGAACACCCAGAGCACGAAGCCCGCGAACAGCGCCGTGCCCACCAGGCCCGTCTCGACGAGCAGCGCGACGTAGTAGCTGTGCGGCCCCCAGTTCGTCTTGCCGGTGACGAACTCGTAGTAGACGGAGAACGTGTTCAGGCCGAGACCGAAGAGCGGGTCGACGTGCAGCACGTGCGGGATGAACGAGTACACCTGGAAGTGGGCGTTCTCCGAGCCGCCGCTCGTCTGCACGCGCGACTTGAGCACGGTCGTGAAGAACGACCTGTGTGACAGCACGATCGCGACGAGCACCCCGAGCGCTGCACCGATCGGGACGAGGAGCTGGGGCGTGCGCAGGTAGCGGCGGTACGGCACGGCCAGGATGAGCGCGCCGACCCCGAGCCCCAGCAGGCCGCTGCGCGAGAGAGTGGCCGCCTCGACCACGAGCAGGAAGCCGATCGTCAGCATCAGCCACTTGCGCAGGGGATGACCCTTCTCGAGCCGCAGGTACAGCGGCGTCAGGACGAGCAGTGGGACGATCAACATGATCCCGAGGTGGTTCGGGTCGCCGGTCAGCGCGTTCGGCCGGTAGACGTTCGCGCCGTTGATCGAGCCGTAGATGTTGATCTGGCTCGCACCGCCGGTGATCGGCGAGAGCAGCAGCGCGTCGAGGTTGCCGCCGCGCCGCGCGTCGAGCAGCTGCAGCACCCCGTACAGCGCGTTCATCACCATGCCGGCGCTGAAGAACGCGAGCGTGCGCCAGAAGTACCGCTGACCACGCCGCGCGAGCCAGGCCACGGCGGCTGCGAGGAACGCGAAGTGGATGATCCACTTGGTCAGCCCCTTGCCCCACTGCGCGAGCGCGTCCGCGTCGGTCAAGTCGAAGTAGCCGATCAGGTACACGACGAGGAAGCAGGCGAGGAAGCCGACCAGGACCGCGGTCGTCCGCGGGACGCGCCAGCGCTGCGTCGTGACCAGGAAGGAGACGAGGAAGAGGATCGCCAGCATGTCGGCGAGCGAGACCGTCCCGGCGAAGCTCCAGTGGATCTTCTCGAACGTCACGCAGAAGACGCTCGCCAGGAAGAGGAAGCTCGTGATGCGCCTCACGCGGTCACCTGCTCGAGCAGCCGCGCGAGCTCCTCGGAGCGCGTCCGCCGCGCCACCTTGCGCCGCCAGTCGGGCGAGAGCGGCGGTCCGTCGAGCGTCCCCGTGCGCCACCGGTCGTGCAGGTCGCGCAGCGCCGCCGCCATGCCGTCCACGTCGTCGGGGGCGACGACCACGCCTGCGCCCGCGTCCCGAATGAGGTTCGCCGCGGCGCCGTCGGCCGGCACCACCGCGAGGATCGGCCGCTCGGCCGCGAGATACTCGAACACCTTCCCGCTCAGCACCCCCTTGCCGCGGCCGGCCGCGTCGGGGATGAGGAGCAGCAGCGCCTCGGAGTCGCGCTGCAGCTCGAGCGAGCGACGCCGCGACGCATAGGGGATCAGCTCGACCCGGTCGCCGAGCTCGAGTGTCTCCAGCCACTCGCGGTCGGCCGCGCGAAAGTCGCCCAGGAAGCGCACGGCGACGTCGTCGAGACCGGACTGCTTCAGCGCCGTGAGAAACGGGCGCGGATCGCGCTTCCCGAAGAACGACCCGGTGTGCGTGAGGCGGAAGCGATCGGACGGCTGCCGTTCCAGCCCGGCGAAGTCGTCGAAGTCCGATCCGTTCGAGATCGTCACGACCGGGCCTTTCGGCGAGCGCTCGCGCATCTCGTCGGCGATCGCGTCGGAGACGCACGTGATCGCGTCCGCCGAGCGCGCGACGAGCTTGGCGACGGCGTGCTCGCCCTGCTCCTTGGCGCGCACCGCCAGGCGCTCGGCGCGCCGATGGGGGTGCGCGACGACCGAGTCGCGCAGGTCGGCAACCCACTTGACGCCGGTCGCACGCTTCACCGCGGCGCCGATCAGGTGCACGGACGAGGGCGGCGAGGTCGTGATCACCGCGTCGATCCCCTCGCTGCGCACGATCCGGATCGCGGCGGGTATGGCGGTCAGGTTCCAGCTCACGTTCTCGTCGGGCACGAGCAGCCGCCGGCCGACGAGCTGCGCCTGGCGCGACCAGCGCTCGAGCCCCTGGGTGCCGTGCAGCTCCTCCGCCGGCTTCCGGCCCTTGGGACCGAGATAGCGCGCCCGGTGCACCCAGGCGAGCGTCGGGGGCTGGAGCTCGTCGTCGCGATGGATCCACTTCGGGTCGTCCGGAGCGAGGACGTGCGTCTCGATGCCGAGCTCCGGCAGGTGCGTCGCGAACTTCAGCGGCCGCTGCACCCCGCCCCCGCCGGCGGGCGGGAAGTAGAGGCTGACGATGAGCACCTTCATCCGGGGAGACGATAGAGGCGCCCTGCGCGGATCGCCCACGTCGCACCGTAGCGGCGCGGGATCGACGGATCGCGGGTCTGGAGCCAGGTCTTCACTTCCCGCGCACGCAGGTAGGGGCGGTTCGCCTTCGTGTTCGCCGCGTGCGTGACCGGAACGGCGACGACGTACAGCGGCGCGACGGCGGAGACCTCGTAGCTCGCCTTGAGCGGCGCGATCACGACCGCTCCCTTCGGCACCCTCGTGCGCAGGTTGTGCACGAGCCGCGGGGAGAGCGCATTCGGATCCGTAGCGTTGCGTGGGCTCCAGTGCCACAGGCCGTGGACGAGCACGGGCAGGACGAACAGCGCGGCCGCGGCGGCGGCACGGGTGTGGAACTCACGCGGGGCCTCGGGCCGCACCAGGAGCACGAGCACGAGCGCCGCCGCCCCGCCGTACAGCGCGACCCACGTCGCGAGCGCCGGCCCGCCGTGCTGCAGGCCGAGCCCGAAGTCGCCGGGCCACAGGCGCTCGAGGACGATCCCCGCCACGAGCGCGAGCGGCACGACGACAAGCCGGCGGGTCGCCAGGGCGAGCGCGCCCGCGAACACGAAGGGCAGCGGCGCGAAGCCGGCGGCGCGCCGTGACTGGGAGAGCGACGTCGCGTCGGAGAGGTGGACGAAAAGCCACGGGATCTCCATCAGGCAGAGGATCAACAGGGTCCCGCCGAGCGCGTACTGCGCCCAGCGGCTGCGGAACGCGAGCGCCGTGAGCGGCAGCAGGAAGAGGGCCGCGACCACGACCGCACCACTGCGGCCGATCACCTGGGGGGCGAGGCGGAAGTGGTGGGGGCTCGACACGACGAGCTGCGACCCGTACTGCGCGAGCGAACGGGCGCGCTCGCTCGGGCTCGGGTTCTGCGCGAGCGTCTCGGCGACGAGCGGCCGCTGCCAGAGGAGCACGAGCCCGACCGGCAGCGCCGCCGCGAGGTACGCACGCCACTCCCAGACGGCGATCACCAGCAACGGCAGGAGGATGAAGACGGCGTATGTGGAGTGGACGAGCGCGAGCGCACCGAAGGCGACGGCGGTCGCGGCGTAGCGGCGTGAGAAGAACAGCGCGATCGCGGCGGGTGCGAGGATCTGGCGGGCGGCGTTCGCGGGCTGCGCGAGCTGCGCGTACGAGCCGCCGTGCCCGGGCGCGAAGCAGAAGGTCGCCACCTGGGCGAGCGCGACGCTGACACCACCCCACGCCGCCCGGAACACGGCGGCGCCGGCCTCGTAGGCCGCCGCGACGGCGAGCGGCACGAGCAGCGACGGCTCGTGACGGAGCACGACGGCCGGGTCGAGGCCGGAGAGCCACGCGACCGTCGCGTCGAACTCGTGCCAGAGCGGGAATGCGTAGCCGGGGTGCAGGCCGCCGTCCTTGAACTCGTCGACGGTCCGGAGGTGCAGGTTCCCGAAGTCGAGCAGCTTGCGGATGCGCCCCTCGTGGAACAGCCCGTCCCCGACGACCGCGCCCGCCGTGTGCCACAGGAGCCACCCGAGGAGGACGCCGGCGACGACGACCCACCCGGTACCGGGTACCCGACGGGTGCCCGGTACCCGTGTGCGAAGCGCGAACGCCCCGGCGGAGAGCAGCGCGAGCAGCCCCACCGCGAGCACGACGTCCCCGTGCACCGTGAAGACGACGGCCCAGGCGACGAAGAGTGCGGCCATCGCCCACGCCACGACCTCCGAGACCATCCGGCCGAGCAGCAAGCCGGGGAGCAGCACGAGCACCGTGCCGAAGGCAAGGCGGAGGTACTCGATCACTTCAGCAGCGTGGTGGCGTCGCCGGACGAGAGGAACCGCACGCCCTCGCGGTAGGCCTCCCGACGCAGGACGAGCGCGCGCAGGCGCAGCGACCAGAGCAGGAGCAGACGCACGCGCTCGGCAGCCCTCGGCCCGCGGTGCTTCGCGAAGTAGCGCAGGTGCCCGCGGAGGTTCTCCACGTAGAGGCTTCCCCCGTGCGTGGCGCCGCCGACGTGCACGACCTCCGCGCCCGGGAAGAACAGGACCTTCCACCCGGCGCGGCGGAACCGCGTCAGCCAGTCGACCTCCTCGCTGAACATGAAGAACGCCTCGTCGAAGAGGCCCACCGCGTCCACGGCCTCGCGACGCACGAGCAGCGCCGGGCCGTAGAGCCAGTCGGCCTCGGTCTCGGACTCGTGGTCGAAGCCGCCGGCGTAGAGCGGGTTCAGGAAGCGCGAGTTGGGTGCGAGCTTCCGAAGGAACAGGTACTCGGTCGCGAGCCGCCAGAGCGTCGGCTCCGCCCGCACCGAGCGCTGGATCGTCCCGTCGGTGTTGCGCAGCCGCGGCCCGACGACGGCCGCCTCCGGGTGGGCGTCGGCGTAGGCGACCAGACGCTCGAGCCCGTCACCGACGACCCAGGCGTCCGAATTGAGCAGGAAGAAGTAGCGCCCGGCCGCGACGCGCATGCCGGCGTTGTTGCCGCCGCCCATGCCTTTGTTCTCCTGCACGACGATGCGCACGTCCGGGTACCGGTCGCGCACGAGGTCGAGCGTCCCGTCCGTGGAGCCGTGGTCGACGACGATCGCTTCGTGCCCCTGGACCGAGTCCAGGCACTGCTCGAGCCACGGCAGCGCGTTGAACGTGACGATGACGACGGAGACGGGAGGCCTAGGCTGTTCCATCGGGCACCGGCGCACGGTGGAGCACGTTCTCGTAGAGCACGATCGCGACGCCGGGCAACGCGAGCAGGACCGTCATGATGAAGAACAGGAACCCACAGGCGAATGCCTGGTCGTGCGGCACGGACAGCTTGCCGAGGAAGCTGACGAAGAATGCCTCGCGGACCCCGATCCCGTTGAGGGTGAACGGGACGAGCATCACGAGGAAGAGCAACGGGCCGAGCACGACGTAGGGAAGCACCGATAGGTCGATCCCGACGGCGCGCCCCGACGCGTAGATCGCGACGACGCGGGTGAGCTGCGCGGCCGCGGTGACCAGCGCGACCACCACCAGCGTGCCGGGATGGTTGCGGTAGCCGTGCAGGCCCTCGTAGACCGCACGGGCCGGGACCTCGACGCGCAGGCGCCGCGACAGAGGCCCGAGGATGACGAGCCGGCGGCGGACGGTGCGCGAGAAGAACACGAACGCGACGACGATCGTCCCCACGACGAAGAGGAGCTCGACCCACAGGTAGGCGCCGATCGGGTACCGCCCGATCGCGAGGAGGAGGCCGACGCCCGCGAGGACGAGCGTGACCGCACCGCCGAGCGCGCGCTCGAGCAGGACGGAGCCCGTGATCGGCGTGATCTCCCCGGGGTGGCGGCGTGACGTCTCGAAGATCCGGGACGCATCACCGCCGACCGAGGTCGGCAGCACCTGGCCGACCGCGTAGGAGACGAAGTACGCGCGCAGCAGCCACGGCCACGACTCCTCGACGCCGCGGGCGGCGAGCAGGCGCTGCCACCGCCACGCCATCGGCGGCACGGTCGCGATGGTCAGGACGAACGAGAGGACGAGCCAGGGGACGCTCGCGGACCGGATGATGTCGGCGGTCTTCCCGAGGTCGACCTTCGAGATGATGTACGCGATCGCGGCGCCGGTGACGACCAGCGTCGCGAGAACGCGAAGGGAACGCTTCATCCTGCGAGCCGGGCGTGGACGCGCCTCAGCGCTGCGACCGCGTCGCGCACGTCGTCATCGCTGTGCGCCGGCGAGAGCGGCAGCGAGAGCACTTCGGAACCCGCCCGCTCGGTCACCGGCAAGGCGGGCTGGTGCGCTGCCAGGCGGTCGCGGTACGCGCTCAGGCGGTGGACCGGCAGGAAGTGGATCGACGTCCCGATGTTCTCCTCGGTCAGCGCGCGCTGCACCTCGTCGCGGTCCGCGAAGGTGATCCGCACGACGAACAGGTGGTTCGCGTGCACGTCGCGCGGGTCGCGCGCGACGACGTCCACGCCCTCGAGGTCGGCCACGCCCTCCTCGTAGATCGCGATGTGGCGCCGGCGGACGGCCGCGTGCTCCTCGACCTTGTCGAGCTGGACGAGCGCGATCGACGAGAGCACGTCGCTGAGGTTCGCCTTGTACCCCGGCACGGCGATGTCGTAGAGCGAGCCGTGACCGCGGCGCATCACGCGCAGGTCGTCGAGCGCATCGGCGAGGTCGTCACGGTTCGTCGCGATCAGCCCTCCCTCCCCCGCGGCGATGTTCTTCGTCGCGTAGAGCGAGAAGCAGGTGAGGTCCGAGATCGACCCGATCTTCCGGCCGCGGTAGCGGGACTCGGCCGCGTGCGCCGCGTCCTCGACGAGCGGCAGACCGATCGCGGCCAGCTCGTCGAGATCGGCCGGCTGGCCGTAGAGGTCGACCGGCACGATCGCCTTCGTCCGTTCGTTCACGAGCTCCTGCACACGTTCCGGGTCGATGTTCAGCGTGTCGTCGCGGACGTCGGCGAACACGGGGGTCGCGCCGGCGTGCACGACCACGTTCGCGGTCGCGGGCCAGGTGAGGGAGCTCGTGATCACCTCGTCCCCGGGCCCGACGCCGAGGGCGACGAGCGAGAGATGCAGCGCGGCCGTGCAGGACGAGACAGCGAGGACGTGCTTCGCCTCGAGGTAATCGCGCATGCGCGCCTCGAGCTCGGCGGTGCGCGGCCCCGTGGTCAGCCAGCCCGACCGGAGCGTCTCTGCGACAGCCTCGATCTCGGCGTCCGTGATCGCAGGCGGCTGGAACGAGAGGAACTCAGATCGCTTCGCTGAGACTTCCGGCATCTGCGGTGACGAAGCGTATGCGGTCCGCCGCGGCGGTCGCGCGGGCGAGGGCTTCTTCACGGGTCGCGGCAGTCACGAGCACGGCGCCCGCACGGTCGCCTCCCCGCCGGAGCGGCGCGAACACGTACCCGGGTCCACGGTAGATCCGCACGGTCCGCACGCCCGCCAGCGAGTCCGGGACGTCCACGTGGTCGAGCACCCCGGGCGGCGCGACGAGGAACCGCGTGACCGCGCCGCCCACGAGCGGCCCGTACTCGGGCAGCCGGAGCTCGTTCCCGAGTGCCGCGTCGATCGCGAGGCCGTTCAGGTCGATTCCCGTCACCGCCTCGACGAGTTCGGCGTCGTGGCCGCCGCCCAGGCGCGCGGCCACCTCGATCACCTGCGGCCCGTCCGGCCCGATCCGGAGCTGGGTGTACGACGGCCCGCTCGTGATGCCGAGCGCGGCCACGGCCGCACCGGCCACGCCCAGGGACTGTCCCTGGACATGGCTCGGCCAGACGTGTGCGAGAGCGACGCCGAAGGCCGGCGGGTCGGCGACCACGCGGTCGGTGACCGTCAGCGCCGTGAACGCGCCGTCGATCGAGAAGCCGACGACCGTCACCTCGGGGCCGTCGACGAGCTCCTCCACCAGCGCGACGCCGTTCCGCGCCGCGCTGCGCGCGCGCTCGACCGCCTCCGGCAAATCCTCCGGCTGCTCGACCAGCGTGAGCCCCTTCTGACCCTGGCGGTCGGGCGCCTTGACGACGACCGGGCCGTCGATCGCGGGCGGCCCGTCCTCCGCACCGACGACCCACGAGCGCGGCTGCGGGACGCCCGCCTCGGTGAGCCGCTCGCGCTGGCGCAGCTTGTTCGTCGCGAGCACGGCCGTCGCGGGCGTGATCGGATGCGGGAGCCCCGCCCGCTCGGCGATGCGGGCCGCCACGCCGACCGGCCAGTCCGTCCCGGGCGCGACGATCCCGTCGATCTCGAGCGCCGAGATGAGGCGCTCGATCGCGGGCTCGTCCTCGGTCGAGAGGATGCAGCGCCGGTCGGCGAAGCCGAAGCCCGGCGCCGCGGGATCGCGGTCGACGACCGCCACCCAGAGGCCGCGACGGCGCGCCGCCTCGAGCAGCCCGAGCTGTGCGGGACCCGCGCCTAGGACGAGAAGGCGCGGGCTTCCCGAGCGAGAATCGCCCTCCACCACGCCTCATTGTCGCGATACCAGGCGACGGTGCGGTCGAGCCCTTCGGCGAACGACGTCCGCGCACGCCACCCGAGGAGCCGTTCGGCCTTCTCGGTCGTCCCGATGTGCCGGTCGACCTGCCCCGGTCGCTCCGGGACGTTGCTCACGAGCTCCTCCGGCTTGCCGAGCGCGGCGAGCACCATCGACGCGATGTCGCGCACCGAGATGTCGATGCCGGTCGCGACGTTGATCACCTCGCCGGCGACATCCTCGAGCGGCGCGGCGATCACCGCCTCGATCGCCTCCGCGTCGTCGAGGACGTAGAGCCAGTCGCGCGAGGCGTGCCCGTCGCCGTGGACCGTCAGCGGCTCGTCCGCGAGCGCCTGCGTGATGAAGCGGGGCACCACCTTCTCGGGGTGCTGCCGTGGCCCGTAGTTGTTGAACGGGCGAACGATCACGATCGGCAGGTCGTACGTCGTCCAGTACGAGTATGCGAGCCGGTCTGCGCCCGCTTTCGTCGCCGCGTACGGCGAGCGCGGGTTGAGCGCGTGCTCCTCGTCCATCGGCGCGCGCTCGGCGGTCCCGTACACCTCGGACGACGAGATGAGGATGAAGCGCTCGACGGGCGTGTCGCGGATCGCGTCGAGCAGGATCTGGGTCCCTTCGACGTTCGTGCTCACGAACTCGGACGCACCGTGCTCGATCGACTTCTCGACGTGCGACTCGGCCGCCGCGTTGACGATCACGTCGACGCCGCCGACGAGCTCGCGGACGAGCCCCGCGTCGCGGATGTCGCCGTGCACGAACGAGAGCCGCGGGTGGCTCATCACGTCGGCGAGGTTCTCGAGGTTGCCGGCGTAGGTGAGCGCGTCGAGCGTCACGACCTCGTGGGCGGTCGCCTCGAGGAGGTGGCAGATGAAGTTCGAGGAGATGAACCCCGCCCCACCCGTCACGAGCACTCGCCTCGACACCTAGAGCTCCTCCTCGATCGTGTACAGCGGCCTCCGCTCGACATCGCGCTGGATCCGTCCGAGCGACTCTCCGATCAGCGCGAGGACGAATCCCTGGATGCCGAGGACGAGCACTATGCCTGCTCCGGCGAAGAGCGGCCCGGGGAAGTTGCTCTGCGAGATCCAGTAGGCGACGCCGTAGATGCCAAGCGCTGCCGCCGCGACGGTGCAGACGATCCCGAGTGTGACGCCGATCCACTGGACCGGCTGCGGCCAGAAGCCGGCCACGACGTGGAGCGCGAGCCGGACGAGGCGGATCGGCGAGTAGCGCGAGCCGTCGGCTGCCGCAGCGTGCGAGACGTCGACCTCCTCGACGGAGACGCCGCTCGAGAGCACCAGTGCCTTCGTGAACTTCTGCCGGCCGATCGCGCCGAGCATGGGCTCGATCGCCTCCCGCCGGTAGGCGTTGAAGGCACAGCCGAAGTCGGAGATGTCGACGTGGGTGAACCGGCGGAGGAGCCCGTTGATCACGCGGCTCGGGACCGTGCGACCGGCGGAGTCCTGCCGGGACACCCGCCGTCCCGACGCGACGTCGACCCGGTCGAGCGGTGCCAGCAGCCGGGGGATGTCCTCCGGCTCGTTCTGCAGGTCGCCGTCCATCGTCACGATCCGGCTCCCCCGCGCCCGTGCGAGCCCCGCGTGCATCGCCGGGTGCTGGCCGAAGTTCCGCTTGAACCGCACCACGCGCACCCGCGGATCCGCCTCGTGGAGCGACCGGAGCGCCGCGAACGTGCCGTCCGTCGACCCGTCGTCGACGAAGATCGCCTCCCACTCGACTCCGTCGAGCGAGGCGGCGAGGCGGCGGTGAAGCTCGTCGACCGACCCCTCCTCGTTCAGCACCGTGACAACAATCGATACGTCCATCGAACGAGACCCTAACCAGCGCCTCGTAGGGTCCGGCACGTGTGGCAGGCGGGCGACATCGTCCTCAAGCGGAGCATCTACCGCGGCAACGTGCGCTGGACGTTCCCCCACCGCGTCGTCGAGCGCTCGGGCGACCGCGTCGCGATCTACTGCGGCCCCGGC
>FTCS01000251.1_pt1 | contig 15745 bp, 13 predicted proteins | sample 1639391 | NCBI WGS metagenome assembly FTCS01 (sample SAMEA3914864, study PRJEB12502) | metagenome | biome: forest; material: soil | place: USA | collected 2012-03-12 | depth 0.3 m | reverse complement strand
GCCGGGGGCGGCGCGCGGGACCGGGGGGGGGCCCCCCGCGAGCCGTGACAGCCGGTCGGTCTCCTCCGCCGCAGAGCGCACGGCACGCTCCAGCTCGTCACGGTTTCTCGGCCTCCGCAACGCAAGCTCGAGCTCTGCGCGCAACAAGGCGAGGGGAGTGCGGAGCTCGTGACTCGCATCGCCGACGAACCGGCGCTCGTGCTCGAACGCGGCTTCGAGACGCGCGAGCATGTCGTTGAGCGTCACTGCGAGGGCGCGCAGCTCGTCGTGCGCGGGCGGCACGGGAAGCCGCTGCCCCGTCTCGTGCGCGCTCACGTCCTCGGCACGGCGACGCATCGCTTCGACCGGTCGCAGCGCCGCCGCCGCGAGGCCGTAGCCCGCCAGCACGGCGAGGAGCAGCGCCGCGGGAGCGGCGAAGAGAAACTCGTGGGCCAGTTGATCGAGTGTCTCGTCCCGCCCCGCGAGCGATCGACCGACGACGAGGAAGACCTCGCGGCCTGCCAGCGAGGTCCGCTCCTGGGCGAACCGCCAGTCACCACGGAGGCCGGCGGCCCGGCTCGTGAACAGCGTGACTCCGTTGCGGTCGGTGCGCAGCCTGATCGGCGCCAGGGTCGGCGGTTCTCGCACGAGCACGCCACCTGACGGCAGCTCGACCGCGGCCACGGTCGGGCCGAGGCTCGCATCCTGGTCGATCAGGTCGTGCTGCCTGGCCGCATTCGACCTCACCTCGTCGAGCTGCGCGCGGAGATTGGTGTCGACCGTGTCCTGGAGCTGCTGGCCGACGCGGAGGTACACGAACGCGCCGGTGGCGGCGAGGACGGCGGCCATCGCCGCTGCGAACGGCAGCGTGAGCCGGATGCGAATCGGGATCCTGCTCATCTAGCCGCCGTCGGCCCTCAGCCGGTACCCGACACCGCGAACGGTCTCGATCGACTCGCGTCCGAACGGACGGTCGATCTTCGAGCGCAGGTAACGCATGTAGACGTCGATGATGTTCGAGCGGCTCTCGAACGCCATGTCCCAGGCGCCTTCGAGGAGCTGCAGGCGGGTCAACGTGTTTCCCGCGTTGCGCATCAGGATCTCGAGCAGGGCGAACTCTCGCGCAGACAGCTCGAGCTCGCGTTCTCCGCGCCAGGCGCGGTGCGCGGCCGGATCGAGTCGCAGGTCTCCGACCTGGATGATCGTCGGCCGCTCGACAGGCCCGCGTCGCGCGACGGCACGCAAGCGGGCGAGCAGCTCCTCGAACGAGAACGGCTTCGTCAGGTAGTCGTCGGCGCCTGCGTCGAGACCGCTCACCCGGTCACCGACCGCGTCGCGCGCGGTCAGGAGCAGCACGGGTGTCCACACGCCCTTCTCCCGCAGGCGGTGAAGCACCTGGAGACCGTCGACCTGCGGAAGCATGACGTCGAGCACGATCGCGTCGTATGGGGCGGACATGGCCATCCAGAGCGCGTCTTTGCCGTGGTACGCGACGTCCGCCGCGTGTCCGTCTTCGCGGAGAGCACGGGCTACCAGCCCCGCCATCTTCGGCTCGTCGTCGACTACCAGCACGCGCACGGGCGGATTGTCACCTCAGATGATCGGCTCCGCCTCCGTCCTTTCACGCAGCTTTCATGGAGTCCGGCGCCGAAGCGTGAGCGCGCCGAGCCCCAGGGACGCGACCGTTGCGGCGACGACGATGGCAACGTCGCGCGCGACGGCACCGCCGAGAGCGCCCGTCCCGGTTGCCCGCTGCAGCGCGTCGAAGGCGTAGGTGAGCGGGAACGCCCAGGAGATCCAGTGGAGGAGCGGCGCCATCTCGTCACGCCGCACGAAGAGACCGCAGAGCAGGAGCTGCGGAAAGACGATCGCGGGCATGAACTGCACGGCCTGGAACTCGGTGCGGGCAAAGGCGCTGACGAACAGGCCGAGCGCCGTTCCGAGCAGGGCGTTCCCGATCGCGAGCGCGCCGACGAGCCAGGCGCCGTGTGGGGCGTGCAGGCCGAGGAAGACGAAGCCGACGACGCACACGATGGTCGCCTGCACGACTGCGACCAGGCCGAATGCGAGCGCGTACCCACCGAGCAGGTCGGCCTTCGCGAGCGGGAGGGACATCAACCGCTCGAGCGTCCCCGAAGTCCGCTCGCGGAGCATCGCGATCGACGTGACCAGGAACATCGTGATGAACGGGAAGAGCCCGCACATCGGGGCGCCGATGTGCTGGAACACCGCGATGCGCGCGTCGAAGACGTAGCGGAGGAGCACGAGGAGGAACACCGGCACCACGAGGAGGAGCGCGATCGTGCGCGGGTCGTTGCGCAGCTGCCACAGCACCCGCCTCGCGGTCGCGAATGTCGCGCGTGCGGTCATTGCCCGCCCCGCTCGATCACCTTGAGGAACGCCTTCCCGAGCTCGAGCTCACCGGTCTCCTCGCGGAGCGCCGCCGGCGTCGTCTGTTCGAGGATCTCGCCGTCGCGCATCAGCAAGAGCGCGTCGCACTCGGACGCCTCGTCCATCACGTGGCTCGACACGAGCAGCGTCGTGCCGCCGTCGGCCAGCTCGTGGAACGTGCGCCAGAGCTCGGCGCGCAGCACCGGGTCGAGGCCGACCGTCGGCTCGTCCAGCACGAGCAGGTCGGGCTCGTTGACGAGCGCCGAGGCGAGGGACACGCGCGAGCGCTGCCCTCCGGAGAGCGACCGCACGAGCCGGCCGGCGACGTCCGTCAGTCCGACCGTTTCGAGCGCTTCGCCGACCCGCCCGCGTCGTGAGGCGGTCACCGCGGCGAAGTAGCGGAGGTTCTGCTCGACGGTCAGGTCTCCGTACACGGACGGTGCCTGCGTGACGTAGCCGACGCGGGAGCGAAGCTCGGGCGTCCCGGCCGGGATCCCGAGGACGTCGATGCGCCCGCCTTCGACGATCTGGACGCCGACCACCGCTCGCATGAGGGTCGTCTTGCCACAGCCGCTCGGCCCGAGGAGGCCGGTGACCGTGCCGGCGGCAACCTCGAGCGACAGGTCTCGCAAGACGGGCCGGCCGCCACGCGAGACGCGGAGGCGCTCCACCTCGATCGCGAAGGCCGGCGCCACCTAGTGCGCCAGGGGCACGGCGGGGCCCTGACCCTCGGGCGCGAGCGAGGGCACCCAGTCGAGCCACCGCGGCAGGTACCAGTTCCAGTCGCCGAGGAGCTTCATCGTCGCGGGGACGAGGATGGCACGAACGACGGTGGCGTCGAGCAGCACGGCGACCGCGAGGCCGAATCCCAGCTGCTGCATCTGGATCAGCGCGAGCGACGAGAAGATCCCGAACACGGCGACCATGATCACCGCTGCGCTGGTCACCGTCCCGGCGGTGCGTGTGATCGCAAGCCGCACGGCGTCCTCGGTCGTGGCCCCGGCGTCGTGGAGCTCCTTGACCCGGCTGAGGATGAACACGTGGTAGTCCATCGAGAGGCCGAAGAGGATCACGAAGAGGAAGAGCGGGATCCAGGTGATGATCGCGCCGTTCGTCTGGAACCCGAAGAGCGAATGCAGCCAGCCGAACTGGAACACCGCGACGAGAATGCCGTACGCGGCGGCCACCGACAGCAGGTTGAGGACGACCGCGGTCACTGCGATCACCAGCGAGCGGAACGTCATCAGGAGGAGCGCGAAGGCAAGACCGAGGACGAACAGGAACACGAAGGGCATTCGCGCCTTCATGTGCTCGTTGAAGTCGTACGTGCCCGCCGTGATCCCGGTGACCGCCGTCTCGACGTTCGGAAGCGTCCGCGCGATCGGCGGGATCACGTCCTCGCGCAGCGTCTTCAGCGCCGCGACCGAGGCGCCGTTGTCGCCGTTCCCCGCGATCGCGAAGTCGATGCGCGCCACCGTCCGGTCACGGTTGACCGTGACGTGGAACGGCGGCAACAGCTGCCCGGTCGCGAGCGCCCGCTCGCGGAAGAGCGTGTAGGCGCGCCGCATCTGCGGTGACGCCACGTTCGGCGAACGTACGACGAGGATCGCCGGCGTCTGCGAGCCCGGGAACGCGGACTGGATCCGCTCGTAGGTGCGAATGATCTTCATGTCCCGGGGGAGGTCGACGTACGTGGGCAGCTTCGTGTGCATCGAGTAGAGCGGCAAGGTGCAGACGAGCAGCGCGCCCCCGGCGAGCACGACGGAGCGGGTGGGGTGGGCGAGGACGCGGCCGATCAGCCGCGACCAGGCGCCGTCGTCGCGCGGGAGGCCGCTGAAGATGCGGATGCGACCCTTGTCGACCTTGTCGCCGAGGCGGTGCAGCAGCGCAGGCAGCACCGTGAGCGAACCGACCATTGCGCAGAAGACGACGAGCATCGTCCCGATGCTGATCGTCGTGAAGATCGCGTTGCCGGCGATCAGCATGCCCGCCATCGCGATCAAAACCGTTGCGCCGGAGACGAGCACCGCCTGGCCGGAGGTGCGCGCGGTACGCAGGAGCGCATCGTGAGGTGGCGTACCGCGGTGCCGCTCCTCTCGATCGCGGCGGAGGTAGAAGAGTGAGTAGTCGATCCCGACGGCCATGCCCATCATCACGATCACGGCGCTCACCGTCTGCGTGTCGGTCGGGACGAAGTGCGCGACCATCGCGTTGAGGCCGGTCGCCGCGAGGATCGCCGACACGGCGAGGAGCACGGGCAAGCCGGCGGCGACGAGCGCACCGAACGCGACGATCAGGATCGCGATCGTCGCGGGGAACGACGTGAACTCGGCCCGGTCCATGTCGTGCGAGAAGCGTTGCGACAGCTCGTGATTGGCCGACGCCTGCCCGAACTCCTGGATGAGCACGCTCGGGTTGCCGGCCTGCGCCCCGTCGACGGCGGCCAGGATCGGTGCGACCCGCTCGTCGGCGCTGTCGGCCTTGCCCTTGATGTCGAACTCGACGAGCGCCGAGTGGCGGTCGTGCGAGACGAGCCCGGCCTTCGGGTTCTCGATCGGCGAGACGATGTTGGTCACGTTCGGTTGGAGCGACAGAGCCTGCACGACGTTCGCGACCGCCACGTTGAATGCCGGCTGGTCGACCGTGACCGTTCGTGACTGGACGAGAACGCTCTCCGTCGCTGGCACGTCGAAGCCTCCGCGCTCGAGGATGCGCTGCGCACGCGCGGCCTCGCCGTTCGCGACGTCTGAGTCTTTCAGCTGCTTGACGGGGATCGCGCCGCTGAACAGGGCGGCGATCACCGCGAGGGCGAGCCACCCGAACGCTGCGCGCTTCCAGTGCGCCGCGCTCCAGCGCCCGACGCGGCCGGCGAGGTTGGTTCTCATGGTGTGACCGTAAGTCGTGCGCTTCCCGTCCGAATCAGGGTGACTGCGGAGCGGGGCGCGGGTTTCTGCCGATGCCCGTCGGGCCGCCGCGCGCAACGCTGAGTGCGAAAGGAGGTGCTCGATGGCTGCGTTCTGGATTGTCGTGGCGTTTGCGTACGTCGTGGCCGGCGCTGTGGTCGTCTTGGGTGCCGGGTGGCGGATGTTCCACCCGCACCACTGAGGCGCTTCGTCGTCGTCTGATGTCGAGAAGCTCCATTCCTCCGAGCTACGGTGGCCTGCGCGTGCTGATCGCAGGTGCCGGTGTCGCGGCTCTCGAGGCGGTGTTCGCGCTGAGAGCGCTGGCGGGTGACCTCGTCGACATCGAGCTGCTCGCACCCGAGCCACGGTTCTTCTACCGTCCCCAGGCGGTGCTGGAGCCGTTCGGTGGGCTCCGCGTACAGATGTTCGAGCTCTCCGAGCTCGCGGGCGCGGTCGGTGCGCAGGTCACGCCGGGATCGCTGGCCTCCGTCGCGCCGGGAACTCACGTCGCACGCACGACGCTCGGGCTCGAGATCCGCTACGACGCGCTGCTCCTCGCGCCCGGCGCCTCGCCGCGCGCCGTCCTGAAGGATGCGATCACCTTCCGCGGGCCGGTCGATACCGACCGGGTCGCCTCCATCGCACGTGACGCCGCGCGCGGCGACATCGAGGGGCTGACGCTTGCCATCCCCGTGCGGCGCACGTGGCCGCTCCCGGTGTACGAGCTCGCGTTCGGCCTCCGGGACGTCACGGACATTCCGATCACGATCGCGACCGTCGAGCCGGCGCCGGCCGCAGTCCTCGGCGCCGCCGGCAGCGAGTGCATAGCCGCGTTGCTCGAGCGGCGTGCGATCGAGGTGGAGACGAGCTTCGACTTCGGCCGGCAACCTCGTCGGGAGGTCACCATCGCCGCACCCGAGCTCCACGCAGACCGTCTCTACGGTGTGCCCGCAGACGAGGACGGCTTCATCCCGATCAACCGCTTCGGCGCGGTGCAGGGGCTCGCCCATGTCTATGCCGCCGGTGACATCACGAGCTACGAGGTCAAGCACGGGAGCCTGGCGGCAGCGCAGGCCGACGTCGCGGCCGCGTCGATCGCCGCCCGCGCCGGCGCGAACGTCGTCCAGGCACCGTTCCGGCCGATCCTGCACGCGCGCATCGCCTGCGGGGACGACAGCATCTACGTCCGCCGGAACGTCGACGACCACCTCGACCCGGGCACTGTCTCCCGTGACCCTCTGTGGTCGCCCGCGGCGAAGATCTTCGCCCGGCACCTGAGCCCTGCCCTGGCGGAGATCGGGCAGCGGCGCCGGACGGCTACTGCGTGAGCTCGGGCTGGGTGCGGGCGATGCCGGTCGCCGCCGCCGCCTCGGCGACGGCGTGCGCAACGGCCGGGGCGACGCTTCGGTCGAACACGCTCGGGACGATGTAGTCGGCGGCCAGCTCGTCGGCGGGGATCACGGCGGCGAGCGCCTCGGCCGCGGCGATCTGCATCTCGTGCGTGATCGTCCGCGCCCGCACGTCGAGAGCGCCGCGGAACACGCCGGGGAACGCCAGCACGTTGTTGATCTGATTCGGGTAGTCCGAGCGGCCGGTCGCGATCACGGCGGCGAGGTCCTCGATCTCCTCCGGGTCGATCTCGCTGCGTGGGTTCGCGAGGGCGAAGACGATCGGATCGCCGGCCATCCGTTCGACGCCCGCGCGCGTGACCGCCCCCGGCACCGAGAGGCCGATGAACACGTCGGCGCCGGCGAGCACGTCGTCGGCTGCGCCCCGGACCCCATCGAGATTCGTCAGCTCGGCGTACTCCGCCTTCGCCGAGTCGAGCCCCGGGCGGCCGCGGTACAGCGCGCCTTGCTCGTCGCAGCCCACGATCCACCGCGCCCCGGCTGCCAGCAGGATCTTCGTCACGGCCGTGCCCGCCGCGCCGCAGCCCGTCGTCACGATCCTCGCGTCCTCGAGTCGCTTCCCGACGACGCGCAAGGCGTTGAGGAGCGCCGCGAGGACGACGATCGCCGTCCCGTGCTGATCGTCGTGGAAGACCGGGATGTCGAGCTCGTCCTGCAGCCGTTGCTCGACCTCGAAGCAGCGCGGGGCTGCGATGTCCTCGAGATTGATGCCGCCGAACGCCGGGGCGATCGCGCGCACAGCTGCGACGATCTCGTCCGTCGACTGGGTCGCGAGCGCGATCGGGAACGCATCGACGTTGCCGAACTCCTTGAAGAGCATCGCCTTGCCTTCCATCACGGGCAGGGCCGCTTCCGGGCCGACGTTCCCGAGACCCAGCACGGCGGAGCCGTCCGTGACGACCGCGACCAGGTTCTGCTTGGCCGTCAGCGACCAGACCTTCGAGCGATCCTCGGCGATCGCCTGCGCGACGCGGGCGACGCCGGGCGTGTACGCCATCGACAGGTCGTCCCGCGTCTTCACGGGCGTGCGCGGGACGATCTCGATCTTCCCGCCGAGATGCATCAAGAACGTGCGGTCGGAGACGTGCAGGATCTCGACGCCGTCGAGGTCGCTCACCGCCGCGACGACCCGGTCCAGGTGCGCGGCGTCGGCGGCGAGCACGGTCACGTCTCGCACCTTCGTACGCTTTTCGACGCGGACGATGTCGATGGCGCCGAGTGATGCGCCGACGTCGCCGACGGCCGCCGCGAAGCGCGCGAACGTTCCCGGCGAGTCGTCGAGCCGGGTACGCAGGGTCGCGCTGAAGGACGCGGACGGATGCACGGGATGGAGCGTAGGCGACGAACGCCGACCGGCGACGCATCGCTCAGGCATCGAGCGCCGGCGATCGAGTCGACGTCACGGCCTGAGCGGAGGATCGAGGAGCGCCAGGAGCGAGGGCACGATCACCTCGGCTCCGAACCCCCGCAAGCGTTCGGCCTGTGGGCCTGCGGCGATGCCGCGCACCGTGACCCCTGCTGCGCGCGCCGCGGCGACGCCGGCGCCGCTGTGCGTCAGCGACACCGCGTGCGTGGGCGCGACGCCGAACTGCGCACACGCGTCGAGCAGCATGTCGGGAGCCGGCCTCGACCGCAGGCCTCTCGCCCGGATCGCCGTGGCGTCGACCACGACGTCGATGAGGTGGTCGAGCCGCGCGAGCTCGAGCATCGCGAGCGTCGACTCGCTCGCCGAGACGACCGCCTTCCCGAGCCCTGCGTGCGCGGCCGCGTGGACGTAGCGGTGCGCCCCGGGAAGTGCGACAGGGGAGCGGTCGCGCAGGCGGTGCGCGAGCACCTCGGCCTTCCGGCGCGCGATGCCGCGCATGCGCTCGTCTGCGAGGCGCAGTCCGCGGCCGGCAAGAAAGAGCTCGATGCCCTCGAGCCGCGCCCGGCCGTCGAAATAGAGGCGGTACTCCCGGTCGGCGTCGAACGGTACGAACGCCCAGCCGAGCTCGTGCGACGCCTCCATCAGCACCGGGTCGAGCGCCTCTGCCCAGGCCGCGGCGTGCACGCGATCGCTGTCCGTCAGCACTCCGTCGAGATCGAAGACCACGACCTTCGTCCCGGCGGGGAGGCCGAGCACGTGCGGCGTGACGAGGTGGGGCGGCAGCCAGCCGTCCAGCGGATGGCCGCGGCGCGAGGCGAGTGAGCGCAGGAGGACCCCGACGTCCCTTCGTTCTTCGGTCAGCAGCCGCCGCTCCCGCTCGATCACGCCGTTCTGGAGGTGCTGCGTGCGGACCGCGTCGACCGCCCGCGCCGCCGCTTCGAGCGCCTGCTCCCAGCCGACCGCGAGCGTGTCGGCCTCGACGCGCACTGCGGGTGGGCTAGTCGAGCTCGGAGAAGACACGCGCGACGTCCAACGTAGACAGGACGCCGATCGGGAGTGGCGAGGCCTCGTCCGTGACGACGATCAGGTGACTGGTCGCGTGCTCGCGCATCAGCTGCGCCGCATGCGACAGCGTGTCGTCGACCGTCACCGTCACGACCGGTGAGCCTGCAACCGAGCCGGCGGTTCCATCGGTGTCGATCGCATCGACGAGATCCAGGTCGGAGACGACGCCCCAGGGCGCGATGTTGTCACCGCGGTCGAAGACGACGATCGAGTGCACGCGGTGCTTGGCCATCATCGTCGCCACCGTCCGCAACGGTGTCGAGCGGCTGCACGTGATGATGCCGGGCGTCATCGCCTCGCCCACCGGCAGGGTCATCAGCTGGGGCTGTGTGGTGGTCATGAGACGAGCGTACGAGCGAGCGGCGAGCGCCGCCTCCGCGGATCCGCTGACGACGGATCGGGGCTTCATGCGATGCGGGTCGTGGTCGCCGGCGCGAGCGTACGCCTGAAGCAGTGCATCTCGCACTGCCGAGTCGGAAAGGAGTCGTGATGTTGACCTCGATCATCTGGGCAACGGACGGCTCGGACTACGCGGACCACGCGCTCCCCTTCGTCGAGGAGCTGGCGAGGACGTTCTCGGCGCATGTCACCGTCGTCCACGTCGACCAGCGCCTGGTCGGACGGGCGGGTGGCTACCCGATCTTCGCCGACGAGCCTCAGATCAAGCAGAAGATCAGGGCGCAGACTGCTCAACTCGAGGAGTCGGGGCTCGACGCGACCTGCACGATGATCACCGGCACGGTCCACGCGCCGGCCGATCTGATCGCAGACGTCGCGCGCGAGATCGGTGCCGACCTCATCGTCGTCGGCTCGCACGGGCACGGGTTCATCACCGCTGCGCTCGCCGGCAGCGTCACGACGCGGCTCCTCCATGTCGCGCCGTGCCCGGTGTTCGCCGTCCCGGCGCGCGTGCCGGTCCCCGCATAGCGGGCCGCGATCAGGGGCGGGATCGTTCTCGATCCCGCCCCTCTGCGTAGCTAGGCGGTCGTCAGGGCTTGGTGATCGTCGACCCAGGTCACCGCGCCGGTCTCGGCATGTGCCACCAGGACGGGGCACGGAGCCTCGTGCAGCACCCCTTGCGAGACACTGCCGAACACGAGGCGCTTGATCGCACCCCACCCGTGCGCGCCGATGACGATCATCGCGGCGCCGCGCTCACGCGCGAGCTTGCAGATCTCGTCGACGACTGGGCCTTCGAGTGGAAACGTCCGGCACCGCACGCCGGCCGCCTCTGCGCGCTCCGAGACCTCGTCGAGGACGGCGTAGACGTGCTCGTGCTCTGCCTTGCGGAGCTCGCTGTACACCTCCGCGTACCCGTAGTACCCGTACGCAGGAGCCGTCACGTGCTCCACCGCCGTTGCGATCAGCGGCGCATCGAGGGTGCGGGCCAACTCGATCGCCTCGCGGGTCGCCTCGGCCGCCGAGGGAGAGCCGTCGGTGGCGAGCAGGATCGGCCTCATGGTCTCCTCCTTGTCGATGGCATCACTGTCACCCGTCGCGGTCGTCGCCGAATCGGGGTCACCGCCGCAGGCGGTCCTCGGGAAAACCCCGATTCGGTTCACCGCGCCGGCCGAGATGCTGGAGCCATGACGAGCGCAACCCTGCCGACGGAGGACGTCGTCCTGCGCGACGGCTCGACCTTGCGGCTGCGGCCCACCGGCCCTGGTGACGCCGACCTGCTGCTCCGCTTCTTCGAGCGCCTCTCCCCCGAGAGCCGCTACCTGCGGTTCCAGGGAGCCCGTCGCGTCGACGAGCACATGGTGGAGCCGTTCCTGCACACGGACTTCGACACCAACGCCTCCCTGGTCGGCGAGCTCGACGGGGAGGTGGCCGCGCTCGCCACCTATGTCAGGCTCCGCGACCCGCGCCGGGCCGAGGTGGCATTCGCGGTCGCAGACGAGCTCCAGGGCAAGGGGGTCGGGACACGCCTGCTGGAGCGGCTCGCGGCGCACGCGTCGCGGGCGGGGATCGAGGAGTTCATCGCGCAGGTGCTGCCGCAGAACTCGGCGATGCTGAACGTGTTCCGCGACGCAGGCTTCGCGTCGACCCGTCGTCTCGACGAGGGTGTCGTCGAAGTGTCCCTCGCGCTCGAGCAGACGGACACGGTCCTCGCCGCGATCGACGAGCGCGATCACGTTGCCGTCGCCCGCAGCCTCGCGCCCTTCTTCGCGCCCCGTTCGGTGGCCGTGATCGGCGCATCCGCGAGGCGGGGGACGATCGGCGGCGAGCTCTTCCGGAACATCCTCGGCGGCGACTTCTCCGGCGCCGCCTACCCGATCAATGCGAAGGGCGACCCCGTCGGCGGTGTGCCGGGTTACTCCTCGCTCGACGCGGTCCCGGAGGTACCGGACCTCGTCGTCGTCTGCCTGCCCGGCCCGGCAGTTCTCGGCGCCGCCGAGGGGGCGCTCCGCCGCGGTGTCAAGGCGCTCTGCGTGATCTCCGCCGGCTTCGCGGAGACCGGCAGCGAGGGAGCGGCTCGACAGGAGGAGCTGCTCGCGCTCGTGCGTGCGCACGGTGCCCGGATGGTCGGTCCCAACTGCCTCGGCATCGCGTCGTCGGCACCGAGGCTCAACGCCACGTTCGCCGGCCGTGCCTTCCCGCCGGGGCGGGCGGCCTTCTCGTCGCAGAGCGGCGCGCTCGGCATCGCACTGCTCGAGCAGGCCGAGGGCCGCGGGCTCGGCCTCTCGTCTTTCGTGTCGATCGGCAACAAGGCGGACGTCTCGTCGAACGACCTGCTCGAGTACTGGGAGGACGATCCGGAGACCGACCTCGTCCTGCTCTACCTCGAGTCGTTCGGCAACCCGCGCAAGTTCGCGCGGATCGCCAAGCGCCTCGCACGGACGAAGCCGATCCTCGCGATGCGGAGCGGCACCAGCTCGCGCGGGGCACGAGCGGCGACCTCGCACACGGCCGCCCTTGCGGGCTCCGATGCCGCGGTCGAGGCGCTGTTCCGCCAGGCGGGCGTGCTTCGTGCCTCGACGCTCGAGGAGCTGATCGACACGGCGGCGCTCCTGTCGTCGCAGCCCCTGCCGCGCGGCAACCGCGTCGCGGTGCTGACGAACGCGGGCGGGCTCGGGATTCTCGCCGCCGACGCCTGCGACGCCTCGGGGCTCATCCTCCCGGATCTCGCCGAGCAGACCCGCGCCCGGCTCGAGGCGCTCCTCCCCGGCGAGGCGAGCACCGCCAATCCGGTCGACATGCTCGGCTCGGCGGGCGGCGAGGCGTACGAGCAGGCGATCCCGGTCCTGCTCGCGGACCCGGGGATCGACGCGCTGCTCGTCGTCTTCGTGCTCACGATCGTCGCCGACACCGAGGACGTCGCCGCCGCGATCGGGCGAGCCTCGGTCGGCGCCGAGAAGCCGGTCGTGCCGGTGATCCTGAGCGCCGACGGCGCCCCGCGCGGCAGCTTCGCCTACCCCGAGTCCGCCGCCCGGGCGCTCGGGCTCGCCGCGCAGCGCGCGGAGTGGCTCCGGAGGCCGGAGGGCAGCGTCCCCGTCCTCGACGGGATCGACCGGGCCGGGGCGCGGGAGCTCGTCGAGCAGGCGCTCGCGGAGCAGGAGGACAGCTGGCTCGACCCGGCGCGGACGCGTCGGCTGCTCGAGCTGTACGGACTCCCGCTCGTGCCGGAGCGAACTGCACACACCCCCGAGGAGGCGGTCGAGGCAGTGGCCGAGCTCGGCCTGCCGGCGGTCGTCAAGACCGGGCTCGCCGGAGCCCACAAGACAGAGGTCGGCGGCGTCGCGCTCGACCTGCGCAGCACCGAGGAGGTCCGGTCGGCCGCCGACCGGATCGGCGGCAGCGTGGTCGTGCAGCCCTACCTCGCGGGATCCGCGGAGCTCCTCGCCGGCGTCGTGCAGGATCCGGTCTTCGGCCCGCTCGTCGCCTTCGGCCCCGGCGGGACGCTCGCGGAGCTGATCGGGTCGGCGCGGTTCGCGCTCGCTCCGGTCACCGACGTGGACGTCCAGGTCGCCCTCACGACGGGCAAGGCGGCGAAGCTGCTCGCCGGCTGGCGCGGCGCGGCGCCGGCCGACAGTGCCGCTGTCGGTGATGTGCTCCACCGCCTCTCGCAGCTCGCGGTCGACCTCCCCGAGGTGGCCGAGCTCGACCTGAACCCGGTGCTCGCCACGCCGGCGCGCGCCGTCGCCGTCGATGCCCGGGTACGGTTGCGCCGGGTGGAACGGGCGACGACCGCCAAGACGTGGTGACCGACGAGCTTCGCCTCCTCGACGCCTGGTGGCGCGCGGCGAACTACGTCTCGGTCGGCCAGATCTACCTGCTCGACAACCCGCTTCTGCGTGAGACCCTGCGGCCCGAGCACGTGAAGCCGCGCCTGCTCGGCCACTGGGGGACGACTCCCGGCCTCAACTTCGTCTACGCCCACATGAACCGGGTCATCCGCAACTGGGACCTGAACGCGATCTACGTGATGGGTCCCGGTCACGGCGGCCCCGCCGCGGTCGCGAACGCGTACCTCGAGGGGACGTACAGCGAGCTGTCGCCCCAGATCGGTCGCGACGAGGAGGGACTGAGGGCGCTCTTCCGCCAGTTCTCCTTCCCCGGCGGGATCCCGTCGCACGTCGCGCCGGAGACGCCCGGCTCGATCCACGAGGGCGGTGAGCTCGGGTACGCGCTCTCGCATGCCTACGGCGCGGTCTTCGACAACCCCGACCTGCTCTGCGTGTGCATCGTCGGCGACGGCGAGGCCGAGACGGGGCCGCTCGCGACCGGCTGGCACTCGAACAAGTTCCTCAACCCGGCGACGGACGGCGCCGTGCTGCCGATCCTGCATCTGAACGGCTACAAGATCGCGAACCCGACGGTGCTCGCACGCATCGGCGACGAGGAGCTCACCGGTCTTCTCGAGGGCTACGGCCACTCGGTGCACTGGGTCGACGGTCACGAGCCGCCGGCGATGCACGCCCGCATGGCGGAGGTGCTCGACGCCGTCGTCGAGGAGATCGCCGCGATCCAGCGCACGGCTCGGGTCGACGGCGACGAGCGCCGGCCGAGGTGGCCCATGATCGTCCTGCGTACTCCCAAGGGATGGACGGGCCCGAAGGAGGTCGACGGCCTCCGCACCGAGGGCACGTGGCGCTCCCACCAGGTCCCGCTCGCCGACGTCCGCGACAAGCCGGAGCACCTGGCTGCGCTCCGAGACTGGTTGCTGAGCTACCAGCCGGAGGAGCTCTTCGACGAGCGGGGCGCGCTGGTGCCGGAAGTAGCGGCGCTCGCGCCCAAGGCACACCGGCGGATGAGCGCCAACCCGCACGCGAACGGCGGCCTGCTGCTGCAGGACCTCGCGCTCCCGGATTTTCGCGACTACGCGGTCGAGGTCGACGAGCCCGGGTCGACGTTCAGCGAGGCCACACGCGTGCTCGGCGCGTACCTGCGCGACGTGATCGTGCGCAACCCGGACAACTTCCGCCTCTTCGGCCCGGACGAGACGGCGTCGAATCGCCTCGGCGCGGTGTTCGAGAGCACGAATCGCGCGTGGGATGCGGAGCGCGAGCCCGGGGACGACCATCTGGCGCCCGACGGGCGCGTGCTGGAGGTGCTCTCGGAGCATCAGTGCCAGGGCTGGCTCGAGGGCTACCTGCTCACTGGGCGCCACGGGCTGTTCAACTGTTACGAGGCGTTCATCCACATCGTCGACTCGATGTTCAACCAGCATGCGAAGTGGTTGAAGTCGACGAGGACGATCCCGTGGCGGCGCCCGATCGCATCGCTCAACTACCTGCTCAGCTCGCACGTGTGGCGGCAGGATCACAACGGCTTCTCGCACCAGGATCCCGGCTTCATCGACCACGTCGTCAACAAGAAGGCCGAGATCATCCGCGTCTACCTCCCGCCGGACGCGAACACGCTGCTCTCGGTCGCGGACCATTGCCTGCGCTCGCGCCACTACGTCAACGTGATCGTGGCGGGGAAGCCGCCGGCGCGCGACCACCTGTCGATGGAGGATGCGGTGCTCCATTGCACGCGCGGGCTCGGCATCTGGGAGTGGGCGTCGAACGACGGCGGCGACCCGGACGTCGTGATGGCGTGCTGCGGCGACGTGCCGACCCTCGAGACGCTCGCTGCGGTCGACATCCTGCGCCGCGAGCTCCCTGAGCTGAGGATGCGGGTCGTCAACGTCGTCGACCTGATGCGCCTTCAGCCGGAGACGGAGCATCCGCACGGCCTCTCCGACTCCGAGTTCGACACGCTCTTCACCGAGGACAAGCCGGTCGTCTTCGCGTACCACGGTTACCCGTGGCTGATCCACCGCCTCACCTACCGCCGCACGAACCACGCGAACATCCACGTGCGCGGCTACAAGGAGGAGGGGACGACGACGACGCCGTTCGACATGGTGATGCTGAACGATCTCGACCGCTTCCACCTGGTCATGGACGTGGTCGACCGGGTGCCCGGCTTGCATTCGCACGCTGCGTCGCTCCGGCAGGAGATGGTCGACGAGCGCCTGCGCTGCCGTGCCTACACGCGCGAGCAAGGCGAGGATGCTCCCGAGGTCCGCGACTGGACGTGGCCGAGGCACTGATCGCAGCCGGGATCGTGGATGGAAAAGCGGACGATTCTCCTCGCTGAGCCGGGATTCTCCCCGGTCGCTCGGAGCCTGCTCGAACGGGCCG
>FTCS01000519.1_pt1 | contig 15796 bp, 7 predicted proteins | sample 1639391 | NCBI WGS metagenome assembly FTCS01 (sample SAMEA3914864, study PRJEB12502) | metagenome | biome: forest; material: soil | place: USA | collected 2012-03-12 | depth 0.3 m | reverse complement strand
GTCTACATGCAGAACTACGCGCTCGCCTTCGACGACGAGGTGCTCCGCTGGACGGCGCACTTCTGGTCGCTCGCGATCGAGGAGCAGTTCTACTTCGTGTGGCCGATCGTCGCGATCATGGTGCCGCGGCGGAGGCTCGTCCTCACCATCCTGGTGCTCATTCCCGCGGTCGTGATGCTGCGCGGGTTCATGGTCTTCAAGGGCGCGTCGGTGCCCGCGCTCGAGCATTTCCTGCACGGCACCGAGGGCGTCGCGAAATTCGTGTATCGCGCAACCTTCACGCGCGCCGACGGTCTCCTCAGCGGCGCGTTCGTCGCCGTCACGCAGCGCGAGGTCTCGCATCCCGTCTCGGTGGCGTGGCGCCGGCTTCGCTTCCCGGTGTTCGTCTCGACGGCGCTCGCGCTCTGCGGGCTTTACGTCCTCGCGAACGGCCTCAACGACTACGACCGCCGCATCATGAGCGTCGGCTACGTGATGCTCGCGTTCTTCTTCGCGAGCGCGATCTCGATGTGCGCCGACGACGTGATCAGCGAGCGCGTTCGCCGCTTCCTCTCGTGGAAGCCGCTCGTGGCCTGCGGCAAGGTCAGCTACGGCATGTACATCTTCCACTGGGTGCTCGTGATCTGGCTCGTGCCGCGCATCTCGAAGATGCAGGAGGGCATGGACACGATGACGAAGATCCTGCTCAACACCGGCGTCATCGTCGTCGGCATCGCCATCACGTACGTCTTCGCCGAGCTGAGCTTCCGCTTCTTCGAGACGAAGTTCCTGAAGCTCAAGAGCCGCTTCCATGACTGATCGCGTCCTCCTTCTCGGAGCCGATTATTACGGCACGCTCGCCGCGGCGCGTTGTTACGGCCGGCGCGGCATCGAAGTGGTCATGGCCGACGAGAGTCGCAAGGGACGCGCGCTCTTCTCGAAGCACGTCACCGAGAAGGTCATTCATCCTCCGCTCGCCGAGCCGCAGGCGCTCGTCGACTGGCTGATCGCGTGGGGCGAGCAGCATCCCGGCACGCTCCTCTATCCGCCGAACGATCACCTCTCGTGGCTCTTCGCGGCCCATCGCGATCGCCTCTCGAAGGCGTTCGTCATGTACTCGCCGAGCGAGGACGCGGTCATCACGCTGCTCGACAAGAAGCGGCTCCACGACGCGTGCGCGCGGCCCGAGGTCGGCATCGAGGTGCCCGACACGCAGGCGCTCGGAGACGCCGGCGCGGACAACCCGATCGCCGATCGCCTTCGCTACCCGGTGCTCCTCAAGCCGCGCACGCAGGTCTTCCTGGAGAGCGGCATCAAGGGCTTCATCGTGCAGGACAAGGCGCAGCTCGCGTCCGAGCTCGCGCGCTTCCGTTCGCTCGTCGCGTTCAATCGGGTTCTCACCGATCGCCACCCCGACATCGCCGTGCCGATGGTGCAGGAGTACCTCACCGCCGCCGAGACGAGCATCTTCAGCGTGTCGGGGTTCGTCGCGGAGGACGGCGCGATCGTCGCGCGCGCCGCGATGAAGGTCCTGCAGCGGCCGCGCAAGGTCGGCATCGGTCTCTGCTTCGAGGGCCGCGAGCTCGAGCCCGTGCTCGTCGACAAGCTCTCTGCGCTCTGCAAGTCGATCGGCTACCACGGCACGTTCGAGTCCGAGTTCATCGTCGACGGCGATCGCCGGCTGCTCATCGACTTCAATCCGCGCTTCTACAGCCAGATGGGCTTCGACATCGCGCGCGGCGTTCCGCTGCCCATGATGGTCTGGCATGCGGCGCGCGGCGAGAAGGCGGCGCTCGACGAAGAGCTCGCGAAGGCTCGGGCCTGGCGCGCGGCGGGCACCGAGGTCTACTGCCACAAGACGATGCTCGATCTCGTGCTCACGCTGCAGGGCATGTCCGGGCAGATGTCGCGTGACGACGTCCGCCACTGGCGGCGCTGGTACTCCGACCATCGCGCAACGGCGACCGACGCCGTTCGCGACCCGGACGACCGCATGCCTGCCGTGATCGACGCCGCGTCGTGGGTGCAGCATTTCGCGAAGCATCCGCGCAGCTTCGTGCGAAGCTTCGTCTTGAATCGTTGAGTTGAATTCGATGGACGAAAGCGAGCAGAGGTTCGGTCCCGGGCTCTGGGTGAGCGTCGTCATCGCGACGTACAATCGCCCCGAGCTGCTGCGCCGCCTTCTCGAGCAGCTCGACGATCAGACCATCGGAACGTCGCACTACGAGGTCATCGCAGTAGACGACGGGTCGAAGGAAGACACGCGCGTCAAGCTCGCTGGCCTGAAGACCAAGTATGCGCTCCGCATCGAGCGTCAGGACAATGCGGGTGCCGCGACGGCGCGGCAGCGCGGCGTCGACCTCGCGACCGGCAAGGTCATCGTCATCGTCGACGACGACATGCAGGTGAAGAGCGACTTCCTCGAGAAGCACCTCGCGAAGCACACGAGCGATCGCACCGTGGTGCTGGGACGCCTTCGTCCCGACGCCAAGCTCTCCGACATGCCGCTTTTCGAGCGTTTTTATGCGCGCGTGCTCGCCGGCAAGGCCGAGGCGTTCGCCGCGGGCCAGGCGCAGGTGCGCGGCCACGACGTGTACACCGGCAACGTGTCGTTCCCGCGAAAGCTGTTCCTCGAGGCCGGCGGCTTCGACGCGCAGTTCCGCGCGCTCGAGGACGAGGAGCTCGGCATTCGCCTCGAGAAGGCCGGCGCGACGTTCGCGTTCGCGAACGAGGCGGAGAGCGTGCACGGCTCCGACTGGACCTCGATGAAGGCGTGGATGAACCGCGCGCAGCGCGACGGCGTCTACCAAGCGAAGGTCGCGCGCAAGCATCCCGACCATGCCGAGGCGAGCCCGTGGCGGCATCTACCCAACTTGAACCCGGTGTCGCGGCCGTTCATGGCGCTCACGCTCGCGGCGCCAGCCGCCACGAGCTTCCTCGCCGGCGCCGCCATTCGAACCGCTGCTGCGTTCGACAAGGTCGGCCTCGAGCCGGTGGCCATCGCCGGCGCGACGTTCGTCTACGGGCTGCAGTACTACCGCGGCGTCCGTCAGGAGACGGGCGGCGTGGGCGACGTCGTACGCGAGTACCGCGAGTTCAAGCGCGGCGTCGCGCTCCTTCGCAGCGGTGAGCGCGGCGATGCCTCGGCGTGGCGCACGCTCACCGAGGGCGTGCGCGAAGACCACCGCATGATCCGCTTCTACGCGGAGAAATACGATGCGCGCGAGCGCGAGGACGGCGCAGGCAACGGAGCTACCGAGCGCGAGGTCTTCAGCGGCCTCTCGATCGCCGGCGACGCCGTGAAGAAGATCGGGTTCCAGCTCATGATTGCTTACCGCGTCATGAGGTTCTTCCGGCAGGCAGGGCTCGGGCTCGGCGCGCAGTTCATGTCGCGCTCGATCCGGCATGCGTTCGCGAGCGACATCCACTGGGAGGCGGAGCTCGAGCCCGGGATCGTCATCGTGCACGGCTTCGGGCTGGCCGTGAGCTACGCCGCCAAAGTGCGTGCAGGTTGCATCTTGTTCCAGAACGTCACGCTCGGGTACGGGAACGATCCCGAGACGAAGCAGCCCGGCGCGCCGCTCCTGGAGAAGAACGTCCACGTCGGCATCGGCGCCACCCTCTACGGCCCGATCGTGGTCGGCGAGGCCACGAAGATCATGGCCGGATGCGTGCTCTCCCGCAGCGTCCCGCCGCGCTCGATCGTGGAGGCACCCGTGCCGCAGGTCGGGACCCGAGCACCGGTCGTCCCCCGCGACGCCGGGCCCGCCAAACGTGTATGATGGCGCTGACATGAACACGGGTCGCCTCATGCACACTGCACGGACCGCCGCGATTGCTGCCGGCATCTCTCTCGCCCTCGTCGCGTGCGGCGCGACGGGCCCTTACGTCTGGGCGGACAGCCTCCCCGCGTCCGCGTCCGGCGGGTCCGACGTCCTCATCGCCGACGGCGACGTGCTGAACGTCCGCGTCTTCAACCAGGAGCCGCTCTCGACCAAGGAGCGCGTCCGCAACGACGGCCGCATCTCGATCCCCGTCATCGGCGAAGTGGTCGCTCGCGGCAAGCGTCCGGCGCAGCTCGCCGCCGAGATCCAGGATCGCCTGAAGGACATCGTGAAGGTGCCCTCGGTCATCGTGACCTTCGAGGCCGGCACCGAGCTCAAGGTCTCGGTCGTCGGTGAGGTCCGCAACTCGGGCATCTTCCCGCTGGAGCCGGGCTCGAACGTCCTCACGGCGCTCGCGGCGGCAGGCGGTCTCAACGACTACGCCGACAGCGACAAGGTGTTCGTGGTCCGCAAGTCGCTCCCGCAGCGCGTTCGCTTCCGTTACGACGACCTCCGGTCGCAGGCCCCGAAGAGCATCGGCTTCACGCTCCAGGCCGGCGACATCGTCGTCGTCGAGTAACGCGCTTCGTGCGCCGCGCGCCGTCTCTTCTCGTCCTTGCAGCTCCGCTCTGTCTCGCCTCCGCGCTCGCCGTGGGCGCGTGCAGCAGTGACAGCGCCTCGGGCGCGCCCGCGGCGAACGCCGACGACGGCGGTCCAGGCACGGGCGACGACGAAGGCGGCGCGGCCGACGACGCTAGGCCGCCTGATCTCGGTCCCACGTGCGGCGCCGCCGGCGTGAAGCCGGGCGCATCGAGCGCGAGCCTCATGGTCGGCACATCGAAGCGAACGTACGGGCTCTTCCTGCCGAGCACGTACGACAACCATCGAACGTTCCCGCTCATCCTGGTGTTCCACGGAGACGGCGGCACCGGCGCCGAGATCCGCGCCGACTTTCCGCTCGAGGCCGCGACGGCGAACGGCGCGATCGTCGCGTATCCCGACGGCGAGGCGGCCACCTGGCAGATCGACAGCGCCGACGGCGTCACCAAGGACATCGCCTTCATCGACGCGCTCGCCGCCGAGCTCGCGAAGACGCACTGCACCGATCCGAAGCGCGTCTTCGCGGTCGGCTTCTCGAAGGGCGCGTACTTCGTCGATCAGTACGCGTGCCTCGGCAAGACGAAGCTTCGCGGCGTGGTCGCGCACAGCGGCGGCGGACCGTTCGGCGTCACCGGCCTCGCGACGAAGTACGACGACATGGGCAACCTCGTCTGTCCGGACGCGCCCATCCCGGCGCTGCAGATCATCGGACAGAACGACGATCTCCTCACCGAAGCGGAGAAGGCGCGCGATTACTGGCAGTACGCGAACGGCTGCAAGACGACGTCGTCGCCGACGATGCCTTCGCCGTGCGTCTCGTACGACGACTGCACCGCGGGGCTGCCCGAGATCTACTGCGAGATCCCGGGCCTCGGCCATCAGATCTGGCCGAGCGCCCCGAAGACGGTGTGGACGTTCGTGAAGTCGCGCTGAAGCCGCTCGTTACTGGAGCAGGCCGGGGATGTTCACCACGGTCTCGAAGATCTTGCCGGTCGACGTCGTGATGAAGAGGCTCTTGCGGTCGGTGCGGCCGAACGTGAGGTTCGTCGGCTGGTTCGGCGCCGCGATCGCGATCGACGGGTCGGCTGCGCCGTAGCGCGTGCCGTCCGACTTGTACACGTTCACGCCCAGGCGCCAGGCGACGTAGACGTTGCCGTTGTCGTCGACGGCGAGACCGTCGGGATCGTCGTTGGTCGCGCCCGGGGTCGCCGGGTCGACGCCCGGGTGCGGGAGCTCGACGAACTTCGTGGGGTTGGTGAGAGCGCCCGTCGCGCTGACCGTATACTTCCGGATGTACGGCTTCGTGCCGACGACCGGCGAGGTCACGCTGACGTACAGCGTCGAGCCGTCCTTCGTGAGCGCGATTCCGTTCGGGCGCGGCGCGTCCGGGAAATCCTCGGCGCTGGTCGCGCCGCCGTCCGTGTAGATCGCCACGAGATGGTTCGTCAGCGCCGCCGTCCCGTAGCCGGGGTCGGTGACGAAGACGACGCCGCTCGGGTGCTGGACGAGGTCGTTCGCGTTGTCGAACGGAATGACGCCGCCGTCGCCGACGAAGGTGTCGGTAATCAGCGTCGGAACGCCGCCGTCGGGACCCGTGTGGTAGACGCCCTTGTCAGCCGCGCTGAGGAGGAAGTTGTTCTTGTCGACGGAGTTGCCGTTGACCTTGATCGCCGCGCCCGTGGGCCCGAACGCCGTGACCTCGACGACGGAGCCGTTCGAGAGGTCCACCTTCTCGATGAAGCCGTCGAGCGGGCGTGAGACGTAGAGCGTGCCCTGCCACCACTGCGGAGCGTCGGCGTAGCCGAGCGCGTCGGCGACCTGCTTCGGCGCAGCGATGCCCTCGATCGGGTTCGTCGTCGGATTCACGCTTCCGTCGTTGTTCGTGCCTCCGTCGCCCTGCGTCGTGCTGCCGTCGTTGTCGACGCTATCCGAGCTCGGGCCGCCACCGTCCGGCGTCGTCGTGCCTCCGTTGTTCGAGTTGCCGCTCGAGGAGCACGCGTACACGACACCGAGAGAACCAAGAATCAAGGCAAAGGGCAGAATGCGTTTCATGTTGGTCGAACCTAACATCGACAAATCCGCTGTCGATTGAGCAAAAAGTCATACTGCGGGGCGAATTACCTCATGATCGCGCAGTCACAGTCGCCTGCGCGGAGGTGTGGGAGGAGTCGGAGTCGGGAGTTCGAACATTGGAATTCCGAACGCGATAATCGCTAATTGGGAATCCAAACTTGCGCTGCCGCTCCGATATTGCGCCATTTCAGGTGCGACAATCGATGCGGCGGCGCGACAGGAAGCCGTCAGTTGACGGAGTCGATCACTGGACGATGCCGGGGACGTTCAGATGCAGCTCCCAGATCTTGGTGCCGCCCGTCGTGACGTACATCGTCTTGAGGTCCGCACCTGCGAACGCCATGCCGGTCGGCTGCTCGGGGATCGAGACGACGCCGATCTTCGTCGCGTCGCTCTTGTAGACGGCGATACCGCTCTTCGTGGCGACGTACACGTTGCCCGCCTGATCGACCTCGATGCCATCCGGCTGCGCGTCGGTGTCGAAATCGAGGAACTTCGAGTGCTCGCCGAGCGAGCCGTCCGCGTTGACGATGTACTTCCGGACGAACGGCGGCGTGCCCATGATCGGCGCCGAGAACCCGACGTAGAGGAACTTGCCGTCGGGCGTGAGCGCGACGCCGTTCGGACGCGGGACGTCGTCGAAGGCCTCGACCACCGTGGCCTTGCCGGCCGGCGTGATGCGATAGATGCGGTTCGCGATCGGCGTCTCGAAGTAGCCGGGGTCGGTCGCGTAGATCGTGCCGTTCGCGGAGACGACCGCGTCCTTGAGCGTGTCGAACGGCGCGACGCCGGCCTCGGTGTCGTCGTAGCCCGCAGACACGACGGTGGGCGCGCCGGCGTCGGCAGCGACGCTGCCGCGCAGGATCTTCTTCGACTCGATGTTGAGGAGGTTGCCGGCCTTGTCGAGCGTGTTGCCGATCGGGATCTCGCCGAGGGCCTTGTTGCCGTCGCGGACCTTCATCGCGGAGCCGTCGGGCTTCACGCGGTAGAGACCGCCGACACCGAGCGGCGTCGTGAAGAACAGCACGCCTTCCTTCTGGCTCCAGATCGGGCCGGCCGTGTACTCACCGGCGTCGAGCAGGAGCTTCGCGGCCGCAATGCCGTCGATCGGATTCTTCGCCTTGTCGTCGGGCGTCGCGACCGGCCCGCCGGCGCCGGGGGCGTTCGGATCGCTGGGCGTGCCGGGCTGCTCCATGCCGGGCCCCGGTGCTTTGTTGGCGGCCGTATCCGAGCCCTTGCTTGAGCACGCGGCGTAGAGGCCGACGGGGAGGACGAGAAGCAGGGAGAGACAGCGGTTCATGATCGATGCTCCGGTTTTGAAGAGTTCAGAGACGGTCAGGCCGCTCTGCGGTTTGTCCGTTTTCCCAGTGTTGATGCACGAGCTAGCGAGACCCGTGCCGAGCTCGGGCTGCGCTCGAAAAGGCCTCTCTCACGTCACTACGCGGGCTTTCGCTGTGGCGAAGACGCACAAGGATCAGGTTTGCCACCGCTCGCGCTCGCCGAGTCGACCGGCGCTTCGGTGGAGACGAGCCCCGGAGCGCCCGCCGTCGCCTTGCCGTCGCCGCTGCTCGCGGGATCGCCGGCGGTGGTCGTCCAGTCGTGCGTGTCGGCGCGTGTACCGCGCGCCGGGGTGAGGCGCGACGGGGCGGCGCCGCTCCCGCCCGGATCAGGCGCGGGCGAGGGCGGCAGCGGGGGCAGCGTCGCGGCGATGTCGGGGACCGCGTCGATCCGGACGAACGAGTAGCCCTTCGACTTCAGCGCCGGGACGAGGATCTTCACCGTGTCGACGGTGCCGCCGTTCGCGGGATCGCCGCCGATCGAATACGGGTCGTGCATCAGGATGACGCCCTTGCCGACGGTGTCGATCTCCTCGAGGTAGAGCTCGGCGCAATTCGCCACCGTGAGGACGATGCCGTCCTTGCCGGGGCTCCAGCAGTCCCAGTCGGCCGCGCGATGCGGGCCCATGTGATCGCCGATGTCCCAGTAGATGTTGCCCGTGTACTTGCTCATCGCCGATGCGTTGAGCGCATTGGCCGAGCCCCAGTCGTAGTCGCCGTAGGGCGCGCGGAACATGAAGCGATTGGCGGTGACGAACGGAGCGATGAGCGCGTCCGTTTCCGCGACCTCGCTCACGGTGGTGGCGTCGTCGAGATGCCAGGAACCGGTCGACTTCCCGGTGAGCGAGGCGTGGGTTTGCGTGTGGTTGCCGATGACGTGACCGTCGGCAATGAGCTGCGTGAGGACGGTGGTGTCGTGGATCATCTTCCCGTTGAGGAAGAAGCCGGCCGCGATCCCGTTGTCGACGAGGTAAGTCGACAGCTCGCTGGTGCGCGGGCCGGGCCCGTCGTCGAAGGTGAGGGCGAGGGTCTTCGGCGGGAGCGAGGTGCCGGTCAGGTTCCCGGTGCTGATGGCGAGCGCGCCGCTGCAGACATGCTCGTTGGCCGCGGGAGGGGTCTCGCAGCCGGCGATCGCAGCCGCGCCGACGGCCGTCGTCGCAAAAAAGATGCAACCTGCAACGACGCGCCCCGACGTCGACGTCGCGTCACGCGCCTTCGGACGGCACTCCATGCCGGCGCCTGTTGCGAACGGCGGGCCCTCAGCTGACCTGGCGACAATTGCGGCGACGCGAGCATCTTCGGTGCCAACCGCGTCGCTTCGCCGCTCGACCGGCGAACGCGCCCGTGCCTGTGCGCTCGATCGTGTCGTGTCGCCACGTCACGTTGCGTGACGGGCATCGTGCGGCGTCAGAATCATAAGGCTCGTCGTCTGCGGTCGGCGACTCGAAGGCGTGCCAGCAGCGATGCGCTCCACGCGCGCATGGACCTCGCGACTCGAGTCCGTCGTACTCCTTAGGGAGTACGACCAAGTGACAACCGCGGTGTTGTCGCGAGCTTCGTCGTTCGACGCGTGCACGACACGACGGGTTTCCACTACGCCACAAGCTCCCACGAATTTTTCGCAACGCGCGAATCGTCACTCACGCAAGTGCGGCACTCAGGCTACGACGAGCAACTCGTCGCACCGTGCGATGGCAAGGGGAGTGGAGCATGGGGCGCGAGCGCAAGTTCGTTCTGTCGTCGATGGCTGTTGCGTCGATCTTCGTTCTCTCGAGCGCGGGAGGTTGCGGATCGGGCGAGGACGACGAGCATCTCGGCAAGAGCGCGCAAGCGTTGGGCGGCGACGGTGGCGACGGCGGTTCGATCTCGACGCAACTGCCCGCCGTCGCGGACACGTACGTCGAGAAAGACACGCCCCAGTCCAACTACGGCGGGCTCACCGTGTTGAGCGTGCAAGCGTCCGGCAATCATCGGACGCTCGTGCGCTTCGACTCGTCGGCGATCGCCAAGCTCGTCGACGGAACGACGACCGTGAAGGTCACGATCTCCTCGAACGGGAACAACTGGGGCCAGTCGGGCAAGCCAATCTCGATCCATCGTGTGAAGAAGGCGTGGACGGAGCTCGGCGCGACCTGGAAGTGCGCGATCGACACAAACACGACGAACACGACCCGCGACTGCTCCGACGCGACGCAGTGGGAAATGGACTCGACGGATGACTCGTCCGGCGAAAGCGCGTTCGTCCAAACGCCCACCGCAACGGCGACAATCACGAACAACGAGTCGGGCGTGGTGACGTTCGACGTGACGTCCGACGTCGCGCTCTGGCGCTCGGGCGCGGCGCCGAACTACGGTTTCCTCATCAAGAAGGTGGACGAAGGCCCCGCCGGCCGCATCGAGTTCGCGTCGCGCGAGACCTCGACGCCGCCGCTGCTCGTCGGGCCGTGCAACGACGCAAACGGCGATGGCGTCTGCGATGCCACCGACGGCGGCACGACCGAAGGCGGCGCTTCCGACGCTGCGACCGACACCGGTGCCGACGCGGGTTGTACGCCGTCGACGTGCGTGCCGAGCAGCACGTGCATGAGCGCCGCGTGCACGCCATCAGGGTGCGTGCAGACACCGCTCGCCGCGGGCACCTCGTGCTCGGACGGGAACGCTTGCACGACGGGCGATACTTGCGATGCGTCCGGTCATTGCGCAGGCACGCCCGTGGTCACGTCGAGCTCGCAGTGCGCGAGCGTGACGTGCGATCCGGTGCTCGGCGTCGTGAGCACGCCGGCGCCCGACGGCACCGTGTGCACGGACGGGAACGCGTGCACCGCGAGCGACGTCTGCATGAGCGGGGTGTGCCAGCCGGGACCGGCGCTCGACTGCAGCTCCGGTCAGGCGTGCGTGATCGACGCGTGCGATCCCGCTTCGGGATGCACGCACACCCCGCGACCCGCGGGCGATACCGCGTGCTCGGATCTCAATCCGTGCAACGGCGTCGAGACCTGCACCGGGACCGGAACGTGCGCCGCCGGCGTGTCGCCGACACTCGACGATCAGAATCTGTGCACGGTGGACAGCTGCTCGCCGTCGACCGGCGTGACGCATACACCGATCCCGAGCTGCGACCCCACGCCGGTGCAGGGCGACGCGCCGTTCGAGACACGTGCTTCCGTCATGGGCCGTCTCATCACTCGCACCGGCGCCGCGGTGACAGGCGCGACGTTCACGGTCACCGAAGCCGCGCCACCCGATGGCTCCGGGCTCGCGCGCAATGACGTGAGCGCGTCTTCCGGCAGCGACGGCTCGTTCCGCATTCGACTGACGACGTTCCCCGACGTCGCGACAGATCGGACGCCACCGCTTCACGTCATCCTGCGGGTCGACGCGGCGGGGGTCCTTCCCGCGTTCCGCGACGCGTGGCTTCACACCGGAACCGCGGCCGACCTCGGCATCATCAAGATGGTCCCACGCGACACGGCGTCGACTCCGATCGGACCGGCGGGCGGTATCGCCAGCGACTCCGGAAATACCGTGCAAGTGGTCATCCCGGCCGGGGCGCTCGCTTCGACGATCAACGTCGTCATCACGCCGTTCCAGGCGCGTGACGAGCTGCCCGCGCCGCTGCCCGACGCGACTGCCACGATGTACGGCTTCGAACTCGAGCCGAGCGGAACGACGTTCGCAGTGCCAATCACGGTCCGCATCGCGAACACGAAGAATCTCCCGACGACCTTCTCGATCCCGACTGGTTTCTTCGACGCAGCGGTCGGACGTTGGGAGCACGTTGCGCAAGCCACATGGGACGGGGCGCGCTTTGCCTTCCCGACGACGCACTTCTCGCCGTACGACGGCAACTCGAGCAATCCCCAGGGCCCGAGCGCCGGGACAGGGAGCCCGGCGGGGCCCGACGGTCCAAGCGGCGGCGGCGGTGGTGGTGACGGAGATCCCGGCGGTGGCGATGGCGCCGGCGGTGGCGGTGGCGGCCCCGGTGGTGGTGATGGACCAGGTGGTGGTGACGGCCCCGGCGGTGGTGACGGCGCCGGTGGCGGTGATGGCGCCGGCGGTGGCGGTGATGGCGCTGGAGGCGGCGGTGGCGGTGGCGGCGATCCGGATCCGCTTGCCTGCACGGGGAGCCGTGCCGATATGAACGGCGGCGCTGTGAGCCAAACGTTTCGTCTGCCCACCTATCGGGTGCGGAGCGAAGACTTCGGCATCACTCTTGGTTACAACAGCGGCCTCGCTGCCGGCCGAGCGCTGGGCGCGGCGCCGACCGACTACCAGGCGTCGCCGCACGCGTCGCACGCTGTGTCGGTCCGCGGCCTGCGCGTGAGCGCAGTGTGCTTGCCCGGTGCCTACGTCTCCACCGCGATACCGCGGCAACCTGGGCTGTGCGGGCCGCAGACGACTTGCTCGTTCGGGCAAGCGACGCCGATCCCACTTCGCGCGGATCTTTCGTCGGCCGGCTCGACGAGCACGCAGTCGTTCGCGATGGGCGGGAACTACCAGCAAGCCGACTTCGGCAGCTTCATCGATCTTCCGCTCCAAGGGAGCCAGGTCGCAAGTCCCGGTCTCTACGCGACGCACCTCGTGCTCAAGGCGCAATCGCCCGGCGCATGCGTTTCGTCAGGCGGCACTTTCGGCGTGACCGACATGCAGGGGACGGGGACGCAGCTCCCGCTCGAGCCCGGGCCCCTCGCGACGTTCGACTACCACGAGCTCGTCAACCATCGCGTCAGCTCGCCTTACGGCACGGGCTGGACAATCCAGGAGCTCGAACGCGTGTACCGCGCGGGCGACGTGGCGTTCCTCGTGAAGGGGGACGGCTCCAGCGAGAAATTCCGACCGCGCGCGTATCCCAAGACGCTGGCGCGGTCGTCGTCGACTGCCTACGTCCTCACGCGCGATCCGCAGACCGGCGAGATCTTCCTCGTTCGCGACAGCGGCGACATCGTGCGGATCGACGCGACGTCGGGAGTCGTGTCGGCCACGGTGTTCTCGGGACTGCCCTTTTCCGCAGGCGTCCGCGGCGCCGCGGTCGCCTACGTCGGCACGGCGCGGCACTTCGCCGTCGCCCTTTCGAATGGACTCGTCGACGTGGACGCCGGTGGCGCGACGACCACGCTCGCGACCCGTCCGCCGCCGTCGACCCTCCGCAGCGCGAACGTCGCCGCGCGTGGCGATCTCGTTTTCTACACCGACGCCGCGAGCACGCCGATCTACCGGACCCGGCTCTCGGATCCGACTCACGCGGTCGAGACGATCTCGCAGGTGAGTGGTGGCGACGTGCGGCTGTTCCCGCGCACGGCGCTCTCGGGCGTTACGTTCGGCGATCCGCGCGGCATGGACTTTGGAACGGATGGAACGCTGTACGTCGGCGACGTTCAGCGCAACGCGGTCTACGCAATCAGCCCGCAGCTAAACGGCGAAGTCGGTCCGACGAGCGCGGTGTCGCTGGTCGCCGGTGATGGCACCAGCAATTTCCTCGCGCCAGTCGGCGAGCGACAGCCGGGCGTGAAGCTGGCGCTCGGCGAGCCGTTCGCGATCACGACGGCAGAGGACGGGACGATCATGATCGTCACGCCTTATGGCGCGGCTTCGTACGATCCGGTCGCGCGTGAAGCTGAGTGGTTGGCGCTCTGGGTTGGCATCGACGAGATGGCCTTCAACCCGACAGGGGCAGCCGTGAACGCGCTCGCCATCGGCCCGACCTCGCTCCTCGTCCGCGACAGTGTCTCGAACGGAGGGGTCTTGCTCGCGCGCATCGACATCGATCTCCTCTCGAGCGAGCGCGATCCGACACGGACCCTGACTAAGCTCGCGGGCGGGGGCATCGAGCTCCTCGACACCACGGCCGCGCGAATCGAGGATTTCGACGGCGCGGGCCGGATCACGGCGCGAAAGCATCGCACTGGCGAGCTCATGATGGGTTTTTCGTACGTGGATGCGCAAAGCGACAAGCTCGATCACGTCAGCGACTTCGCAGGGGGACAGACTTCGTTCGCATACGACGGCGCCGGAAAGCTCCAGCGCATCACCGACGCACGCGGTCGCGTCACCAACGTGTCTGTGACCGATCTCGGCGACCTCACTTCGTTCCAGAAGCCCGATCTCGAGACGTACCAGTTCACCTACGCCGAGCATCGGATGACACAGAAGCAGGCGCCGCGCGGCGACCTCACGACCTACACCTTCCGCGCCGACGGCACCGTGCAGACGCTCACCAAGCCCGGCGGGCAGGTCACTATGGTGGACGCTGTCTTGTCGCATCCGCCGACGTACGACGCGAACGGCAAAATGATTCGTGGAGGCAGCTACACGGACGGACGAGGCGTGACGCACCAAGTGGAGACGAACGCACTAGGGGCAATCGAGAAGGACACCTACGTCGCAGATGGAGTGACGCGCGTGGAGCAGGCGGTTTACGCGGACGTTCAGTTCATCGCGGATCCCGACCCGCTGCACCCCATCAGCGACAGCGACGGTCGCCTTCTCCCGCAGGATGTGGAGTCCTTCCGCAACAACAAGGTCTTCCGCGTGAGCCACCGCACCCTGAATGGGATCCCGCTTGGGCCCGAGCGACGCTTCTGGGACGGGCACTTCCGGCCCCGAGCCGAATTCCTCCCGATCTCGATAAGCAGCCTGTCCCACGTCTGGGTCTACCCGCCCGACGGCTGGCTACGGGCCGAGCTGATAGGTGGGGCGAACCTGGGGCGTGCCTACACTCGCGACGCCGCTGGTCACCTCACGCAGGCCTACGACTCGAACAACGTCAACATCGCGCTGCCGCCAGTGAGCGGACAGATTGTGGAGTACACCTACCGATCCGACGGCCAACGCGCGACGAAGACCCAGCACACGATCACGACGACGTATGCGTACGACGATGCCGGTGGGACGCTCAACAACCTTGGGTGGACGGATGCCGTCGGCCGTTCGATGGCCTACGTGCTCGATGCCCAAGGCAACATCGCGCAAAAGAGCGACGGGACGGCGACGACGTATGCCACGTACGACGTCCAAAACCGCGTGATCGAGTCGCGAGACGCGCTCGGCAACGTGACGACGTACGGCTATAACGCAACGGGCTGCGGCTGCTCCCAGGACAGCCTCGTCACGAACATCCACACGCCGGACCTGCCTGCGGGGGTCGACTGGCTCATGGCGTACGACGGCGACGGCAGGCTCACGTCGGTTACCGATCCGCACTCGTTCACGGAGAGCTACGCCTACGAGCCGACGGGCGAGCTGAAGACCCTTACCGACAAGCTCGCGCGCGACACGAGCTGGACACACGACCAGCTTGGCCGCGTCGCTTCGATGGTCGACACGCTCGGCCGCAGCCATGGCAATGCGTACACCGTGCCCGCGGCGGGGGCGTGGACGGGCCCGACGCTCATGGCGGGCAGCGCGGACGCCACGGCATCGACGACAAGCCTTTCGACGGCGCTCCGAACCGGCGATTACCAAATAGGGCAAAACGCTTACCCTGCGCACGGCCAGCCGGCGGGCATCACGCTCTACCGCGACGCGACGTTCGCGCTCGGCTTCACGCGGCTGTTCGACATCAATCGCCGGCTCACGGCACGGGCGGACCGCTCCGCGTTCGCGATCGATTCGTCGACGATGCCGGGTTTCTTCGCGACGAGCCCCTTCTGGTACCAACAGAACTTCTGGAACACCAACACTGCGCGCCCGGTGCTCGGCGCGACCCAAACGACGAACGCGAACGACAGCACTCGATTCACGAGCTTCCAGCAGGACATCTACTTCGACGACACGAGCGCGGACGGGTCGGGGGACTTCCAGGATCTCGAGACGTATGTCCGTGACGCGGCGGGTCGTGTAACGACTCTCGGCCGTCGCTTCGACGGCGGCGGGAGCGTGACGTCGACGTACACGTATCGCCCGGACGGGCGGCTGAGCCGGATCGTGAACCCTGACGGCACGCACGACTTCACCTACGATTCTCGTGGGCTGATGGAGACGCAG
>FTCS01000676.1_pt1 | contig 15797 bp, 13 predicted proteins | sample 1639391 | NCBI WGS metagenome assembly FTCS01 (sample SAMEA3914864, study PRJEB12502) | metagenome | biome: forest; material: soil | place: USA | collected 2012-03-12 | depth 0.3 m | reverse complement strand
GGTTGCGCTCAGAGCCGACGAGCGACTGCTTGCTCATCACGACGGCCTCGCGGATCGGGTCGATCGGCGGGGTCGTGACCTGCGCGAACAGCTGCTTGAAGTACGAGTAGAGCAGCGGCCGGCGGTCGGAGAGCACCGCGAGCGGCGTGTCGTTTCCCATCGAGCCGACCGCCTCCTCCGCATTCGCGGCGAGCGGCGCCAGCATCACCTTCATGTCCTCTTGCGTGTAGCCGAAGGCGAGCTGCAAGCGCCGCAGCGGCTGCCCGAGCGGGCGGGGCTCGGCCGGCGGCAGGTCGGCGAGCCGGACGTGCTCGGCATCGAACCACGCGCCGTAGGGGCGGCGGGCGGCGACCTCGGCCTTGGCTTCACCGTCCGGGACGATGCGACCCCGGGCGAGGTCGACGAGGAAGAGCCGGCCCGGCTGCAGGCGCCCCTTGCGCACGACCTGCGACGCCGGGACGTCGAGGACGCCGGCCTCGGACGCGAGAACGACCCAGCCGTCGGCGGTCTCGAGCCACCGGCCCGGGCGAAGACCGTTCCGGTCGAGCGTCGCGCCGATCAGCGTTCCGTCGGTGAACGCCACCGCGGCGGGACCGTCCCAGGCCTCGGTCAGGCATTCGTGGAAGCGGTAGAAGCCGCGCAGCTCGTCGGAGACGTCGGGCCGCCCGGAGTACGCCTCCGGGACCATCATCATCAGCGCGTGCGGCAGCGAGCGCCCCGCGAGCACGAGCAGCTCGAGCACGTTGTCGAACATCGCCGTGTCGGAGCCGTTGGCTCTGATCACGGGCAGGACCTTGGGGAGGTCGTCGCCGAAGAGGTCGGACGCGAGCTGCGACTCGCGGGCGCGGATCCAGTTCACGTTGCCGCGAAGCGTGTTGATCTCGCCGTTGTGCGCGATCAGCCGGTATGGGTGCGCCAGCTCCCAGCTCGGGAACGTGTTCGTGCTGAAGCGCGAGTGCACGAGCGCGAGAGCACTCGCGAACCGGTCGTCCGTGAGATCGGGGAAGTAGCGCGCGAGCTGCGGCGCCGAGAGCATCCCCTTGTAGACGAGCGTGCGCGCGGAGAAGCTCGGGACGACGAGCTCCGCGCCCGCGGCACGCTCGGCGACCCGCCGGATCACGTAGAGCCTGCGCTCGAGCGCGAGCTCGTCGGCGATGTCGTCGCCGGCGCCGACGAAGAGCTGCCGGATCACGGGCGCGTAGAGCTGTGCGTGCCGGCCCGCGACGTCGCTCCGCACCGGCACGTCCCGCCAGCCGAGCACGGTCTGGCCCTCGGCCCTGACGCACTCCTCGAGCAACCGCTCGAGCTCGTGCCTGCGTTCTCCGAGCTGCGGCAGGAAGCACACACCGACGCCGTACCGGCCCCGCTCCGGGAGGTCGAACGGGACGGAAGCGCGCAGGAACGCGTCCGGCAGCTGCACCAGGATGCCGGCGCCGTCGCCGGTGTCGGCGTCCGCGCCGGCGGCTCCGCGGTGCTCCATGTTCGCGAGGACGGTGAGCGCGCGCGCGATCGTCTCGTAGCTCGGGACGCCGTCGAGACGGGCGACGAAGCCGACTCCGCACATCAGCTCTGCTCCTCGCCTGACTGTGGGCTAGTCCGGCGGGGCGAGGAAACCACGATGCCGGCTAGCCGCTCTGCGGGCGCGCGAGCTTGGCCGGAATCGGAAAGAGCGCCGTCCTCATTACTTCAAAGAGTAAAGCCTTACTCGGACGACCGCAAGCGAAGCTCGTCCTCGACCAGCGCCACGTCCAGGCCGCGGGCGGCGAGCAGGACGTACAGGTGGTAGACGAGGTCGGCGGCCTCCTCGACCACGCGCTCGTCCGACTCGTCGAGGGCGGCGACCGAGAGCTCGACCGCCTCCTCGCCGACCTTGCGTGCGCACGCGCCGACGCCCGCGTCGAGGAGCGATGCGGTGTAGGAGCCGGCCGGGCGCTCCTGCGCACGGCCCGCGATCGTGCGCCAGAGACCCGGGGCGAAGCAGGTCGTCGAGCCGGTGTGACAGGCCGGCCCGGCCGGCGTCACCCGGAGCAGGATCGCGTCGCCGTCGCAGTCGTCGCGCAGCTCGTCGACGGCGAGCGTGTTCCCCGACGTCTCGCCCTTCCGCCAGAGCCGCTCGCGCGAGCGGCTCCAGAACCAGGCCTCGTTGGTCTCGCGGGTCAGACGCTCGGCCTCGGCGTCCATCCACGCCAGCATCAGGACGCGCCCGGTGGCGCTGTCCTGGACGATCGCCGGCTTGAGCGTCACCGGAGCTCCACTCCCCGCTCGCGCAGCTCGTCGCGCAGCGTGCCGAGGCGCGCCGGGTCCTCGTGCAGGATCGACGCCAGCAAGGCGGCCTGTGCGACGTCGAGCGCGTCGGCGACGTGCGACGCGTCGCCCGCGCCGCCCGATGCGATGACCGGCACGTCGACCGCGGAGGCGACGGTCCGGGTCAGCTCGAGGTCGTAGCCCTCACGCGTCCCGTCGGCGTCGATGGACGTCAACAGGATCTCGCCGGCGCCGCGCGCCTCGGCCTCGCGCGCCCACGCGACCGCCGTCCGCCCGGCGTCGGTCGTGCCGGCGCGCGACCGGACGACGCCGCCTTCGGCGTCGATCGCGACCACGACCGCCTGCGAGCCGAGCTGCTCGGCGAGCTCGGTGATCAGCTCGGGACGGGCAAGTGCCGCCGAATTGACCGCGACCTTGTCCGCGCCGGCCGCCAGCAGCTCGCCCGCGTCACCCACCGACCGCACGCCGCCGCCGACCGTGAAGGGGATGCTGAGCCGCTCCGAGACCCGTTCGACGAGCTCGACCAGCGTGCGGCGGCCCTCGAGCGTCGCCTTCACGTCGAGGAACACGAGCTCGTCCGCGCCCTCCTCCGAATAGCGCGCACCGAGCTCGACCGGGTCGCCGACGTCGCGCAGCCCCTGGAAGCGGACGCCCTTCACGACGCGGCCCTCCGCCACGTCGAGGCACGGGATCAGACGAGGGAGAGGCACACGGACTCCAGGTATGCCGCGCCCGCGGCGCCGCTCTTCTCCGGATGGAACTGGCAGCCGAGAAACGGCCCGTCGCGCACCTCGGCGACGACGCCCTCGGACCACGAGACGGCGGACGGGGTCTCGGCCGCGTACGAGTGCGCGAAGTAGAACGCCTCCCCGCGGTCGACCCGCGCCCAGCCGATCCGCGGCACCCGCCCCTCGCGCAGCCGCGTGGCCCGCCCCTCGACGAGACCGAGCCCGGTGACGCCGCCGTCCTCCTCCGTCTCCTCGAGCACGAGCTGCAGCCCGAGGCAGATCCCCAGGATCGGGCGCCCGGCCTCGAAGCGCGCCGCGAGTGCCTCGTCGTGGCCGCGTTCGCGCAGACCGGCCATCGCCGCGCGCGCCGAGCCGACCCCGGGAAGCACGGCGAGGTCGGCGGCGGCGACGTCGGTCGTCTCGGTCACGCCGAGCCGCGCGAAGGCGAGGCGGACGCTGCGGACGTTGCCCGCGCCGTACTCGCAGATCGCGACCTTCACAGCACGCCCTTCGTCGACGGCAGCCCGTCCGACTCGAGGCGCACCGCTGCGCGCAGTGCACGGCCGACCGCCTTGAACGCAGCCTCGGCGACGTGGTGGGCGTCCCGACCCGACGCCTGCACGTGGATCGATGCGCGCGCCGCCTGTGCGAGGCTCGCCAGCATGTGCTCGGCGAGGCCCGGATCGTGCTCCAGCGCGAGCTCGCTGTGCGGACGGCCGCCGAGGTCGACCGCCGCGCGCGCGAGCGCGTCGTCCATCGGGACGACGGCGTCCCCGTAGCGCGCGATCCCTCTCCGGTCACCGAGCGCAGTGTCGAGAGCGGCGCCGAACGCGAGCGCCGCGTCCTCGGCCGTATGGTGGTCCCCCGTCTCGACGTCACCCACGCCTTCCAGGATCAGGTCGAACCCCGCATGGAACGCGAGCTGCTCGAGGAAATGGTCGTACAGCCCCGCACCGGTGCCGACGTGCACACGGCTCGCTCCGTCGAGTGAGAGGCGCGTCGCGAAGCGCGTCTCGGCCGTGGCGCGCACCGTCCTGGCCGAACGGCGGCCGGCTGGCGGGACGGGCGACGGGCGGTCGAGCAGGCGCGCGATCGCCTCGACGAGGCGATCGTCGTCGGCGGCGTCGCGCACGGACGCGCGGATCGCCTCGGGATACGCGCGCACGACGATCCCCTGACGGAGCAGGGCGTCACCGAGGGCGAGGCCGTCGTCGACCGGGACGTAGAGGAAGTTCGTGTACGACTCGAACGGCGTCAGACCGACCGCACGCAGCGCCGAGGCGAGGCGTTCCCGCTCCTCGATCTGCGGCTGTGGGTCGGGCTTCGCCGCGAGCGCCGCGATCGCGAGGTCGGCCGCGAGCGAGCTGACCGGCGCGGGCGCCTGCCGGGCGTTCAGCTCGGCAGCGACGTCGGTCGCGGCCAGCGCGTAACCCACGCGCGCGCCGGCGAGGCCGAAGAGCTTCGAGAACGTGCGGAGCACGACGACGTCGTCGTCCCAGATCAGGTCGAGGGCCGTGTCGCGGCTGTACTCGAAGTACGCCTCGTCGACCACGAGCGGGCGCGCGTCCGGCAGCGGCTCGAGCGAGCCGGTCGGGTTGTTCGGCCGGCACGCGAAGGTGACCACGGGGCTCGCCCCGTCGAGCTCGGCGCCCGCCAGCTGCGCAGCGATCCGGTAGAGCGGATACGTGGGCGCGTCCGGGATCGCGATGCTGTCGCCCGGCCCGGCGTACGCGCGTGCGCAGAGCAGGATCAGGTCGTCGGCGCCCGCGCCGAGGACGACGTTCTCCGGGTCGGTGCCCGCATAGCCGGCGATCGCCCGTCGCAGCGGGACGTACCCGCCCCCCGGATAGCCGCTGACGCGGGCGAGCGCACGAGCGATGGTTCCGGGCCGCGTCGACGGCAGCGGCAAGGGCGGCGTGTTCTGGTCGAAGCGGAGCACCAGCGACTCGTCGATCCCCGCGAGTCGCGCCACCTCGGGCGTCGGCGCCGCCCACTCGTACGGCCGGAATCCGGCCGCGAGCGTCCTCATGACGCCATCCGCTCCACCGGGACGACGAGGATCGACGATCCGCCGACGGCCTCGAGTTGAGGCAGCAGCCGCCAGACATCGGCAGCCGGGACGAGCGCGTGCACCGCGACCATCCCGGGCTCCGCGAGCGGCAGCACGCTCGGCACACGGGGCGCGACCAGGTCGGCGATCGCATCGAGCGCCGCCTCGGGCGCGTTCAGCATCAGGTAGCGGTGGCGCCGTGCGTCGACGACGGCGCGGAGCATCCCGGCGAACGGCGCCGCCTGCTCGGAGTCGCGCGCGACGAGCACCGCCTCGGACTCGAGCAGGACGCCGAGCGAGCGCAGACCGTTCGTCCGGAGCGTGTTCCCGGACGACACGAGGTCGACGATCGCCTCCGCGAGCCCGAGGCGCGGCGCGATCTCGACGGAGCCGGTGACGTCGACCAGCGTGACCGGCACCGGCAGCAGCCGTCGTGTGAGTCCCGGGTAGACCGTGGCGACGCTGCGGCCCGCGAGGTCCTCCAGCGTGCGCGCGTCCGACTCCTCCGGGACGGCCGCCTCGAGCCGGCACGAGCCGAAGCCGAGCCTGACCAGCTCGTGCACGTCGGCCCTGCGCTCGCGGACGAGGTCGATGCCGGTGATGCCGCAGTCGACGACCCCGTCCTGAACGTACTCGGGAACGTCCGCAGCGCGGACGAGCAGCACCTCGACCGGGGCGTTCCGGCACGGGAACGCGAGCGCGCGGTCGCCGGGCTGCTCGGGGCCGAGGCCTGCGTCCTCGAGGAGGTGGAACGACGGCTCGCGCAACCTGCCCTTCGCAGGCAGCGCGACCCTCAGGAGCCCGCGTGGCCCAGTGCTGCCCGGTAGCCGCCCTCGCCGTGGTTCAGCCAGTGCGCCACCCGCGTCACCGTCGTCGTCGACGCGCCCGTTCGCTGGGCGATCTCCAGGTACGGGAACCCCTGCTCGAGCAGGCGTGCGACCTCCCAGCGGTGCGCCATCGCCTCGAGCTCCGAGAGCGTGCACAGGTCCCGGAAGAACGCCTCCAGCTCCCGGCGCGTCTCCAGGCCGGAGATCGCGTCGAAGAGCTCTTTCATCTCCTTCGTTCGCCATGGATGTCGCACACGCTCCGCCATTGTTCCTGCATGTTAGCACGCTAACATGCGAACACATGTGGTTCGATCTCGACATCGAGGTGATCCCGGCGGTCGACGTGCTCGGCGACGAGGCGGTGAGGCTCGAGCGAGGCCGGTACGACGAAGTGGTCGAGCGTGCGACGGACCCCGTCGCCCTCGCCGCCCGCTGGCTCGAGCACGGCGCCCGGCGAATCCACCTGGTCGATCTCGACGGGGCGCGCCGAGGAGGCGTTCGCCCCGAGCTCGTCGGGCGGATTGCCGCACTGGGAGCTCCCGTCCAGGCGTCCGGCGGCATCCGTTCGCCCGCCGACGCAGCGGCACTGCTCGACGCAGGAGCCGACCGCGTGATCGTCGGCACCGCGGCGTGGCCGGACCCCGCGCCCTGGCTGGAGCTCGGCGATGCGGTCGTGCTGGCGGTCGACGTGCTGGACGGCGTCGTGCGGACCGCGGGCTGGACCGAGAGCAGCGGTCTCGGGCTCGCAGAGGCGCTGGCCCGCGCGGACGGCGCCCGGGTGCTCGTGACGGCGATCGACCGGGACGGGACGCTCGCCGGTCCGAACCTCGAGCTCGTGCGGGCGGCTGCGGCCGCCGGAGGGCCGGTGCTCGCCGCGGGCGGCGTGCGCTCGCCGGCCGACGTGGCGGCTCTGGGAGGCGCCGGAGCGGAGGCGGTCGTGGTCGGCCGGGCCCTCTTCTCGAAACGGCTCAAGGAATCTGCCCCGGCTGCCGACAAAGGTGACCAGTAGCAGCAAAAACCACTCCCTAGAGGGGTCAGGCATGTCAGATGCGGTGATGGACCAGACGAACGACACCCGGAGAACGGCTCTCGGCACGCTCCTGATCGAGCGCGGCGTCCTCGACCAGCAGCAGCTCGACGACGCTCTGCGCATCGCAGCGGAGAACGGCGAGCGGCTCGGCGAGGTGATCGTCCACCGTGGGCTCATCTCCGAGGAAGAGCTGGCGCAGGTGCTGGCCGAGCAGTGGCAGCTCCGCTACTGCGAGCGGTCGGCGATCACGTTCGACAGCAAGGCGCTCCGGCGCATGTCGCGCGAGGACGCAACGAGGCTCGAGGCGCTTCCGATCCAGGAGAGCAACGACGGCATCGTCGTCGCGGTCGCAGAGCCGACCGAGGCGCGGCTGCTCGCGCTGCGCTCCCTGCTCGGCGACCGGATCGACTTCGTCGTCGTCGCCAAGACGGCGATCGAGACCGGGCTCCGCAGCGAGCTGCTCGCGAAGAGCTGGACCGGCTCCGACGGGGCCGACCAGTCGGGGCAGTTCGACAACTACGACGATCCTGCGGACGAGCAGGAGCAGCCGGAACAGCCGGCCGCGTTCGAGCCGTTCGCACCGCCCGTGGGCTACGACGAGACGGCGGGCGACCAGGCAGTCGAGGGCTTCGACGGCCTCGCGAAGATGCTTCGGGACGGCGTCGCCGAGCTCGAGCAGTTGCGCGCCACCGTCGCGAAGGCGAACGAGGCCCAGGAGCACGACCGCCGCGAGCGGGAACGGCTCGAGGCCGAGGTCGCCCGGCAGGCGGGTGAGCTCGACGAGCGGAACGAGACGATCCGCTCCATGCAGCAGACGCTCCGCGACTTCGCGGACGGCCTGGCGGCTCGCGCGAACTAGCGCACGGTCGCGCGGATCCAGACCACTCCGGGACGGTCGCCCACGGCGACCGTCCCGGCGGTGCTCGCGGCCACCGGCGCGCCGTCGACGGCGACGCGCGCCAGACGCTCCCCGGCGGGGACCCGCAGGCGCACCCGCGTGTCCGAATGCGCCGGCAGCACGAGCCGGCCCTCGATCGTGCTGCCGCGGCGCGCGAGTGTGTAGCTGACGGCACCGAAGCTCGTCGGCGCGTCGCGGACGACGATGCGACGGCCGTCGGCGAGCCAGGCCCGCGGCGTCGAGAACGCGAGATCGAGCCCTGCGGGACGCAGCTTGCCGGCGGGACGCTCGTGCACGAGCAGCTCCCGCAGCGTGCCGAGGTACGACGCATTCGCGCCGGTGTTCGGCGGCATGAACATCGTCCGGTCGTAGCCGCCGTGGACCGGCAGCACCGAGACCGCCTCGCCGGAGATGTACGTCCCGCTCGTCATCCCGACGGCGAGCATCCCGTAGAGGCTCAGCACGAGCTGGTCGGGCTGGTCGTTGTCGGCGAGGAACCGCGAGGTGCCGAGGCCGTAGACCTGCGCGAGCCCGGCGCCGGGTGCCTCCCCGTAGACCGTGCGCGCGTACGTGCGCGGCACCCCCAGCAAGCGCGCGCCGTGGCCGAGCAGGTAGCGCACGATGCCCTTCGCCGCGGCCGAGTGCGGCGGGAACCACCTCGAGGCGAAGGCGTAGGGCATGACGAGGTTCCAGTAGGAGCCGTCGCGTGATGCGGTCAGCCGGGCGAACGGGCGCTGGCCGCCGAGCTGGTCGGGGACGAACAGGGAACCGTCGTGCAACCGGATCGACGCGCGGGCCACCGCACGGCGGAGCGGGCGGTCGATCGAGGCGGCGAGGGCAGCGGCGCGGGCCGACTGCGCCCCGTACCCGGCCGACCCCCAGACCGCAGCGATCGCGCGGAGGCCCTGAACGGCTCCGACCTGTCCGGGGATGCTGTCCACGTCGTGGTTCTCGAGATCCGTGGAGAGCGGCTCGGGCAGGAGCCGGCCGCGCGCGGGCCCGGTCCTGACCTGGCGGGCGGCGATCCGGTCGACCAGCGCGGCGAGCGCGGGCGTCTCGGCGGCCAGGAACGCGCGGTCGCGCGACAGGCGGTAGTAGAGGGCGGCGGTCGAGAGGATGTGCGCCCCGCGGAACGCGGTGAACCGCCACGGTCGCAGATGTATCCGGTTCAGCGAGAGCTCGAGGATGGACTTCGCGACGGCGAAGCTGCCGTACTCGGCTGCGACCTCCGCGGCGTCGAGCGACTCGGCGTACGAGAGCTCCTCGTACGGGTTTCCGATGCTGTAGCGCCAGCCGTAGGCGATCAGCTGGGCGAGGACCCCACGCTCGGCCGCCAGCACGTCGGGCTCCGGGACGTCGAAGGTGGCGGCGGCCGAGAGGCGTGACTCCCAGAAGCGGACGACGGTGGCCCGCGCGACTCGATATGCGTCGGCGTCGGCCCGCACGTACTGCGCGTCGGACGGCGCGTTCAGCCAGTCGGCGTAGATCACCTCGCGCGTCCCGGCCGGCACGTCGTAGCGCACGACACCGGAGACGAAGCGCGGGCTGCCGCTGACGATGAGCCGTGCGGCGCCGTCGAGGGCGAGTCGGTCGGGGGCCGAGTGCGCGAGGCGGTGCCAGGGGACGAGCCGCACGACGGCCGGGCGCACCGAGCGTCGCGCATCGACGACGAGGCGCACGAAGCTGATCACCGAGCGTGCCCCGTACGCGCCGTAGGCGCGGCCGACGAACGACTCCTGCTGGTACCGGACGCCGCCCGCGTCGGTGTACGCCGTCTGCAGGATCGGCAGGTAGCCGTCCGCGAGCTGCGCGTGTCGGAGCCTGCTTTCGCAGGACCCGTACTGCTCCGTGCCCGATCCGACGAACAGCGAGAGGGACGGGCCGCCCACACGCCGCGTGATGATCTCGCTGCCGTCCGCGACGTGGAGGGCGAACACGGTCGACCCGTAGGGCGTGAAGGGGAACGAGAGCGGGACGTAATAGGAGCCGCTCGCCGTCAGCGGCGTTCCGTGCCACTGCATCCCCTGCGTGAGCGGCGCCAGGTACCCGCGTGCCGCGGCGAGGGTCGGCCCGCCGTGGCGCCGCAGCAGCTCACCGCCCCACAGGTCGCGCGCCGAGGCGGCGGCGTCCTCGACGGACGCGGTGTACTCGGTGCTCGCAAGGCGCGGCGCGCAGGCGGACACGCCGGCCGAGCGCGCAAGCGTCGTGCTCCCGGCGAGCGCGGCCACGGCGACGACCGCGACTCCGGAGGTACGAAGCCAACGCATCCGCGCCTCAGTATTGCGGGCCGGGGGCCGCGGCGTGCCGCGGCCCCCGCTCGAGCCGTCAGCCGGCCGTGATCGAGCCGAACAGGCCGTGCTTCTCCCCCGACGGCCCCGAGGTGAAGTAGAGCGTCGTCGTCGGCCCGGCGGCCGAGCCGTTGCCGAACTCGAGCGCCCAGAGGCCGTCGAGCTCGATCGGCGCGCCGCTCGCGTGGCGGAGCTGGCCCTTGTAGACCCAGTCCGAGCCCTTCGGCGCGTAGGCGCTGATCCGCCCGTTGCCGAAGTTCCCGACGAGCAGGTCGTTGCCGAAGGCCGAGAAGTCCGCCGGCGCGAACGCGAGCCCCCACGGCGAGTTCAGCGGCGCGTTCTTCTTGCCGCTGTTGATCACCCGTCCCATGAGCTGCCCGTCCGTCGTGAACTCGTCGACGTACGCCTGCCCGGGCACGGGCACGTCGTCGTGCGCCTGCGCGTCCTGCTTCGCGTACGTGACGAAGATGTGGCCGCCGAGCGCCTGGATGCCGAACGGCGCGAAGCCCTTCGCGACCTTGGCGTCCTGGAACCCGCCGGACAGCGTCACCGGCTTGAAGGACGCGTCGAAGACGTCGACCCGGCCGTTGTGGAAATCGGTCGCATACAGACGATCGGATTCGAGGGCGAGGCCCTTGTAGACCGCGCCGCTCGCAGACCGGTCGACGCCCACCACGGCGGTCGTCGGAGCGACGCCGGGCGACCACCCGAGGATCGTCCCGGACTCGGTCGCGAACAGGAACCGTGCGGTCCCGCTCTTGCCGTTCTGGCTGACGACGAAGTCCGTCGCGCTGGCATTGAACACGGTTCCCGTGGGACCGCCGGGCACCGCGACGGTGAGCGCGGCCTTCGTCCCGGTGCCGCTGTAGAGCGTGGACGTATTGGTTCCGTTGTTCGACGTCCACCACGGCGTCGTCGGGCCGGCAACGAGCCCCCAGCCGTTGACCAGCGACGCGTCCGCGGCCGCAGCCGGTGTGGCCGAAGCGTCGTCCGAGACGAGTGGATGGACGGTGTAGATGTCGGCCGCCGCGCGGCCCTGGGCGCCCGCGACGAGCACGAGCACCAGCAGTGACAACAAACCGACGAAGCCGATTCGCATTCCGAACCCCCCTTGGCAATGGTTATGGCGGCGATACGGCCGGAAGGCGCTTCTCGGATTGGCACATCCGGTGGCACCGCGATGCTGAGACGCATGGCCCGTGTCCTCCTCGTCGACGACGACGCCGGCTACCGCCGCGCTCTCACCGCGTTCCTCGACGCCTCGTTCGACATCGACGTGGTCGGCGACACGGGCGACGGCGACGAGGCGGTCGCGCTCGCCCACCGGCTCGAGCCCGACGCGGCGGTGATCGACGTCGCGATGCCGGGCACGAACGGCATCGACGTCGCACGCAGGATCCGCCAGGTGCTACCGGAGATCGCCGTCGTGCTCGTCACCGGGGACGTGGTCGCCGTCGACGGCCGGGACGCGCAGGAGCTCGGCGCGACGCTCCTGCACAAGGGTGATCCGCTTCCGGTCGAGAACGCGCTGCGGACCTCGACGCGGCGCTAGCCTGCGAGCTGCGGTTCGGCCTGCAGGCTCTCGACCGCGACGGCGGCGTGCTCGGCCATCGCGACGAGGACGTCGAGTTCCTCGTCGGACGGGCGACGTCCGCTTCTCGGCTCACCGACGGAGAAGATCCCGAGCAGCGTGCCGTCGGAGCCGTAGAACGGGACGAACAGCTCGTCCTCGGGATGCCACAGCCATGGGTCGTCCCCCTGGGGCGTCCCGATCACGACGCGGCTCCCTTCGAGGGCCGTCCAGTCGTACTCGCCCGCGCGGATGTGGTACGCGCCGCGACGGTGGAAGCGCTCGTCGAGGAGCGGCTCCCACTCCGGCCACGGATTCGTCGACCCGAGCAGGGCGGCGCGCACCTCGTCGCTGCCGTGCGCCGTGACGACGTCGAAGAGGTCGGTCCCCGGGCGGCGGAGGTTGATCACGACCGTCTCGAGGCCGAGTGAATCCGAGATCGTCAGCGCGATCGCATCGAGCACGCTCGACAGCGAGCCTGCGCGCCGGACGAGCCGCGTCACCTCGAGCAGCCCGCGGAGGCTGGCGATCGTCGAGAGCCGCGGCTCGAACGAGACGCGCCGTGACGCGACGCGGCGCTCCGCCACGGTCCGCGTCTCGGTGAGCGACTCGACCAGCGCGTCCACGACCGCGGGATCGAACTGCGTGCCTGCGTTCAGGCGCAGCTCGGCGAGCGCGTCCTCGAACGGGAGCGAGGCGCAATAGGGACGGTCCGAGATCATCGCGTCGAACGCATCGCAGGCGGCGACGATCCGTGCCGGCAACGGGATCGCCTCGCCCATCAAGCCGTCGGGGTAGCCGAGCCCGTCCCACCGCTCGTGCGTCGAGCGGACGATCGCGCCCACCGGCTCGAGGATCGGGACCGACGCCAGCAGCCGCTCGCCGATGATCGTGTGCGTCCGCATCAGCTGCCATTCGTCCTCGTCGAGGGGGCCGGGCTTGCCGATCACCGCGTCAGGCACGCCGACCTTGCCGATGTCGTGCAGATCGGCCGCGAGGGCGACGAGATCGACGTCGTTGGCGGAGAGCCCGACGCGGAGCGCGACGGTGCGGCACAGCTGGGCGACGGCCGTCGAATGCAGGTGCAGGTCGGGCCGCTGTTCCTGGACGACGCCGAGGAGCAGATCGCGCATCTGGACCCGCGTCGACCGCCGCTCGAGGTCCTTGCGCTCGTACATCCGGCGGTCGGCCAGCGCCAGCGCGGCGCTCGCCGTCCCTGCCTCGTGCGGCAGCAGCGCGACGCCGTACGAGCAGCCGACCGAGGCCACGTCGCGGGTCTCCGTGAGGGCGTACTCGAGCCGCGGGAGAAGCTGGTCGAGGGTGCGCGGGTCGCCGCGCAGAAGCGTGCAGAACTCGTCCCCGCCGAGGCGGTACGCCGTCCCGTGCCCCGAGACCGCTGCCTCCAGCCGGCGGGCGAGCTCGGCGAGCAGCCTGTCGCCCTCGACGTGGCCGAACGTGTCGTTGTAGTGCTTGAACCCGTTCAGGTCGAAGAGCACGAGCGCGCTCGGCGACCCCGCCCTCGCTTCGGCCGCCGCGCGTTCGAGGTGCTGGAGGAGCAGCCGGCGGTTGCCGATCTGCGTCAGGTCGTCGGTGATCGCCTGGGCCCGCGTCACCTCGAGCCGGCCTTCGAGCACCACTGCGTACGCCATGCGCACGAGCGCGAAGAAGAGCGTCGCCGACGCGAGCACGACGCCCGGGAAGCCGACGTGCTTCTCTCCGGCGACGAGCAGCCCGAGCGCAACCGCAGCCGACGGCACCGCGAGCACGAGGCGGCGGAGCCCGTTCGGCACCGAGGGGACGGCCTCGGCCGGCGGCTCCCACGCCGCGGCGGCGAACAGCAGCAGCCCGAGCGACCACGTCGAGTCGGGCAGGTGGCCGGGCATGGAGCGTGAGCTCGTCGCGAGCGAGACGTAGAGCGAGTCGCCGAGACCGAAGGTCGCGAACCCCGTGGCGAGGAGCAGCCAGGTCTTGATCGGGCGCCCACCCGTGAGCACGACCCCGCCGACGATCAGCGCCAGGAGCGCGACGTCCGCGAGTGGGTACGCGAGCGTGGTCGCGACCGTCGTGGCGCCGCCGGTCGCGGTGTGGAGGACGGGCCGGAACACGAAGGCGGACCCGAGCGCGGCCGTCGCGAAGGCCGCGACGATGCCGTCCAGCCACGGGCCGGCGTCAGAGCGCTGGATCCTCCGGAGGATGAGCTGCACGATCGTGACGTAGGCGCCGGGATAGAGCGCGAGCCACAACGCGTCCGCGGCGGACGGGGTGGAGATGCCGTGCTCCCGGGCGACCGCGACGCCGTACACGACGAACCCCGAGCTGTAGGCGACCATGCCGAGCGCGAGCGGCAGCCAGATCCGTCGCTGCCCGGGCGCCCACGCGCGCCAGGCGACGAGGGCGGTCGCTCCGAAGGTCGCCACGGTGGCGAGGTTGAGCCCGGCGAGCTGCGGCGCGCTCCCGAACAGCGCGGCGCTCGCGTGCACGGCGACCAGCGCCAGTAGCGCCATGATGGCGAGCTGAACCCGGCCGCAGGTGGGCATCACCTCTTTTTCGGCCCGTCGACGCGGGCTCGCCTCCCCCTTTTGGTGATCCTGGCGCACGGCTTTCGGCAGGATGCGGCTCCATGTGGGAACCGTCGCCCGATCTGGAGGCAGCCGTCGCGGTGGGAGACGCGCTGCGCGCAGCCCGTTACGACGAGGAGCGGATCGAGGAGCTGCTCGGCGAGGACGGGGTCGCGGCCGACGCGAAGGACGCCGTCGTGTACGCGCGCCGGCTGCCCGACGACGTGCTCGGCACGGCGATCAGCCTGCTTCTGCTGGCGCGCCCGGTCCCGCGGGCGGCGTTCGCAGCGTGGAGGGAGCTCGTCCGCCTCGGCCTCGCCGTCGCGGAGGGCGAGCTGATCGTCCCGCGCGCCCGCATCGTCCCCACCGAGGGCGTGTACCTCGCCTTCGACTCGTTCTCGCAGGGCGAGGAGGACCCGGCCGGATGGGTCGCGAGCTTCACGCCGACCGCGTACTGGCTCGCGTCCCTGACTCCACGCCGCCGGGTGCGGCGCGCGCTCGACATCGGCACCGGCAACGGCATCCACGCGCTGCTCGCGGCGGGCCATGCGGACAGCGTGGTCGCCACCGACATCAATCCGCGCGCACTCGCCTTCACGCAGATCAGCGCGGCGCTGAACCGGATCGAGAACGTCGAGACCCGGCTCGGCAGCCTCTTCGAGCCGGTGGAGGGGGAGCACTTCGACCTGATCACGTGCAACGCCCCCTACGTGATCTCGCCCGAACGGCGCTGGCAGTATCGCGACGCGGGCTTCCCCGGAGACGAGCTCTCGCACAGCGTCGTGACGAGCGCTGCCGCGCACCTCGAGGAGGACGGGCTCGCGGCGGTGAACGTGAGCTGGCTCGCCGCGTCGCCGGACCGCCCGGACGAGCACGTCCGCGCCTGGCTCGAGGGAAGCGGCTGCGACGCCTGGATTCTCGGGCTGAGCGGCTCGGACCCCCTCGATCACGCGGCGGGCTGGAACGAGCACCTCGCTCCCGACCAGCGCGCGTACGACGCCGCGATCGACGAGTGGACCGCCTACTTCGCAGAGCTGGGTGCGGCCTGGATCACCGAGGGCGCGGTCGTGATGCACCGCCGCGCGGGCTCGCGGCATGCCGTTCGCGCCGACGCCGTCGACGAGGACGAGCTCGAGTTCGCGAGCGACCAGATCGAGCGCGTCTTCACCGCGCTCGCGGCGCTGGCCGAGGAGGGCGACGCCGTGCTCGACCGGCGCTTCCGCCTCGCCGACGAGGTGCGCTTCGACCAGGAGCTCGACCGCACCGGCGCCGTCACCTCGACGGTGCTCGTGCTCGACGAGGGCACGTGCCCCGACGTCGAGGTCGACCTGGAGACGGCCGAGGTGCTGACCGCGCTCGACGGCGCGACGACGCTCGATCAGGCCGTGCACCGCGTCGCGCGGCGCGAGGACCTGTCGAAGCGCGAGGCGGCCGAGCTGCAGCGCGACGCACGCCGGGTCGCGCGCGACCTGCTCGAGCTCGGCGTGCTGGAGCTGGTCTGACCTCGACGTCCGACCTCTACGACGAGCACGCAGACCGCGCGTCGGTCTGCGTGCTCGTCGTAGAGGTCGGACGTCGAGGTC
>FTCS01001804.1_pt1 | contig 15810 bp, 20 predicted proteins | sample 1639391 | NCBI WGS metagenome assembly FTCS01 (sample SAMEA3914864, study PRJEB12502) | metagenome | biome: forest; material: soil | place: USA | collected 2012-03-12 | depth 0.3 m | reverse complement strand
CTCGGAGCGCGTGCTCGAGCAGGTCGCGGAGCTCGGCCCGCTCGACGTGCTCGTCCACAACGCGGCCACGGGCGTGATCCGGCCCGCGCTCGAGACCGAGGACAAGCACTGGGACTGGACCGTCAACGCGAACGCGCGCGCGCTTCTCCAGCTCGCGCGAGTGGCCGCACCGGCGATGCCGGACGGCGCGTCGATCGTGGCGATCTCCTCGCTCGGCGCCCAGCGCGTGCTCGAGAACTACGTGCTCGTCGGCACCTCGAAGGCGGCGCTCGAGTCGCTCGTCCGGTACCTCGGGGTCGAGCTCGCGCCACGGATCCGGGTCAACGCCGTCTCCGGCGGCGTCGTCGAGACCGGCGCGCTCGAGCATTTCCCGAACCGGGAGGAGATGCTCCGCGCAGGCGCCGCGAACCCGGTCGGGCGCCTCGTCACGCCGGAGGACCTGGCCGGCGTCGTCGCGTTCCTGTGCTCCCCCGACGCGGACATGATCCGCGGCCAGACACTGGTCGTCGACGGCGGCTTCTCACTGCTCGTCCGTGGTTGAAAACCGGGTCGAGGGGCATTACGAACGATATGGGAGTCGCAGTCAGCCTCATCATCGCGGCCGTCGGCCTGATTCTCGCGTTGGCCGTCCATCCGGCGAACCCGGGATCGGTCGACGTCAACACCGTCGGGTGGATCCTGTTCCTCGTCGGCCTGATCGGGTTCATCCTCGACCTCGTCCTCTGGTCCTCGTGGGGGCCGGGATACCTCCGCCGCTCCGCGACCTACGTGGACGACGGCTCCGACTACGTCGTCCGGCGCCGCGCCTACCGGCCGCGCCGCACGGTGGTCGAGGAGGTCGACGAGCCCGCCGGCCCGCCGCCCGGGTACTGAGCTACCGGTGGAGCACGCGGCCCACGAGATCGCCGGCGACATAGCCGGCGATCTTCGGGTTCTCCTGGAGCCGCCGCACCGAGTACTCGTACCACTGCAGGCCGTAGGGGACGTAGACGCGTAGCCGGTGGCCCGCGGCGACGAGCTCGTCCGCACGGTCGGGGCGAACGCCGAGCAGCATCTGGAACTCGTAGCGGTCGCGCGCGAGGCCGGCGTCGGCGACGATCCGGAGCGCCTCGCCGATCAGGTACTCGTCGTGCGTCGCGATGCCGACGTACGTCCCCTGGGCGACGAGCGCCTCGAGACAGCGGACGTAGCTCTCCCGAACGGCGTCGTACTCGCGATACGCGAGCTCGGGTGGCTCGATGTAGATGCCCTTGCAGATCCGGACGTTCTCGAGCCCGGGAATGTCGGCGAGTGTCCGGCGGAGGTATGCCTGCAGAACGACACCGACGTTGCCGTGACCCGCGTCGCGCAGCTCGCGGTACAGGACGAGCGTGCGATCGGTCGTCGACGAGTCCTCCATGTCGATCCGCACGAAGCGGCCGCGCGCCGCTGCGTCAACGACGACCGCCTCGAGGTTCTCGCGACAGAGGTCGAAGTCGAGCCCCAGCCCGAGCGCCGTCAGCTTCACGGAGACGTTGGCGTCGAGCCGCTCCTCGTCGAACCGCGCCAGTGCGTCGAGGTACTGGCCGGCGATCGCGCGGGCCTCGTCGGCGCTCGAGGCCTCCTCGCCGAGCACGTCGACGGTGGCGAGCTTTCCCTTGGCATTCAGGCGCTGGACAACCCGGACGGCGTCGTCGAGAGTCGGGCCTGCGATGTACCGGGAGGACAACCGCTGCACGACCGGCCGCGGCACGGCGGGCAGCAGACGGACGAGCGCGCGATCGAGGAGGGCCACGAGCGGCCGGATGGTAGATCAACCAAACCGATCCGGCGAGAGCGCCGTACGCCCGCGTATGAGGACCTCACGTATCTGGGTCATGGCCGCCGTACTCGGGCTCGCCGTCGTCGGCGCAGCGACAGCAGGCATCGTCGCGCACTCGACCGCGAGCACGAAGACGATCAAGGTCGGCGAGCGGGAGTACCACATCACCCTCTCGACGACCAAGCCGGCGGCGGGCAAGACCACATTCGCCATCGAAAACAACGGCACCGTCGCGCACGCACTGGAGATCAAGGGGCCCGGCGTCTCGAAGCGCACCCCGCTGATCCAGCCCGGGAAGTCCGCGACCTTGACCGTGACCCTGAAGTCGGGGAGCTACTCCCTGTGGTGCCCGGTCCCGGGCCACGCCGCGCTCGGGATGAAGGCCGCGCTCAAGGTGAAGGGGACGACGGTCGGGTCGACGACGACCACCTCCGGCACCAGCACGGGCGGCAGCGCCTGGGGCTGAGCGCGCTCACCGGCAGCCGAACCGGGGCGGCGGCGGGAGCACGGATCCCGCCGCCGCTCTTCGCGGCGTTCGCGATCGCGTGCATCGGCGGCCCACTCGCGCTCGTCGCCATCTACGTGCCGGGCGCGGCGGACATGCGTTCCGCCGGGCTCGTGGCGGTCCTGGCGGCGGCGCTCTACGCCGCGCCGCTCGTTGTCTGGGTGCGCTTCACCCGCGGCGTCCTCTCGCCCGCCGGCCTCGCCGGCTTCGTCGGGCTGGCCGCGGGCCGGCGCCTCGCCCTCCTCCAGGCGGCCGTCTGGTCGATCTCGTACTTCCTCTACCTGCCGTACACGGTGACCGACATCGTCTACGAGATGCTCGCGGACGTCTTCCCGGGCATCGAGCCGTGGCGGCCGGTGCTCGAGGTGACGCTTCCGGTCGCGCTCGTCGGCCTCGTGCTCCTCGGGACCCTTCCTGCGCTGCGCGTGCTCGCGGTCTCCGCGGTGCTGCAGCTCGCGACCATTCTCGTGTTCGGCGCCGTGCTCGTCGCGCACGTCGGGGTGCCCGCGCACTCGTTCACGCACGCGCACGGCGTCCTGCGCGGGGCTGCGAGCGTCTCGCTGCTCTTCGTGTGCGGGAGCCTGCCGCTCTTCCTCGGCGCCGAGGCGATCGGCGGCGGCGTCACCCTCCGGCGCTCGCTCGTCGTCGCAGGCGTGGTCGCAGCGGCCTACGTCGTCTTCGGCGTGTTCGCCTACGCGGCCGTCGACCCCGCCCTTCGTAGCGCGGACCTGCCCGGCTACGCGGTCGCCTCCGCGTACTCGGGACGCGCGTTCGGAATCGTCGTCGGCGCCGGTGCGGCCGCGAGCGTGGCCGGGCTGATCGTCGCCGAGTACCTCGCGCTCTCACGGCTGCTCTACGCGTTCACCGGGATCAGCGTCGGTCGCATCGTGCGCCTGATCGCAGTGCCGTTCGTCGCGCTCGACGCGCTCAGTCTGATCAACACGGAGTGGTTCGACGAGAACGTGCTCCGGCCGTCGCTGATCGCGCTCTACCTGTCGCAGCTGATCGTGTTCGCCGTGTATCCGCTCTACCGGCGGAGACCGTCCGACGTCGCGATCGCGGCGATCGCGTTCGCCGTCATGGCCTGGGGCCTCTGGCGCGCGATCGTCGCGCCCGTTTCGACCTGAGCTACGACGACGACTCGCGCATGAACCCCTGACGCGCTGCGCTGACCAGCGCCACCGCCTCGGGGAACAGCACGCGCATCGCGTCGCGCATCGCGATCGCCTGCTCGTCGGCGCCACCGCCCACCTGCATCTGGGACAGCGCGGCGGCGGTCAGCTCGACGGCGGTGTTCAAGGTGAGCGTCGCGAACTGCTCGCGCTGCGCCTCCTGCACCGACTCGGCCTGCTGCTCCGCGAACTCGCGCAGCCCGCGCAGGAGATCCTCGGGATCGCCTCCGAACGGGAATCCGAATCCACCTTCTGACATGGCGCCACGGTAGCGCGTCAGGACAGGTCGACGAGGTAGTCGCGCTCCACCTCGCGGACGAACTCGTCGACGGCGCCCGTCGCGCCGCGAATCGCGTCCGAGAACGGTGACGACATCTCCCCGAGCGCGCGCTCGAGGCCGACCGTGGCGGCCCCGACCTCGTCGAGGAAGGCGGGGCTCGCGATCCGCGGCGGCGCGCCGAGCACGCGCTCGAGCGTGAGCGCCGCCTCTTCGGCTTCCTCGATGCCGGGTGGGTGCTCCACGATCCGAACCTGCGCCAGCTGCGCGCGCAGATTCTCGAGGTCGCCGCCGCCGGCGAGGTCCTCGGCGAGCTCGCACATCGCCACGATCGACGCCGTGTCGCGGATGTCGTCGCGGCGGTCGACGAGCGCACCCGCATCGTCGACGACCACCCAGCGGCGCTTGCCGTCCTCGTCGAACGCGACGAGGTACCGCCGGAGCCCGCTCGCGGGCTCGGCGGCGAGCACCCCCGTCACCTTCCCGTGAACCGCAGCCGCCGCCGCGATGCGCGTCAGGTCGTCGCTGAGCGTCATAGTCACCAGGGTATGGATGCGAAGACCCTCTTCGCGCCGCTCGGGCCCCGCTACGACCGCTCGGCCGCGATCCTCTCGTTCGGCCAGGATCCGCGCTGGCGGCGTTTTCTCGTCTCGCGGACGGAGGCCGGCCCGACGGACACGGTGCTCGACGTCGCGACGGGCACGGCGGCGGTGGCACTCGAGCTCGTGCGCCAGAAGGACTGTTTCGTCGTCGGCGTGGACCAGAGCCCCGAGATGCTCGAGGTCGGGCGACAGCGGGTGGTGCTGGCCGGTGCGGCGCGCCAGGTGCGGCTCCAGGCGGCCGACGCGCGCGCGCTGCCGTTCGACGACGGCCAGTTCGACGCGCTGACGTTCACGTACCTGCTGCGATACGTGGAAGATCCGGCGGCGACGATGCGCGAGCTCGCCCGCGTGGTCCGCCCGGGCGGGACGATCGCAGGGCTCGAATTCGGCGTGCCGCGCGGCGTGTGGCGGCCGCTCTGGGAGCTTTGGGTGCGGGTGGGGCTCCCCGGTGCCGGGCGGATGATCGGCCACGGCTGGCACGAGGTCGGCGCGTTTCTCGGACCGTCGATCCGCGGGCATTACGAGCAATGGCCCGTGCCGCGCCTCCTCCAGGCGTGGCGCGAGGCCGGGATCGAGGACGTGCAGGCGAAACGGCTCAGCCTCGGGGGCGGGATCGTGACGTGGGGACGCAGGACGACGTAAGACCGGCGTTCTACGCGCTCCGGGCAGGTGGCTGGCGGGACTACGTCACCCTGCTCCATCCGCCGTACACGCTCTGGCACCTGTCCTACGTCGCCGTGGGCGCAGCGCTCGCCCCGCACTTCCACCTCGACCGGCTGCTGTGGGGGCTCGCGGCGTTCTTCCTCGCGATGGGTGTCGCAGCGCACGCCCTCGACGAGCTGCACGGGAGGCCGTTACGAACCGCGATCCCCTCTCCCGCGCTCATCGCGGTGGCCGTCGTGGCGCTCGTGGGCGCCGTCGCGATCGGTGTCGGCGCGGCCGCCGCCTGGGGCTGGGGCCTGCTCGTGTTCGTCGCAGTCGGTGCGGTGCTCGTACCGGCGTACAACCTCGAGCTCGCGTTCCACACGGATCTCGGCTTCGCAGTCGCGTGGGGGGCGTTCCCGGCGCTGACCGGCTTCTTCGTCGAGGCGCAGACGATTCGGCTCGAGGCCGTGGCCGCGGCGGTGTACGCCTGCCTGCTCAGCCTCGCCCAACGCACATTGTCGACGCCGGTGCGGAACGCGAGGCGGCGCGAGGGGACGACGGCGGGCGTCGAGCCGCTCGAGCGTTCGCTGCGCCTGCTGACGTGGGCATCCGTCGCCATCGCCGTCGCGCTCGTTGCCGCGCGCCTACGATGAAGAAGTGACTGCAGCAGCGATCGTCGCCGTCGTCGCGGCCGCACTCGCGGGCGCAGCGCTCGGCGCCTGCGTGCTCGTTCTTCGCAAAGTGCGCTCGCACGAGCGTCTGCTCGATCGCGAGCTGGAGCGCGGCAAGGCGACCTTCGACGAGGTGGTGGCGGCCGAAGCCGCGGAGCGTGCACGTGAGCTCGAGGCGACGCTGGCCCGAGCGCGGGCCGAGTCGATCTCCCAGCTCGCGGACGAGGAGCGCCGGATCGCCGAGGAGCGGCGGCGCGACGTCACCGAGCGGGAACGCGACGCGACGTCAAGGCTCGGCGCGCGGCTCGTCGAGGCCCAGGGCGCCGTCGAGCGGCGGCTCGCCGACTGGCAGAGCGACGTCGAAGCGCTGCAGCAAGGGCTCACGGAGGAGCTGAAGCGGATCGAGACGAAGCAGCGCCAGCTGATGGCCGAGGTCGAGTCGAAGATCGGCCAGGACGGCGAGGCGCTCCAGGGTGAGATCGACGAGCAGCGCGCCGTGATCGGACGGCTTCGCGCCGACCTGAAGCGTGCGGCGGACGAAGTCGCGCAGCAAGCGAACACCGAGCTCGAGCAGCATGCCGCGGAACGCCGGCGCGCCCTGCACGAGATCGCGGATCGTCTGCGCCACCGCGAGCGCGACCTGCAGCAGTTGATCGAGCGCGAAGGCAACGACGCCGCCCAACGGATCCAGGTGGCGCTGGGCGACATCGAGCGCCGCCAGGTCGAGCAAATGCAGCGGATCGTGTCGCGCGAGGCGACGCGTCACTCGGAAGCGGCGACACTCTCATTCGACGCGTCGATCAAGTCGGCCCGCGAGGACGCGGCACGCCGGCTCTCACGCGAGCTGGATCTCTCAGTGGAGCGGTTCGCGCGTGAGGCGGAAGGCGTGCTGACGGAGCGGCTGAGCGCGCTCACGGATGCGGCGGCGCAGCGTGTCGAAGAACGGCTGTCCCGCCTGCGCTCCGGTCTCGAGCGCCAGCGCGACGAGGCGCTCGGCTCGCTCGAGGATCGTGCGCATCAGGTCGAGATCGGGCTGCGCGAGCGTTTACGCGAGATCGCGGCTGACGCGGAGTCGGAGCGCGCGGTCCTCGATGCCAGGCTGCACGAGCTCGCACGGCGCCTCGACGAGCTCACCGCGCGAACGTAAGGATTTCGTTTTCACAGCCAACTTCGCGCGGCAGGGTTCGTCTAGATGGAGGCGAATCACCCTCCACCATGCCCCAGACGATCGAACATCCCCAGACGGAGCGCGAAAAGGTCGAGTCCTGGCGCCTCCATGTGCTGATCGAGGCGGGCTACCCACTGCCGCTCGCCGAGAGGCTCGCGCACTCGGAGGCAGACCTGCACCGCGCCGTCGAGCTGATCCACGCGGGCTGCTCGTTCGAGACGGCGACCGAGATTCTGATCTAGGTCGCGCGCGAGACGAGGGCCTGCGCGAGCCGGGTGTCGGCCTGCGCAACGATCTTCTGCGCGACGTTCGGAGCCGTCGAGATGATCGCGATCTCGGTGCGTCCGCGGGCGACGAGCACGATCTCCAGCGCGACGCGCACCTTGCCGGTCGTCGTCTTCACGTCGACGAGAAGCACGTAAGCACGTGAGTTCGTCGCGACCGGGGCGAACAGCACGCGCCTGAAGCCGACGTAGGTCACGCCCTTGCCGAGTGACTTGACGAGATGCGTGCGCAGGCACGGGATCGCGGCGGGCGCGAGCACGGTGCGCCGCCAATCGGCGGCGACCATTTCCTTGCTGCGAAGGATCTGTGCCTGGGTGTCGATCTCGAGCCCGTTGTCCGACCACTTCGACGAGGCGGCGCCGGTCAGCACGAGGTCGTGCTGCTTCGGGTGGTAGTTCGCGCAGGTCGGCTCGGGCGACAGGTCGGGCTTCGTCGCGCCACCGGCCCAGGCGCCCTGCCCGAAGTCGCTGCGCCGTGCGACCGCGCGACCGGCCGCCGCCTGGTCGGCCGCGTTGAAGCTGATCTGCTGCCGCTCGCCTCCGGCGGCCAGCGCCGCTCCGGCCGTGGCCCCTACGACCGCCAGGAGGAGCGCGAACCTCACCTCGGGACCCTAGCCTACGATGGGGCGCGTGAAGGTCGAGGCCACGGAGATCGAGGGGCGCAAGGTCTACAGCGTCCGTGCCTTCAACAAGGGCATCGCCACGTGGCTCGACCGCCTCCCCACCCTCTGGATCGAGGGCGAGGTGACCGAGCTCCGCCGGCAGCAGCGGTGGGCGTCCGTCTTCTTCACGCTCAAGGACCCGGAGGACGGCGCGTGCCTGCCGGTGCAGATGCCGCGCGGGCAGTTCGACGCGCTCGATCTGAACCTGCAGGAGGGCGAACGCGTGCACGTCTTCGGGCGCGCCGAGCTCTACGAGCAGCGCGGCGAGCTTCGCCTCAAGGCCCTGACCGTCGAGCGCTTCGGGCTCGGTGCGCACCTCGCCGCGCTCGAGCGGCTGAAGCGGCAGCTGGCCGCCGAAGGGCTGTTCGCGGCCGAGCGGAAGCGGCCGCTGCCGCGCTTTCCCCGCCTGATCGGGCTCGTGACCGGCAACGACGCCGCGGCGAAGAAGGACGTCCTCACCCACATCGTGCAGCGCTTCCCGCCCGCGAACGTGCTTCTCGCCGAGACGTACGTCCAGGGCCCGCGCGCGCCCGTCTCGATCGCGACGGCGATCGGAGACCTGTGCCGTCGCGGCGCGGACGTGATCGTGCTCGCGCGCGGCGGAGGCAGTTTCGAGGACCTCTTGCCGTTCTCGGACGAGCGCGTCGTGCGCGCGGTCGCGGCCTGCACCGTCCCGGTCGTCTCGGCCGTCGGCCACGAGCAGGACACGCCGCTCTGCGACCTCGCTGCCGATGTGCGTGCATCGACGCCGACTGCCGCGGCGCGGCTCGTCGTGCCCGACCTCGCAGACCTGCGCCGTGGCCTCGCCCGGCTGCGTGACGGCCTTCACCGCGGGACGCTGCATGCGGCGGAGCGTCACGCCCAACGCCTTGCCACCGCGCATGACCGTCTCACTCGTGCACCGCTGCTCGCGGTAGAGCGCCGCCGCGCGCGCCTCGACACGCTGCACGCGCGCCTTGGCGCCCTGAGCCCGCCGGCAACGCTCGACCGCGGCTACGCCATCGTGCATCGGGGTGCCGATCTCGTCCGGTCACCGGAGCAGGTCGCTGCCGGCGATCCGCTCGAAGTGCGCGTCGCCGAGGGAACGTTCGGAGCGACGGTTGACTGAGCTCACGTTCGAGGAGGCGCAGCGAGAGCTCGAGGCGATCGTCGAGCGGCTCGAGCGCGGCGATGCGGGCGTCGACGAGCTGACGAAGCTCTGGGAGCGAGGCGAGGAGCTCTACCGCATCTGCGCGTCGAAACTCGAGCTCGTGCGGGGCACGATCGAAGAGCTACGCGCCCTCGAGCAGCCCGAGGGCTAGCGACTCGCCCAGCTCCTCGAGGTCGAGTGCCGCACGGCGCTCGTCGCCGGAGAGCGCGCGTGCCTCGACGCCGTCGCGCACGATCCCGCCGAAGAGCTCCGCGCGGACACCGAGCTCTGCACAGCGCCGGAGCACGGCGCCGGGCGCCTTGCCCTCGAGCGTGGTCGCATCGACCGTCCCCTCACCCGTCACGACCAGGTCGGCGGCCCGGACGAGCGCGTCGAACCCGATCGTGTCGAGCACCAGCGCCGCGCCGTCGCAGAGCTCGGCGCCGAGCGCCGCGAAGGCTGCTCCGAGCCCGCCGCCGGCGCCGGCTCCCTCGAGGTCGCGGTAGGGAGCGAGCTCGTCGAGCGACGCCAGCCTCTGCTCGAGCTGCTCGACCGCGACGTCGTCCGCGCCCTTCTGCGGACCGAAGGCGCGCGCGGCACCACGTGCGCCGAGAAGCGGATTGCGAACGTCGCAGGCCACCCGCACCGAGATTCCCCGGAGGCTCGTCCCGACGACGCTCCGCATCCCCGCGCCGCCGTCGACCGTGGCCGTCCCGCCCACGCCGACGAGCAGGGCCACGGGGCCTGCCTCGATCACCGCGAGCAGGAGCTCTCCCAGCCCGGCGGAGCTCGCCCGCAGGGGGTCGAGCTCATCTGCTCGCAGGTGCGTGATCCCGGCCGCCTCGGCCGACTCGACGATCGCTCGCCCGTCGGGCAGGACCAGCCAGCGCGCCTCCACGGGGCGGCCGAGCGGATCCGAAACGGTGGTCGTGCGCCACTCGCCGCCGAGAGTGGCATGCAGGACGTCGGCGGTGCCCTCGCCACCGTCCGCGACGGGAGCCTCGGCCGCGTCGACGTGACGACGCAGGCCGGTCGCGAGATGCGCAGCGGCAGCGCCGGGCGAGAGAACGCCTTTGAGGCTAGCCGGCGACGCGATCGCGAGCACGTTCCGGCTCCGCGTCGGCGACGTCCTCGAACGTGTCCTCGGTGCGCTCCTCCATCTGCCTCAGCGTCGCGAACGACAGGCCTTCGCGCGCCAGGAACACGAGGCCGATCCCGATCCCGACGGAGGCCTCGATCGCCTGCAGGCCGATGCCGAACGCGATGCCGTGCGGATACGCGATCCCGTAGTTGACGAGCGGCGTCGCGACCGCGATCTGCACGAGGCCGACGTTCCCGGGCCACAGCGGCACGATCGTCGCCACGTTCATCAGGACGAGCACGAGCCCGGCTGCGGCGAGAGGCTCGTCGATCTGGAACGCGCGCATCGCGGACCACACGGCGAACAGCTGGCAGAACCAGCCTGCGAACTGGAACGACGCGGCCTTGAGCGCCGGGACCGGCTTCTGCATGATCGCCAGGCCCTGGCGTGCTCGTCCGAGCACCTGACGGATCGGGCCGAGCTTCTCGAAGTCCCGGCGCTGCCGGCGCGCGAGGACGAGCGCCGCCACGAACAGCAGCACGCCGATCCCGATCGCGAGCGCGAGCGTCAGGTACGCCCAGCGCGGGATGTCGGCGGCGAAGAGCACCCAGACGACGAGCGTGATGGTCGGGAAGAGGTCGAACATCCGGTGCGCGAACACCGACCCGATCAGCGTCGCCGTCGCGCCCTTCCGGCCCGGCATCCGCCGCCGCAGCACCGCGACGCGCGCGATCTCGCCGACGCGCCCGGGCAGCACGGCGTTCGCGAAGAGCCCGACGCAGAAGGCGGAGAAGACGAGCGGGTACGCGGGATGGGGCGGGTCCATGGACTGCTCGATGCAGGTGTCCCAGGACACCGACCGGGTGACGACGGAGAGCAGGTTGAGACCGATCGCCGCCGCGACCCACGGCCACGAGACCGCCGTGAATGCGTCGTGCACGGCCCGCCAGTCCGGGCCGCGCCACACGATCAGGATCACCGCGAACGCGACGAAGGCGAGCATGCCCCCGAGCCCGAGCCAGCGGCTGCGAGCACTCATGCCGCCACCTCGAGATAGACCTCTTCGAGCCGCCTCGCGATGTCGTCCCACCCGAAGCTCGCGAGGGCATGGGCACGCGCCGCGCGGCCCATCTCGACCCGCCGCTCCTCGTCCGCGAGGACGTCGATGACGGCTGCGGCCAGCGCGTCCGGGTCGGACGGAGGCACAAGCCTGGCAGCCTCGGGCGTTGCGACCGCGGCGTAGCCGGGGATGTCGGACGCGACGGCGGGCGTGGCGCACGCGAAGGCCTCCGCCAGGACGAGCCCGAAGCTCTCCCCGCCGAGCGCGGGCGTGACCGAGACCTTCGCCCGCAGGAGCTCGTGCGTCCGCACCTCGTTCGTGACGATGCCGAGGACGTCGATGCCCGCCTCGTCGAACCGAAGCCTCGTGTGGACGAGGCGGTACTGCAGCGGGTCGGTGCCGATCAGACGCAGGCGCGCACCCGTGGCGGCGTGGATGGCCGGCCACGCGCGCAACAGGGTGGGCAAGCCCTTCCGCGGGTCGTGCCGCCCGATGAACACGACGGTGTGGTCACGATTCGCCGGATCTGCCTCCGGCGGCGTGAGCACGCCGTTCGGGATCACGCGGTAGTCCTCCGGCAGCCAGCGCGCCGCGGACTCGGCCGCCATCGGCGACACGGCGATCCGCACGTCGATGCGCTCCATCAGGAACCCCCAGAAGTGCAGCCCGTAGCGCATCCAGCCGAGGTCACCGTGCGCATGGTGGGTCGCCACGATCGGGCACTTCGCAAGGGCCAGCGTCGCGACGCAGATCGCAGGGGTCATCGGCTCGTGCACGTGCACGACGTCGAACTGCTCCGCGTCGAGCACGGCGCGCACGCGGCCGACGGTGCGCGGCGAGAGGACGATGTTCGGCAATGACCCGTTGGCCGGGACGACGACCGAGCGCCCGACGGGGATGATCCCGTCGGGGAGCGGACCGTGGCGGCCGCTCCGCGGATGGAGGAACCGGGTGAACCTTCCGGGCGGGTCGTTCCCCATCACGAGTCTCACGTCATGTCCCCGGCGTGTGAGCGCGGCCGCCTGATGCTCGGCGTGCTCGACCACACCGCCCCAATACGACCAGGAGAACGGCACCACGATCCCGATCTTCACGCGGGCACCCCCGCGAACGCCTCGGCCAGCCGCTCCGCACCGAGCACGATCGCGTCGTCCGAGACGGCGAGGGAGATGCGCGCCCAGCCCGTGCCGCTCGGCCCGAACCCTTCACCGGGCGCGACAGCGACGCGGTGCTCGTCGAGCAGCCGCTCGGCCGTGAGCCCGTCCGGCAGGCGCAGCCAGACGAAGAACGTGCCCTCGCAGACGATCGGGACCGGCAGCGCCTCGGCGAGCCGGTCCCGGCGGCGCTCGTAGGCGGCGACCCGCTCGAGCACGGAGTCCTGTGGCCCTTCCAGCGCGGCGATCGTCGCGCGCTGGAGCGGGTCGAAGATCCCCACCCGCTCGTGGTCGTTGAGCAGGTTGATCCGCTCGACGATCTCGGCGTTCCCGACGACGAAACCGATCCGCCAGCCCGCCATGCCGTACGTCTTCGACATCGACCACAGCTCGACCCCGACGTCCTTGGCGCCCGGTGTGGCGAGGAAGCTCCGCGGCGCACGTCCGTCGTACACGAGATCGACGTAGGCGGCGTCGTGCACGACCGCGCCGCCGGTGCGCTCGGCCCACCGCACGGCGTCGGCGAAGACGCCGTCCGGCGCGCAGACCGCGCACGGGTTCGACGGATAGTTCAGGTAGAGGACCGCCGCCTCGCCGACGCGGTCGAGGTCCGGCGCCCAGCCCGCCTCGGCCCGCAGCGGGAAGGTCTCGAGCCGTGCGCCGGCGAGCGCGGGGCCCGACGGGTAGTCCGGGTAGTACGGATCCGGCAGCAGCACGGTGTCACCGTCGTCCGCGAGCACCAGCGAGAGCTCGACGATGCCTGTCTTCGTTCCCGGGATGAGAGCCACCTCGCGCTCGGGATCGAGCTCGACACCGTAGACCCGGCGGTAGCGGGCGGCGATCGCCTCTTTCGTCCGGCCGAGGCCGCGGATCGGCGAGTAGCCGTGCACGTCCGGCCGCCGCGCGGCGTCGACGAGCGCCTCGACGACGTGCGGCGGCGGGCCGAGCTCGGGATTGCCGCGGCCGAGATCCACGAGCGGCGGCCCGTCCTCGGCCGCAGCCGCCGAGACGCGCCCGAGGAGGGAGACGAAGTACTGCTCTGGAAGCCGCGCGAGGCGGGCCGGCCGGGAACGCACGTATTGATGGTATTCGTGCCGCTCGTCGACGGGCGCCGCCGTTCACCGGTTCGAAGCCACCGGCCGCCGACACTGTCGTTGACCCCCGAGCACTCGCGAATGGGGGTCTAGACTCGCCCGCGTGAACCTGGTCGAGGCCCTCGCCGTCGGGGTCGGGCCGCGGATGGCGGGGAGCGCCGACGCGGCCCGCGCCGCGGACGTGGTCGCCGAGGCGTTCCGCGAGCTGGGCCTCGAGCCGCGGTTCCAGGAGTTCGAGCTCGTCGGATACGAGGCGGACGAGCCGGAGCTCGAGGTCGAGGGGGAGCGCTGGCCGGCCGGGCCGTGCTTCTACGCCCACCCCTTCGAGGGCGAGGGCACGGTCAAGCGGATCGGATCCTCTCCCGGCCCCATTCCGGACACCACGATGACCGCGTTCGCGGTCGTCGACAACGGCGGCCGAGAGGTGGCGCGGCTCCTGACGAGCCCGTTCTCGACCGGCGCGATCCCGTTCGGCTCGCAGCACCTCCACATCACGACGCCACCCTCGGCGTTCGTGTCGATCGCCGACTCCGCACGGCTCGAGGACGGGATGCACGTCCGGCTCAAGGTGGGAGGTCGCTTCGTTCCCGGGCGGCACGAGCGCAACGTGATCGCCGACATCCCGGGCGAGGCGGACGGTCACGTGATCGTCAGCGCGCATTACGACTCGGTCTGGCGCGGACCGGGCGCGATCGACAACGCGACGGGCGTCGAGGGCGTACGGCGTGTCGGCGAGGCGTTCGTCGGGCGGGCGCTCGCGCGCGGCGTACGACTCGTGGCCTTCACCGCGGAGGAGATCAAGCTCGTCGGGTCGCGGTACTACGTCGACGAGGCAGTGGTCCGCGGCGAGCTCGAAGCAGTGAAGGGCGTGGTCAATCTCGACTGCATCGGCCGCGGGGAGAAGCTCCAGCTGCTGGCCTCGCCGGACGCGCTGCTCGGGCGAGCCGTCGAGGCGGCGCGGCACCTCGGGCTGCTCGAGCGCTACGAGCTCGAGACGGGCCCCGGCACGGGCGGAGTCGACTCGCACTGGTTCGCCGATCGAAAGGTGCCCGCCATCTCGATCCTCCACTTCCCCTACGACGAGTACCACCTGCCGAGCGAGGCGCCCGCGCTCGTGGACCCGCAGCTGATGGACGACGCAGTCGCGCTCGCGATCGCGCTCGTCGAGTCGCAGCTCGAGCGGCCCATCCCGCGCTGACGTCGTCTATCCGACGTATCATTACGTCGGATGAACGCCGTGCTCGAGACGATCCACGACCTTTCACGCCCCGCCGAGGCGGCAGACGAGCTGCACGCGCTCAACATGGAACTCGCGCGGCACGACACCATCCCGCCCCGCGTCCAGGGCGAGGTGCGCGAGATGACAGACGCCGTCGATCGCGAGAAAGGCAGCTGGTCGAGCATCGACCCCCACTACGTCGAGATCCTCCTTCGTGCGTCGCTGAGTGCGCAGATCGCGCTCATGGAGCCTGACCTGCCGGCGTCACGGGATCGCCTGCGGATGGCGCTCGACGCGCTCGCAGCAGCGTTCGACGCGATCGCCGAGCAGGAGCCAGTCTCAGACGACCGGACCGGAAAGGAGCTCGTGGCGTGGCTCGCAGATCGGACGGAGGTCTCCCAGCCCGAGCTGGCGGGGTTGCTCGGCGTGAGCCCGCGCCAATTCCAGCGCTGGCTGTCGCCTGCCGAGAAAGCGGGCCCGGAAGGCAACGACCTGCGGCGTGTGCGCGCGGTCGCACGCATCGTGAACCAGCTGCGGTTCTCGCTCACGCCGGCGGGCGTCGTCGACTGGTTCTCGTGGCGCTCCCCGGAGCTCGGGCGGAAGCGACCGCTCGACCTCCTCGACCGCCCCGACCGCCTGCCCGAGCTGATCGCGCTCGCCGCGACCACGCGCGCCACGACGTTCTCATGATCTGCTTCCGGCACTCGCAGTACCGGACGCCGTTGCGCACCTCCTTCCAGGCGCAACAGACGCCGGGCCGCTACCACCGCGGAACCGAGAGCGAACCGACGCAGTACCTCTGCCTGCATCCGCTGGGGCCGCACGCGGAGGCGCTGCGGCTGTTCGACACGCGCAGCGCCGGCGACGCGCGCAAGCTCGACCTGCGCACGTGGGCCGTCCACGTCCCGACCGACGACCTCGTCGAGGTTCCGTTCGCGGACGCGTGGGTCGCAGACGACTACACCGCCTGCCAGAACCTCGCGGACACGCTACGCGACGCCGGTCATGCAGGAGCGATCGTTCCGAGCGCCGCGCTGCCCGGCACGCGCAACATCGTGCTGTTCGGCGGGCGGGTGGCCGCGCCGTACGAGCTCGGGGAGCTGCGCGAGCTCGAGCTCCGCGCGAGCATCACCGGCGAGCACAGCTCGGTGCTCGCCTCCCTGATCCGGCTCGTGCGGTTCCGCGGCATGCCCCATCCGGGCGCGGAGTTCGCGTTCAGCGAGCCGAGCTGGGCCCCCGTGGCCGCCTAGTCGGGCGGCCCCATCCCGGGGAGCCCGTCGTAGGCG
>FTCS01003904.1_pt1 | contig 15817 bp, 16 predicted proteins | sample 1639391 | NCBI WGS metagenome assembly FTCS01 (sample SAMEA3914864, study PRJEB12502) | metagenome | biome: forest; material: soil | place: USA | collected 2012-03-12 | depth 0.3 m | reverse complement strand
GGTGCTGATCGTCTTGTCGTGGGTCGCGATCGTGCCGCTCGTGTTGACGGCCCGGACGCATTTTCGCGTGCACTCACTCGGCGGCCTCTACGAGAAGCTCTTCCTGGCGATCGAGCTGGCATGGCTCGCGATCGCCGCCGCTAGAGTCGGTGGATGGGAGTTGAAGGGGTCCGCACGCCGCCGTACCGGATCGAGACCGACCGGCTCGTCATCCGCTGTTACGAGCCCGCCGACGCACCTGCCCTGAAGGAGGCGGTCGACGCGAGCCTCGAGCACCTGCGTCCGTGGATGCCGTGGACGCGGTTCGAGCCGCAGACGGTCGACGATCGTGTCCGCCTGATGCGGACGTTTCGGTCGCAGTTCGACGCGGACGAGAACTACGTGTACGGCGCGTTCGCGCGCGACGAGTCGCGGCTGATCGGCGGCACCGGCCTGCATCCGCGCGGGGGGCCGTCGTCGCTCGAGATCGGCTATTGGATTCGCTCGGATGCGCTGCGGCAGGGCTTCGCGACGGAGATCACGGCCGTGCTCACGCGGGTCGCGATCGAGCTGAGCGGCGTGCAGCGGGTCGACGTGCAGATCGACCCCGGCAACGAGGCGTCGCAGGGCATCCCGCGCAAGCTCGGCTTCACGCACGAGGGAACGCTGCGCCGCCGCCTCGAGCCGCGCGGCGGCGGCGACGGCCGCCGCCGCGACTCGATGCTCTTCACGCTCGTCGCCGAGGAGCTCGCTGGCTCGGCGGCCCTCGCCTACGACTACGTCGCGTACGACGCCGTCGGTCAGCCCGTCCGCAGCCGGAAGGCGACGACCTCGTAGCGACCCGGTGGCGCGCCGGCCGCGACGACGAGCGTGTCGCCTGCGACCGCCGGGCAGGCGTTGATTCGGGCGGGCGCGTGCGCCGACCACAGCGTCCGGCCGTCGGCGGCGGCCAGCGCACGCACCGAGCCGTCGTACGTGGGCACGAAGACGACGTCGTTCGCGGCGGTCGCGCAGCCGAACGGCGGTGACGGCAGCCGGTGGCGCCACAGCTTCGTCCCCGTGGCGAGGTCGAGCGCGACCACCTCGCCGCGGCCCTTCGCAGGGTCGGTGTGCCGGAACGTCTGGGCTGCGGCGCCGGTGGCGTTTTCCCCGTAACAGAGGTCGACCACGGGTGCGAAGACGCGGCCGGACGCGACCGCCAGCGGTGTCTCCACCCCGCCGAGGAGCCCCGGACACACCGGCACGACGCGGCGCGGCAGCGCGCCGCGGTCGTTTCGATGCACGCCGACCGGGCTCGTCCAGACGCGCGTGTGCGAGGCGCGATCGAACGCGACGACGACGCCCGACTTGCCCGAGCCGACGATCAGGCCGCCGACCAGGACGGGCGGGTTCTGGAAGTCGTGGTCACGGATGTCCCGTGGCGTGATCTGCCGGTACCAGCGGAGCGTGCCGGTCTGTGCGTCGAGTGCGACGAGCGCGTCCGTGTAGAGGGCCGGACCGTCGAGGGCCGCGCCGTTCGGGAACGCCTTCGTCCCGCCCCACGGCAGCGGATTGGCGACCCCCGCGTAGAGGACGCCGTCCGCGATCGTGGGCGTCTCCCAGATGCCGCCGCCGCCCGCGATCGCCGGGTGCGAGAGCGGCCCGCGGATGGTGTCGAAGCGCCAGCGAACGCGCCCCGAGCTCAGCTCGAGTGCCACGATCTGCCCGCGCGTGCCCGGGCCGTACCCGGTTGTCCCCGTGTAGACCAGCTTTCCGGAGACCAGTGGCGCCACGTCGACGAAGCTGTCGTGCGCGCCCAGGATCCGGCGTGTCCACCGCACGACGCCCGAGCGCGCGTCGAGGGCGAACACCGTCGTGTCGGTGCTGCCGACGAGCAGCCCGCCGGACAGTGCCAGGCCGTTCGGCCCCGGCGTTCCGTCGTGGAAGAGCCGCCGCCAGCGCACGGTGCCGGTGGTCGCATCGAGTGCGAACACGTCGCTCTCCATGTCCTGCACGTAGACGGTGTCGCCGTCGACGAGCGGGGTCGCGGTCATCACGCCGGACTCGCGGGCCGCGATCGGGATGCGGAAGCGCCAAGCGACGCGGAGCCGCCCGACGTCCTTCGCGTCGATCGACGTCGCTGCCGCGCGGTCCCCAGCGGCATCCCCGTTCGGGAGCGGCCAGGTGGCGTGTCGCGTCCCGCAGCCGCAGCAGGCGGCGACACACAACAGCAGACCGAGGCTACGATGGACCCGATGCGTACGCCGCGTAACTATTTCGCCGCCGCCGTGGTCGGTGCTGTGCTGGTCGGAGGAGTCGGCGGTTCTGTCGCCCGGGCGACGACGACGCCCGGTGTCGTCTACGTCCTGAAGACCGTCGTCGACAACAAGGGTGTTCACATCCCCAAGGACCAGTTCACGCGCAACGGGATCACACGCTATCCCCGCGGCGGCCTCATCCGCTACGAGTTCGTCAACAAAGGGACGAAGCCGTACGCGGTGCACATGTGGGCGGAGACGACGATCGTGATGAAGCCCGGCGGTCACGCGATGATGCTGGTGAACTGGCAATACCGCGGCACGTACCACTACTGGCGCGTGTACCGCGGCAAAGAGCTCAAGCCCGCGGGCACGATCGTCATCTTCTAAAGCGCGAGCGGCGCCGGCCCAGGAACGGCGGTCCGTCCCCGAGCCGGCGCGAAGGCGATCGCTAGGCGATGACCTTGAAGCTCGAGACCATTCCGAGCTGAATGTGCCGCGGCACGTCGCAGACGACCTGAATCGTCTTCTTCGCCGGGAACTTCACCGTGAGCTTTGCGCTCTTGCCCGGTGCGAGGATGGCAGTGCGCTTGCCGGTGCCGACGAGGTCCATGTTGTGGCCCGTGGCGCCCTTGTTGACGACCGTGAAGATGACCGTCGAGCCCTTCGGCACGCTCTTCCGGCTGAACGTGAACGAGTAGTCCCGCAGCGTGACGGTGATCTTGATCGGCTTCTTGACGACGTGTGACGTCGTCGTGGCCCCGTATGCGGCTCCGGTGACCGCGAGTGCCAGCACCGCGGCGAGCGAAGCAATCAGACGAACGTTCAAGACTGAACCCCTTTAGTTGAGTGGCGTAACTAACCGTAGCGCGCCATACGAAGGCTGGGGCGGCGCCTCGTGCGCCGCCCCAGCCTCGTAGCTCGCCCCTATTCGGAGAAGGCGACGATCGTGCCGCCGTTCATCAGCACGGCGACGTACTGCTTCCCGCCTGCCGTGTACGTGATGGCAGGGCCGCCCGGCTGCTTCGCCAGTGCGGCGGAGGTCCACAGCTTCGTGCCCGTGGCCGCGTCGTAGGCGGCCAGCTGGTTCGTGTTGGTCTGGCTGGCGAACACCATGCCCGGCACCGACAGCACGCCGGAGCAGCGGGCGGTCAGCGCCGCCTTCTTCGCCGACGGCTGGTTGGTCTTCCAGGCCACCGTGTTGTTCGCCATGTTCATCGCGACGAGCTGCGCCGTGTTCGGCACGGGGCTCGGCGGTCCGAACGTCGCACCGACCGACAGCTGGCCGAGGATGATCGACTTCTCGGCGTTCGGGATCGCCCCGATCGACGCACCGGGCCCGGTGACCGAGCACAGGTACTCGTCGTTCGTCGTCGGGTCGTATGCCGACGGCTGCCAGTCGACGCCGCCCTCGTCCGACGGGACCGACCCGAGGAAGGTCGAGCCGGTCTTCGTGTACGCGTACGGCGTGAAGATGCAGCCGACGATGTACGGATGACCGTCAGGCGCCTTGCCCGGCCACATCTTGCGGGTCGAGCACTGGTTCGTGAACGCGTCTCCGACCGGGTACGGCTGCGTCTTGGAGAGGTTCGCGTACTTCGCGGCAGCGCCCTTCAGCTGCTTCACCTTCTTCTCCGGGATGCCCAGGATCGGCTTGCCCGTCCAGCGGTTCAGGATGTAGACCCAGCCGGTCTTCGACGCCGCCGCCACGGCCGGCACCTGGACGCCGTTCACGTTCTCGTTGAACAGCACCGGCGGGTTCGTGACGTCGTAGTCCCAGAGATCGTGGTGCACCGTCTGGAAGCCCCACGCGAACTGCCCGTTCTGTGTATGCAGGGCGATGATCGAGTCGGTCCAGAGGTTGTTCCCGGCGCCGCGGCCGTTCCACGGCACGGGGTTGCCGGTGACGATGTACAGGAGACCGGTCACGGTGTCGATCGACGGATAGATCCAGATCGCACCGCCGCCGCGCTCCCATTCGTCCCCGGACCACGATCCGAAGCCGAGCTCGCCAGGCCCCGGTGCGACGTACCAGCGCCAGAGCTCGAGACCGGTCTTCGCGTCGAGCGCGATCGCGAAGGAGCGTCCGCCCCAGTCGCCGCCCGAGGCCCCCTCGAAGATCATCCCGTTGTAGTACACGGGCGCCGAGGTGAACTGGATGCCGTCGGACGGATTGCCGACCTTGCTCTTCCAGACGACTGCGCCGGTCTGCTGGTTCAGCGCGACGATGTTCCCGTCGGTCTGACCCTCGTAGATCATCCCGTCGCCGATGCCGAGTCCACGGACGGCCGGCAGGAGCGCGGGCTCGTCGTTGACCGGCGTGTAGTTCCACAGCGTCTTTCCTGTCGCGCCGTCGATCGCCTGCACAGCGTTGAAGCTGTCAGGGATGAACAGCGTGCCCTGGTACGCGACCGCTGCGCCCTCCTCGCCGGCGGTTGCCGCCGCCCCGGTGAGGCCGAAAGATCCCGTCCACGCCTGCTTCAGGCCGGAGACGTTCGACGGGTTGATCTGCGTGAGTGTCGAGTGACGGTTGTCGTTCAGGCCGCCGCCGACTGTGAGCCAGTCGTCGCTCGCATTCGTGTTGAGTTGCGAAGCGGTGAACGGCGGTGCGGGCGTGATCGCAGTCGACTTCGCCGACTTCAGCGTCGTCGAGCTTGCGGAAGCCGTGAGCACCAGCGCCAACAACACTCCCGGAACAAGCACCCGGAGCAAACGCAAGTTGCTTCCCCTCTCTGTCGTATGAACGTGAAACCCCCCTGGGGTGGGGCCGAACGAGATATTACGCCGCGTAACGACTCTGAGGGCGGCTTGTTCGACTCGGTGCGTACGATTGGCCGTCATGAGCGAGATCGTCACGCGCGCGACCGCCGTCGCGACTCGGCTGAGTAACAACGTGGAGACGGTCGTGGTCGGGAAGGCCGACCGCATCCGCCTCGTTCTGACGGCGCTCGCGTGTCGGGGCCACGTGCTGCTGGAGGACGTGCCCGGCACCGCGAAGACCGTGCTCGCACGCGCCGTCGCGGGCAGCATCGACGGCGCCGTCGCCTCGCGCGTCCAGTGCACGCCCGACCTGCAGCCGACAGACGTCACGGGCCTGACGGTCTACGACCAGCGCGAGCGGGAGTTCAAGTTCCGTCCCGGCCCGGTCTTCGGCAACGTCCTGCTCGTCGACGAGATCAACCGTGCGATGCCGAAGACGCAGTCGGCGCTCCTCGAGGCGATGGCGGAGGGTCAGGTCACGGTGGACGGCGTCGCGCACGCGCTTCCCGACCCGTTCGTGCTCCTCGCGACCGAGAACCCGATCGAGCAGGAGGGGACGTTCCCGCTGCCCGAGGCGCAGCTGGACCGCTTCTTCCTGCGAACCGCGCTCGGATATCCCGACGCCGACGAAGAGGTCGGCATTCTCGTCGGGCAGCTCGGCGGTCACCCACTGACCCGGCTCGAGCCCGTCGTGAGCGCGGACGACGTGCGCGCTCTGCAGGCTGCAGTCGAGCACGTGTACGTCGACGACCTCCTGCGGCGCTGGATCGTCGAGCTCGTCCGCGCGACACGCACGCTCGACTTCGTCGCGCTCGGTGCGTCGGTACGCGGGTCGCTCGCGCTCGATCGCGCGGCTCGGGCCTTCGCACTGATGGGCGGCCGCGACCACGCCGAGCCCGCCGACGTCGAGGCGCTCTTCGTGCCCGTTCTCCTCCATCGGCTGATGCTCGCGCCGGAGTACCTGGCCGACGAGGAGCCGACCCGTGACGAGATCGCGGCGCGCGTGTGGGCGGGTTGCCTCGAGCGCGCGCCGCGGCCCGAGCCGACGTGGGAGACACAGCCGGTCGCGGCGCCGGGCGCTTGAGCCCGCGGCGCACGTTCCCGCTCATCCCGCGGCGACGCCTCTCCGGCACGCCGTTCGGCGAGCGGACGAGCACGCGCCGCGGGCGCGGCACGGAGGTCGCCGGCACACGCCCGTACCTGCCGGGCGATCCGGTCTCGACGATCGACTGGTTCGCCTCCGGGCGGCTGTCCGCGGCGAGCGGCGACGACGAGTTCATCGTCCGCGAGACGTACGCGGAAGAGGCGCCGCGGGTCATGCTCGCGGTCGACCGCCGGCCGAGCATGGCGCTCTACGGTGCGCCGTTTCCGTGGCTCGACAAGCCGGCCGCGGCGGTCGCCGCTGCCGAGGCGATCGCACGCGCGGCTGTGGCCGCCCGTGCCGAGCTCGGGCACGCCGATGCGGCAGGCGGCCGCGTGCGGGTGCTCGCGCCCGGAGCCGTGTCGCCCCGCATCGTCCTCGACCGCGTGCGGAGAGCGCCGTTCGACGCGTCGCCGCAGAGCCTCGGCCGCCTGCTCGACCACCTGCTCGGACGGCGCTCCGACCTCCCGCAGGGCTCGTTCGTCTTCGTGCTCTCCGACTTCCTCGGCGACGTCCCGACCGCGACGTGGGTGCGACTCCGCAATGCACGGTGGGACGTGGTTCCCGTCGTGCTCCAGGATCCGACGTGGGAGCGGAGCTTCCCCGACGCCGACGGCGTCCTCGTCCCGTTCGCGCACGGCGACGACGCGGCGCTCGTTCGCCTGTCGCGCCGCGATGTCGCGGCGCGCCGCGCCGCGAACGAGGCAAGGCTCGGTGGGCTCGTGCGGCGCTTTCGCAGCCTCGGGTTCGACCCGGTGCACATCGAGACGGATTCGGCGACGACGGTCGACGCGGCGTTTCTCCGCTGGGCGAACCGCAGACGGTTGACGCGGGGGAGGAGCTAGTGCCCGCGACGATCGTGTCGGTCGCTCCGTCGACGCTCCGGTTCGGCGACCTCGCGGTTGCGGTCGTGCGTGGCAGCGGACAACCGAGCTTCGCGCCGTTCCTGGTCCGGGGGCGCGACGGCAACCGCTACGTGATCCAGTGCCTCGACCCAAGGTGCGCACCTCCGCGCACGTTGCGCCTCGGAGACGCACAGGTCCGCATCGTGCCGCGCGCGACCAGCGCGGAGGTGGCCACGCCGCTTCGCTCGTTCACCCGCGAGACGGCGCGCCTGCCGACGACGTTCACCGTCGCGCCCGGGCTGCTCCTCGGACTGCTGGCGGCGGGCGCCGTCCTGTGCCTCGCGGCGGCGGCTGCGGTCGCGCGGCCGCTCGCACACCGGCTTGCTCGCGCACCGCGCGACACGCGCACCCCGCTCGAGCGCGCTCTGGCGCTCGCGCGCGCGTCGGTGTCGCGAGGCGACGACGACCGCAGGCGTGCGCTCGACCTCCTCGGCCGTCTGCTCCGAGGCGAGCGGGCGCGCGACGCACTCGATCTCGCCTGGTCGGAACGCGACCCGACGCCGGACGGGATCGAACGGCTCCTCGAGCAGGTGGAGCGGTGACGGCGATCCCGCTCGCAGACCTGCCGCGGCTCGGCCGGGCGCGGCGCCGCACGCTCGCCATGCGCACGGCGCTCGCCGCGAGCCTGGTCGTGCTCGTCGGGCTCGCAGCGTTCGACGCCGGCCGGCCCGTGGGGCGCACGACGCTGTTCCTTCCGCGCGACAGCACGGCGATCGTCGTCCTCGACCTGTCGGCGAGCATCTCGAGCGACACGTTCGAGCGCATCGGCGAGACGCTGCGCGAGCTCGCGGCGACGAACGGGCGCTACGGCCTCGTCGTCTTCTCCGACGTCGCCTACGAGGCGCTGCCGCCGGGCACGCCGTCGCGCGAGCTCGCCCCGTATGCGCGGTACTTCACGCTCCCGCCCGCGCAAGGCGGCTTCCTGCCGCAGTTCCCCACGAACCCCTGGACGAACTCGTTCAGCGGTGGGACGCGCATCGCCGCCGGGCTCGGACTTGCGTTGCGCCTCATCCAGCAGCAGTCGCTGAACCACCCGGGCGTGATCCTCGTCAGCGACCTCGACGACGACCCCGGCGACCTGAAGAGCCTTGCGAGCGTCTCGCTCGCATACCGCCAGCTGGGGATCCCGGTTCACATCGTCGCGTTGAACCCGCAGCCGCAGGGTCAGCAGCTGTTCCAGAAGCTTCTCGCCCAGGTCGGGTCGGTGCAGAGCGGGCGGCTTCCGGGCGAGCGCGCTCGCACCACAGGCCCGTCGGTGCCGTTCTGGCTCGCGCTGCTGATCGTGCTGACCGCTGTCGCGCTCGCGGCGAACGAGCTGTGGTCGTCGCGGCTGCAATGGGGGACGGCGTGATCCGCGGCGCGGCTGCATGCGTCCCGCTGGCCTGCGCGATCATGCTCACGCTGCTCGCGGTCGACGTCGCGCGCTGGCGTCACGGCACGCCCCCGCCGCACACGCTCGTCGGGCATGTCGCCGAGGACATGCTCGGCACACGCGACGACGTCGCCTTGCGCGGGGCCGTTCGCGCGTTTCGCGTCGCCGAGGCGACACCGTACGGCTTCGACAACGGGGAGACGCAGACGCGCGTGCGCGTCGTCGCCCAGGCGCAGCTCGCCGGCGTAGCCTCGTCCGTCCCCGCACGCGAGGCGGCGCAGGCATACGACCTGCTCGGCGTGCTCGCGTGGGGCGCGCCGACCGCACCGCAGGGCGTGCTGGCCCCGGCCGACCAGGCCGTCGCCGCCTTTACGAACGCCGCGCGGCTCGCGCCCGGCGACGTCGCGGCGAAGCGGAACCTCGAGATCGCGCTGCGCGCGCTCGAGGCGCACGGCTCCCGCTCCGGGGCGAACTCCGGCACCGGCCCGCGGGGCACCGGCCACGGTGGCGCCGGCGCGGGCACGGCGGGATCGGGCTACTGATGCTGGCGGCGTCGCTCTCGTTCCTGACGCCGTGGGCCGGGGTGCTGCTCGTGCTCGCGGTCGTCCCGGTGGTCGCGCTCGCCTACGCGGCCCGGCGCGCCGCACGTGTCCGGGCTGCCCTGCGCCTTCCGGACCCACCCGGGCGCGCTGCCGCCGCGCGCAGCGCACTCGTGGTCGCCGTGGTCGCGCTGCTCACGCTCGGCGCGACGCAACCCGTGCTGCAGTCGCGGAGCACGCTGCACGCGCGGGCCGACGCACAGGTGCTGATCGTGCTCGACACGTCGCGCTCGATGCTCGCGGCGCCGTCGCCGACGTCGCGGACGCGGCTCGCCCGCGCTCGCGCGATCGCCGAAGGAGTCGACGCGCAGCTTGCCGACGTCCCGGTCGGCGTCGCGACCTTCACCGACCGCGTGCTGCCCGACCTCTTCCCGACCGCGGATGCCGCGGCTGTCGAGGGTGTGTTGCGCGCCGTGACCGTGGACGACCCGCCGCCGCGCGAGGTGAACACGGTCGCGACCACCTTCGACGCCCTGTCGAGCCTGGGCACGGACGGCTTCTTCCCGGCGCGCATTCGCAAGCGCGCCGTGCTGCTGCTGACCGACGGCGAGAGCGGGCCGTTCGACGCCGCGTCGGTCGCCCAGGCGCTCCGGCGCGCGAGGGTGTCGCTCGTGATCGATCGGGTCGGCACCGGCGCCGACCGGGTCTGGCGTCCGAACGGGACGCCCGAGGTCAACTACCGCCCCGATCCGGCCGGGGCGCGGGCGAGCGTGTCGCAGCTGGCGGCGGCCGTCCGGGAGCCTGCGACGAGCGACCCGGCCGCCGCCCTCCGGCGGGCGATCGGCTCCGGGCCGACCCGGGCGGCCGGGCAGACGACGCGCACGCGCACGCTTGCTCCGTACGCCGTCCTCCTCGCTCTGGTGCCCCTGCTCGCCCTCTTCCTGGAAGGGGGTTTCGCCAAGGTGTTTGCGTGGCGTAACATTACGTCGGTCGTGTCGACGGGGAGCCGCAGAGCAGAATGAGGAACGTGCTGGTGATCGGGCTCGCCGCTGTCGTGCTCGGGTTGCTGATCACGACGACGGGCGCGACGGGTGCGACGCCGGTCGATGGCAACTGGCTGAGCTTCGGCCGCACCACCGACAACAACCGCCACTCGCCGCTCACGGAGATCAACCAGTCGAACATCGCGCAGCTCGGCCGCGCGTACACCATCGACTGGCAGAAGATCGACCCGGACATCAAGCGCGGCGAGCAGTCCTATCCGCTCGCGCTCAACGGGACGCTGTACGTCACGACCAACGACGCGAACGTGTTCGCCGTCGACGGTGCGACCGGCAAGATCAAATGGCACTTCAAGCCGTCGAACAGCGCGCTCTTCAAGAACTTCGGCATCGTCGCGAACCGCGGTCTCGCGTACTGCGACGGTGCGCTGTTCCTGCTGACGCTCGACATGCACATCAACAAGCTGAATCCGGAGACCGGCGCTCTCGAAGGGCGTGTCGCGATCGGCGACGCCGTCCCCGGAGCCGGATCGAACTACGGCTACTCGGAGACGAGCGCTCCCGTCTGTGCCGACAACCGCGTCATCCTCGGGGCCGCCGGGTCGGAGTACGGCGTGCGCGGCTTCGTCATGGCCTGGAACACCGACCTGCGGCCCGCCTGGGCGAACCCGGTCTGGTCGATCCCGCCCGAGCAGCAGAGCTGGCGGTCGCGCAGCCGGATCGTCGGAGGTGGAGCGGTCTGGACGCCGGTGACCGTCGACGCATCCACCGGCACGGTGTTCTTCGGCACGGGCTCCGCGACCCCGCTGTACTTCCCGTCGCTCCGGCCGGGCACCGATCCCCGCACCGACTCTCTCGTCGCGGTCGACCTCAAGACAGGCGCGGTGAAGTGGTGGCGGCAGCTCCTTGCGGGCAACGAGTGGTCCTACGACGTCGCGCAGCCTCCGCTCGTCTACGACGGCAAGGTCGGCGGGCACATGCAGCACGTCGTGTCGGTCGCCACGATGGAGGGCGTCTGGTTCGCCTTCAACGCGAAGACCGGCGCGCCGTTCTACCAGCGCGTGAAAGTGATCGACCGTGTCGAGCATCCGGCGTTGCGCCCCGGGCAGCCAGTCGTCGTCTACCCGTCGAGCATCGGCGGGCTCAACTACTCGCCGGCGTCGTACGACCCGTCGACCGACTATGTCGTGAACGCGGCCGCCGAGACCGCGGCGATCGACATCCAGGCGAAGCTGACGCCGGCGCAGAAGAAGGACAAGTTCGTCCTCGGCAGCGTGTTCCTCGGATTGAGCAACGGCAACTTCGGAACGACGCTCCCCGGCTGGCACGACCACGGCTCGATCAGCGCCATCGACGTGAACACCGGGCGGCGCGTGTGGAAGTTCCTGACGCCCGAGCCCGAGCGGGGCGGCGTGACGACGACGGCGTCGGGCGTCGGCTTCGCGGGTGGCGGCGACGGCGTGCTGCGGGCGTTCTCCGTGAAGACGGGGAAGATCCTCTGGACGTACCAGACCGGCCACCAGATCGCGGCAGGCCCGACGATCTTCTCCGAGGACGGCAAGGAGTACGTCGCGATCTCGGTCGGCGGGACACCCACGTCGTCGGGCGGCGGGACCGCCGCGTGGCTCGAGGTGTTCGCGCTCGGCGGCTCGGAGCCGCAGCTTCCGGCGCCGGCGCTGAACGGCACGGAGCAGTCGGCCTCGCAGGCGCCGGCGCTCGTCGTCGACACCGCACGTGCCACGGGCGCGACGCGGCTGCACGCGGTGGTGGGCGGCGCGCACATCTCGACCCAGGGGCCGTTCACCGTGCACGAGTGGGAGGCCAACGGCGCGAACACGCAGGTCGTGAGCGGCCGGCTGACGCTTCGCGGCAAGCCGGTGGTCGGAGCGACGATGCAGGTCGACAGCTACACGCTGCAGAACCGCACCAACAGCCGCGGGCAGTTCTTCTACCGCCTCGACACGACGCTCGTGCGCCGGCATGTCGCCCGCGTGCAAGGCCTCTCGAAGGCGACGGTCGGTGGGCGCGCGTTGACCAAGGACGAGCGTGCGGCCCTGCTCCGTGTCGGCGGCGGCTTCTCCGTGGGCTATGGGATCAGCGATCTCCATGCGAGCACCAGCGGCGGCCACGTGGTCGTCACCGGGCGTCTCGGGTACGCGGGCGGACAGGCGCCGCCGCCGGTCGTCATCTACACGTACCGCCTCAGCGGCACGATCACGGACGCGAGCGGCAAGCCGGTCGCGGGCGCCTCGGTGGTCACGCGCACGCAGGATCGCGACTTCTGGACGTTCTCCGTTCCGAGCGATGCGAACGGTCACTACACGTCGTTCTTCACTGCCTCCGACGAGTCGGGCGCCAATCCCGTGCCGCTCACCGTGCAGGTGGCGTCGGGACGCGTCTCCTATGCGTCGCCGCTCGGTCAGAACGTCGACTTCACCTCGTTGCACAGCGCGACCATGAACATCAAGCTGCCAGCCTCCCCGTCGACGCCGCTTCCGTTGCCGAGCCCGCAGTCGTACCCGGGTGCGGTCTACGAAGGCATCCTCGTCGGCGTGTCAGGCCCGGGCGGGGTCATCACGCCGCTCTCCGCGACCTGGCCCGACGGCAGCGGACGCTTCACGCTCGTTCTGCCGGCGTCGGCGCGGGGCAAGGCGCTTCGCCTCTGGGAAGACGCGTCGACGTTCTTCCAGACGTCGCCCGCGCGCGCCGGCGGCAAGATCGGGATCGGCGGCACCTGGCCGTCGCTGCCGCCCGGCGATCAGCCGCAGGGCCTCGCCACCGTACGCGTCGGCTAGATCGAGCCCTTAGGGGGCGAGCAGCGCGCCGCGCGCGACGTCGTCGTGCCCGGTCGCCTCGCGCAGCGCCGCGTTGAGGCGGTTGATGCCGTCGAGGAGGTCCGGGGCGACGGCGTCGGCGGACATCTCCTGCAGGCTGGCGAGGATCACCGCCCGGCGACGGCTGGACCACCGCTTGCCGCTCGCGGTCGCCGCGACGAGCACGGCGCGCGCGTCGCTCGCGTCTTCCCGGCGCCGCACGAAGCCGAGCTCTTCGAGACGGTCGACCGCCCGGGTCGCGGTCGCAGGCGTCGTGTCCATGCGCGATGCCAGGTTGGACAGGCGAAGCGGCCCGACGGCGACGATCTCGATCAGCGCCAGCCGCTGCGAGACGGTCAGCGCCTCGCGCTCCTCGATGCGGCGTGAGAGTCGCAGGATGATCGCGTAGAGCTCGCCGATCTCCTCGAGCAGGGCCTCTGCGCATTCCTTCGACAACTGCACGGTGGCATGACTATATGGCGTCGATTAGCCTGCGTTCGGCGGCATCACGACGGGCGTCGTGTCGAACCCGAAATACGTGTCGTGCATGAAATGCGCTGTGGCGTACATGTCCATGTGCACGGTGCGGAGCGTGCGCGGCTCGACGAGGATCCGGTACCAGCCGGGCGTTCGCGGGTCGAAGAACGACACCTCGGTCACCCGCCGGCCCGCGAACGTCGTCGAGCCGATCACGTGCGCGTCGACTGCCGACGCCCAGAACGGCTGAGGCTGCGCGATCGGCTCGGCTGCCTGCGTCTTCTGCCACGGGGCGTTCGGCGCGAACTTGTCCCACCGCGTGTCGCCGATGACGACGGCCTTCGGGCCCTTCCGCACCTGGTACGCGAGGCGGTCGGGCGCGGTCGCCTGCCATTCGGTCGCGACCTTCAGATGTGCGTTCGACCCGAGGACGTCGTGCCAGGCGAGGCTCTTCAGCGCCTTGTAGGCGGCGGTCGCCCGTGCCACGAGCTGCGCCGCGGCCGGCGCGTCGCGCGGGAGAGACGGCCGCCAGGTTGTCGTCTGCCCTCCGGTGCGCACGACGACGTCGAGCGCCCCGGGTCGCGGATGCGCCCGGTAGCACCCGCGCCCGCACGGGATCGCGCGCGCCGCATCGACGCGGACCTCCGCCCCGGAGACGCCGACCCCGTTCTGCCCGAGGATCGACACCTGCACGGCGCCGGGCGCGACCGCCACGGCGAGGACGTTCGGCCCCGCCTCACGTGCGAGGACGACGGCGTTCGCCGGGGGTGCGGGGAAGCCCGGCGGCACGTGCACTGCCGGCGGTGTGGAGGTAGGCGGCGGAGCCGTCGACGCGGACGGCGAGGCAGGGCTTGCGCCCGGTGTCGTGAGGGCGCCGCTCAGCATGCCGCCGACGACCACGACGGCGGCGGCGCCGGCCCCGAGCGCGCCGAAGGCTGCGAACAGCCGGATGCGAACGCTCACATGGGGACGGTAGCGCCCGCTAGGCGGGCGGCAGGACGACCACGCCGTCCTCGTCGGCGTACAGCGCCGCGCCGGAGGTGAACGTCACGTCGCCGAACGTCACGGGCACGTCGACCTCGCCTTCGCCGCCCTTGCGTGACGGCCGCGGGTTCGTGCCGAGCGCCTTCACGCCAAACGGTCTGGAAACACAGCCGAGCTCGTCGAGCGCCACCGAGTCGCGGACGCACGCGTTGAGGACGACCCCGGCCCAGCCGTTGCTCTTCGCGATCGCCGCGATGTTGTCGCCGAGCAGTGCGCAGCGCAGCGAGCCGCCGCCGTCGACGACGAGCACCCGCCCGTCGCCGGGCTCCGACACCGTCGCCTTCAGGACGACGTTGTCCTCGAAGCAGCGCACCGTCGAGATCGCGCCCGAGAACGACCGCGCTCCGAACGAGCGCCATTGCACGAGGCAGACGAGCGCGTCGGGATGTGCGTCGAGGAGATCCGCCGTGCCCACTACGCGCGCGGGCCGCCGGCGACGTAGATCACCTGGCCGCTGACGTACGACGCATCCTCGGAGCAGAGGAACGCGATCGTCCCGGCAACGTCGTCGGGAACGCCGACGCGGCGCAGCGGCGTCTGGGCGGAGGCACCCTCGACGAACGCGTCGAACGGGACGCCCATCCGCTCTGCCGTCTGCCGCGTCATGTCGGTGGCGATGAACCCCGGCGCGACGCAGTTCACGTTGACGTTGAACGGGCCGAGCTCGATCGCGAGCGTCTTCGTCATGCCCTGCAGGCCCGCCTTCGCCGTCGCGTAGTTCGTCTGGCCGCGGTTGCCGAGCGCCGACGTCGAGGAGATGAGCACCATCTTCCCGCTCTTCTGCTCGACCATGTGCGCCTGCGCCGCGCGCGCTGCGAGGAACGTTCCCTTGAGGTGCGTGTCGATGACCGACGACCAGTCGTCGTCGCTCATCTTGAACAGCATGTTGTCGCGGATGATCCCCGCGCACGTGACGAGGATGTCGAGCGACCCGCCGTGCTCGACGGCAGCCGCGACGGCGGCCTCGACGTCGTCGCGCGACGTCACGTCGCAGCGCACCGCGTGGCCGCCGATACGCGCCGCCGTCTCCTGCGCGGTGCCCTCGTCGAAGTCGGCGACGACGACCGTTGCGCCCTCGGACGCGAGCCGCTCCGCGGTCGCGGCGCCGATGCCCTTCGCGCCGCCGGTGACGAGCGCGGTCTTGCCTTCGAAACGCTTCATGGAAGCGGACGTTATAGGTTGCCCGCGTGGAGTTCCGCGACATCCTGCACCGCCGCCGCATGCACCGCGCGTTCCTGCCCGACCCGCTGCCGCAGGAGCAGGTCGAGCGCATCGCAGCCGTCATCCGCCACGCGCCGTCCGGCGGCTTCAGCCAGGGCGGCAGCATCGTCGTCGTCACCGACCAGGCGAAGCGCGAGGAGATCGCGCGTGCCTTCGGCGACGAGCACTACTCGACGGAAGGTCGCAACTACATCGCCGACGCGCCGGTGCACATGGTGATCTCCGCGAACGAGTCGCTCTACCACGCGCGGTACAACGAGGCCGACAAGCTCAAGGCGACGGGCGGCGTCGAGGTGACGTGGCCGGTGCCGTACTGGTTCGTCGACGC
>FTCS01003684.1_pt1 | contig 15941 bp, 11 predicted proteins | sample 1639391 | NCBI WGS metagenome assembly FTCS01 (sample SAMEA3914864, study PRJEB12502) | metagenome | biome: forest; material: soil | place: USA | collected 2012-03-12 | depth 0.3 m | reverse complement strand
TCCGGCGCTCGCGTGAGAAAGCGCCTAGGTTGAACACACCGAGCAGATACAGTCCGAATACTAGGACGAGCACACCGCCGACTCGGCTGATCCAGACGCGATATGTGAAGAGCAGCCGACCGATGAACGTTGCCGACGCGCCGAGTGCGAGGAAGATGAGCGAGAAACCCAGCACGAAGAGCAGCGCGTGCACGAGTGCGACGCGCCGCGCGCGCGGCACGTCGTCGAGCGTCATCCCCGTGATGAAGGTGACATAGCTCGGGATGAGCGGGAGCACACAGGGTGAGAGAAAGCTTGCGAGCCCCGCGCCGAAGGCGACGGGGAGTGCGACGTCTGAAGCCAAGTCGGGGTTCCTGAGTTGGTACTACGCGATGAAATATCGCGTCTTTCGTCGCGAGCGGCGACCCGACGACGGGAAGCGCGGTCTCCTGATGCTCCAGATCGACGCGCTGGCCTACGTGGAGCTGCGGCGGGCCATCGAGCTCGGATACTGCCCGACGATCTCCGAGATGGTCCGCGAAGAGGGCTACACGCTGCGCCGCTGGTTTTGCGGTCTGCCCTCGGCCACGCCCTATTGCCAAGCGGGCATCTTCTATGGCGCGAACGAGGGGATTCCCGCGTTCCGGTTCTACGACAAGACCGAACGGCGGGTGATCACCTGCAACACGCCGTCTGGCGTGCAGTACATTCGCGACCGCATTCACTCGCCGGGCGCGCTCGCCGGCGGCTCGAGCTACGTGAACCTGCTGGACGGCGACGCACAGACAGTGGCGTTCACGGTCGCGACGCGCGAGCGCATGTCGGCATTCGAACGACTCGGCGGGTGGCGCATGGCGATCCTGATCGCCGTGCATCCGATTCGCATGGTGCGCATGGTCTGGCAAGCGATGCTCGAGTATCTGCGCGAGGAATACGAGCGCGGCGTGGGCGAGCTCGGACGCAAACGTACGCACAGCGAAGGGTTTTTCCCCTTCGTGCGTGTGCTCTCGAACGTGGTCGTGCGCGAGCTCCAGACGATGGCGATCCTGCTCGACGTCTACCTCGGCGTCCCGATCATCTACAGCACGTTCATGCAATATGACGAGCTCGGGCATCATTTCGGGCCGTCGAGCTTTCAGGCGTTACGCGATCTTCGCCGCACGGATGCGCGCATTCGCGAGATTCGGCGCATGATCGACGCACGCGGCGGTCGCGAGTACGATCTCGTGATACTCTCCGACCATGGCATGACGCCGTCGTCGAGCTACCGCGTCAAGTTCGGCGAGTCGCTGGGACACACGATCGAGCGTATCCTCGAAGGCGACGCCGAGCGAACGGGCGAGCGGCCGCTGCGGTCGAGCGCGAGCTTTACGGACACATCGGAGTACGCTGACGTCGGCGCACAGATCGTCGAAGCGATGGCGCAAGTCACGCCGGCGTCGCAGCCGCGCTCGCGTCGCCTGATTCGCCGGTTTCGCGACTGGGTACGGCGCAAGTACGGCCTGCGCGAGTTGATTCTCCCGGAGAAGTACCGGATCGAGGAGGGGCATGAGGTGGTCGTGACGTACAGCTCCTGCCTCGCCCTGCTCTACTTCGCCGATGATACGCGCCCACTCGACCGCGAGGCGATCGTTCGCGACCAGCGGCGCGCGAATCTGTACGGTGCGCTGTTGAATCACTCGGGCGTGGGACTGCTTGGAACGCGCGACGGCCCTTCGGTGCATCTGGAGAGCACCGTGGGGCGCGCACGGATCACGAGCGGCCGACTCGACGTGATCGAGGGACTCAATCCGCTCGAAGTGTACGGCACGAGCGCGAACGTCGTGCGCGCGGTCGAGCACCTCATTCGGCAGGCGAATTCTGGAGACATCGTCATTTTCGGCGCGTACGACGGCTACGAGATCGTTTCATTCGACGATCAGATCGGCGCGCACGGGGCGGCGGGCGGGAATCAGTTGCATCCCTTCCTCATCGGCCCGGCGCACCTGGAGCTCGAGGGCGCAGCAATCAACGATGCGCGAGACATTCATTCGGCGATCATGATTCGATACAGTCGTCCCGAGCGTAGCGAGGGATGACAATGGCGTCGCTCGGGATGGCAACAGCGCTGCTCGCGATGGCCCCTGCGCTCCTGTGGGGTCAGGGTGTGATCACGGGACGCGTGTTCGACGCCGCCGGCTCTGAGCCGCGCGCTGGGGCGGCGGTGGCCATCGTGGGCACGTCGCGGGGCGCGATCGCCGACGCGAGCGGTAAATTCATCATCTCCGCGGTGACCGCCGGCAACGTCACTTTGCGCGCGCGCCTGCTCGGCTACAGGGGCGTCGAACGCGTCGTCACTGTGCGCGACGGCGACACGACCCGCATCGACTTCCGCCTCGAACCCGAAGCGACGGTCCTCGGTGCCGTTCGCACCGAGGCTCGCCCGACCGAACGCGACGCGTTCGAGTCGCGGCCGAGCGTCGGCACCGTGCAGATCACGGCGCGCGCGGCGGAGGGCGTGCCGAAGTTCGGTGAGCCGGACATTATTCGCATAGTTCAACTACTACCCGGCGTCGAGGCGCGCAACGACTTCTCCACCGGGTTGAACGTCCGCGGCGGCGAATCCGACCAGAACCTTATTCTCGTCGACGGATACCCGATCTACAATCCGTTCCACCTCGGCGGGTTGTTCAGCACGTTCATCGATCCCACTGTCGGCGACGTGACACTCATTACCGGCGGCTTCCCAGCCCGCTATGGCGGACGGCTCTCGAGCGTTCTCGACGTCCACTCCGCCGAAGAAGTGCGGCCCGGGCTGCACGGAACCGCCGAGGTGTCGTTGCTGTCGTCCACCGGCGCGCTCGGTGGCGCGTTCAACGGCGGGAAGGGTACCTGGATGGTGGCCGGCCGGCGCACGTACGCCGACAAGTTCGTCGCCGCCATCAGCACCAACGAGCTGCCATATCACTTTCGGGACGAACAGGCGCACTTCACGTACGCGTTCACGCCGACCTTGAAGTTCTCGACGACCGTGTACGATGGAACCGACGTCCTCGACGCGAACATCGCGACGTTCGGCGACTCGACGACCGGCGCGAACGCGAGCGGCGGCGCGTTCCAGTTCGGGTGGGGCAACACCGTCATCGGCGCGACGCTCTCCAAGACCACATTGCTCTTCGGTGACAGCGCCACGATCGAACAGCGCGCGTCGTTCTCGCGTTTCGCGACATCGCTCGACCTCGGCCAGGGCGCATTGCGGCTGACCAATCGCGTCGGCGACCGGCGGCTGGCGGGCAGCATCACGACACACTCGGGAAGTCACGAGCGGTCGGTCGGATACGACGTGGCGTCGTACGACATCAGCTACCTCGCGAATTCCGAGCAGACCGATACCCGGCTCTACGAGCTGCGCCAGAATCCGACGTCGGCGTCCATCTATTTCGACGATCTCTGGAAAGTCTCGCCGTCCTTTCTTCTCGAGAGCGGACTGCGCGGCGAGGGACTGACCGGCCGCCGCTGGACCGGAATCTCGCCGCGCGTCTCGGCGAAATACTTCCTGACGAAGGATTTCGCGTTGACGGGCGCCGTGGGCCGCTTCACGCAATGGACCCACTCGCTCGCACGCGAGGACATTCCCGTTCGGCTGTTCGACTTCTGGCTGGCGAGCGACGCATCGCTGCCGGTATCGACCGCATGGCACTATGTCGCCGGCACCGAGCGCTGGTTCACGCCGACGCGCTACATGCGCATCGAGGGGTTCTACAAGAAGTACGATCACCTCCTCGAGGGAAATCCGCAGGAGGATCCGAACCGCCGCGGCGACGAATTCGTCCCGGCCGACGGCGATTCGTACGGCGTGGACCTGCTGCTGCGCCAGTTCGAGAAGGGAAAGTTCAGCGGATGGGTCTCGTACACCTATGCAGTCGCGGCGAGGACGAGCGAAGGTGTTCGGTACTTCCCCGGCCACGATCGGCGGCACGACGTGAACGTCGTGGCGAGCTGGCATCTGTCGAAGTACGTGCTCGGGGCTCGGTACGGCTTCGCGACGGGCACGCCGTACACGGACATTGTCGGCGAGATCGTGCGGCGCGTGTACGACCCGGGACTCAACGCGTGGGGCACACGCGGCGGCGGTACGCAGACGGAGTTCATCGGCGGAGCACGAAACGGCGCCCGTCTTCCGGCGACACAGCGCCTCGATCTCGACGTGACGCGCAAGTATCGCGTGCGCGGTGCGACCATCTCGCCGTACCTCAGCGTCGTGAACGCGTACAACGCGAAGAACGTGTTCATCTACGTGTTCGACTACACCAGGAGCCCGCCGACGCGGCAGGCGATCAGTCAGTTTCCCCTACTCCCCTCGGCCGGTGTCACGATTTCCTGGTAGGGCGCTCATCGCGCTGCTCTCAGCGTTCTGCGGGGCATGCGCGTTGAATGAGATCACCGTCCCGTCGACGGCCTCCATGGTCGTCGTGCACGGCGTGCTGAACCCGTCGAGTCTGACGCAGGTCGTGTTGCTCGAGCGGTCGCTCACGGGCGCGGCCACCGTTCACGATGGGGCGTTCGATCCAAACAATCCGATCGCGACCGGCGGCGGCATTCCGATTCGCGGCGCCGTCGTCGAGATCACGGACGAATCCGGTCGCGTCGTGCGCGGCGTGGAGGACAAGCTCGCCGCGAGCGGCACCGGCACCGGCGTCTATCGGTTCACGTTCTCGCTGGTGCTTCGCAGCGGCACCCGATATTCGCTCCGTGTTCAGACGCCGGAAGGAGAGACCGCCACCGCCTCGACACGTCTTCCCCAGCCGGTCGCGACCTCAACCGGCTCGCTGACGCGCACCTTCAACCGCGATCACGACACGCTGACCATCGCGTGGAACGCGGCAACGCTCGTCCGCGCGTACGCCGTTCGTGTGGAGAGCCCGTTCGGCCCCTTCTTCCTGTTCACCGACAGCACGGGTTTCCGGATGACCGGCGACACGCGCAACATCTTCTCGCCCAATCTCGAGCGCGTGTTCATTCCCGGATTCCGGCAGGACGCCATGATCGCCGCGGTGGATTCGAACTTCTACGACTACTATCGCACCAACAACGACCCGTTCACCGGCAGCGGAATCATCAACCGGATCAACGGTGGAATCGGTGTCTTCGGCTCGCTGGTGTCGCTGAGCACCGGCACACTCACGGTCGTCGCGGATCAGACGGAACCGATCGAGGGCCGATTCCGCCTCACGCCCGCTGTGACCGATCCGAGCGCGCCGGCGACGATCACCCTCTACGTGGAATCGAAGTCGACGCGCGCCGACGTGCCGGACGCGCTGAGCGGCCGCTACACGACGACAGGACCTAACTCACGAACCGACGGCATCGTCGGTCAACAGTCGGGAACGCACATCGTGCTCGCGATCCTCGCGAACCAGCTCGCGACCGACACGGTAGACGTGTTCTCCGGCGAGCTCTCGGGCGGGCTGCTCAGCGGGTCATATCGCAAGCGCGCGGGGACGGCCGTGTTCGTGAAGCAGTAGAAGGCTACGGCGTCGCGGATGCCTTGGTTTCGAGAAGCGCGCGAACTTCGTCGCCGTCCAGGCGGGCCGGATCGTCCGCCTCGCCCGACCGCCGCTGGACACCGCGCACGACGGCGTCCACGGTCACGAGCGGCGCATCCGCCTCGGCCACGACGTTCGTCTCCCACTTGCCGCGGTCAGGCCCCTTAAGTGTGAGACGATAGCGGGCGGTGTAGATGACGAGCTTTTCGTCATCCCGCGAAGCTTCCTCATCCTGAGAAGGCTCGAGATGACCGGCGCGCGCGGCCACGACCGCGACGCCGCTCTCGACGCCACCTTGCTTGATCGGCGCGAAGAAATGAATCTCCGCGATCTGGTCCGCCGGCACCTGCGCGGCGATCGCGAGCAGGAAACGCTCGCGCGTTTCAGTCAGCATCGTCATCGCGCCGCCGCCTGGCTCGTCCGAGCCGGCGTGTTGCGCGCCTCGAGCTCGCGCTCGACGTACAGTCTCAGAATGTGCATGAAGTCCTGCGCGTTCGTCACGACACCGAACGCCTGATGAGTTCCACGATCCTTGAGTTTGCTCACGACGAATTCCGATGAGTCGACGCAGATCGTGGGTAACTCGCGCATGGTTCCGTCCGGTTGCGCGACGAAGGCCGGGAGCATGTTGCCGGTCGCGATCGCGTGCAGCGCGGTCGCGATCATAACGGCGAACGTCGCCTTGATCGCGTGCGCCCGCATCGCGTCCTGGGCGGCGACCGCGTCGGTGATCACATCGGGAAGCGGACCGTCGTCGCGAATCGAGCCGGTGAGCACGAACGGCACGTTGTGCTTGACGCACGAATACATGATGCCGTCGGTGACGATCCCCTTCTCCACCGCCTTGGCGATCGAGCCGGCGGCGCGCACCATGTTGATGGCGCGCATGTGCAGTCCGTGTCCGCCCTGCGTGATCTCGCCCGTGTTCGTCATGCCGAGCGTCGTGCCGTAGATCGACGCCTCGATGTCATGCACGGCGACCGCATTGCCGGCGAGCAGCGCGCCGACATAGCCGTTGGCGATGAACCAGCTCATGTCGCTGCGCGCGCGCGAGTGCACGAGCGCCGGACCCGTCACCCAGATCGGATAGCCGCCGCGCTGCTTCTCCTCGATCAGGAGCCGCGCCATGTGCTGATAGTCGATCGGCTTCTCGCGCGAGACCTCGCTCGACATGAACGCGAAGGCATTGGGGTCCGCGCCGTGCGGGATCATGTGCGTCTGCACGAAGATACCGTCCTCGCCGTTCTCGCTCTCGCCGACCGCGACAAGGTCGCCCTTCTTCAGGCGGCGACCCTCCCGGACCCAGAGAACCCCGTCCTTGTCCATCAGGATCCCGGAGTCCATCCGCGGCTCGCGCGGCGCGGTCCACGTTCCTTTCACGCGCACGAACGTCGGCAGGTTCGTCGTCGAAAAGAACCCGTCGGGCAGCACGCCGTCGGCGGGCGCGGGGGCGAATCTCGCGTCGGGGAAGGTCGCGAATTTCGGCTGCGAGAAATCGGGAGGCGGGAAGGTCGTCACGACTTGAAATCTCGCTGACTGACCCCGAGGCGCGCTACGCCGAGTATCTCCGCCGGAGGAGCTATTTCGACTGTTTCCACGAGCCGCTCGTGGTGCTTCTCGACGTCGCACGGCCGGTGGCGGTTCCTCTCTATGATCTGCCGAGGTCGTCGACCGGCTTGTACACTGTGAGCACTGGCCCGTCGGCGCTGCTGTTCGCGAACGGCGGCGCAATGCTTCGATCGACGTGCGTCAAAGGAGGGCCACTGGGTCGCGGTCGAGCGTGACGCGAAGGTCGGCGTCGTTTGGAACGGGAAATCGCTCCAGAAAGTACCGGCCGAGTCGCGTCAGTTCTCCAGGCTGCTCGGCTTTGATCAGCACGTGCCAGCGCCAGCGGTTCTTGATGCGCTCCACGGGACAGGGCGCTGGCCCGACGACCGCGATTCCCGGCATTGGCCGCTTGCGCAGGAGCGCGTGCAGCCAGTTCGTCGCCTGGGTAGCAAGATTCGCCGTCGCCGCCTCCGTGAGCCCGCTGAATACGATGTTCGCCAGCCGCACGTTCGGCGGATACGGCGGCGATTTTCGCCCCTCGAATTCCTGGTGGACAAACTTGTGATAGTCGTGCGTCACCGCGCACGTGACGGCGTGGTGCTGCGGGACGCGCGTCTGGATGAACACTCGCCCGCCCTTCGGCCCGCGCCCCGCCCGCCCGGCGACCTGGCTCAGGAGCTGAAAGCACCGCTCCGACGCGCGGAAGTCGGGCAGGTTGATCCCGACGTCCGCGTCGACCACGCCGACGAGTGTGACATTGGGAAAGTCCAGACCCTTGGCGATCATCTGCGTGCCGAGCAGGATGTCCACTTCCCCGCTGGCGACCCGATCGAGAATCTCGGCGTGGGCCCACTTGCCGCTCGTCGTATCCACGTCCATGCGGGCGATGCGCGCCGTCGGGAACCGATCCGCGAGTAACCGTTCGACCTGCTGGGTGCCGAGTCCGCGCTGGCGCAGGATCGTGCCGCCGCACGCCTGGCATACACGCGTCAGCGGCTCGGCGTGCTGGCAGTAGTGGCAGACCAGCCGCTCCGGGGTGCGATGATAGGTAAGGCTGATCGAACAGTTCGGACAGGTGGCGACGAAGCCACACGCCGCGCATTGCACGAACGACGCATATCCGCGCCGGTTGAGCAGCAGAATGCTCTGCTCCTGCTTGCGCAGGCGATCGGCCAGCGCACTCTCGAGAGCCTCGCTCACCACGAACCGCAGATAGTCTTGCGCCTGGCGATCATCCGAGTACTTCGTTTTCGCTTCGCGCAGGTCGATCACCTCGACCTTCGGGAGCTGCGCTTCGCCGACGCGCTCGGGCAGCGTGAGCAGCGCGTACTTCCCGCTTGCCGCGTTCAGCCAGCTCTCGAGGCTCGGCGTCGCGCTCCCGAGCACGACGACCGCTCCCTCGTTGCGCGCGCGGACGATCGCGGTTTCGCGGGCATGATAGCGCGGCGTCTCGCCCTGCTTATAGCTCGACTCGTGCTCCTCGTCCACGACGATCGCGCCGAGATTATCGAGCGGCGCGAAGATCGCGGAGCGCGCGCCGACGGCGATGCGTTTGCGACCCTCCTTGAGCGCGAGCCATTCGTCGTACCGTTCGCCATCGCTGAGCGCGGAATGGAGCACCGCGATCTTGTCGCCGAAGACGGCGCGAAAACGGTCGACGGTCTGTGGCGTGAGCGCGATCTCGGGGACAAGGACGATTGCCGTCTTGCCCTGCTCGACGACGACGTGGCGCAGCAGCTCGATGTAGACGAGTGTCTTGCCGCTGCCGGTGATACCATGAAGGAGAAAGACGTCGCCGCCGTTCGCGGATGTGAGCTTCGCGATCGCGTCGGCCTGCGCGAGTGACGGCGTGTGTCGCGCCGGCGGCTTGGCTTCGCGCCGCGAGAACGGATCGCGCGAAACGACCTCCTCGCCGACTGCCACCAGCTCTCGATCGACGAGTCCCTTCAGGACCGACGCCGAGAAGTTGAGCTTCTCGGTCAAATGCTCGACCGCCGCCCGCCCGCCGAGTGATTCGAGGAGCTCATACAGTGCGCGCTGCTGTTTCGAACGGGAGAAGATCCTGTCTCTCTCGAGGAGCGACGGCAACTCCTTCGTGATCTCGGCGACGCGCCGCCTGCGCCGCGACGGCTCGGGCGACGCGTGCGACCCGAGTGCCGCGGGAAGCGCGGTGCGAATCGCCAGGCCGACGGGGACTACATAGTAGTCGGCGAGCCACTGACAGAGCGCGAGCAGCTCGGCGCTCATCACCGGTTCAGTGTCCGGCAGGGACTCGACGGGCTTCGCCTTCAACCCTTCGCGGGGTTGCGCCGGCCCAACGATGACGCCGATCAACTTCCGGTTCCGAAACGGGACGACCGCGCGCATACCGGTGCGGGCGCGGGGAGCGTCGGCGTCGGCTACTTCATACGTAAAGTTGCGGAAGAGCGGCAGCGGGAGGGCGACGTCGACGAGCATCCGCTAAAGGTATCACCCGGGCGTCAGCGGTTTCTTGAAACGATGACTGGTGCGCTCGTACCCCAGGCGCTCATAAAACGCGTGGGCCTCGGTCAGCTTCCGGTTGCTCGTGAGCTCGATCAAGCCGCAGCCGCGTCTCGCGACGTGCGACTCGGCAGCCGCGACGAGCGCCTTTCCGATGCCTCGGCCCCGCGCTCGCTCGGTCACCACGATCGCGGTGATGCGCCCGACTGACGTTGGGCGATGGAGCACTGGCGTCACGTGGATGGAGACTACGCCAATCGGCTCTCCAGCGTCCACGGCCACGAGCACCGTCTCGTCCGCGGCGATCAGTCCGCGAAGACGCGTCTCGACCTCCGCCGCTGTCGACGGAAAACCGAGCTCAGTGAGCAACGGCGCGATCGCGGCTGCATCCTCGGTCGTCGCGCGGCGAATTTCCATGCCAGAAATGTATGGCGCCGGCCGGTCGAAGTCTCGAACCAACAAAGCCGGGCGCGTATTGGCCCAGGGCGGTATCCGGTGCATTCTTCTGTGCAGAGGCCCTTCCCCCCTTCTCCCACACATATGCACCGCACAGGTGTCGCATTCCTCGTCGCGCTCGGCGCGACCGCACACGCTCAGACGCCAAGCCCAGATGCGTTGCGTCAGAAGGTGCGCACGTATCGCGCGAGCCACGACGTCGCCATCACGCGCGAGCTCACCGACTTCCTCGCGATCCCCAATCTCGCGACGGACTCGGCGAACATTCGGAAGAATGCCGATCACCTCGTTGGCATGATGTCCGCGCGTGGCATCGCTGCGAGGCGACTAGAATCCGCGACCGGCGGGCCGCCCGCCGTATACGGCGAGCTACGGACGCCGGGAGCGACGAAGACGGTCGTATTTTACGCCCACTACGACGGCCAGCCTGTCGGCGACACCACCCAGTGGGCGACCATGCCCTGGCGGCCCGTGCTGCGCGACAACACGCTCGACGCCGGCGGCAAGGTCATTCCCATCCCGGGCACCCCGGGCGCCATTCAGGGCGAATGGCGACTATACGCGCGCGCGGCGAGTGACGACAAGGGACCGATCGTCGCGATGCTCGCCGCGGTCGACGCCCTGCGCGCGGCAAGCGTGCCGCCGTCGGTGAACCTCAAATTCTTCTTCGAGGGCGAAGAGGAGGCGGGTTCCGCCCACCTGCGCGATCTGCTCGAGAGAAACAGGGATCTTCTCAAGGCCGACGCCTGGCTGTTCGGCGACAGCCCGGTTCACCAGTCGCGCCGGCAGATGGTGGTGTTCGGCGTGCGCGGCGTGACGGGCGTCGAGCTCACGGTGTACGGACCATCGCACGGCTTGCACAGTGGTCACTACGGAAACTGGGCGCCGAATCCGGTCACGCGCCTCGCGAACCTGATCGCGAGCATGCGGAACGACGACGGACGCATTCTGATCAAGGATTTCTACGCCGACGTCGTGCCGATCAGCGCGGCAGAGCGAAAGGCGATCGCCAACATTCCCGGCGTGGATTCCGCGATGCGCGCCGAGACACAGCTCGCCGCCACGGAAGCGAACGGCGCGCCGCTCGTCGAGCGCATCATGCTCCCCGCGCTGAATCTGCGCGGCATTCGCGGCGGCGGGACGTCGAACACGATTCCCACCGAGGCCACGGCGTCGATCGATTTCCGCCTCGTGCCGAAGCAAACGCCGGAAAGCGTGCGGCGGCGACTTGAAGCTCACTTGAGGTCGCGGGGCTATTTCGTCGTCGACCACGTGCCCACCGCGGCGGAGCGAACGGCGCATGCGAAAATCGCGCGCGTGGCGTGGGAGTCCGGGTACGCGCCGACGCGCGTCCCGATGGATTCCCCGCTGTCGCAGGCCGTGATCCGTTCGGTGCAGGATGCGATAGGCGAGCCGATCGTCGCGCTGCCGACGATGGGTGGAAGCCTCCCCCTGTACGAGTTCGAGAACGTGATGCACGAGCCGCTCATCGTGCTGCCGATCGTCAACCACGACAACAATCAGCATTCGGTCAACGAGAACCTGCGCATGCAGAATCTCTTCGACGGCATCGAGGTGTACGCCGGCGTGCTAGCGCGCCTCGGCTCGTACTGGAGCGTTCGCCCCTAGGATCGCCGGGCTCGGCGCTTCGGGGGCGCGCGGCAGAAGGAGATGGAAGGTGGCGCCGCGCTCGGCGTTGTTCACCGCCCACATGCGGCCGCCATGCGCATCGACGATCGAGCGGCAGATCGCGAGTCCGAGTCCGAGACCGTGCTCCTTCGACGTCACGAACGGCTCGAAGACCGAGTCGTCGCTGATACCGGTTCCGCAGTCGCTCACCGAGACGCGAACCGCTGAGCCCTCGTCGTTCGTCGAAATCGTGAGCTGCCGATCGGCCGGCGAGTTCGTGGCCATCGCATCGCACGCATTGGCGATGAGATTCAGGATCACCTGCTGGAGCTGGACACGATCCGCGGGAACGGCGGGCGCCGTGGGTGACAGGCGCGTCATCACGGACACTTCACGCAGAATGAGATCGCTATGCGCGAGATCGAGCACCTCGCTCACGATCTCGTTGGGCACCACGGGCTGGAGGTCGCTGTCGCCCTTGCGGATCAGCGCGCGGACGCGGCGGATCACCTTGCCGGCGCGGAGATCGTCCGTGACGATGTCGTCGAGGATGGCGCGGATCTCGGTGAGATTCGCCGTGTCGCGCAGGAGAATGCGCTGCGCGGCACGCGCGTTGGCGAGGATGGCCGTCAGCGGTTGATTGAGCTCATGGGCGAGAGCCGCCGAAAGCTCGCCGAGGATGGCGACGCGACCCATGTGCGAGAGCTGCCGCTCCAGCGCACGCAGCGCCTGCTCGGCGCGGGCGCGCGTCTCGATCTCTTCGCGAAGAGAGGCATTCGCGCGCGAGAGCTCTGTCGTGCGCTCGGTGACGCGCTGCTCGAGCAGTTCGCCGAAGTGGCGCAACTTCGCTTCACTCTGGCGAAGCGCGTCTTCGGTGCGTTTGTGTTCGTCGATGTCGGTAAAGGTACCGTACCAGCGGAGGATGTTGCCCGTCTCATCGTAGACCGGAAGCGCGCGCACCAGATGCCAATGATACGTCCCGCTTAGCGCGCAGCGGAGGCGCGCTTCGTTCTCGTACGGGCGTCCGGCGAGCGTGCTCGCGCGCCATTTGGCCAGAGACCGGTCGCGATCCGCCGGATGGATCGCCTCCAGCCATGTATCGTCGGTGATCGGGCCGGGCGATGTCTGAATGAGATCGTACCACTTCTCGTTGAAGTAGTCGATGCTGCCGTCCGGTTTCGCGCTGAACACGATCTGGGGCATCGTATCCGCGAGCTCGCGCATACGTGCCGCACTTTCGCGCAGAGCGGATTCTTCGCGCAGCGCGATGGCTCCTCGTTCCCGTTCACGCAGCACCGCGGTCAGCGCCGCCAGCGGGACGTAGGCGAGAATCAGGTAGAGCTGGAGCGAGAACACGTTCTCGGCCACCGAGCTGCCGATGAACGGCCCCGCGCCGTGGATCGCGCCCCACACCGAGCAGAGCGCCAGGATCAATAGCGATGTGCTCGTGAACGCGGGACTGAATCGCACCGCGGCCCACATGAGCAACGGCATGGGGACGAAGAGCAGCGCCGGCGTCGCGTGCACGGCGAATCCGAAGTTCGCGAACATCACCGCGCATGCCGCGAGCAACGCGCCGGCGAGCACCGCCCCTTCGAACGCGCGGCGCGGTGACAGCTTTAGTGCGGCAAGACCCTCGTTGCCCCACGTGACGATTGCCGGCACGAACACCAGAATCGAGAGAACGTTCGAGAAAAACCGATAGCGCCAGTTCTCCCAGAACGAGCCCGTGCCGAAGCCATTCAGCTCGACGAGTCCCACGTCGAGGAACGACGAGAGGAACGGTGCGAGGAGCGCCGCACCGCCCACGAAGACCACCATCCGGTTGAACGAATCGAACCGGACCGGCGGCTCGATGTAGCGGCGCACGACGGCGGCGCCGATGACCGCCTCAGTCAGGTTGCTGACGTACCAGCTGAGCACCATGGGCAACGGCACGTTGCCCTGGAGCTCGACGAGTAGGTGCGCTGGGAACACGGCGGCCAGCATGATCGGCCACGCACTCGTCGGAGCAAGCAGCAAAGCGCCCAACACGATGGCGTTGGGTGGCCACAGTGTTGATATCGGTTGCGGAGACGGGGTGAGCGCGAGTCCGACCTTCGCGCCCAGGTAGTAGGCGACGGCGACCGCGACCGCCGCGTACCCGATTCGGGAGCGCCAAGGCACAGTGAGAGGCTCGCTTCCATGCGTAGGGACGGCCCATTGGACGAAAGTCCACTATGCCGTCTCTGCCGGTAGATCCGTCGGGGTATCGGATTGAATGTATGCCTGCCAGACCGCTGGAGGAACGAGCAGGACTGGTTTGGTGACACCCTCGCACACCCGTGCCGAGACGGACCCGAGTCGGCGCTCTCGGTCGAGGCCGACGCCCCGCGTGCCGAGCACGACAAGGTCGATGTCGTTTTGCATGACGTACTTGGTGATCGTTCCCGCCACATCCTTCCCCTCGAGAACGACGTGTTCGATGCCCACGCCCGCCCAGACGCCGGCGTCGATGCGAAGCTTGGCGATACGCCGTTCGACTTCCTGCGTAAGAACCGCGTGCCGTTCGGGACCGGCCGGCGTCACGTCCACGTACACCACGATGAGCTTCGTGCCTCCGACCGCGGACAGTTTGCTCTCGCGCAATGCGGACGCCCACGACAATGAAATGACCGCCGCGCCGCGCGCGGTTTCCGACCTGTCGACGGCGACCATGACTCGACCGACCGGTATGCGCGCGTCGCGGCCGACGACCAGCACCGGTACGGGTGCGCGCGTGGCGATGACCAGGGCCGTGCCGATTTCCGGTTGTGCATCGGTCGAACGCCCATGCCGGCGGCCGTGAGAACCGACGATGATGACGTCCGCGCGGATCTCGTTGGCGAGGCGAACGACCCCGGGGGCCGGTTCGCCCGGCAACGTGTGCACGGACGCCTCATCGAGCGGAATGCCGAGTCGCCCGAGCTGCGCGTGCGTCGCCCCTCCGCCGTCGGGCTCGTCGCCGACGTGCACGACGTGCATGAGCGCGCCCGCGGCCCTGGCGATCGTGTGCGCGGCCGAGATCGCCGGCAGCGACCCTTCACTCAGGTCGGTCGCGACGAGAACGATCTTCAGCGCGAGAATCTGCATGACGCACGAGGCTCCTGAAACGCCGAGGTACAGGGTTTCAGGAGCCTCCACATGTCCGGGTACTGGACCCGCAGCTCAAGCGACTACGGTACCGTCGGTCCGGGCGCCGTAAGATACGGTGACTGGATGAACATCTGATTGATCGCACTGGTAATCTGATCGGCGGTGTTCACGCCGTTGATCAGACCAGTCGCGACGCCGGCCCATGCCGATCTGACGGTCCTGGTCGTCGGGTTGACCGAGTTGGTCGGTATCAGATCGACGATGAGCGTGCCCTGATCGAACGCGGTGTTGCCGACGACCGAGAAGAACGGAAACGTTTCGGTGAACGACGCGTCGAACGTGAAGAAACTCAAGGCCGGCGAGAAGCCGAAGAACACGAAGAACGGAGAACCCACGAACGCGTTGAAGCTCGTCGTGGCGGTCGCGCCGACGAGCACGACGAAGTCGGGCTTCACGGCGCTTGGGTTACTGATCTGGACATAGCCGCGCGCAAGGAAGTTGTTGCGGACGTCGCTGAGGATCAGCGCGTCAAACTGGCGCGACACGACGAGCGGCGTTGCACTCAGTGGCGCGAGGTGCACGACCGAGTCCGCGATCGCGAAGGTGTGAAGCGTGGTGAAATTGAAGGTCGAGTCCTTGAACGTCACGACGGTGCCGGTCACAACGGGAACAACAAGGTTGTTGTCACTCGTGCACGCGGCAAACGAGCCGGCCGCGCCCAGCAGGCCGACAACGGGCAACAGCGTACGGGCATTGCGCCGTACGAATGAACTTCCGAACATGCGGTCCTCCGTGCTGCTCTAGTGGAATAGCGACTACGCCGGCCGTGAAAAGCCGCACACACAGCCTATCGCGAGCGCGATTTACACGCGTATTGGGCCTTGGCCGTGCGCCAATCGTCCAATGCAGCATCGGCCCCAAGCGTCCGTAGTCTGACAACACGATGAACACCGCGGCTCTGATCCTTGTCGCTGTGAAGGCCAGCCTCGCGCTGATCGTCTTCGCCGTCGGACTCCGCGCGCGGTCCGGTGACGCCGCGTATCTCTTCCGACACCCGGGCTTGCTGCTGCGCTCGTTCATCGCGATGAACGTCGTGATGCCAGTGCTGGCCTTGTGGTACGCTGTCGTCTTCTCATTCCTTCCGGCGGTGAAGCTCGCGCTCTTCTGCGTCGCGCTCTCGCCCGTGCCGCCGTTCCTGCCCGGGAAGGC
>FTCS01000979.1_pt1 | contig 15987 bp, 11 predicted proteins | sample 1639391 | NCBI WGS metagenome assembly FTCS01 (sample SAMEA3914864, study PRJEB12502) | metagenome | biome: forest; material: soil | place: USA | collected 2012-03-12 | depth 0.3 m | reverse complement strand
TACGCGCCGCCGACTCCGGCACGAACGATGACCTTGCCGGCCATTCCGTCCTTGTCCTCGAGACCGTCGAGCGCCTTCTCCGCGAGCGGCGCGAGCAGCTTCGGATCCTCGAGCAGCTCGACGAGCCGCTGCGCGGTCTTGGCGCGGCCCTCGGGCTCGCCGCCGGTCGGGCTCTCGGCGGCGATCATGTCGAGCGTGCTTCGCAGGCGCCAGATGGCCTCGGCGTGTCCTTGGTCGACGAGCGCGCGGATCTTCGGCTCGAGGGGCTTGGCGAGCGCGGCGAACTCGCGCGCGCCCCTGGTCGCCGAGAGCTGACGCAGGAACGGCACCATCGAACGCGCGACGTCGGCCGGCTCGGACGCCGATCCATGCGCCGATCCGGAGGGCGGCGCGATCGACTCGGGAGAAAACGAGGGCACTCGTGCAGGCGCGATCGCGCTGGGCGGCATCGACGCCGACGTCGTCGCGGGCATGGTCGGCGGCATCATCGACGGCATCATCGATGCGAGATAGCCGCGCCCCGACTCGAGCCACTCGGGTTGCGTGGGCTGCGGCGGTCGTGTCGCCTGCGGCGGCGGCTCGCTGACCTCGCGGAGCTCGGAGGACGGCAAGAACGAGTCGTCCTCGATCGCCGCGCGCAGCTCCGCGCGCAGATCACGGATGGTCGCGTGACGGAAGCGCTTGTCCTTGGCGAGCGCCTTCGTGATCACGTCGTCGAGGCGCGCGCTGATGTTCCGCGCGCGTCGCGACGGAGGCGGGATCGACCGGCTCTCGTGGTGCTGGACGATCTCGGCGATGGTCCCGGTGATCGGAACCTCGCCCGTGAGCAGCTCGTAGAGGACCACGCCGCACGCGTAGACGTCGCTCTGCGCATCGGGATCGTCGCCACGGAATTGCTCGGGGCTCATGTAATCGGGCGTGCCGGCGGGCTCGGCGGCGCCGTCGCCGGGCGCGCTCACGTGAGCGATCCCGAAGTCGCAGAGCTTCACGACCTCGGTCTCGCGGCCGTCGTCGTCGAGGCCCTTCGCGAGCACCAGGTTCTCCGGCTTGACGTCACGGTGCACGATGCTGCGAGCGTGCGCGTGGGTGAGCCCCGAGCAGACCTGGATCATGAGCTGCACGGCGCGCTCGGGCGCGAGCATGCCCTCCTCCTCGAGCAGCTTGCGGAGGCTCTTGCCTTCGAGCAGCTCCATCGCGAGGTAGAGGAGGCCGTCGCTCTCCTCGCCGAAATCGAGCACGCGCGTCACGTTCGCATGGTCGAGGCGGCTCGCCGACCGCGCCTCGACGTGGAACCGGTGCACGAAATCGTCGTGCTCACGGAGCCGCGCGTGCAGGACCTTCACCGCGACGTCGAGCTGCAGATCACGATGCCGAGCGCGATACACGACGCCCGATGCGCCCTCACCGAGCGGCGCGGTGATGCGCAGCTTTCCGCCCGCGAGCGTGCGACCGACGAGCGACGAGCTCAGCGCGAGCGGATAGCCGGTGGGCGTCAGCGGGCCGGCGGCGCGTGCCAGCAAGTAGAGAGGCTCGTCGATCCCTGGCGTGTGCACTTCGAGCGTGTGCAGCGCATCGGGCGGCGGCGGTCCCGGAAGTGGAACGCGAACCGTGCGTCCGGTCAGCGCGGCGCTCTCGATGAAGTCGCGCGCGTTGGCATCGAGGTGAGCGACGAGCGCGTTCTCTGCGGCGTTCGGCTTCGTTCGCCCCACGAGCAGGATCGTCGCACCGACCCGTGGAACGGGCCAGCAACTACTGGAACTTGTGATACGGCGCCGAGGCCGCGGCCGCGGGCGCTTGCCCGCCCGCCGCCACGAGCGTGAGCTTGAGGCGCTGGTTCACGTCCGGCACCACGCGCTCCTTCAGGGTCTGGTAGCCGGGGTGGCGGATCTCGAGCGTAAATGCCGTCGTGCGCTTCGGGACGCGCATGTCGAGCGGAGAAACCCCCATCTTGTTGCCGGCGACGAAGATGGGCGCTCGCGACGGCACTGTGTCGATGTGGAGCAGGACCTCCTCGATCGGCGCCTCGGCCGACGTTGCGGCGGGCGGATCCGCGGCTGCGCCGACGCTCGCGGGGGGCGCAGCAGGATCAGGCGTGGTCGGCGCGGGCGGCGTGCTCGGCATGGTCGCTGCGCTGGCCATGTCGGTCGACGCCGGGATCGACGCGGACGGGCGCGTGCCGACCCGGGTCGACGCCGCGCCGTTGCGGAACCCGAACGCGAGCGCTCCTGCACCGAGGACGAGGAGGAGAGCACCTCCTGCGAGCAGGATGGCGAACGCGCTCCTCTTCACGGGCACACCGGCGATGACGATCGGTGTCACCGGCGCGAACGGCATGCTCGCCGTATCGAGCGCGACGAATCCAGGCGGGGTCGCCGGCGGAGGAGCGGGAGGAGCCGGAGCGATGATGACGCTCGGCGAATCGAGCTCGATCAGCGGCGGCGGATTGCTCTTCGGCGGAGCGACGGAGATCGACGCCGACGATGACTTGTGCGAGCCCGTCGTCGACGCGCTCGCTGCAGGCGCGGCCGGTGCGGGGGGCTTCGCGGCGGCGGGCTTCGACGGCGCTGGCGGCGGTACGGGTGCGGCCTTCGAGGCGGGAATCGGCTCGTCGCCGGAGCCGTCACAGACGTCGAGCCCTTCGATGCTCTTGCCGGCGTCGACGCGGTGGAGCATCTCGGCCTTGTCGGCGAAGCGCTTCTCGAAGAGACGCTTCATCAGCTTCCCGAGGTCGAGCGCCGGCGACGTTCCCGCTCCGCCGCGCCGCAGTCCGATGAGCGCTTGACGGAGCGCGAGCGCGTTCGGGTACCGCTCGTCCTTGTCGCGCTCGAGCGCCTTCATGGTCACGACGGAGACCACCTCCGGCAGGCCCGGCACGACGTTGTGTGGTGGAAGGATGTTCTCCTCGCAGATCGCCCGCACCATGTCGGCCTTCTTGGCCCGCTCGAACGGCGAGATGCCCGTGTTGAGCTCCCACAGCATCGTGCCGAGCGAGAAGACATCGGTGCGCCGATCGACCGGCTCCTTCTTGCACCGCTCGGGCGAGCTGTATTCGATGCCGGCGCCGATCTCGCCTTTTTCGCCCGCGAGCCAGCTGCGCGCCGCAGCGATGCCGATGTCGAGCACGTGCACGCTGCCGTCGTAGCCGACGAAGAGATCGTGTGGGGTCAGCTGCTCGTGCAAGATGCCGGCGGCATGCGCGGCCTCGAGACCGCCCGCGGCCTCCGCGATGATGTGCGCCGCGAGCTTGTAGTCGAGTGTCTCGCCCAGCGAATGGAGCTGCCGCATCAGCGACGCGGCGGTCTCACCGGCCAGGTAATCCATCACGAGGAATACGTCGTTGCCCGCCTGCCCGACCTCGTAGAGCTGCGCGATCGAAGAGTGCTTCACCGCGATGACGGCGCGGGCGGTCGAGAGAAACGGCTCGAGCCTTTGTGGCTCGCGTACGAGCTCGGGCGCGATGATTTTGATTGCGACCGCCTTCTCGAAGGTGGTCGTGCCTTCGTTCGGCGCGAGTGGGCTGTAGCTGAGCGCGAGACTGGAACCGAGAGCGCCTTCGGATGCGCCCGCTTTTGCGGCTTTTGCGATGACGACGGTGGATCCGCCCGGCGATCGACGCATGGCAAGTACACCGACCACGTCGTAGCGCCCCAAGCGCCGTGGTACGTTCTCAGGCAACGCTCCTGCCACCATCTGGCGAGAGGGTATCCAATGGGGTCTGGCGGAACAAGAAGCGCACTCATCGCGGCGTCGATCGTCACGTCTCTCGCGTGCATGGTCGTCGACGTGCCGGACGCGCACGCGCAGCGTCGCGGTCCGAAGGGCAACAAGCCCGCGCCGGCCGCGTCTGCGCCGACGACCGCGCCTCCGGCGGGCACCACCAACAAGGCGCGCGCCGCAGAGCTCTTCAAGTCGAGCGCCGAAGCCTATATGCGCGGCGACTTCTCCCACGCGATCGAGCTGCTCGACGAGGCCTACGCGCTCGATCCGCAGCCGGTGCTCATCTACAACAAGGCGCGCGCGCACGAGGGTCTCGGGCACGTCGACGAAGCGATCGAGCTCTACGAGCGATACCTCACCGAGGAGCCGAGCTCTGCCGATCGCGGCGCGATCGAGCAGCGCCTCGTGACGCTCAAGAAGCAGCGCGACGAGAAGGCCGCTCTCGCGAAAGAGCGCACGCAAGTGGAGAAGGAGCGCGAGGCGGTCGAGAAGGAACGCGCGAACCCGCCGCCTCCCGCCGAGCCTCCGCCTCCGCCGCCTCATCACCGGAGCGTCCTGCCTTACGTCGTCATGGGCGTCGGCGGCGCGGGCCTCATCACCGGAACCATCTTCGGGTTGATGGCGAATTCGAAGAAGGCCGCCGCCACCGACGCGCGGACGCAGCTCGACGCGATCGACCTGCGTGACACCGGCCGCACGTTCGCGACGGTCTCGAACATCTCGTTCGTCGTGGGCGGCGTGCTCGTCGCCGGCGGCGTCGTGTGGTGGGTCCTCGACGGGCGCGCGAGCAACAAGAGCTCCGTTCAGGTCGGCATCGGCCCCGGCTCGTTGCTGCTCGGGGGGACTCTCTAGCCATGAGCCACGCTCGCCTCGCCAGCCACGTTGCGGTCATCGGCGCCGTCCTCGGTGTCGCCGCCGCTTGCCAGGTCGACGTCGATCTCGCGAACAAGGCCTGTCCGTGCGCGTCGAGCTACGTCTGCGACGAGGCTCGCAACGTGTGCGTTCTCCCCGGCGAGCTCGCGGCCGATTCCGGTTCGCCGACGACGCCGCCCGCGTGCGCCGATCCGTGCCCCTGCAACGTCGACACGGACTGCAAGGACCCGACGAAGCACTTCTGCTCGCCGTCCAAGACGTGTGTAGAATGCAATCATATGCCCGCGGACACCTGTTCGCCCGGCAGCTACTGCAACGATCTCTCGCAGTGCACGCTCGGCTGCAAGCAAGAGAGCGACTGCCAGATCAGCCCCACCGTCCCGCATTGCGATTCGAAGCGGCATCAGTGTGTCGAGTGCACCACCACCGCTCAGTGCACCGCGGGCAAGTCGTGCAGCCCGAGCGGCGCGTGCGTGGACAGCTGCGATCCGCCCGGAAAACCGTGCGCGACCGGCAGCTGCTGCAACTCGCTGTGCGTCGATACGACTGGCGATCCCCTCGAGTGCGGCGGCTGCAACGCGGCGTGCTCGACCACGAACGGCACGCCGAAGTGCGCAACGAGCGTGTGCAGCTGGACGTGCGCGGCGGGCTTCGCGCACTGCGACAGCGGCAACACCGGGTGCGAGACCAACATTCGCACCGACGTGGCTCACTGCGGATCGTGCTCGAAGCGATGCGACAGCGTCGTGAACGCCAACGGCGTCGCCTGCAGCGCCGGCGCCTGCACGTTCACGACGTGCATGGCGGGCTTCGGCGACTGCGACGGCAACAAGGCGAACGGCTGCGAGTGCGCGTGCGGCGCGATGCGAAATCAGGCGTGCTGTCCCGGGAACACGTGCAGCGGCGGGCTCACCTGCAACGTCGGCGCCGGCAAGTGTCAGTGAGCTTCTAGCCACGCTCGAAGCTGCGCGTAGACCTCCGGTCGGCTCAGCAGATCGAGATGCGAGACGCCGTGGACCGTGAAGCGGTTCGCCTCCGGGAAGGCGAGCGTGAGATGCGGCTCGCGATGCGTCCCGAGCGCGCTCTCCACCGGAACCATGCCGTCGCCGAACGCATTGCTCGCGCCCTCGAGCGAGGTCGTCCCCGCCAGCGCGTAGCATGCGACGTTCGCTGGAAGTGGCAGCGCCGAGCGCGTGTCCGTCCCGAGCGCGAAGCGATCGCTACCCATCCAGTGCTCGTCGATCACGTTGCCGAAGCGCAGGTCCGTCACGCCGGCGCTTCGTAGCTTTGCGAGGCGCGCGAGCGGCTTGCTGTACCGGCTCACGCCGAGCAGCACGCCGAGCCAGTTGCCTCCACGCTCGAGCGGAGCGCCATGATGCGGCGTGCCGATGCAAATGAGCTTCGTGAGCTTTCCGCGCCACGCGCGCGCGGCGCTCGGCGCGTGCGATTCGGCGTAATAGCAGGCGCTTCGTGCGACGAGGCCGCCCATGCTGTGGCCGAGGAGCACGATCTCTTCGACCGGCACCGGCCACGTCGACACGAGCTGCTCGAGAAGATCGTCGAGCTCGCGTCCGTTCGTCGAGACGTGCAGTCCGCTGTTGTAGTGGAGATAGAGCGGAGTGAAGCCGTGCTCGCGGGCGAGCTCCGCTCCGTGATCGTGGCCGTCACGAAGCCACTGCCGGTCGCTCATCGACGAGCCGTGAACGAGGACGAGGAGCTTGGCGCGCGCGGGACCCTCGTGCCGCAGGCTCATCGTGATCGCGAGAGCGCTCTTCGTCTCGGCGAGGTAATCGCCGACGACACCGTTCAACGCGGCGAGGACGGCGTCGCGTTCGGGACCCGGCGCGCTCTCCCCGAGATACGGACCGAGCTCGGCGAGCGCGCGATCGATGCTCGCGCCGACGAGGCGCGTGACGCCGCGAATGCTGCCGTAGACGATGCCGTTGATGAAGCGCACCGGCGCGGCGAGCGGCTTGCCGAGGACGGCGGGGCCGCCGCCGATCGTGTTGTGCATCGCCTCGACCACCGCCGTGACGCGCTCGGTCGCATCGACGACGAGCTTGCTCGCGTCCCGGAGATCATCGACGTGCTTGCGGGTCTTCTTCGCCACGCTTCGAGTCTACTCCTCGTTGCCATAGACCCTCATTCTGCGAGACGAAGGCGTGGATCTCGGCGCGCTCGCGCTTCGAGAAGCTCGCACCGGCGCACCATGACGGATGCACGGCGATCCATCTCAGGGCCGTTATTTACGGGCAATTTGCGATCGCGTGGGGGGTGATCCGTCTGGCCCATCCGCTGGTCCGGCGCCTGCAGCCTAAGAGGTCACGCTGCAAGGCGAACGCAACCAAAGGATTCGACAGATGAAAGCCGCAACCCAGCTCGTCGCCCTCTCCCTTCTTGCTCTCTCCACCGTGGGGGTCGCTTCGCTTGCCGGCTGCTCTGCTCCGACCGTTCCGTCGCAGACCGACGACGGCTCGGGCGATCCGAACAGCGGTGATAGCGCTTCGACGACGACGAAGGTGCCCGCGAAGTCGTCGAATTCCTCGAGCTCGTCCAACAACAACTCCGGCTCGTCGTCTTCGCCCGCTCCCGCTGCGCCGCCTGCCCCCGCCGCGACACCGAGCGCATCTGCGACCACGCCTCCTCCGACCACGCCTCCTCCGACGACCCCGCCCGCGGGAACCGATCCCCAGGCGTGCATGGATCAGTGCGCTGCGACCGGCCCGGCCGCGCAGTACTGGACGTGCTCGGCGGTCTGCCAGGACCAGAACTGTGACGACAACTGCTGGAACCAGTCCTGCGGACAGAACCAGCAAGCGTGCGAGTCGGCGCTCGATCAGTGCTCTTCGCAGTGCGGCTTCAACCCCGGCGGTCCCTGATCGCTTGGCGCCGCGCCGGCGTGCTGGCAGTGTTGCGCGATGGCGAGCGGCCCGAGCGCAATGCAGATCGATCTCTTCCGTGCGATGGAGGACATCCACGAGATGACCGACGCGCTCGTCGTGCTCCTCACCGACGCCGACGGGTTCGCGGTGGCGGTGTCGGGCGACGAGGACGACGTACCGAAGCCGCTCCGCGACGTGCTGTCCGGAAAGCGCCTTGCGGAAGCCGGTACGGTCGTCGAGCTGCTCACGCCGATCGCCGGTGATCTCGGCGGGATCAACGTGTCCGTCTTCGCGGTCGAGCGGGATCACGTGCTGGCGATCGTGTTCGATGCGGAAGCCGACCTCGGCACGGTGCAGCAAGTGGGACGCGAGGCACGGACCATGCTCTCGGAGATCCTCACCGCATCCTGACCGCATCGGAGTCGTGATCGGCAGGAATGAATCGGCCGGCGGCGGCGTTCGTCTTCCCCAGGGGCGCCGCAACCCCGGTCACGATGGCAGCAACCAGTGTCGGTTACGGGTCAGACGCGCGTGAAGCCGGACGCCTCGTCGCGTCGGTGATCCTCGCGGCTGGCACGGGCACGTCGGGCGCGCTCGTCGAGCAGGCGAATCGCGGCCTCGTTCGCCTCGGGCTGCTTCCGCTCGCCGAGCGCGACTTCGTCGTGACGACGCCCGAGGAGCTGGCACCGCTCATGCCGGAGCCGCTGCGCGGTGCGCTCGCCGACCTGCTCCTCGAGCTGGCGGCCGGTGAGCCGCTGCGCCGGCGTATGGCGGATGCCTACCTCGCGCTGTGGAATCTCCGCAGCCCGGCGCCGCGCCAGACGTCGTCGCACGCGCCGAATGCGCCGAGCGCGGTCACAGAACGCGTCGCTCGCGCGTTGATCGGGAACCTTCCGCGGCATCAGGGGGTCTCGATCCCCGAGGAGAGAATCGTGGTCCAACAAGAGGTCTACCGATCGACGGACATCGAGGCGCGCCGCGCACCGCCCGTCGTCGATCCGCTCCGCGCGCGCGTGATGCGTATGCGAGCCGAGATGCTCGAGGTCCTCGCTGCCGTCGATCACGTCGTCATCGGCAAGCACGACATCGTGAGCCGCGTGCTGACGGCGATGGCCGCGCGCGGTCACGTGCTCCTCGTCGATGCGCCGGGCGTCGGAAAAACGCTGCTCTGCAAGACCATCGCCGCGGCGCTCGGTGCTCGTTTCGGACGCGTCCAGCTCACGCCGGATCTCATGCCGATGGATGTCACCGGCGGCACCATCTACGACGCGCACTCGGGGAAATTCGTGTTCCGGCCTGGTCCGGTGTTCACGAACGTGCTGCTCGCCGACGAGATCAACCGGGCGACGCCGAAGACGCAGTCCGCGCTCCTCGAGGTCATGGAGGAGCGCACCGTCACCGTCGACGGCGTGTCGCATCGGATGGCGGATCCGTTCCAGGTGCTCGCCACCATGAACCCGCAAGATCACGACGGCACGTTCCCGCTGCCCGCCGCGCAGATCGATCGCTTCATGGTGATGCTCGAGCTCGGTTACCCGACGCCCGACGACGAGGTCCGCGTTCTCGATACACACCTCGCCGGCTCGGCGCCGTCGCACGAGGGCGTGGCACCGGTCGTCGACGCGGGCGCGTTCGTCGAGTGGCAGCGCACCGTGCCGATGATCCATGCGTCGCCCGAGGTGAAGCGCGCTGCTGTGGCCTACGTCGACGGCCTCCGCCGCAGCGCCACCAACGGGAACATGGTGAGCCCGCGCGCCACGCTCGCGTGGATGCGCTGCGCGCAGGCGCGCGCGATCCTCGCCGGCCGCGAGTTCGTCACCGTCGACGACCTGCTCGACATGGCGCCGGACGTGCTTCGGCATCGACTCTGGATGTCCGCACCCGAGGTGCGCGATCGATTGCGGATGATGACGCCCGCGATCATGGGGCAGGGAAGGTGAACCCGCCGCGCATCTGGCCGAAGCATCTGTTCCGGATCGCTTCGCTCGTCGTGCCTTCGTGGTGCGCCTGGTACGTGACGTTCAGCGCCGCGCATGCCGGCGACATCATCGAGAACGTGTCGTTCGTGATCGGCGGCCTCTGGCTCGTCGTCACGACGGCGCTCATCGCCCGCGCCGCGTCGCTCATGTACCAGCGGCATCGAGACGCCGCTGCGAATGCTCCGCCGGTCCTCGCGCAGATCGACGTGCTCACGTCGGCGGGCGGCGCGCTCGCGTGGTCGTCGGCGTTTGCGATCATGGGCGCGGTGTGGCTGGGGTGGGCGAGCCTCGCGGTGGTCGGCCTGCTCGGTACGGGGCTGCTCGACGTCGTCGTTCTGCTCGCGTTCGTGACTCTTCGCGGCGCGGACCCGCTTCGCGGCGCTCGCATCGCGCGGCGGTTCGTCCCCGCGGTCGTCACCGAGGGCGACGACGTTCGCGAGGAGCTCAGCTTCGCAGAAACGCGGATCCCCCTTGGATTCAGGCTGTTCGTGAGCGGTCGGGTCGGACCGCGGTTCGCGTCGACGCGTCACGTGCTCGAGGCCGCAGAGTCTCGCGCCGAGGTCGTCGTCGAGAGCGATGTCGGTCCCGCCGTGCGCGGCGAGCACGAAGCCGAGCCTCTCGTGCTCTGGCTCCAGGACGCGTTCGGGCTGTGTCGGTCGGTGCGTGTTCCGGCCAAGGGCGAGCCTGCTCGTCTCACCGTGCTGCCGCGCGTGCGTGATGCGGAGAAGACGGTGCCGCTCCTCGATCGTGGCGAGGGTCCGCGCGCCCCTCGTCCCGCGTCGCGCATGCCGACCGAGGGCCAGTTCCAGCTGCGCGAATATCAGCAAGGCGACGACGTGCGGCGCATCCACTGGATGAAGTCGGTCGCGTCGCGCGAGCTCGTCGTGCGCCTCCCCGACGAGATCCCGCCCGATCGCCCGCGCGTCAGGCTCGTGCTCGACACCTTCTTCCCGGAGGCCGATGCGCTCGAGGGCGACGCGGCCAGCGAGCTCCTCGACTCGATGGTCAGCGTATGGCTCGCCGCCGGCAAGGCGCTCGTAGAGGCCGGCGCGCGCGTGACGCTCGCAGTCGCCGCTCGTCGCGGTGAAAAAATCGAGATCGCGCGCCAGGAGCTCACGCTGCGCGCGCTCGAGCCCGCACGAAAGCTGGCTGCGCAGGTCATGTGGCAGGACCGCGTTCCCGTCGATCACCTCTTCACTGCCGAGGCGACGTACGTCGTCTCGCGCGCCGTCCTCGCCAGCCCGACCGAGCAGCGCAGCGTTCGATGGATCGTGGTGTTTCCCACGGCGATCTCTCCCGAGCCGCCGTGGCCGTCGTCCTCCGGCGCGCGCTTTCGCTTTCCCATGGGCGCAGCGGACAACCGCTGGACGCTGCGCCGTCGCGACGAGACGCGAATGGCCCTCGCGCGGCGCGATCGCGCGCGGGTGCTCGGTATGCGGGGTGACATCGTGCGACCGCTCGCCGGCAGCTTCTTCGTCGTCCCCGCGGCCGACGGCGCGATCCGGATCGAGGCCGCGCGATGAGCTCCGCACGCGCTCACCTCCCGCAGGCGCCCACGTCGACGGCGCCTCTTCTCTACTGGCTCCTCGTCATCTGCGGTCTCGGCGGGCTCACGATGCAACGGCTCGATGCGCCGCGCGACGTGCTCCCGCTCTGGGCAGGCACGATCGTCGGTCTCGGCCTCGGTCAGCTCGTCGCCTGGGCGCGCATTCGGCTCTGGGTGTTGTGGGCGCTCGGCATGGTCGCGTTCTGGCTCTCGCCGCTCCTCATGATCGTGTTCTATGGGCCGTTCTCCGAGGCGGGTGACTCGGTCGCCACCACGTCGCTGTATGCGGCGGTGCCGGCGGCGATCTGCGGATATCTGGCGCTCTCCGAGCGCGGCGCTCTCCTCGCGTTCTGGTACCCGGCGGTCCTCTGGATGCTCGTCATCCTCGATGGGCCGAGCGCCACCACGTTCGACACGCACGCGGCGCTTCCTCTCGTGATCGGGCTCACCGCGCTGTTCGTGGCGTACCTGCGGGCGCGCGAGACGCGCCGTGTTGCGCTGTGGCGCACGCAGGCGACCGTGCGTCTCGCGACGCCGGTCTCGCACAGCGTGTTGCGCGCATCGCCGCTTCGCGCCGCCTCGCAGCACCTTTGGACGGCGGTCGCCGGCGCCGGCGCGCTCGTTCTCGCGGCGTGGATCGCCCCGCATCTCTGGCAGACGGAGAAGACCAAGCACACGAGCCACGCCAGCGCGGCGTCGACGTCGCACGATGCCGACGACGCCAGGACGGCGTGGACGATCGCCGGCCCGCACTGCTGCTCGCAAGCGGAGATGCTCGAGACGAAGCGCGTTCGCGTGCGCGAGTACTTCCCGCTCGTGCACGGAAACGACGAAAATCATGGGTTCTCGTCGGCATCCAGCGCAAGTCCGTCGTGCACGGTGTGCCAGGACGGCGACACGGGGCTCGCCTCGTCGGCGAGCGACTACGAAGGCTTCGGCCGGGGCGGAGGCAGCGGCACGAGCACGGACATGTCTCCGCCTCCGTACGGATATGGCGGCGGGTCGCCGTCCTCGTACGGCGCGGGTTACGGCGCGGGCTCCGGCTCGTCGACGCCGATCCCGTCGACTCCCAGCCCGACGCCGGCGACCGTGACTCCGACGACTCCGTCCACCGCCGTCGCGCCGGTTCCGCCGGCCCCGGTCCCGGTTCCCGTCGCGGCGGCGCCGCACGCGCCGACTCCGACGACGCCTGCGCATCCGTCCGGCGCCGAGCCCACGGCGGGTGTCACGGCGAGCAAGACCACGTATGGGCGCGGCGCGGCGCCGGCCGTCGTCGTGCTCGAGCCGGGAGCGGCAGCGGCACCGGGCATGAGCGCGCCGCCGTGGGAGACCGTGCTCTTCGCGAGCGTCGGAGCGCTCGGGCTGCGCGCGCTCTTCCGCGCGGTGCGTCGGAAGGTGAGGCTCCGTCATCTCGCGCGGCCGTTCTGGCCCGAGACCCTCGACCAGCGCATCTCGAACCACTGGGAGCGCGTGCTCATCGCCCTTCGCGACGCGGGAATCCACGCCTCCGACGACGAGCAGCCCGAAGCGCTCGCGAAGCGCGTCGGGATCGAAGGCATGGAGACGTGCGCGACCATCCTCGAGCGCGTTCGTCATGGCGTCCGCGTCGACGCCGACGATCTCGCGGCCATGGATGTCGCCGCCGATGCCGTGGTTCGCGCGGCGGAGCAGCGATCGGGGCTCGCGGGCCGCGCCGTCGCACTGGTCCGGCCGCTGGCGTAAGAGCGTCATCGAGCGCGAACGATCGATTGACGATCCCGAGGCGGTCGTCGATTCTCCGCCGCGCATGAGGCTTCGTCTCGCCATCTTCGTCGCGGCCTGCTCCGGCTTCGTGGCGCTCTCGTACGAGATCGTCTGGTACCGGCTGCTCTCGGTCATGACGCGCGGGATCGCCTCGACGTTCGGGCTCCTGCTCGCGGCCTACCTCTTCGGGCTCGCGATCGGCTCGCGCGCAGTCGCGATGTTCTGCCGCGAGAAGGGCGGAGATGCGCGACAGCTGCGCGCTCTCGCCGGCTTCGTCGTGGTCGCGAACGTGATCGGCTCGCTCGTCGGACCCGCCTTCGCATGGTCGGCGCGCTTCACGGATTTTCGCATCGGCCTCGTCGTGGTCGCCGTGTCGGCGGCATTCCTCGGCGCGGTGCTGCCGCTCGTGAGCCACTTCGGCATCGACGCCGACGATCGCGCCGGCGTGCGCCTTTCGTACGTCTACCTCGCCAACATCATCGGCTCGGCGATCGGCAGCCTGCTCACCGGGTTCGTCCTGATGGATGCGCTGCCGATCGCACGGATCGCCCTGATTCTGGCGCTCGCCGGCTTCGCGCTCGCCGCCGGCCTGGTCGCGATGAGCGCGCCCACGCGCGGTCGCGCGCTGGCCTCGCACGCCGTGCTGGTCGGCTGCGCAGCGATCGCCATCGTGACGTTGCCGCGTCTCTACGATCGCCTCTACGAGCGGCTCATCTACAAGAACGAGTACGACGGAACACAGCGCTTCGCGCAGATCGTCGAGACGAAGAGCGGCGTCATCACCGTCGCCGAGGACGGCTCGGTGTACGGCGGCGGTGGCTACGACGGCGTCGTGAACATCCGCCTCGAGAACAACGACAAGAACGGGATCCTCCGGGCGTTCGTGGTGGGCGCGCTCCATCCGGCGCCGCGCGAGGTGCTGATGGTCGGTCTGGCCTCGGGCTCCTGGGCGCAGGTGGTGGCGAACCTGCCCGGCGTCGAGCACATGACGATCATCGAGATCAACCCGGGCTACTTGGAGGTCGTGAAGCGCCACCCCGAGGTGGCGAGCTTGCTCTCGAATCCGAAGGTCTCGATCGTGTTCGACGACGGACGGCGCTGGATGCGACGTCATCCGGAGCGTCGCTTCGACGTCATCGTGATGAACACGACACTGCACTGGCGCTCGCACTCGACGAACATCCTGTCCGCCGAGTTCATGGAGATGGCGCGTAGCCATCTCCAGCCCGCGGGGATCTTCTACTTCAACACCACCGACTCGTACGACGTGCAGCTCACGGCCGCGACCGCGTGGCCGTTCTTGCTGCGGATCACGAACTTCGTCGTCGTCAGCGACAGCCTCTTTCGCTTCGATCGAGAGCGCTGGAGATGGCTGCTGGCGACGATGAAGATCGACGACGTCCCCGTACTGGATCTCTCGAATACCGCACAAAAAGCGGTCTACGACGACCTCATGGGCTTCAACGACATCGAGGGCCGCGAGACGATCCTCGAGCGCACGTCGAAGGTCGCGAGCGTGATCACGGACGACAACATGGTCGTCGAATGGCGCGAGCCGCTCCGGTACCCCGACCTCAGCGGGCACTGACGTCGCGTTGAGAGGATCTGTCCGCGGACACCCCGAGAACTGTCCCGGACATAGGGTCACGAGGCGCAAGCTCGCGGAATCGTGGAGAACCGATCTTGGCGCGTCGCTCGCAATCGTGCGGGCCGATGAAGCTGCTCCGCACCCCGTCGTCCGCTCACGCTCTCCTCTTCTTCGTGCTCGCCGTCGCCGGCATCGCGGCCGCCGTCGGTTGCACCAGCTCGCCGGACGCGCTGTCGCCGCCCGCGCCCGCGCCGGACGCGGCGATCGACTCCGGCCCGTCGTCACGTGCCGATGACGGGCTCGGAGCCGCGCCCGGTGCCGCCGTCACGGACGGCGTGCCGTGCGACGTCGCCGCTCTGCTCGCCGGCTCCTGCCTCCGCTGCCACGGAGTACGGCCGAGCCACGGCGCTCCCATGTCGCTCGTCACCTACGACGATCTCGTGGCTCCGTGGGACGAGGATCCGACGCGGACCATCGCGGAGGTCTCGCTCGAGCGCATGCGATCGGTGCAGAGCCCGATGCCGCCCGGCGGAGCGCTGCCCGCATCGTCCGCCGCCGTGCTCGATGCGTGGATCAGCGCGGGAACGCCGCGTGTATCGTGCGCCGCGTCCAAGAACGGCGACGCGGACGCGGCCGCCGACCCCGCCCTCGTTCCCGACCCCGATCCGTTCGGCACCGGTCCGGGACCGGTCGCGACCGACGGCGGCGCGCCGGTCGACGGAGGTGCGTGCACGAGCGGAGCGACGTGGTCTCCGAGCTCGCCGGGATCGGCGTCGATGGCGCCGGGTCGGCGCTGCCTCCAGTGTCACTACGTCTCGGGCGGCCCCACCTTGACCCTCGCCGGAACCGTCTACCCGACGCTCCACGAGCCCGACGACTGCGCAGGCGTCTCGACGGGCGTGAGCGTCGTCATCGTCGACGCGGCAGGAAAGTCGCACACGCTGCCGGTCAACGCCGCCGGCAACTTCCTTCGCGTCACGACGCTTCCGATGCCGTACACCGCGCGCGTCGTCAGCGGAGGGGGAACGCGCGTCAAGGAGATGGTCACGCCCCAGACCGACGGTGACTGCAACGGCTGCCATACCGAGACGGGCGGGGAGACGGGGGGCCAGACCGGACAGCGCGCGCCCGGCCGTATCGTGGCCCCCTGAGGTCGCGTCCATGGGCGTGATGTGGAAGAATGCGCTCCTCAACCTCTCTCGCACCGGTGGTCATCATGTCCGAAGCGCTTCCCACGATTGGTCACTGGATCGACGGCAAGAACGTCACGGGGTCGAAGCGCTCGCAAGAGGTCTGGAACCCGGCCACCGGCGTCGCGGAGAAGCGCGTGCTCCTTGCCGACAAGGAGACCGTCGAAGCCGCGATCGCCTCGGCAGAGAAGGCGTTTCCGGCATGGCGAGCCACCCCTCCGCTCAAGCGCGCGCGGGTCATGAGCAAGCTGAAGAACCTGCTCGAGATGCATGCCGAGAAGATCGCCGGCCTGCTCACCGCCGAGCACGGCAAGGTCGCCGGAGACGCGATGGGCGAGGTCCAGCGCGGCATCGAGAACGTCGAGTACGCCTCGTACGCGACCGAGCTCCTCAAGGGCGAGCACAGCCGCAACGTCGGCCCCGGCATCGACGCGTGGTCGGAGCTGCAGCCGCTCGGCGTCGTCGCCGG
>FTCS01003618.1_pt1 | contig 16034 bp, 16 predicted proteins | sample 1639391 | NCBI WGS metagenome assembly FTCS01 (sample SAMEA3914864, study PRJEB12502) | metagenome | biome: forest; material: soil | place: USA | collected 2012-03-12 | depth 0.3 m | reverse complement strand
TCTTCGGCGCGCTCGGCGTCGGCGGCTACATCGCGCTCGCAGGCCTGTGGGGAAGCCCGATCTCGGGGACCTCGATGAACCCCGCGCGCACGTTCGGGCCCGATCTCGTCGGGAAGACATTCACCGACTACTGGGTCTATGTCCTCGGCCCGCTGATCGGGGCGGTGATCGCGGTCGGCCTCGCCTTCGTCCTGCGCGGGTCCGGCGGCGGCCAATCCGGCTCGTCCGCGGCCCAGGGCGTCCTCTACACCGACACGCAAAGACCGGAGAAGGATTGACCGACGCCTAGCGGTCAGGCTCGACCGGTTCTCGTCATCGGCCAGAGCAGGCACCATTGGTGCTGCGGGCGGTTAGCTCAGCTGGGAGAGCACCTCCCTTACAAGGAGGGGGTCGCAGGTTCGAGCCCTGCACCGCCCATCGTCTCGGCCGCGCACGTGGCGGCGAGCACTGCCGCCGACAGCGCCGTGATCCAGAGCGCCGACAGGCTGCCGCCGACCGCGAACAGAAGCGCGAGCCCTGCGGCACCGCCGAGGCACGCGTAGCTGGGCGCGCCGCCGAGGCGCAGCCTGAACGCGACGTTGCCCAGGAGATAGAGCACGAGCCCGCCGCACAACGCGAGGCGCCCTGCATCCGGCAACGTTCCGCCGACGTCGTGGATCGTCACCTTCATGCCGGCCGCGAAGACGATGATCCCCGCGACGATCACGAGGTGGAGATAGCTGTAGGCGTCCGCGGCGGCGAGCACGACGTCGTCGTGCCGGCGCAGCCGTGACTCGGCGAACTCTGCGAAGCGATCGAAGTACAGCCACCACAGCGCGATGGTGCAGGCGAGCCCGAGCGCGACCGCCGCGACGAGCTTCGCATCGATCGTCTGGTCGTCGGCGCTGAGACCGATATCGACGATCGACTCCCCGAGGCAGATGATCACGAAGAGCCCGTAGCGCTCGGCGAAGTGAGCGACCGCGACCTGCTGCAGCCCGCGCAGGCGCTCGCGCGTGAGCCACGCCGGACCGGCGTAGTCGATCAGAAGTGCTGCTGTCCAGAGCACGACGCGCAGCGTCTCGTCGAGCAACGACCCGAGCACGAGCAGCGCCATGCCGATCGTCACCGTGACCGCGAAGCCGCTGATTGCCGACCACTTCGCGTGCCCGCGCCGCGCTGCATGTGCATACATGCCGAGGTGGAGGAAGCGGACGCCGGCGTACGCGACCGCGAACAACGTCGCTTCGCTGCCGAAGGCGCTCGGCACTGCGAGCCCCGCCACGAAGACGAGCACCATTGCGAGCAGCAGGATCGCCCGCAGTGCCCGTGACTGCTCCTCCTCGGCGTTCGCGGCCCACACGAACGCCGACCACGCCCACCACACGAGCGCGAGCACGATCATCCCGTGCGCGAAGCCGCTCCAGGTGAGGTCCTTCGCGATCAACGTCGTCACCTGCGTGACGGAGAAGACGAAGACGAGGTCCCAGAGGAGCTCGACCGGGCTCGTGCGCCGCTCGCTCACCCGCCGATTATCCGCCCGAGGCTGATGCTGTGAGGGCGGCCTGAGCCGCCCTCACCCCCAGACCCGGCGGCGTCGCGCCGGGACCGTCGGTGCGACCTAGGGCCTGATGCGCCTCGTGAACGGCCTTTGGTTCTTCCGCTCCCCGCGGACGTCCACACGGGCGTTGCTCGCCCCCGTCGCGGCCACGTGCCGCGTGAACGGGGGGTCGTTCTTGCGCTCGCCCCCGGCGAGCGCGCCCTGAGCGAGGACGGCGGCACCTGTCAGGGCCACCGCGAGCTGGATTGCCGATGTGCGCTGCATGGCGTCCCCCCATCTCCGGCCGCCGGTTGGGGGCCGGTGCGCCTGACTTTCGGGCGCGCGGGTAGATCGTCGGCATCTCCGGCCTTAGCGGCGGTAAATCTGCCTGCAAAACGCCGATTTGCCTCGCCGCGAGACGGTGCTACGGTCGGTGGATCGTGGAGTTCAGGCTGCTCGGGCTCCTGGAGGTGACAGGCGACGACGGTGGGGCCGTGACGATCGTGCGCGGGCACGAGAGCGCCTTGCTGGCCCTGCTCCTCCTGCACGCGAACGAGGCGATCGCACCCGAGCGGATCGTCGAGGAGCTCTGGGCGGGTGGGGCGCCCGAGAACGCGCGCAAGTCCGTGCACATCTACGTCTCCCGGCTGCGGAAGGCGCTTGGACCGGACCGGATCGAGACGACCCCGGCCGGCTACGTGCTCCGCGTCGCGCCCGCCGAGCTGGACGTCTCCCACTTCGAGTCGCTCGCGACCGAGGGGCGAGAGACGCTCGACCACGGAGCACCGGATGCCGCGGAGACCGTGCTCGACCGCGCGCTTGCGCTCTGGCGGATCACGCCGCTCGCGGATTTCCGGTTCGAGGCCTTTGCTCAGGCCGCGGCGAGACGGCTCGAGGAGATGCACGACGCCGTCGTGGCCGACCGCGTCGATGCACGCCTCGCGTGTGGCCGCGCGCATCTGGTGGTCGACGAGCTCGAGACGCTGATCGAGCGGTCACACCTCTGGGAGCGCCCGCGCGCGCAACTCATGCGTGCGCTCTACCTCACGGGGCGGCAGGCGGATGCGCTCGGGCTCTACCGCCGGACGCGAGCGGTCCTCGACGACGAGCTCGGTGTCGAGCCGGGGCCGGAGATGCAGCGGCTGGAGTGGCAGATCTTGAATCAGGATCCCGAGCTGGGCGAGCCCGCGGCGCCGCCCAGGCCGCTGCTCCGGCAGCGACGCTTCCAGGTCACCGCCGTGCTGTCGGTCGTGCTCGCCGCGGTCGCGGTGTTCCTGGCCGTCACGCTCTCACCCGGTGCGCCGCCAGCGGCAATTCGTCCCAACGTCCCGGACCCGAGCGCGTCGGTATCGGCGATCGATCCGAGGACCGACCAGGTCGCCTCCACGACCGCGGTCGGGCGGTACCAGGCCGCATCGTCCACGGCCGGGACGCTCTCTGGGTCATCAACGCGCAGGACGCGACGATCAGCCGCATCGATCCGCGCACGCGGCTAGTGGTGCACACGTTCGCGCCGGGGTCGTCCCCAACCGATGCGGCAGCGTTCGCGGACGCGCTGTGGGTGGCGACGCCGCCTGCGAACCGCGTGCTCCGCATCGACGAGTCGACCGACGAGGAGACGGCAGAGGCGCTCAGCGCCGACGCTTCCGGCGCCGAGAGCGCGCGGCCGGCAGCATGTCGACGTTCTCGAGCGCGAGGCCCGCACCGCGTGCGACCGTCGTCAGAGGATCCTCTGTCGTCGTCACCGCGAGCCCTGTGCGCGAGCGCAGGAGCTCGTCGAAGCCGCGGAGCAGCGCGCCGCCGCCGACGAGCATCAGGCCCCGGTCCGCGATGTCCGCCGCCAGCTCCGGCGGCGTGCGCTCGAGCACGAGCTCCAGGCCGTCGAGGATCTGCGCGAGGGGACGCTGCAGCGCGGCGGTGACCTCTTCCGAGTCGATGGTCGTCCGTCGCAACAGCCCCGTCGCGAGGTCGCGCCCGGCCACCTCCGCGACTGCAGGCTCGCCACCTGCGCTACGCGCAGCACCGATCGCGAGCTTCACCGCCTCGGCCTGCTCCTGACCGATCAGCAGTCGGTGCGTGTCCTGCACAAGCTTGACGATCGCGTCGTCCAGGTCGTAGCCGCCGATGCGCACGGAGTGCGAGACGACCATCCCGCCGAGCGCCGTCACCGCCATCTCCGAGGTGCCGCCGCCGACGTCGAGCACGAGCGAGCCGATCGACTCGGCGACGGGTAGCCCCGCGCCGATCGCCGCCGCGAGCGGCTCCTCGATCAGGTACGCGCGGGCCGCGCCCGCCCCGACAGTCGCTTCCTCGACCGCCGTGCGCTCCACCTGTGTGACGCCGCTCGGAACGCAGACCATCACCTGCGCGCTCGCGCCGATCCGCCGGAACGCCGAGCGGATGAAGTAGCGGAGCATCTGCTCCGTCGTCTCGAAGTCCGCGATCACACCGTGGCGCAGCGGGCGCGTCGCGGTGATGTGCGCGGGGGTCCGGCCGATCATCCGGCGGGCCTCTTCGCCGACCGCGTACACGTCCCCCGAACGCTCGTCGACCGCCACGACCGACGGCTCGAACGCGACGACGCCGCGCCCCGGCTGGTAGACGACCGTGTTCGCCGTCCCCAGGTCGACTGCGATCTGGCGGTCACCGCCGAGCCTCAGCCTCCCCCAGGCCATAGCGGCTCACCGTAGCTGCGGTTCGTCACCGGCGCCCAGCCAGGTGCGCGAGGTAGGCCTCGAGGTCGAGCGGGCTCGGTGTCGTGCGCGGCCGTCGGGGAGCGTCGCCGAGGAGCGGCTCGTACCCGGCGAACGACGTCTCGAGCGTCCCTTCGCCACTCGTCAACCCGGGCAACAACCGCTGCAGGTCGAGCACGCGCGCAGCCGGCAGCACCGCTTCGACCGTTGCGAGCCCGGTCGTGAAGGACGGAGCCTCGACGCGTCCCTCGAGGCGCGCGACGGCTGCGAGCAGAGCGCCGACCGCGCCGGGCGGCGCCTCGACTCTCACCGTGAGCATCGGCTCGCAGACCACCGTCCCCGAGGCTGCGAGAGCCTTCATCAGGACGATGGGGGTCAGCTTGCGGAAGTCCGCCGCGGTCGAGAGCGGGCCGCGCCGCGAGGGCGGCCCGTCCGGGACGCTGTACCCGCTCTCGATCAGCGTGACGACGCAGTCCGAGACCTCCCAGCCGTGCAGGCCTTCAGCCAGGGCGCCGCGGACGTAGTCGTCCATCGCCGCGGTGAACAGCTCGAGCCGCTTGTAGACGTACAGCGGGACGCCCGTGTGGTCGACCGCGACGGTGAACGAGACGCCGTCGCCGGGTGCGGCCGGCTCGACGCGCAGGCCGATCGTCGCGTTGAACGGGTTCGTCTCGGCATGCAGCACCTCGAGTGCCTCGCCTGCTGCGGCGGGGCGCTCGAGGTAGATCACCGTCGCGTCGCGGAAGGTCGCCTCGACGCCGTACTCGCTCGCGAGCGTCGCCTGCAGGACCTCTTTCTGCACCTCGCCGTAGAGCGACACCGAGAGCTCGTGCCGGCTGTCGTCTTGCCGCACCGCGATCAGCGGGTCCTGCTCGGCGAGCCGGGCCAGCGCGAGGCGGAGCCGGTGCCGGTCCGCTTTCGCGCAGTCGACGACCGACTCGAGTGTCGGCGGTGGGAACTGCTGCGCCCCCGCGGCGTCGCGAGGAGCGTCCCCGAGCCGGTCGCCGATTCGGGCGTCGGCGAGGCCCCATACCTTCGCCACCCCGCCGGCCGCGACCGATTGGCGCCGCGCAGGCGTCCCGCCGCGCTCGAACACGGCGAGCGCGGTCACCTTCGCCTCGCCGACACGGTCGCGCGTCCGCAGGGTGCCCGAGAAGACGCGCACGTAGGCGACCTTCTCGCCCTTCGGCCCGCGCTCGATCTTGAACACCTTCGCGGTGAGGGGGACGTCGCGGTCGTCCGCTGCCGAGCGAAGGCGCTCAAGCCTGCGCACGAGCTGCCTTACGCCCGCGCCCGTGACGGCGGAGCCGGCGAGCACCTCCGTCCCCGGCTCGGGTGCGAGGCGCTCTTCGATCTCACGCCGCACGCGCGCCTCGTCCGCCCCGACGCGGTCGAGCTTGTTGACGAAGAAGAGCGTCGGGACACGCAGCCGCTGCAGCGCACGCATCAGGATGCGCGTCTGCGGCTGCACTCCCTCGACACCCGACACGACGAGCACTGCGGCGTCCAGCACGCCGAGCACGCGCTCCACCTCGGCGATGAAGTCCGGGTGGCCCGGAGTGTCGATCAGGTTGACGTGCAGGTCGTCGCCGACGTCGAACGAGGCGACGGCCGATCTGATCGTGATCCCGCGCTGCCGTTCGAGCGCCAGGAAGTCGGTCTGGGTCGTTCCGTGGTCGACGCTTCCGACCGCGTCGATCACGCCGGCTTCATAGAGAAGCCGTTCGGTGAGAGTCGTCTTACCGGCGTCTACATGCGCCAGGATCCCGAGGTTGAGCTCTTTCCGCGACACGCGTCATACCCTCCAAAGTGGTCACAACGGCCAACTGGATGGACATGGACGTAGCGCGCATCGGTGCTCCTCGAGATCAACGCCGACTGACCTGCACCTTGAATCCTACGTCACAAAGAGGAAGGGTGAGGCCGGAGCAGGCCGAAACCCGTAAGGGACGTCTGTGGCCTCAGGCCTGCGTCGACGTGGCGACGGCGCGCCCAAAACTCTCCCCTTGGGCCGCCGTCGCCACCGAAATCCCGGTACGTTCGCGCGCGTGGCCCCTGCCGACGACGAGCTCGTTGCCGCCCTGCGCGCCGGCGACGAGGAGGCGTTCCGGACGGTCGTGCGCGAATGGCACGGGTCCATGCTCCGCGTCGCCCGCATCTTCACGCCCTCGCGTGCCGTCGCCGAGGACGTCGTACAGGAGACATGGCTGCGTGTGCTCGGTGCGCTCGACCGCTTCGAAGGGCGCTCGTCGCTCAAGACGTGGGTGTTCCGGATCCTCGTCAACACCGCGAAGACCCGGGCGCAGCGCGAGGGGAGGACGATTCCCTTCTCCGCGCTGCAGGACGTCGCCCGCGTGCCCGAGGCGTCGGTCGAGCCGGAGCGGTTCCACCCGGACGACCATCCGTACCATCCGGGCGGCTGGGCGGTCCCGCCGCGCGAGCTGCCCGAGGACCGGCTGCTCGCCGCCGAGACGCGCGAGCTCATCGCCGAGGCGATCGAGGCGCTGCCCGCGAGCCAGCGCGCGGTGATCTCGCTGCGCGACGTCGAGGGCTGGTCGAGCGAGGAGGTCCGTAACGCTTTGGACATCTCGGAGGTCAATCAACGTGTCCTCCTCCATCGTGCGCGCGCCAAGGTGCGGCAGGCGCTCGAGGACTACCTCGCACCCGTGAACGCATGATCGACGCCGAAGCCCTCAGCTGCCAGGAGCTCGTCGAGCTCGTCACCGACTACCTCGAGGGCGCGCTCGGGGAGCGCGACGTGCGCGCGTTCGAGGGCCATCTCGACGGCTGCGACGGCTGCACCGAGTACGTCGAGCAGCTGCGCAGGACCATCAGCGTCACGGGGACCTTGACGCTGGATGATTTCAGCAGTGAGGCGGAGACCGCGCTCTTGCAGGCTTTCCGCGACTGGACGCGAAGCTCTTAACACCCCGCTCAAAGCGCCTCGCTACGGTCACTGGCGCCCAGGGAACGAACGAGGAGGGAGTGACAGAATCGTGCTGAGAGCCGCACGTCTCACGTTGCTTGCGCTCATCGCGCTGCTGACGGTCGGAGCCGTCACCGCCAGTGCCGCGCCGCGCATGCCGATCGGTTTCTTCGACGACCCCAGCTTCCGCTGGTCGGCCGACCGCGCGCAGAACCTGCAGCGCGCAGCCGCCACCGGCGCGTCGATCATCCACACGACAGCGAACTGGGCTGCGCTTGCGCCCACGCGTCCGGCCGACCCGTCGAACGGTGACGACCCGGCCTACAAGCTCGCCGACCTCGACGACCTCGTGTCGCACGCGGGGGCCAACGGGATGCGCGTGATGATCGACATCAGCGGCACGCCCAAGTGGGCGAACGGCAACACGACACCGAACCACATGCCGAAGAAGCTCTCGGACCTGACGACGTTCGCGCGGATGCTCGCAGCCCGCTACAACGGCCTCAGCGGCCACGGGTACGTCGGCCTCTGGTCGGTCTGGAACGAGCCGAACCTGCAGCAATTCCTGACGCCGCAGTACGTCGGCAAGACGATCGTCAGCCCGGCGAACTACGCGAAGCTCTACAAGGCCGCGTACGCCGGCATCAAGGGTGCGAACTCGGGGTCGCTGATCGCAGCCGGCGAGACGTCCGCCCAGGGGCGCGACAAGCCGTCGAGCGGCAGCAGCCAGACGGTCTCACCGGGCACGTTCGCGAGACTGCTCTCCCTGCAGAAGGGGTTGAAGTTCGACGCGTGGGCGCACCATCCGTACCCGACGTCGCCGAGCGCCAAGCCGATGGAGAAGGTGCGCTACCCGAACGTGACGCTCTCGACGCTCTCGCAGTTCGAGCAGGACCTGCGCAAGTGGTACCACCGGATCGTGCCCGTCTGGATCACCGAGTACGGCCACGAGACGAAGCCGGGTGAGCCCAAGGGCGTGAGCAACTCGACCCAGGCGGCGTATGCCAAGCAGGCGCTCGCGTTCGCGCGGAAGGACCCGAACGTCCAGATGTTCATCTGGTTCACGTTCCGCGACAGCTCCGGCAACCCGTGGCAGAGCGGGCTCCTGCAGCCGTCCGGTGCCGCCAAGCCGTCGTACTCGGCCTTCGGCTCGATCGCGCGGCTGACCGACGGCACGACGGTCAACGTCAAGGCCGCCCACGCGCCGACCGTGCCGGTGTTCTTCCCGTTCCTCGCCTACTACAACAGCGCCGGCACGACGTGCGGGATGACCTACACCGTCTACGACGGGACGAAGTTCATCGCGACCGGCCAACCGGCGGTGCCGATGCGCGCGAACCAGTCGCTCGCAGTGCCGCTCTCGTTCGCGCCCGTGAAGGGTCACACCTACACGGTCAACATCATCGCGAACGACGCGAGCGGTCACAACGAGACCCAGATCGTCTCGGTCCGCGCGATCTAGAACACGCGACGGCGGTCGTCCTCAGCCGCGTGCAAGGCGGAGGACGACCGCTACCGCACCGACTGCTGCCGCCACTCCGGCAGCGGTGAGCACGAGGCCGGCCGACGTCGAGACCGCGGCCGCCCCGACGAGCACGAAGCTCACGAGCGCCGCCGACAGCACCAGCGCGCCGACCGTCAGCACCCGCCGGAGCACGACAGCGCGCTCCTCGTGGATCCTGCGGTCGTCGTCGATCGACCACGCCGCCAACTCGGCGGCGAGCAAGAGGCCGGCACCGACGATCGCAGCCCAGCCGTCGGCCACGTCGTGGTGCACACGCGCGACGACGTAGCCGACTCCGGCGAGCCAGATGCCCCAGGGGACCGCGAACGGAAGGCGCACGACCACGCCGAGCGCGAGGCAGACGGCGCCGGCGCCGCCGACGACTCCGCCGACCGTGGGAAGGGTCCCACCCGGCGCAGCCGTGTACGCGGCGATACCGGCGACCGTGCCGACCGCGCCGAGCCCGGTGATCACCCGCGTGCGAGACGGGCGTGGCGCCTGAATGACCTCACCTCCTCGAGCGCTGCCTGCAGCGGCACCTCCTCGGTCCACTCGGCGACCGCAACGCCGGCACGCTGGAGCCGGTGGCGAAGCACGTCGCGACGCAGGATCCACAGGTCGTAGGCAATCGCGTCGACGCCCGACGAGGGGCGCTTCGTGAACGGGACGGGGGAGACGTCGACGACCGAGAGGTCGTAGCCGCGCGCCCGCAGATCGAGCAGCGCGTCGACGGAGCGCCGGTCGAGCAAGGGCGAAAGCGCGATCACGAGCGCGTTCGGAGGGAGCGTCCGGCGAGGGATGCGGTCGAGCTCGGACCAGTAGTAGGACAGGATGATCTGCGTGTCGAGCAGCGCGTCGACGATCCGGTAGAGCTGCACCGTCCCCATTCCCGGCTCGAGCCAGCGGAGGATGCCGCCGAACGAGATCAGCCCGACCCGATCGCGGCGGCGGATGTACACGTCGGCGAGCGCTGCGGTCGCCCGGACCGCCAGGTCGAGCGTGCCGGCGTCGCGGCTCCGCGCCTCGGCGAACGAGTCGACGAAGAGGATCACGTCGGTGTTGCGCTCCGGATGAGCTTCGTTCACCCAGAGATCGCTGCGGCGTGCGCTCGCCCGCCAGTTGACGCGCTTCAGCGGGTCGCCGGGGGCCCACGGCCGCAGATCCGCGAACTCGATCCCCTCGCCCTTGCTGCGTGCGACCTCGCTGCCCGCGAAGAGCTGGGTCTCGCGCGGCTGGAGGATCCGCTGGAGCGTCTCCTCGCGAGGGTAGACGCGGATCACCGGCGTGCGGACGACCACGCCCTCGGCGACGAGGAAGCCCAGCGGGTCGCGCGCCCGGACGTATGTGGGCCCGAGCTGGTGCACGCCCCAGCGCGCCGCCCGCAGCCTCAGCTCGAGCTCGCGTTGCTCGCCGCGCGCGAGCCGCAGTCCGACCGCCTGGTGGCCCTCGGTCACCTCGAGGCCGTCCGGGAGCCGCAGGTACAGGTCGAGGCGGTCGATCGCAGCTGCTGCCGCGACGCGAATGCGCACGGGCACCTCGTCGCCCTCGACCGCGCGCTCGTCGGTGAGCACCTCGGCGGTGAAGCGCGCCGGCGTCGCCAGCGCGAGGCCGACACCCAGGGCGAGCAGGAACGGGGCCGTCAGCGCGACGATCTCCGGCCGGCCGAGGACGAGGGATGCGAGGAGCCCCGTGACCGACAGCCCGGCATACGCGCCGAGCTTGGCCGAGGCCTGTCTGCTCATCGCCGCGCGAGGTCTTCGGCGACGGGTGTCGGCACCGTCGCAAGGCGCTCCTGCACGACGTCGGCCGCCGAGATGCGCTGCACCCAGAGCTCGGGGCGAAGCGTGAGGCGATGCGCGAGCGCGGGGACGGCGATCGCCTTCACGTCGTCGGGCGTCACGTAGTCGCGGCCCTTGAGTGCCGCACGGCAGCGCGACAGCTTGAGGAGCGCGAGCGACCCGCGCGGTGACGCGCCGACCTGGATCGACGGTGCGTTCCGGGTCGCCGCCACGAGGTCGACCATGTACAGCCCCACGGGTTCGGAGACATGGACGTCCTCGCACGCCTGCTGGAGCTCGACCAGGGTCTCGCGGTCGACCACGGGCTCGAGCACGACCTCGTCGGTGCGCCGCTCGACGCGGTCGGCGAGCACGCGCCATTCGTCCTCCCGCTCGGGATAGCCGACCGACATGCGGAGCAGGAACCGGTCCAGCTGGGCCTCGGGGAGCGGATACGTCCCCTCGTACTCGATCGGGTTCTGGGTGGCGAGCACGAGGAACGGCGGCCCGAGCCGTCGCGTCTCGCCCTCGGTCGTCACCTGGCGCTCCTGCATGGCCTCGAGCAGCGCGGCCTGCGTCTTCGGCGGGGCGCGGTTGATCTCGTCCGCGAGCAGCAGGTTCGCGAAGATCGGCCCGGGCCGGAACTGGAAGTCGGCTTCGCGCTGGTTGTAGACCGACGACCCGGTCACGTCCGACGGCATCAGGTCGGGCGTGAACTGGATGCGCGAGAAGCCCATCGAGCAGACCTGCGCGAACGAGCGTGCCATCAGCGTCTTCGCGAGCCCCGGGTAGTCCTCGAGCAGCACGTGCCCGTCGGCGAGCAGCCCGAGCATCAGCAGCTCGAGCGCGTCGCGCTTGCCGACCACGGCCTTCTCGACCTCGTCGACCACCGCGCCGACGATCCGGGCGACGTCCGTGAGCTCCACCGTCAGATCTTCTCCAGGTCCGACACGAGTGCGCGCAGGTCCGACTGCTTGATTCCCGAGGCGAAGCGCTCGGTGGGCTCCGGGCGATCAGGCCGAAGGAGCTCCCACCACTTCCCCAGCGTCTCCGGGCTGGGACGGCGTCCCTGCCGTTCGAGCCTGCACTCGGCGATCTCCCGCAGGTGCGGGAGCAGGCGGGTGTGGAAGTCGTACGCGTTCCCGATCCCGAGCGTCACCTCGCGCTCGACCTTGGCGAGCTGCGGGACCGTCCGCGTCCGCCCGGGCTTCTCCCCGAGCGCACGGCGGAGGTCGGAGCGACGCGCGCGCGGCGCGGCGGCGCCGATGCCGGAGAGGACGACGATCAACGCGAGCCCGCCGATGAAGAGCACATAGAGGTGGAGCGCGAGCGACCGGTCGGCCGGGACCGCGAGCGAGACGTACGCGCAGGCGATCGTCGCGAGCACGAAGAACACCGCGACGTCGATCGCGTGGCGCCTCATGCCCTCGAGCCCACCAGGTCGTCGCGGATCATGCGCAGCGCGTCGATCGCGTCCTGCTTCATTCGTCCGTCGATGCTGTGCGCGCTGAACTTCGCCTGCTCGAACAGGCCGGTCAGGGTGCGCACTGCGTCGGTCTGCGAGGTCAGGCCGAGCAGGATGCGCCGCAGGTACTCGGTCGGCGTCTCGCTCGGGTCGCGCCGCAGCCCGTGGCGGCCGAACACGCCTTCCATGCGCGCGTACGCCGCGATCACGGCGCGCCGCGGGTCCGGCTCCGCCTCGAGGTCGTCGATCGCATCGCCGATCGACTCGGCGACGTCCTCTTCCATCGTCGCGGCCGTCGCTCCGGCCACGACCCGGGGCGGATGGGCCTTGCGCCACCACACCCACCCGCCACCCACGGCGAGGAGCAGGGCGAGCGTGGCCCACAGCACGGGCCACTGGAAGGTCGGGTCGTAGTGCGTCTGCGCTCCGTTCTTCCCGTGGCCGGCGGACGAGCGGTTCCCGAAGAAGAGCTGGTGGAAGCCGTGGCTCAAGTGCACGCGGTGCGCGAGGTACACGCGCACGAGCCAGATCACCGCGAGCAGGAGGATGAACGAGAGCCCGCGGAGCACGCGCATCTGGTAGCTCCGGTGCTGCGCGCGCTCCAGGCGCTCCCGCGCCTGGAGGACGTACAGGTAGATCGCGACCGGGGTCATCGCGAAGAAGAGGACGAGGAAGACGCTGGTCGCCCAGCTGACGTACCCCGGCGTCGGAGCAGCGTTCGAGCGGTGGCCGAACCCGGTGCGGCTCGCGAGCGAGACCACGACGAGGAGAGCGAGCAGCGCGAGCAGCGCGCCTGCGACGCGGAAGGTCCGCCGGTGGCCCTGGGGGTACGGCTGCATGCGACTGGCAACTTAGACGTGGAAACAGCCGATCTGTCTGTCGCTATGGTCTCCCCGTGGCCGGGCTCGACGGGAAGCGTGCGATCGTCACGGGCGCGTCGAGCGGGATCGGCGCGGCCACCGTGGAGGCGCTTCGAGCGGCCGGCGCGACCGTCGTCACCGGCTCCCGGCGCGAGGGGAACCTCGACGTCACCGACCCCGCCAGCTGCCGGGCCTTCGTGGATGCCGCGCTCGAGGAGCTCGGCGGGCTCGAGATCCTGGTCAACAACGCCGGTCTCTCGCGCGGCCGCGACCCGGTCTGGGACTCGCACGAGGAGGACGAGCGCGAGGTCATCGAGACCAACGTCCTCGGGTTGATGCGGATGACCCGGCTGTGCGTCCCGTCCCTGATCGAGTCGGGCGCGGGCCACATCGTCAACCTCGGCTCGGTCGCGGGGATCTGGTCGTACCCGAGCGGCTCGTCGTACGTCGCCTCGAAGTTCGCGGTGCACGGATACACCCGCGCGCTCCGGGACGACCTGCAGGGGAAGCCCGTGCGGATCACCAACGTAGCGCCGGGTCTCGTCGAGACGGATTTCTCGCTCGTGCGCTTCAAGGGCGACGCCGAGAAGGCGAACGCCGTGTACTCGACCGTGGCGATGGGCGGGCCGCTCCACGCCGTCGACGTCGCCGACTGCATCCTGTTCGCGGTCACCCGCCCGGCGAACGTAAACGTGGACGAGATCGTGCTCACCGCGCTCGCCCAGGTCTCGGGCGGCAACATCCTGCGGATTTCCTAGGCGCGCTCGAGCGTGCGCACCTCGTGCTCGAGCAGCACGAGCGCGGTCGGGACGACGACGAGCACTGCCGCGCCGACCAGCGTCGCGCCGTTGCCGACGGCGGCCGCGACCGGCCCGGCGACGGCGAAGCCGATCGGCATCAGGACCCACGACCCGAGCGCGTCGTACGAGGTGAGGCGGGACAGCTTGTCGCGCGGGATCTCCTGCTGGTACGTCGTGTCCCAGAGGACGCCGAAGATCTCCGCCATGTAGCCGGCGACGAACGCAGCGCCCACGACGAGCACGATGGAAGCGGGAGGCGCGAGCGCGAGCAGCGGCAGGGCGAAGCTGAAGACGGCGAGCGTCGCGGTCCGGAGAAGGTGGCGCGGCCGCCAGCGGAGCAGCACGACACCGCTGCAGATGACCCCGGCCTGGAGCGCGACGAGGACGGCCGCCCAGGCAGGCGCACCGCCGAGGTGCTCCTTCGCGACCGCCGGCCCGAGGACGTTCAACGTGCCGACGTAGGCCGCGTTGACGAAGCCGAACTGGATCACGATCGTCCACAGCCAGCGGCGGCTCCAGAAGTCGCTCCAGCCCTCGCGCAGCTCGTGGAGCACCGACGTCCCGCCCAGCCGCACCGGCGGCCGAACATGCATCGCTGCGAGGGTCGCCGCGGCGAGCCAGTAGCTGGCGGCATCGAAGGCGATCGCCCAGCCGGGGCCCGCGGCCGCGACGACGATCCCGCCGACTGCGGCGCCGCTGATGTTCGTCGCGTTGATCCCGAGGCGGAGGGTCGCGTTCGCCTGCTGGAGAAGCGTCTGCGGAACCGTCTCCGGGACGATCCCGCTGCTCGCCGGGAAGAAGAACGCGGAGGAGGCGCCGTTGACCGCCGCGAACGCGGCGAGCGCGGGGATCGTCGCGTGGTGTGTCAGGAGGAGCGCGGCCACGATGCCCTGGCTCGCGCCGCTCGTCAGGTTCGACCACACCATGACGCGATGCCGCGGGAGCCGGTCCGCCCAGACGCCGCCGTAGAGAAGGAGCACGATCACGGCGACCTGGCGGACGGCGAGGACGATGCCGAGGTCGGCGGTCGAGCCCGTCAGGTCGAGGACTGCGAACGCGAGCGCGACGGGCGCCATCGCGCTGCCGGCCATCGAGATCGTGCGGCCGGCGAACAGCAGGCGAAAGTCCCGCTCGCGCAGCGGCCCCAGCCGGCTGCTCACAACGGGCTGCGTCGGTTCGGCCGGAGGTACGCCTCCGTGAAGCCCGCCTGGAGGATGTTCCGGTAGCTCTGATCCACCGCGCCGGCGATCCGCTCCCCGGTCTCGGTCGCAAACCGCCGCACCCCCTGCGCGCGACCGGCCTCGAGCCGGGCCGCGATGAGCGCGCGCTGCGCCCCGCGCCGCCGGAACTCGGGCCGGGTCGCGGCGGCGCCGAGCCAGCCGTGGTCGCCGTCGGCGTAGAGCGCGGCGCACGCGGCCGGCTCGTCCCCGGCGAAGGCGACGAAGCAGTGCCAGCCGGGCGCGCCGACGAAGCCGCACAGGCGACGCGCGACGTCCGCCGGGATGCCGTAGCCGCCGGCGAATGCGGCCGCGAACGCCTCGGCGTCGAGCGTCTGCTCCACGCGGAGGTCCGTCTCGACCGCCACCGCCGGCGCGTCGTTTCGCTGGAACTTCATCCACCCCCGGCCCGGTGCATAGCCGAGCGCCGCGAGCGACTCGTCGAGCCCGAGGTAGCCGGGCGGGACGGCGACGATGTGCTCGCGGCCCACGAACCAGCCGAGGATCGCCCCCGCGTCGACGACCGGGCCGATGGGCAGTGCGCGGTTCAGCTCCGAGATCGGCAGGGACATGTGCGCGGTACAGAGCGCGCCGCCGATCGTCTCGGCGCGGCCGCCGCCGAGGACGGCGAGCTCGCGCAGCGCCTGCGCCTCGACCCGCTCGAGCTCGTTCACGCCTGCCGCGTGTCCCAGTACCGGCGGAGCCCGGCCCACGACTGCCAGAACGGCGCAACTCGATCGTAGAGGTCGGCGTCCTCGCCGGCGTCGGCCCGCGCGGCGGCGACGAAGTCGTCCTGGCCCATCCCGGTCCCGACGCGGGCCGCCCAGCGGTCGAGCTCGGCTTCCAGCCGGTCGAGATGGGCCTCGACGTCCTCGTGCACGCCGAAGTGGATCAGGGCGAGGCGTTCCGGGGTTCGTGCGCGGATGTGCGCGACGGTCGCATGCCAGCCCTCGACGGTGATGTCCGGCGGCGGCGAGACGGGCAGCACGTACGTCGCGCCGGGCATGCGCACGCCGGCCGCGTCGCCCGCGAGCAGCGTGCCGTCGCGGAGATACGAGACGTGGTGCGAGGCGTGCCCCGGCGTCGGGAACGCGTCCCAGCCGAGGACGTCGCCGTCCGCGATGCGCACGTTCGGCTCCGGCACGGGCGCGAGCTCCCCCCAGAGCGGGTCGAACAGGTCGCCGTAGAGGCGACGTGCCGAGCGCTCGAGCCGCGACGGGTCGACGAGGTGCGGATAGCCGACCTCGCTCACCCAGACGGTCAGCCCGGGAT
>FTCS01002024.1_pt1 | contig 16044 bp, 20 predicted proteins | sample 1639391 | NCBI WGS metagenome assembly FTCS01 (sample SAMEA3914864, study PRJEB12502) | metagenome | biome: forest; material: soil | place: USA | collected 2012-03-12 | depth 0.3 m | reverse complement strand
TGGACGCTTGTCCTTGATGCCCACTTAAGATAGAGTAGTGAGGACTCTATGTCAACCGCACTCCTGCCTCCATGAACACAACCGGAGCGATGACCATATTGATCCTCTGGCCGTTACGCTTGCTGCTCCGTCACGATGTCCCCCTCCTGAGTTGACCGTGAAGCCGTGCGCGGTGATCCTGACGACGGGGGCGCTGCGTGGACGTTCATTCGGTCATCGAGCGCGTGATGCAGACCTACGCGGCCGCGCAGCTCTATGCGGACCGCGGGACCGTCGTGTCCGCGCTTGGCGGAGAACGCCAGACCATCGAGTTCACGACGGCGTTCGAACGACCCGATCGATTCTCGTTCTCATTTTCGTTCCGCTCCACCGGTGGTCGCTCTGCCGCCAATATCGCCGAGCACCGCATTCACGCGGATGGGAAGCTGGTGCGCTTGGGCGATCCGGAGTGGCGCGACCCGCCTCCCGCGTCCCTTGGCAGCGCGGTCGCGAGAATGACCGGGGTCTCGTTCGGGTGCGCGCACCGGATTCCGCGCCTCCTCATCCCCGAACGCATTGGTGGTCGGGCGCTCTTCGAATGGCCCGAGCGCGCTCTTCGCGAGCCCGTCGACGTCGATGGCGTTCGCCATCTCGTGATCGAGGTCGGCGCTCGGAGCCGGCTCGCGCGCGTCTTCGTCGATGAGGCCACCTACGTCGTTCGGCGCATCGTCGACACCTTCGATCAGACGTTCACCACCGACTACTTCGCCGTCCTCACGCCCGCGCGCTGATCGCTGCTCGTGGTCCGAATCGATGGCGACGATGTCGCCGGCGTCGGAAGATAGGGCCGCTGCCACCAGCCGAGAGGGCGAGTGCCAGCTGCCAGAGCTGGCACCCGTTTTTCTCCTACACTTTGTCCTACAGTCCGAGGGGTATCACCCGGGTCCTCGTGCATCCGTTTGGCATATCCTGGTACAGGATCTACGGCATTTACAGGGTGTTCCTAACCCCCTGGACATCTTCCCAAGCTGGATGTCGCGGGTTCGAATCCCGTGTCCCGCTCCAGAAATTCACGCGAGCTTGCGGAAATCCGGCGGCCTTCGCTCCAGGAAGGCCGTGAACGCCTCACGGGCCTCTGCGCCGCCGAGCGCGGCCATGAAGAGTCTCCCCTCCTCGTCGATGCGCGCGCGCAGCTCGTCAGGACTTCCGCGCAGGAGCGCCCGCGCGGCGCGCAGCGCGTTTGGCGGCTGGCGCGCGAGCTCGGCCGCTTTGCCGAGCGCATGCGCGCGGAGCTCGCCCTCCGGGATCACCGCATTCACGAGGCCGACCGCGCGTGCACGCACCGCATCGAAGGCGGTGCCCAGCAAGATCATCTCCGCCGCGAGCGCATAGCCGATCCGACGCGGCAGCAGCAGGCTCGACCCTGCCTCGGGCACGAGCCCCAACGAAACGAACGGCGCCTGCAGCCGCGCCGTCTCGCTCGCGTAGACGAGGTCACAATGGAGCAGCATCGTCGTTCCGACGCCCACGGCTGCGCCCTGAACGGCCGCGACGAGCGGTTTCTCGAACGTCGCGATCGTTCGAATGAACCGCCCGACGGGCGGCTCGCCGTCGGCGTCCGCACCGATGCCGTTCATGAAGTCGAGCACGTCGTTGCCCGCGCAGAAGCTCTCGCCGTTGCCGGAGAAGACGACCGCACCGACGTTCGCGTCCGCAGCGGCGGCGGCGAGCGCTTCGTTCATCGCGCGATACATCGCGATGGTCACTGCGTTCTTCTTCTTCGGACGATCGAGGCGGATCTCCGTCACGCCGTCCTTCGTCTCGATGATGACCTCGCTCATGTGTCCTCGTCCTTTCGTGACTCCGCCGAGAAACGCGCGATGACGGTGTTGAGATAGCGGTAGACGGCCTCCATCTCCGCGCCGTCGAAACCCTCCGTGAGCTCGCCGTTCAGGCGTCGCAGCAGCGGCCGCGCGCGTTCGCGGAGCTCGTTTCCCTTCGGAGTCACGAAAAGCAGGTGGCCGCGGCCGTCGTCCGGGTTCGCCTCGCGGCGCAGCGTCCCCGCTCGCTCCATCCGCTGCACCAAGCCCGTGACCGCGGACTTGTTGAGATCGAGCAGGTCCGCGAGCTCCGTGAGCGAGCAGCCCGAGTGCTTCGACACGTACATGAGCGTGGTCAGCTGCGCGACGGAGATCCCCAGATGCTCGTCGAGCCCTGCGTTCGCATGGGCCGCGAGCGCCTTCTGCGCGCGATGGAGGAGGAAGAAGAGCCGGCGGTCCATCCGAATCCGTTCACCTGCGTACTAGATATGGTACGCAGGTGAACCATCGTCAAGTCCTCTCGTCGCTTACGGCGTGAAACGCGCTGGCCGCGATCACCGACTCATGCGCTCAGGCTCGCGAGCGTGATCGCCGAGTAGCGCACGTCGTCCGTGACCTCGCGCAGCGCCCAGCTCGGCACGTTGATGCGCTCGAGCTCCTCGATCGACGGCGTCTCGACCTCCGCGAGGATCGTCCCCTGCGCCGCCGCCGGTAGCTCCCAGACGTCGATGCAGAACGTCCAGCCTTGCTCGCGCAGCTTGTAGCGGCGCTTCGTCGTTCGAAGACCAGGAAGTGACGCGAGCCTCGCCGCCTCCTCCTCGGGAAGGTAGATGGTCGTCATCTGCCGGCAGCGCGGGTCGTCCGGCGCCTCCGGATCGAGGATCTTCTGTCCGAGCTTCGTGACGATCCATTCGCCGTTCGGACGTGACAGCCGTCGCAGTCGCAGATGCGTGCCGTGCACGAACAGATCATCGAGCCGCTCGTAGATCTCGGGATCGACGCCGTCCGGAAGGTGGTCGAGCACGAAGCGTCGCTCGCGCTCGATGCGCGCATACGCACGCTTCGTCGGTCGATCGTCGATTGTCGCCATGCCGGCGCAGTCTAGCGAGCGGCGCGCAGCCCACGGGCGCAGATCCAGATCATCCCCGAAATGACGCCATTCCGCGGCTGATTGTGGGTGTTTGTGGCGGTCCGGACCATGCAACGACCGTCGCAGATGAAGTCGCTGCACCTCCTCGGGCTCGTCGTCCTCGTTGCCGCCGCGGGTTGTTCGTCGCCGGCGCCGTCCGAAGCCGAAGGCCACACGTCGAGCCATCAGCTCGCCGGGCGCGTGATCGGCGAAGACGAGCTGGCGGGGATCCTGAGGCAGGTCGGCTTCGACGAAGACACGGTGCCGAAGATGATCTGCACCGCGAAGTACGAGTCGAGCTTCCACGAGGAAGCGACGAACGCCAACACGAACGGCACGACCGACTACGGCGTCTTCCAGATCAACAGCATTCACGTCGGCTCCACGGCGGGCTGTCCCGCGACGACCGACGAGCTCCTGAACGCGACGACCAACGCGCAGTGCGCGCTCGGCGTGTTCAACATCCAGGGAATGGATGCGTGGGTCGCGTACAAGAGCCATCGCTCGGAATGCGATGCGGCGACCGCGCCTGCGCCCGATCCGAACGCGGCGCCCGCGGATCCGAATGCCGCCACCGATCCGAACGGCGCACCTGCGACCGCGCCCGGCACCGATCCGAACGCACCGAGCGCTGGCACCGGCACCAACGGCAACCCGACCGACCCGTCGGACCCGAACGGCGGAGGGGGCAACGATCCCTGCGCCACGAATCCGAACGATCCGTCGTGCCAGGGTCTACCCGACGACGGGTGGGGCACCGACCCTTGCGCAGCGGATCCGACGCTCCCTGGTTGCCAGGGCGACGGTTGGGACCCGGGCGGCGGCTGGTTCGCCGGCCGACAGGCGACCGCGAAGCGTCGCGCGCCGGGCGCGGCTGTTCGGTAACCCGAACTTGCGGGTTGTCTCCTCGGGCGGGTGAGGTTAATCAGGAGTCGTGGAGACCACGTCGGGGCCGGTCAGCGTGGTCGTCGTCGAGGACGAGGCTGATCTCCGCGAGCTGCTCGTGTTCGCGCTCGAGATGGCGAAGCTCGACGTGCGCGCGGCTGCATCGATCGCGGAGGCTCGTGCGCTGCTCCAAGGCCAACGCGCCCCCGACGTTCTCGTCGCGGATTACAGCCTGCCCGACGGTACCGGTGCGGACCTCGTCTCGCTCTGCGAGGACGCGCGCCCTCGCGTCTGCATCCTCCTGAGCGGCCATGACGCACGCGACATCTCGGCTTCCGGATTCGACGTCGTGCTGACGAAACCGGTCACGCCCGAGAAGCTGGTCGGCGAGATCCGCTCGCGTTTTCCGGCCTCCTAGCGGCCGAGCGTTCCCTCCGCCGCTCGCATCGGTTAGTCATGGCTGCGCCGTGACGTTTTTCACGACGCCGAGAGCGCGGATGGCGAGAGGGCTCGTTGCAGCCCTCGTCCTCGTGATCCCGCTCGTCGTCACGAGCCACGCCTCGGCGCAAGCCATCCCGCCGACCGCTGTCTCCGACGCCGAAAACCTCGAGCGTCTTCATCGCGACAGCATCCGCACGCGGCGCGTCCTCGCCGACTCCGTGTTCGTCGCGGGCCTCGTGAGTATCGCAGGAGGCGGCGTGTTGCTCGTGCCGTCGGGCGACGACCAAGCGTGGCGCTATGCGGGCATCAACACGGCGATCTTCGGCGTCGTGAATACGATCGTCGGGCTACTCGCGCTGCATGGCATCGCCGCGGAAGAAGCGACGTGGGAGTCCGACGAGGGCCTCGCTGCGCGCCGCACCCCCGAGGGTTTGGCGCGCGCGCGCATCCACGCCGCGCTCGACGAGCGACGAGAGTCGGTAGGTCACGCCATCAACCTCGGGCTGGACGGCGCGTATCTCGGCGTCGCAGGGACGGCGCTGCTCGCATCACAGTTCGGTGTCGATCACCCGAATCGATGGCTCGCGAGCGGCGTCGCGATCGGCGTTCAGGCCGTGTTCCTCGTGGGGATCGATCTCACCGGGCTCACACGCTCGCAGACCTACCATCGCGCGTTCGTGGAGAGTCTCCTGCCCACGTTCACCGTCACGCCCGCGCCGAACGGCGCGACCGAGACTCACTTGGGGGTCGGCGGAGTCTTCTGAAGCGCGCCGTGGGCAGCGGATTCGGCGGACGACGAGAAGACGCGACGAAGGAGGCCGATCGGAACGAACGGCAGCATCGCAGCGGCGAACGCGAGCCCGACCACGGCGCCGAGGAGCGCCGTAGCGACGAAGCGCACGACGTCCACTGCGGTCGTGGCACGCGCGCTGTCGTCGACGAAGCGCTCGCGCAGCTCGCCGACCTTGCAATCGAGGAGCGGTTCGAACGTCTCGCCGTACAGCGTGCGGCTCCGCCGACCGCGCATGAAGGCGGCGAAGATCCGCCGCGGCTCGACGAGAACGCCGGTGGCCATCCCGCTCATGTTGATGACCCACGCGGCCGCGATGCTCGTGCAGCCGGCGCCGATCTCCCACGCGGAGATCTCGAACTCACCGAGCGCGTTCGTCTCGTACCCGGTGAGAACGTGATGCAGGTCGTGGAACTTCACCGCCTTGATGCGGCCAGGCGTGTTCGGGAACGGCAGCGGGAGCGGCCCGAGCTCGAAGTCGACCCAGGCGTCGTTGTACCCGCCGTCCTTCCCGAAGCCGTTGACGTCGAAGTAGCGATCACGCGCTTCACGCATCGTCATGTCGTCGCCATAAAGGGCCGTCATGGGGACCTCCTCGAGCACGTTCAGTGACTACGCTCAATATCTCTGTATGGCCGAAATCGCCGCGGTCAATGGGCCGCCTTGTCATTGTCGTGAGTACAGTCATATTCTTGCTCACATGGTACGCGCGGGGGCGGGCGACGGACGGCGCAAGCGAAGCATCGAGACGCGCGAGCGGCTCCGCGCGGCGGCGTGGGAGCTGTTCAGCACGGTCGGGTACGACGCCACGACGACCCACGCCATTGCGAAGCGCGCGGGGACCGCGGCCGGAACGGTCTTCGTTCATGCGAGCGACAAGGCTGACCTTCTCTTCCTCGTGATGCACGACAAGCTCGCGGAGGTCGTCGAGGAGCGCTTCGCGACGCTGCCGGAGGGCCCCTTGCTCGAGCGGCTCCTCCACGTGTTCGGTGGTCTCTATCGCATGTACGGAGAGCACCCGGGCGTCGCGGCGGCGTTCGTGAAGAGCCTGCCCGGTGCCGCTGGGCCCAATGCGCAGCGCGTGACGACGCTCACCTTCGGCTTCGTCTATCGCGTCAGCTTGCTCGTCAGCGAGGCACAGGCTCGCGGCGAGGTATCACGCGAGGTCGAGCCGCTCGCGTGCGCGCAGAACGTGTTCGCGCTCTACTTCATGGGGCTCATGATGTGGCTGTCGGGGCACGCGACGCTCGAGAGCGCGCTCGTGCCGATCCTCCGCGACGCCATCGCGCTGCAGATTCGCGGGTTCCGCCCTTAGAGCGTCGCGAGCATGCGTCAGCGCACGAGCGCAGCGAGGGCGAGCGCAGCGGCGATGAACACGATGAGGATCGTCACGATGGGCGGCAAGCCACCCGCGGGAGCATCCTGCGCAGACGCCTTCACGACCGCGGCCTTGGGCGCGGGGGCCGGCGCGGGCGCGGCGGACTTCGGCGCGGCGGACTTCGGCGCAGCCGGAGCGGGCGCGGCCGCGGCAGGTGCCTCGTCTGCGACCACCACGTTCGCGGCCGCCGCCGGTTTGGCAACCGGTGCAGGCTCCGCGGCGGGGGCCGGCTTCGACGCAGTGACGGCGGCCGTCGCACGCGGCGGTGCCGACGGCGCGGGAGGCGCGCCACTGGCAGCGCGCGTGGCTTCGCGCGCGGCCTCGTTCGCGACGGCTTGCTTCGCAGCGCGCGCGGCCGCGGCCTTCATGGCCTCGAGCTTGTCGTCGGCGGCCGCCGACGAGGCGGTGCTCGCGCGCTTCACGGCCGCCTTCTCCTGCTCCGTCGAACGGACGAGCGCGAGGAGCTCATCCGAGGCCTGACCGACGACGGTGGACGCGCTGTAGAGGTCCTCCTCGCCCGGCGGAGGTGGCACGGTATCGACGCCGAGGCGCTTGGGGGGATCGCTGCTCATCTATTTTGCATCGCGAAAACCGACGCCATCCGTTCGACGCGCCGTGTCTTAGACTTAGCGCGCGACTCGTGCTCGCGGCAATCTCCAAACGAAACTTCGTCTTTCGGACGGCGGCTCGGGCTCGCTGGCTCGGCCTCGTGCTCGCGGCCGCTGCGTGCGTTCGCACCACACCGACCGACCCTGTTCCGCCGAACGGCGGCGCTTCGCACGCGGGCGCCGATTCTGCGTCGAGCGCTGCGAGCGCTGCGAGCGCGTCCAGCAGCGTGGTGGCAACAGCAGTGTCCACGCGCGCACAAGACGGGCCCCGAGCAGAGGTGGATGTCGAAGCGGGACCCGTTTCCTCACCGGTCTCCGCAGCGGCTGCCGTCGACGGCCCGCATCAGCTGCCCCTCGCTCCCAACCGCTCGATTTTTTATGCGCTGCCGATGAAGACGCCGGCCGCGCGCGCCGGCTCGCCTCCGTGGCGGCTCGTCGGGCACCTGCACGGCATCTGCTATCCGCCGTCGTACTCCGCCGGTCGATGGGTTGCCGCCGCGGTCGACGTGGGAGTGCTCGTGACGCCGACCGGAAACGCGCATTGCGGTGAAAGCGAGAACGGTCCGCCGTCGTGGGAGGCGCCGTCATGGGACGAGCTCGTCACGATCATGGATGGCGATCTCGAACGCTCCGTTGCGAAGGTCGCCGCGAAGCATCCGGGAACGATTCGTCGCGAAGGCGCGGTGCTCACCGGATTTTCGCGCGGCGCGTATGCCGCGCCGGTCATCGCGCGAATGCACCCGGGGCGCTGGCCGTATCTCGTGCTGATCGAGGCGAACGTTCCGCTCTCCGCCCCGGGGCTGCGGAAGGCCGGCGTGCGCGCGGTTGCGTTGCTCGCCGGCGAGGTCGGGACGGAGATCGCCGGCATGCGAAAGACCGACGCCGAGCTCACTCAGGCGGGCTTTCCGTCAAAGCTCTTCGTCATGCCGCGCGTCGGTCATGTCTATCCCGACGACATGGAAAAGATCATGGCGGACGCGCTCGCGTTCGTGCTGTCGCACGAGCAGCCGTAGCGATGCGGTCGAGCCGCCGCTAATCGCAGCTGCTCGTGATCTGGTTCACGCCGGCGTCGTTCGTCGTGAAGCAACCGCCCAGGCGGCACGCCGCTTCGTCGACGTGGCCGGCGAGCCAGGTCGACACGCACGTGTCGGAGTTGGCATCGAGGCGCTTGTTGCCCTTGTGGTCCTCGGTACCGCGGCCCTTGCGCACGAACGTGAGCCGCTCGATGCCGGCGCCGCCCTGCTGCACGACCGTGCGCATGATCTCGGGCTCGAGGCCGACGACCGAGTCGTACGACGCTTGCGCCTCGACGTCGGTGACACGGTTCGGCGTCATCGGGGTGATGGTCTCGGTGCCGCTCGGGAGGCGAAGCCCGCCGTAGCCGTAGATGCGCATGTTCCGGTAGATCGATCCGTGGCAGTCGATCGAGCCGCAACGGCGCGCGAGCACCGGCGCCACGAAGTCGAACTGCTGGCGGTTCGGGCCGGCATCGCCGGCGGTGGGGTCCACCGTGGCGCTCGCGTCGGGCGAGGAGCAGCCACTGCCGGCGACCGCGGCGGTGGCACCGATCGCCGCGAGCGCGAGCGCGGCAAGGAAACGTATGCAGAATGCACGCTTCGTCACTGCGACACCATGTAGATCGGAGGCATGTGCGTCAGCTCGTTGTCGGCGCCGTAGTGGCAGAACCCGCAGCCGCCGTCGCGGCCGATCGGCGATACCATCTGCGCCTGCGCCCTTTTCTGGTCGTCGGTGAGGCCTTCGGAGCCGACCCTGACCTTGACCGGGAACGTCGGCGACCACTGGTTGATGTCGATGTAGAAATTCCCGGCCTGGTTCGAGGTCAGCGTCCTCTTGTCGCCCGTGACGTCGGTGATCGTGACCGATACGCCTGCCTGCGGCGTGCCGACGTCGCGCGTCAGGTAGATCGTGCCCGCGATCGAGAACTCCGGGCTCCCCGGCCCCATACCGCCGTGACATGTGCGGCACGGCTGACCGGGGCGGTGCAGCGGTCCCGGTCCGACGCCGTTGGTCTCGCCGCCGAGCGCGTTCACCTCGTCGCTGTGCACCGGGTCGAAGCACGACGTCGAGGCGATCGCCGCGAGCATGACGCACGCGAGGGCGATCGATCGCGGGGACTTCGTGCGTTTGCTGCGCATCAGAACCCGATCTCCAGCGCCGTGGCCGCGAGCGCGCTCAAGCGCTCCTTCACGTAGATGGCGTCGGCGAACGAAGTATAGAACGCGTCGATCGTCGTGGTGAGGACGAGGTCGTCGATGGCGCCGGCCTTCCCGAGCGCGATGCGGACGCCGCCGCCACCGCCCGCCGTGAAGAGCGAGCTCAGCTCTCGATCGCCCGTGCGCAGCGCAGGAAGATCGTTGAGCCCATTCGCGCTGTACGCCCGCTTCCAGAAGCTCACGCTGTTCTGGATGTTGAACCGCGCGTGCGGCCAGATGGTCCACCTCTGGCTGAGGTCGATGAAGTAGCGCGCGTCGGTGGTCGAAGCCTTGAGGCCCCACGTGTCGGCGTAGCCGCGCTCCTCGACGCGCAGCGTGGTGCCGTTGTCGCCACGCCATGCGAGACGAGCGGTGAGCGCGTAACGCTCGCGGTCGAGCGGCAGCTGCTCGAGAGGCTTCGACTGGATGCGGGAGTTGGCGACGAGCGTGGGGCTCGCGCCGACCGGGATGGTGGCCGCGACCGCGGGCGTGAAGATCGGGATGTAGCGATATGGCTTCGACTGATCGCCGTTCTCGAGCACCACGTCGCCGTAGAGCCCGATGACGAGGCCCGCGTTGACGACGCGCGACAGCCCCGCCGTGATCGAGTGGTAATCGAGCGTGTGCGAGAACACCGAGAAGGGCGTGCGCGAGCGGCCGATCGTGTCGTGGCCGTAGCCGTAGCCGCCGATCAGCGTGAGGTTCTTGTCGTCGAGATCTTGCGTGAGCTGCGCGCCCGCCGAGAGCGCGAGATAGTCGGACGTGTACGAGGTCGATGCATTGAGCGCGACACCGAAGGTGCCCGGCTTGTAGCGAACGCCCAGATTTCCGGCGTTGCGTATCTCGGTCCAGTGCGGCGACGCCGTCGACACGATGTCGGGCGACGCCGCGGAGACGATGTCGACGAGGTACCTGCCCGACACGCCCCAGCCCGCCGTGGGGCTCTCGACGTTGATGCCGATGCTGGGCGTCAGGACGCTCGTCGCGGTCGAATCGATGTAGCCACCGACCTCGGTCGAAGCGCGGACGTTGACGTTCGACTCCGGCTTCGGTGCCTCGGTCTGCGGTGACGGCGGTGGCGACGTCTGAGGCTCCGGCGTCGCCGGCCCGGCATCGGCCGCGTCCGGGGCGGGCGCTGCCGGTGTGGTCTCGCCCGTCGCGGGCGCACCCGCGTCGTCGTCAGCGAACGCGCGTGACGTCGTGAGAAGCGAGAGGAGGACCGCGACGGCGATCCCGAAGAGCCGCGCTAGTTGCATCCGCAGCCGCTCTCGGCGCTGCCACTACCCCCCGTGGCACCCTCTTGCACCGAGTACACGTGCTCCTCAGCGACACCGGGGAGGTTCGGACCGACCATCGTCGGATGCGCGAGCTTGCCGCGCTCCCACGGGCGCACGTGCGTGCACGCAGCGAGCGAGGCGCTCACGGCGACGAGCGCGCAGAACGCGATGCAGCGGATGAGATGTCGGAGCAGCCGCGGAGTCGTCATGGAGCCATGATGCGGCCGGGCGCGGTCTTCTGCTTGTCGCCGGCGAGGTGAGCGCCTTTTTCCGTGTGGCAGAGGTTGCAGTCGCCGTTCGTCTGCGCGCCGGACATCGCGCGAGACTTCTTGCCGTCGGCCGAGATCACCCTCGCCTTGTACGGCGTCTTCACCGAGGTCGTGAAGTAGAAATTGCCCGAGCCGTTGACGGTGGTCGTGAACGTCTTCTTGTCCGCGCCCGTGATCTCGACCGTGACGCCGCTCGGAAGCCCGTAGCAGTCGTCGGGCTCGTGAGCGGTCTTGTAGACCGTGCCGGCCGCGAAGAGCGACGGGCCGCGGCCCTTGTCGTGGCACTGGTTGCAGGCCTCGCCCGGCAGCATCAGCTTGTTCGACGCACGGGTCGCGTTCGTCCACATCGTCTTGCTCGAGCACACCGAGGGTGTGTCGTAGACGCTGGCCGCCGGAGTCGCGTCGCACGCCTCGCTGCTCTGCGGCATGCCCGCGGTGATCCACGCCTCGAGCACCGCGACGTCGTCGGCGTTCGCGCCATCCGGAGGCATCGCGTTCGATGCGTCCTTCATCCGCTGCAGCGACATGGCCGCGATCGTCATCGAGGGATCGTTCGACGACTTCGCCTGGAGGTCGTCCCACGTCATCATGGCGTTGGGGGCGCCGCCCTTGGGCGTGGCCGAGTGGCAGCTCGCGCAGTCCTTCGCGAGCACCTGCGCGACGTCACAGGGCAGTCCGGTGAACATCGATGCCGTGGGCTGCGTGTCGTTGATGCTCGTGGTCGGGCCGGAAGGCGGCGCGGCGCGGTTCGGCTGCTCGGCGTCGACGCCCGTATAGCAGCCGGCAACCGCGGCGATCGCGATCACGCATCCAACCAGGAACGTGCGATTCGACATGGCGCAGCCTCGTAGCACAAGTGTGGGCAAGCGGAAGCAGAGCGCGGCTTCACGATCCTTTCCGTGTTTCCGACGTGGAAACGGGATGTTGCCTGCGCTGCAAGGGATCGTTGCGGCGAGCAACAAACTGGTTGTGTCGCACAACGAATACGACGACGCTCGGGTCAATGCTGCCGCAGGTCCTCCCCCTCCGTCATGCTTCGCGCGAGCTGGTCCGCGAGCTCGGTTTTCTCCAGGCCAAGGACGCCGCCACCAGCCTCTCGCACTCGCATTGCCATGCGCTCATCGAGCTCGACGCGCGTGGCACGGCGGCGCAGTCCGAGCTGCCTTCCCTCCTCCGGCTCGACAAGTCGACGACGAGCCGCATTGTCGCGGAGCTCGTGCAGCGCCGTTGGGTGCAGGTTCGGGCGAGCGACGACGACCGGCGAGCGCGGCTCCTGTGTCTGACGCGCGCGGGGCGCACGAAGGTGGCGATGGTGCATCGCGAGGCGAATGCGCGCGTCGAGCAAGCGCTCGCCGTGCTCGACGAAGAGCAGCGCGCCGTCGTCCTGCGCGGCATGGAGACGTACGCGCGAGCGCTCGAGCGATCGCGGCGAGCCGCGGCGTACACGATCCGGCCCATCAAGCCTGCCGACCGCGCCGGCGTCGCGCGCCTCATCCGCGTGGTCATGCCCGACTTCGGCGCGAGGGGGCCCGGCTTCGCCATCAACGATCCGGAGGTCGACGACATGTACGGCGCGTATCGAGCCGCGCGATCGGGCTACTTCGTCGTCACGCGTCCCGACGCACGCACCGGCGCCGAGATGGTCGTCGGCGGCGCCGGCTACGCGCCACTCGAGGGCGGCGACGGAAAGACGAGCGAGCTGCGGAAGATGTACTTCATGCCCGAGGTGCGCGGTCTGGGGCTCGGGCACAAGCTCCTCTCGGACTGCATCGCCCATGCGACCCGCGCAGGATTCGAGCGCATGTACCTCGAGACCCTCGCCGCGATGACCCAAGCGCGCGCGCTCTACGAACGAAGTGGCTTTCGTCCCCTGCCGGGGCCGCTCGGGAACACGGGCCACTTCGGCTGCAACAGCTTCTACGTGCGCGATCTGCGCGCTCCGGAGGAGTAGGCGTTCCGCTGGCGCGTGCTAGAACGACACGTTGCCGCGCGGCGCGGCCTCGAAGGAGCGAGCATGCGTAACGGCGTCTTGATCGGTGCGGTGGTTGGGATCGGCGCGATCATGGCGGTCGCTTGCGGTTCGTCGTCGACATCGCCGGACGAGACGCTTCCCGAGGTGGAGGGCGGCACGAGCGGGACGAGCGGCGCCAGCGGCCTCCCCGGCAGCAGCGGCAACCCCGGCAGCGAGGGCGGCACGAGCGGCGGAGACGACGGCGGCAACGGCGAAGGCGGCGGCGGCGGCGTGATGCCGACCACGTTGAAGAGCGGCTCGGTGATCCTCGCGGGCGTCACGACCGACGGGTACGCCGCGTACATCGCGATCACCGGGATGTCGGCGAGCCTCGAGGTGGTGCCGGTCGCCGGCGGCGCTCCCACGGTCCTCGTCCCCGCGTTCGCGCAGACGGACGGCGTGGTCGTCCGCGGCGCGGCGGTCGCGTACTGGACCGGCGTGAGCACGGCCGGCATCGGAACGCTCGGGTACTGGACCAAGGCGACGGGCCCGAAGGCCGCCGTGTCCACGACGTCGAAGTCGGGCATGTTCTACTCGAGCGACGACTCGAGTCGCATCGCGTTCTCCGTCGCCGCGACGGCCACGGGCACCGCGCCGAAGAGCAGCGATCTCGCGGTCACGAGCGCGAGCGCCGGAACCGCCACGTCGGTCATCACCGGCAACAACGCCGTCAACATCGCGGCGGCCACGCCGGCGAGCGCGTCGGCGCCCGCGGCATGCCCGCCCGACATCGGCTTCGTCGGCAAGATCCTGTTCGCTGCATACTGCACGGGTACGACGGCGACCACGAAGGCCGGCCGCCTGGTCACCGTTGCCGACGCGTCCACCACCGCCGCCCGTCTCGATACGGCATCGCCGACGTCGACGGCCGCCGCGACCGTCACGCCCTTCTGGTCGGCCGACAAGACGGGAACGAAGATCCTCGTCATCGACTCGAGCAACAACCGTGGCCGCCTGATCTTCAACGCCGCCACGCGCACCGAGGCGAACCTCGACAACGACACCCAAGACGGCCTCATGCTCGATGACGGCACCGCGGCCGTCTATCGCGTGCAGAACACCGCCGGGACGACGAAGGCGATCCGACACGCAACGGCGATCGCCGCTCCGGTCATCACCGATCTGGTCGCCACGAGCGCCGAGGGCCTGCTGGCCGTCAGCCTGGACCAGAAGCATGTACTCTACAACACGCTGGCGGCGACGGCAGCGGGCCTCGTCGACATCCACTCGCTGGGCACGGCGCCTCCCCCGGCGACGGCCGCGATCGTCGCGACGGCGACCGCGTTCCCGTTCGGCTTCACGGGCGACAACACGACCGTGCTCTACCAGACGGACGTCGATGCGACCGGCATCGGCAAGCTCAAGGCGCAGCCCGTCGCGGGCGGCACCGAGAAGCTGCTCGCGTCGAGCATCTTCGATGTGCGTCCGCTTGCGACCGGCACGCGCATGATCGTTCTCGCCAACCCGAAGACGGACATGGCGACGATGCTGACCAGCGTCGACCTCTCGCTTGCCGACTCCGCGAGCGCGGCCGCGCCGGTCCCGCTCGCTGCCACGGTGCAGGCCGACGGATTCGAAGTGTCTGGCACGCATCTCGTCTTCACGCGCTTCGGGGCGATGGGCGCGGGTCTCTACTCGATGCCGCTCCCGTGAGCGCCCCGTAGCGCGGAGCGCCCATTCTGGTACGACTCTCGGTCTTCTCGGAGGAATGACCATGCCGCGTAACGTCCATGTTGGGTTGATCCAGGCCGCGACTCCGTACGAGGCGGGGTGGAGCATCCAGAAGACGCAGAAGGCCGCGCTCGACGCGCACATCCCGCTCATCGAAGAGGCGGGCAAGCGTGGCGTGCAGATCCTCGGCCTCCAGGAGATCTTCAACGGTCCCTACTTCTGCCCGAGCCAGGATCCGTTCTGGTACGACGCGACCGAAGCCATCCCGGGACCGACCACCGAGCTGATGCAGGCCTACGCCAAGAAGTTTCAGATGGCGATGGTGGTGCCGCTCTACGAGCGCGATCAGCCGGGCGTTTATTACAACAGCGCGGCGGTCATCGACGCCGACGGCAGCTATCTCGGCAAGTACCGCAAGCATCACATTCCGCACACGAACCAGTTCTGGGAGAAGTTCTTCTTCCGCCCCGGCAACATGGGCTTCCCGGTGTTCCAGACGCGCTACGGCAAGGTCGGCGTGTACATCTGCTACGACCGCCACTTCCCGGAGGGCGCGCGCGCGCTCGGCCTCAACGGCGCCGAGATCGTGTTCAACCCGTCGGCGACGGTGGCCGGGCTCTCTCAGTATCTCTGGAAGCTGGAGCAGCCCGCGCACGCGGTCGCCAACGGCTACTTCGTCGCCGCGTCGAACCGTGTCGGCACCGAGGCGCCGTGGAACATCGGAAAGTTCTACGGCACGAGCTACATCGTGAGCCCGCGCGGCGAGTTCCTCGCGACGGCCTCCGAGGACAAGAGCGAGCTCGTCTCGGCGACGTGCGATCTCGATCAGATCGAAGAGGTCCGGAAGACCTGGCAGTTCTACCGCGACCGCCGGCCCGAAGCGTACGGCGACCTCACGAAGCCCTGAGCGTCGCGCGTTCGATGCCGTACCGCGATCAGGCCGAGCCGCCCGACGAGACCGACCAGGAGAGCCTCGCGATCGCCGAGCTCACGCGCCGGACCGGCAGGCTGCGCGCGTGCATCCTCGTGCCGCTGTTGCTCCTCGGGATCGTCGCCGGCGGCTTTGCGTACGTCTTCTTCCGCGATCTCCAGTTCGCGTCGCGTGGCGCGCACATTCCGTGGCTCACCGGGATCGTGTCGTTCTTTCCGACCTTCGGCGGCAGCCTGTGGCTCGCGCCACGCATCGCCGACATCGTGGTCCGGCGCGCGCTTCGCAGCTGGCGCCCGGAGCTCGCCGCGAAGCACGGCCTCGATCTCGCGCAGCTCGAGGAGACGACGCAGCTGCTCGACTGACCGTTCCTCGGCCCGTGAGCTCTCACCCGCCTTGCGGCACCGTCATGCCGTAGGACCCGTCGGAGCGCCGGCGGAGGACGGTTTGGCGGAGGAAGTCCGCCAACCGCATGAACCACGGGCGCGGTTCGAGGACGATCGGGTGCACATCGCGGTTACCCGAACCATCGATCGACCACACCTCGATGCCCCGACTCTGCCACTCGAGCATGATGGCCTCGAGATCAGCAGCGCGCTTCGCGCCAACGAGGACTACCCGACGAATGCCGGAGGCGAGCATCGT
>FTCS01001240.1_pt1 | contig 16101 bp, 11 predicted proteins | sample 1639391 | NCBI WGS metagenome assembly FTCS01 (sample SAMEA3914864, study PRJEB12502) | metagenome | biome: forest; material: soil | place: USA | collected 2012-03-12 | depth 0.3 m | reverse complement strand
TGCTGAACCAGTTCGCGATGGACGAGTGGTCCGGCTACCTGCGCGTCGCGACCACGCGCGGTCGCGTCCCGGATCCCAACGTCTCGAGCGCGATCTCGATCCTTGCCGAGGGCAAGGACGGCAACCTGGTCCGCGTCGGAGCCGTCGACAAGATCGCACCGGGCGAGGACATTCGCGCCGTGCGCTTCGACGACGACCGAGGCTACGTCGTCACGTTCAAGAAGACCGATCCGCTGTTCGTCGTGGACCTCTATCAGCCCGCGCACCCCGCGATCCTCGGCGAGCTGAAGATCCCCGGCTTCTCGACGTACATCCATCGGATCGATCCCGATCACCTCCTGTCGATCGGCTTCGATGCCAACGACCACGGCGACTTCGCCTACTTCGACGGCGTCATCCTCCAGCTCTTCGACGTGAAGAACCCGACCGACCCGCGCCTCGTCCACAAGGAGAAGATCGGCACGCGCGGCTCGAGCTCGGAGGCGGCGACGGATCACCTCGCGTTCAACTACCTCGCCAGCGAGGGTCTGCTCGCGATCCCGATGACGGTCTGCGACGGCGGCGGCGACGGTCAGAACGGCGACAAGGTCGCGTTCAGCGGCCTCCTCGTCTACGACGTCGACCTCGAGAAGGGCTTCACGCGCCTCGGCGGCGTGGACCACGGAAGCGCGGTCCAGCGCGCCGATTGCAGCACGTGGTGGTCGAACGCGCAGTCGGCAGTGAAGCGCAGCGTCTTCCTCGACGACCTCGTCTACTCGATCGCGACGGACCGCGTGAAGGTGCAGCGCATGAGCCACTTCGGCGAGGACCTCGCGGATCTGTCGCTGACGAGCACGCCCTGAGCGTCTACGCTCTCGACGGCCATGCGCGTCGAGACGATCCGGACCTACGAATCACGGCTTCCCGAGCCCGATCCGCACCCGTATCGGACCCGAGCGTGGACGCCCAACACCGTCGAGGTCGACGCGTACGATCTCGACGTCGTGGCCGGCGAGCTCCCGCACGACCTCGCCGGGATCTACCTGCGCAACACGGAGAACCCGCTCTTCGACGCGATCACCGGTCGCTATCACCCGTTCGACGGCGACGGCATGCTGCACGCCATCCGGTTCGAGGGCGGCGGCAAGAAGCCGAGCTACCGGAACCGGTTCGTGCGGACGGCCGGCCTGCTCGCCGAGCTCGAGGCGAAGAAGGCGCTCTGGGCCGGCATCCTGGAGACGCCCGACCTCTCCGAGCGTGACGGCTGGGGCGCGCGAACGCGCATGAAGGACGCGTCGAGCACCGACGTCATCGTGCACAACGGTCTCGCGCTGACGACGTTCTACCAGTGCGGCGACGGCTATCTGCTCGATCCCTTGACGCTCGAGTCGCGTGGGATCGCGCCGCTCCAGCATCCGAGCTTCGCCAAAGGCGCCACGGTCTCGGCGCATCCCAAGGTCGACGAGGCGAACGGCGAATTGCTGTTCTTCAATTATTCGACCGAGGCGCCGTATTGCCATGTCGGGATATGCGACGAGGCGGGCGCCCTTCTGCGGACGATCCCGGTGCCGCTGCCGGGACCGCGGCTCCCGCACGACATGGCCTTCACGCGACGATTCGCGATCATCGGGGATTTTCCGCTGTTCTGGGATCCCGAGAAGCTCGCGAAGGGCGCCTATCGCCCGATGTATCGACCCGAGCTGGGCTCGCGCTTCGGTCTCGTGCCGCGCGACGGAAACGGACCCATTCGCTGGTTCGCGGCGTCACCCACGTACGTCCTGCATTTCTCGAATGCCTATGAAGAGGGTAATCGGGTGATCCTGGAGGGATATCACCAGGGCGCGCCGATCCCGGAACGAACCGCGGAAGACACGCCGATATCGATGTTCATGAAGAGCCTCGACATGCATGCGATGAAGACGCGGCGGCATCGGTGGACCTTCGATCTCGACACCGGCGCCACGCGCGAGGAGGTCCTCGACGACGAATGCAGCGAGTTCCCGACCATCCACGCGGGCTACGCGGGTCGGAAGCATCGCTACGTGTACGCGTCGACCGGTGAGCCCGGGATGTTCCTCTTCAACGGCCTCGTGCGGACCGACGTCGAGACCGGCGCGAAATCGAGCTACGCGTTCCCGAAAGGCGTATTCGCGAGCGAGGCGCCGTTCTGCCCGCGGCGAGCAGGAGGCGCGGCAGGCGCACTGGCCGAGGACGACGGCTACCTCGTGACCTTCACGATCGACGTCGGCGCGAACGCGTCGGAATGCCAAATCTTCGACGCGAAGGAGCTCGCACGCGGTCCGATCGCGAGGATCGCGCTCCCGATGCGCATCTCGAGCGGCACGCACGCGACGTGGATGCCCGCTCCCTGACGGGGTCGGGTCGATCAGTGGCCCGCGTCCTGCGGAGTGACGCCCTGCGCCTCGGCTTTCGCGACCCCGGTCGAGCCGGCTGGCACCATCTGTACCGTCTCGTTCTCCTGGAGCTGAACCGGCACGTTGATGCCGATCATCTCGCCGCCCTGGAGGCCGCGAGCGATGCGCGTGGTGCGGCCGTCGTTGCTCAGGATCTCGACCGCGCGATAGTGGACCTTGTTGCCGTCCACGATCGCGACGTGCGGCTTGCCTCCGTCACGAACCACGATGCCCTCGTTGGGCACGAGCGGTGACGGCGGGATCGCCACGGCGATCTTCGTGCGGACGAACGTGCCTGGGATGAGATGCCAGGGCCGGTTGTCGAGGTCGATCTCGCACTGCATCGTGCGCGTTCGGGGATCGAGCGCGCCCGCCACGCGCGTCATCGTCGCCGGAACGCGCTGCGCGGGACGCTCCTCTTCCATGAGCGTCACGGCGTCTCCCGGCTTCACGAACGGCGCCGCGTCCTGACCGATGTAGACGAAGACGCGAACGCGATCGAGATCCGACACGTCGACCACCGGCTGCGCGGCCTGGGTGCCGCCGTTTGCCGCTGGAACGAGCGCGCCGGGGTCGACGTAACGCGCGGTGACGACGCCGTCGAAGGGCGCACGAACGAGCGTGTATTCGAGGAGGGACTGCGCTCTGGCCTCGTCGGCAGTGGCGCGCTGCCTGGCATTCACGGCGTTGTCGCGATCGAGCGCCGAGACGACGCCGGGCTTCGCGAGGAACTCCAGTCTCTCTGCCGTGCGCTGCGCGTAGATCCTGTTCGACTTCGCCGAGAGGACATCCTGCTGCAGCTCGGGTGACTCGATGACCGCGAGGATTGCGTCCTTCTTGACGCGATCGCCGCGATCCACCCGCATCTCACGGACATATCCGGTCGCCTTGGCGTAGAGCGTGGCTTGATTGAAGCCTCGCACCTCTCCGGGCAGATCGATGTCACGGCGTGCTTCGGAGAGCTCGACCTTCGCGACCGCGAGTCGCTGGCCCTTGGCGAGCTCGTTCTCGCGAGCGGAGCGCTCGGTGGCGACGTTGTGTCGATGCACGAGCACCAGCGCGAGCACGATCACCGCGGTGACGACCACCAGAACGGACAGCACGACGACGACACGTCGCGCTGCTCGATGACGACGATGGTGATCGTGCGCGCGATCCGGACCACCGTGCGCCGGCGCGGGATCGGCATGAGCGGTCATGCGTGCGCTCCGGAAGGCTCGTGAGCCTCGTGCGATTCGTGGCTCGCCTTGTCGGCCTCGGTCACGATGCGGTCGCGCTCGGCCTGAATGGGGCGCTTCTTTCGGAGCACGGCGTAGGCACACGGCACGACGAAGAGCGTGACGACCGTGGAGACGAGCAGCCCGCCGATGACCGCTCGGCCGAGCGGCGCGTTCTGCTCCCCGCCCTCTCCGAGCCCGAGCGCCATGGGCAGCATTCCGAGGATCATCGCGAGCGCGGTCATGAGCACGGGACGAAGGCGCGTTCGCCCGGCCAGGACCGCCGCCGTGCACACGTCGATGCTCTCGTCCGCGATGCGCTGCTCGTTCGCGAAGCTGACGAGCAGGATGCTGTTCGAGGTCGCGATGCCGATCGCCATGATCGCGCCCATGAACGACTCGACGTTGAGCGTGGTCTCCGTGATGGTGAGAAACCACAGGATGCCGCTGAACGCGCCCGGCACCGCGAAGAGGATGATGAAGGGATCGAGCCAGGACTGGAAAAGGACGACCAGCAGCAGGTACACGAGCCCGATCGCGAGGACCATGCCGAGCCCGAGGCGCGTGAAGGCGGCGCGCATCGTCTCGCTCTGTCCCGCGACCTTCACGGTGACACCGGTGGGGAGCTTGCCGAGATCGGCGATGGCGCGATCGATGTCGCTGGCCACCGCGCCGAGATCGCGGCCTTCGACATTGCAGGCGACGTCCAGCACGGGCTGCACGGTGACGTGGTTGATGACGCCAGCCGACTCGGCTGGATCGATCGTCGAGAACCCTCCGAGGTAGGGCGCGACGGGTGTGAGGACCGGCGCCGGCGCCTGTTGCGGCGGCGCATATCCGGTTGCGGTCGTTGCGCTGGCCGGACCGAGCCCGCCGATGCTGGATGTTCCTCCGGTGATCGGGGTCGCGAGCAGCTCGGACATGTTGCGCACGCGCTCGAGCGGCGTCTGCACCACGACGAGGTAGTTGACGCGATTCTTCGGATTGACCCAGAAGTTCGGTGACACGAGCGTGCTCGACGAGAGCGTCGTGAGGACGCTCGACGCAGCGTCGCGCTCGGTGAGACCGATCTGGGCAGCGCGCGTGCGATCGACGTTGATCTGGAGGGTTGGTCGATTCAAGACCTGCTGCAGGCGGACGTCCTCGGTGCCGGGGATCGCGCGCATGGCCGCCTCGAGCTTGCGGGCGATCGGTCGAGCCTTGAGGATGTCCTGCGATTCGATCTGGACGTCGATGGGCGCCGCGAGCCCGAAATTCAACACCTGACTGACCACGTCGGCTTGCATCAGGTAAATCCCGGATCCGGGAAATTCGTCGCGAATCAGCCTCCGGATCTTCTTGGCATATGCCGCCGTCGGTCGGTGCTTCTCCGCGAATGCCACCAGGATCTCGGCATCTGCACCGTCGACATTGTCGGTCGGCAGATATCCAAGATTGTAGAAAAGGGGCACTCCGATGTTGTCGTCGATGAGCGAGAGCTCCTCTTTTGGAATGACCTCGCGAATGCGCTTCTCCACGGCGTCGATGACGAGCTCGGTGTCCTCGATGCGGGTGCCGGCTGGCGCCCGAAAGTGCATGCGCAACATCCCGGCGTCGACCGCGGGAAAGAAGTCGATACCGACGACGAGCAGCAGACCGCCGCTCGCGCAGACCAGGAGCAGCGCGCCGGCGATCACCCAACCGCGCCGGTCCACGAACGACCGCAACAGACGGGCATAGCGATCGCGGAGGCGATTGAGAGCCCGATGACGGACCTCGTTGGCCCGCGCGAACCATCCCCTGTCCTTCGCGTTGGCCTCGTTCGCGTTGGTGTCCTTCGTGCTCGCGCCCTTCGCTTCGGGCTCGTCGTGCTCCGGCTCCTCACCGGGCAAGAGCAGCGACGCGAGCGTCGGCACGAGCGTGCGCGAGAGCAGGTACGACGCCATCATCGAGAACACGACCGCCAGCGCGAGCGGGAAAAACAGGAACTTCGACGGCCCAGTCAGCAGGACCACCGGAAAGAAGACGATGCAGATGACAGTGGTGGCCGCGAGGGCGGGCAGCGCGATCTGCCTCGCGCCGGCGAGGATGGCGGGCAGCATCTGCCGCCCGAGCGATCGGTTTCGATTGATGTTCTCGATCTCGACGGTGGCGTCGTCCACCAGCATGCCAATGGCGAGCGCGAGACCTCCGAGCGTCATGAGGTTCAGCGTCTGCCCGGCGAGCTTGAGGCCCACGATCGCCACGAGGATGCTGAGCGGGATCGAGATGCAGACGATGAGCGTGCTCCGCCAGCTTCCGACGAACAGGAGGATCATCGCCGCGACCAGGAGCGCCGCGATGCCGGCTTCGCGCATCACGCCCCAGACGGCCGCCCGAACGAAGCGCGACTGGTCGAACTCGAGCTTGATCTCGACGCCCTGGGGCGCTGTCGCACGCAGGGTCGGCAGCATGTCGCGCGTGGCGTCGACGACCGCCAGCGTGGAGGCATTCTCCTTCTTGAGGATCGCTAGATACGTCGCTCTCTGCCCATTTACGCGTACGACGTTTTGCTGAATGGCATATCCGTCGTGCACACTGGCGACGTCGCCGAGATATACCGTCGCATTGTTGACGACCTTTATCGGAATACGATTGAACTCGTCGGTCGTCGGCGGACTGCCGTTGATGAGGACGTTGTAATCGATGTGCCCCATTCGCGCAGAGCCGGCCGGCAACGTGACGTTCTGGGAGAGCAGCGCGTTCACGACGTCCTGCGGCGACAGCCCCTTCGCGGCGGTCTTCGCCGGATCCACCTCCACCATGACCTGGCGTTGCTTGCCACCGTAGGGCGCTGGCGTGGAGAGGCCCGGCACGGTGAAGAGGCGGAGGCGCAGGAAGTTGAGGCCGTAGTCGAACAGCTCTTGCTCGGAGCGCTCCCCGGAGATCGTGAGCTGCGCCACCTGGACGTTCGAGGCGTTGTAGCGGAGGAGGACCGGCGGCTGCGTCCCGGGCGGCATGATGCGCGCTGCGGAGAGCGAGGCGGAGCTGATCTGCGCGATGGCGCCGCCGATGTCGGCGCCCTGCTCGAAGTAGACGCGAAGGACGGCGATGCCGTTGATCGTTTGCGAGTCGATCCGCGTGACGCCGCTCACGGAAGTGGAGATGCCGCGCTCGCTGATGAACGTGATGCGCCGCTCCATGTCCTCGGCGGGCAACCCGGGGTAGTTCCACACGACCACCACCACGGGAATGTCGATCGACGGAAAGATGTCGACCTGCATCGATGCCGCGGACAGGACGCCCATCATGAGGACGACGAGACAGAACGCCGCGACCGTGAACGGGCGGCGCAGGGCAAGGCGTACGATCCACATCGCGCTCGGCGCGCGCTGATGCCACTCTCGCGCCAGCCATTTTGCCGGTGATTCGACGCCCGAACGCTACGGGTGTCCTTGGCGAAATCGCCACACGGCCGAGGCTAGCAAGCGCAATCGCCTCTGAAGTATGGTGCGGCCGTGCCTCGCATCGAGCTCACGTCGCATCTCGCGCGTCACGTCGACTGTCCCGCCGAGGACGTCACGGGCACGACGCTGCGCGAGGTGCTCGACGCATACTTCGCGAAGCATCCCAAGGTGCGCAGCTACGTCTTCGACGAGCAAGGGGCGCTGCGCCGGCACGTCGTCCTCTTCGTCGGCGACACGCAGGCGCACGACCGACACGGGCTCAGCGACGCCGTCGCGCCCGATCAGACCATCTATGTCATGCAAGCGCTGTCCGGAGGCTAATCGTGAGCGATCGCCTGTTCGTCTCGACCCGCAAAGGGCTCTTCTCCTACGTACGCACCGCCAAGGGCTGGGCGCACGAACGCGTCTCGTTCCTCGGCGACGCGGTGTCGCTCTCGCTCCATGACGCGCGCGACGGCGAGCACGGAACGCTCTACGCGGGGCTCGGTCTCGGCCACTTCGGCGTGAAGCTCCGGCGCTCCGACGATCTCGGCGTCACGTGGCAGGACGTCGCCGCGCCCGCCTTCCCGCCCATGCCGGAAGGTCACGTCGAGACGCTCCCCGACGGCCGACCATGGCCGTGGCGCGTCGAGCAGATCTGGGCGCTCGAGAGCGGCGCGACCCGGGGCGAGCTGTGGTGCGGGACGATCGGCGGCGGTCTCTTCCGATCGCGCGATCGCGGCGCGACCTGGGAATTCGTGCGCTCGCTCTGGGATCACCCGAAGCGCAAGGAATGGGCAGGCGGCGGCGCGGACATGCCGGGCATCCACTCGATCTGCCTTCACCCCACGGACGCGCGCTCGCTCATGCTCGGCGTCTCGTGCGGCGGCGCATGGCGAACGAGCGACGACGGCGCGACGTGGGAGCTGTCGGCCGAGGGAATGTTTGCAGAATACATGCCTCCGCCGCGCCGAAATGATCCTGCCATCCAGGACCCGCACCGCATCGTGCAGTGCAAGAGCGCTCCGCAACGCCTGTGGTGCCAGCACCACAACGGCGTGTTCCGCTCCGACGACGGCGGCCGCCACTGGAACGAGGTGGCGAACGTGAAGCCGGCGGTGTTCGGCTTCGCCGTCGCGGTGCACCCCACCGATCCCGATACCGCGTGGCTCGTTCCTGCGGTGAAGGACGAGACGCGCATCCCCGTCGACGGCAAGGTCGTGGTCTCGCGCACGCGCGACGCCGGCAAGACGTGGGAGGTGCTCGATCGCGGATTGCCGTCGCCACCGGCCTACGACATCGCGTTCCGGCACGCGCTCGACGTCGACGACCGCGGCACCTCGCTCGCGATGGGCAGCACGACGGGCTCGCTGTGGGTCAGCGACAATGGCGGTGACGAATGGACGTGCCTCTCTTCGCACCTGCCCCAGATCTACGCCGTTCGATTCTCGTGACGCGGGCGTCAGCCTGGCGGGCCCCTACTACCCCCGCCAGCCCGCCAGGAAGCGACGAAAGTCTTCGTGCGCGATCGGGTAGAGCGCGCGCCACTCCGCTTCGAGCGCGTCCGCGTCGACGGAAGGATTCCGCTCCGCGACCATCTCGCGGAGGCGCTTGAAATACGTGTCGAGATGACGCTGCTCGATCTCCGCTGACTTCGATTCGCCGCTCAGCAGATACGCGACGTCCTTCATCCCGCAGCCGCCTCCGACGTACTGGAAGTCGACCGCGGCGACGGCGCGACCGCCCTTCGCGAAGCAGAAGTTCGCGAGCTTCGGGTCGCCGTGAAGGAGCGTCTGGAATTTCGCCTCCCGCAAGCGGCGATCCAGCACGGGCGCCGCCGCGCGCAGCGCTGCGTCGTCGATCGCCGCGAGCTCGTCGAGCCGCGTCGCGAGATGCCAGTACGTGCCCGTCTTCCACAAGCCCTCCGGCGCGACGCCGAGGAACCGCGCATGAAACGACGCTAGCCAGCCGAGGCACACGTCGAGCTCGGCTCCGTTCGCGCGGCGACGCCGCTCCGCAAAGCCCGCGTCGTCGAGGTCCTCCAACACGAGCAGCCACTCGCCGTTCGTCGCGCGACCGTCGATGAACGAGGGAACGCGACACGTCTCGTCGCAGCGCGCGGCGATGGTTCGGTACCACGCCAGCTCCACGTCGTACGAGCGACACTTGCGCGCGTGGGACGCGTCCGCGCGCTTGCCGCGCACGTGCGCCGGCGGCTTCACCGACTTGACGATCGCCGTCGTGCGCTCGGTGCCCGTCAGACGAACGCGGACGATCTCGCCGTAGCCGCTCCACAGCGACTGGATGCGCTCGGCGCGCCGCGCGCTGACCGCGCCGGTCGCCTTCGCTATCCACGCGAGCTCGTCGTCATTCATCGGCGCTCTCTCGCTCACGCGCGACGGAACGTGACGACCAGCACGTCCCGATGCGCGGGTAGCGCCGGATCGAGCCTGGTCAGCGCGGTCACGCCATGGAACACGCGCTCGTCGTCCACGAGCGCGCTGTCCATCGGCTCGGTCAACGTGAAGCTCCCCACCGGACGATGCGCGACGTCCTCCATCATCGTCACGCCGCTCGCGATGTTGACGCGACGCACGAGCATGACGAGCACCCAGTCCACGCCGTCGCGATGCATGCCTTCCGGGGTTGGCAGTCCCTGCTCGTCGCCCGTCTCGATCCGGAATTGATGCACTTCGACATGCCACACGCGAGGACGCGTCGACTCTGGCGTGAGCGCATCGAAGAGGCGATGGCACGTTCCGAGAATGGCACGCATCGCCGGATGAGATGCCGCCGCGTCGGTGATGGGTGAGAACCAACGCGCCACGCCGCCGTTGAGCGCGTTGTAATCGCGACTCTGGTAGTGCGGCTGGTGCGGCTTCCGGTCGATGCCTTCCGGCGAGGCGGCAAACGCCGCGAACCGACGCCTTCGATAGCGGCCTCCGTCGGCCATGAACGTGTCGACGCCGAGGTCGTTCCAGGTCTCCGCGAAGCCGTCCCAGTCCGTGAGCCCAGCCGCTCCGAGGATGGCGCGCATCTGCGGGGCATGGATGAACGCGAATCCATCCCTCGCGAGAGGCTCGGAAAGATCCGTGAGCGGCGCGCTCGATGACGATGAAGACATGTTTCGTTGACCTGAGCCTCGCGAGATCCACCTCTCGTGAAGCATGACGACATCATTCCACACCGGCGCGATGACGGATGCAGTGGTAGATGATCGGGTAGTGATGCGCTTCGGATCGTACAGCGTCATGCGCGCGCCTCTCGCCTCGGTTTTCACCGCGTTCGTTTTCGCCGTCCTCGCATCGAGCTCGCTCGGGTGCGCGGGCAAGCATCAGGAAGCGAAGGTCGCCGAGGCCGATCCCTGGGCCGGCTACAAGGGCACGTACGCGCCCGGCGCTGCCGATGCTCAGCCGAGCGCAGACGAGAAGCCGAAGACCACGGCCGAAGCCGACACGAAGGCCGACACCAAGCCCGAGGCCAAGGCCGACGCGAAGCCGGGAAAGAAGCCCAAGGGCAAGCGAGGCAAGAAGGGCGCGGCGGACGCGACCGCTGCTGCGGATGCGCCCGCTGCCGACAAGGCCGACAAGCCCGCCGACAAGCCTGCCGCCGATCCGAACTCGGCGACCGCACTCTATGGCGACAGCGGCGGCGCCGGCGCCGGCAGCGCGACGACGACGTCCGCGGGCGACGACACGGCCGCGCCCACGCCGAAGAAGCCGAAGAAGAAGGCTGCGAAGAAGAAGAAGCCCGCCGCGCCCGCGCAGTAGCTCAGCGGAGCGCGGCGACGGCTGCGGTCACCTTCGCGATCGAGACCGGCACCGGCGTCTTCAGCTCAGGCGCGAAGATCGCGACGCGCAGCTCTTCGAACGTCCAGCGCAGCTCGGAGGCCGCCGCTCCGTCACGCGCGGTAGCGCGCTTCGCGACGAACGCGGTCCACAGCTTCGTGAACGGCGCGAGCTTGTCGATGTCCTTGCGCGGATCCGTGACCGCGCGCGCGAGCCGAGCCTGCGCCGCCCGCAGGTAGCGCGGGTACTGCTCGAGCGTGGCGAGCGGGATCCGCGTCATCAGATCGACCGGAAAAAGGCCCTCGAGCTGCGCCTGGATGTCGAGGAGCGCCGCGCGACCACTCGGATGCTGCGACGCGCTCCGCAGCGCTTGCAGCGTCTTGTCGAGCTCCTTCGCGACCGGCGTGACGGCATCGGTGAAGACCTTGAACGCCTGCGGAATGCGCGGCGCTCCGGCCGCGAGCAGCGCGTCGAAGGCCGCCTTCGTACGGGGAAGCGGCCGGTCCTCCGCGAGCCCGAACGCCGCGTCGACGATGCGCGCCAGCACCATCGCGCGGAACGCCTCGTTGTCGGTGCGCGACGCCATCGCGCCGTTCGGACGCGCGAACGCTGCGGGGAGCCGCGGAACGATCGACGACACCGCGCCGCGCGACGCGAGCACGAGCAGCCGGCGCACACCCGCGCGCGACGCTGCATCCGCGGCGCCGGAGGACTCCTGGAGGACGAGGTCGACCGACGTTTCGCGATCGACGACGGCGGGATACGTGCGGACCTCGGCGCCGCCCACGCGTCTCACGAAGAACTCGGGCAGCTCGCCGAAATCCCACGTCGTGAGCCCGGTGCGCTCCCACGCCGGCGACGGGGCAGTCTTCTTCCAGACGGCGCGGGCGTGCGCGCCATATCGCTTCAACAGATCGTCGATATCCCGACTCGCGGCGACCAATTTGCCATTCTCGTCCACCACGCGCAGCGTGAGACGAAGATGGGCGGCGACGGCATCGGGACGAAACGCGTCCTCAGGAACGTCGACGCCGGTGAGCGCATGGAGCGCCCGCGCGAGCTGCGGGATCATCGGCCCCTCGAACGGCCTCAGGTCTGGCGCCAGCGTCCGCGCGAGCTCGGGGATCTTCTCGCCGAGGTCGCGGCGCACGTTGCGCGGCAGCTCGTAGAGGAGCGCGGCGATCTTCTCCTGGTGCCAGCCGGGGATCGTCCAGTCGAGCTCACCGGGATCGAGCTGCGGCAAGAGCACGAGCGGCACGGTGAGCGTGATCCCGTCGTCGTCGGCGGAGGGATCGAAGAGGTAGTCCACGCGAACCTGCGCGCCGTGCAGCGTGACGACGTCGGGATAGCTCGCCGGTGAGAGCTCGTCGTCGCCGGTGAGGACGTCCTCGAGCGCGAGGTGGAGCACCTTCGGGTCCTGTTTTTCAGCCTCTTCGCGCCAAGCCTCGAACGTCTTCCCGTTCACGACATCCGGAGAAACGCGGCGGTCGAAGAACGCGAGGAGCGCGTCGTCGTCGGCGAGCATGTCACTCCGGCGCGCCTTGTTGCGCAGGCGCGCCACCTCGCTCAAGAGCTCCTGGTTCTTCGCCTGGAACGAGCCGCGCGTCTGGTACTCGCCGCGCACCAGCGCATGGTCGAGGAACATGAGCCGCGCCTTGGCCGGCGCAACGTTCGCGTAGTCCACGCTCTTGTCGCGGGCCACGGTGAGACCGAAGAGCGTCGAGTGCTCCTTGATCGATGCGCGTGCCGAGCGCTCCGACCAGTGGGGCTCGGAGTAGCTGCGCTTCAGGAGATGCGGTGCCGCCTCGGCGAGCCAGTCGGGCTCGATCTTCGCCGCCACGCGCGCGAAGAGCTGCGTGGTCTCGACGAGCTCGAAGGCCATGATCCACGCCGGTGGTTTCCGGGCGAGCGCCGACGAAGGATGGATTTGAAACTTGGTTTGCTTGGCACCGACGTAAATACGATTCTCGGAATTCCAAGTACCGACTTTGGATAGGAGACCCGTGAGGAGCGCGCGATGGAGCGGATCCTCTCCTGCCTTCTTCTTGCCCGCCGCCTCCTTGTCGAGGCGGAGCTCCCGCACGATGTCCTCGAGCTGGCGATGCACCTCGCCCCATTCGCGGACCCGCACGAACGAGAGGAAGCTCTCCTTGCACGTGCGTCGCAGGTTTGAGGTCCCCTTGCGCTCCGCCTCCTTGACGAATTCCCACAGCCGCAAGAGCCCGATGAAGTCGGAGCGTTCGTCGCGGAAGCGGCGATGGAGATCGTCGGCCTTCTGCTGCAGCTCGCGCGGCCTCTCGCGCGGGTCCTGGATGTTGAGCGCGGCGGCGACGACCAGGATCTCGCGGAGGCAGCCGAGGTCCGCGCCCGCCATGATCATGCGCGCGATCCGCGGATCGACTGGGAACCGCGCGAGGCGCTGCCCGAGCGGCGTGAGCTCGCGCTGCGGCGTCGGCAGAAGGGCGCCGAGCTCCTCGAGGACGCGATAGCCCTCGGCGATCGCCTTGGGCTGCGGCGGATCGAGGAACGGAAAGTCCTCGACGTCACCGAGCCCGAGCGACTTCATCCGCAAGATGACGCCGGCGAGACCGGTGCGCTTGATCTCGGGATCGGTGAATGCCGAGCGCGCCGCATAGCTCTGCTCGTCGTAGAGACGCACGCAGATCCCGTCCCGAACACGACCGCATCGGCCCTTGCGCTGATCGGCGCTGGCCTGGGAAATGGCCTCGATCTGCAGGCGCGTGGTCCCGGAGCGCGGGTCGTACCGCGAGAGCCGCGCGATGCCGGTGTCGACGACGTAGACGATGCCGGGGATGGTCACCGACGTCTCCGCGACGTTGGTGGCGAGGATCACGCGGCGCTGCGGAATGCTCGCGAAGACCTTCGCCTGATCGGAGGCGGCGAGCCGCGCGTACAGCGGCTGGATGACGGTGTGCCGCAGGTTGCGTGAGACGAGCTCGTTCTCGGCCTCGCGGATCTCCCGCTCGCCGGGAAGGAACACGAGGATGTCGCCCTGCGGGTCGAGCGACGTCACGTTCGCGACGGCGTCGCCGACCGCCTCCGCGAGGTCGGCGTCGTCGCGCGGCGGCTCGTACAGCACGTCGACGGGATACGTGCGGCCCTCGACCTGGATGACCGGCGCGCCGCCGAACAGCTCGGAGAAGCGCGCGGTGTCGATGGTGGCCGAGCTGATGATCACCTTGAGATCGGGGCGCTCCGGCAGGATCCGCTTCAGCCAGCCGAGGAGGAAATCGATGGTGAGCGTGCGCTCGTGCGCCTCGTCGATGACGAGCGTGTCGTAGCGTCGCAAGAGGCGATCGCCGTGGATCTCCGCGAGGAGGATGCCGTCGGTCATGAACTTCACGTACGTCGCGGGAGACGTGCGGTCGTCGAAGCGGACCTGATAGCCGACATCCGTGCCGAGTGGCGTGCCGAGCTCGGCCGCGACGCGCGCCGCGACGCTGGTCGCGGCGATGCGACGCGGCTGCGTGACGCCGATGATCTTCTCGAGACCGCGGCCCATCGCGAGCGCGATCTTCGGGAGCTGCGTGGTCTTTCCCGAGCCCGTCGCGCCCGCGACGATGACGACCTGGTTCTGGTCGATCGCCGTGGCGATGTCGGCGACCCGCGCCGAGATCGGGAGCTCCGGGGGAAACGCGGGCGCCAAGGGGGGCGACGGATCCCTCGTGGATCCAGAGTCGTCGCGTTCGTCGCCCGTCATCCGCCTAGCGAGATAGCATCTCTCGCACGATGATCGGCAAGTCACTTCGCGAGCGGAACACGCTGGGCAAGCTACCTCCGGAGCGCGCGGTGGAGCTGCTCACGGACGCGCTTCCCGACGTGGCTCAGAACCTCGTCCTGGTTCGCAGAAAGGACGCGCGCATGATCGCGTGCGTGTTCCTCGCCGCCGACAAGCCGAGCGTGCGTCTGTGCAAGGAGCTCGGATTCGCCCTGAAACCAGGGGCAACGGCGGTGTTCGGCCTCTTGGGCGAGGACGCCGCGCGCATCCTCCCTTCGCTCGACGAAGCGCAGCGAGAGTGGCTCGACCTGCCGTGCGGAACGCGGGAGACGAAGGTCTTCCTGGTAGCGGACGGCGGCACGGCGTTCGTCTCCATCGAGACGAGCGAAGGCAAGGTCCGGATGACGGCGAAGCCCTGACCGCGTCGCTCAGAGCAGCTTGAACGAATCCATGAACTTCTTCACGACGTCCTCACCGACGCCACCGCTGTCGAGCGTGGACACGATCAACGAGTAGAGGCGCTGCTTGACGAGATAGAGGCGCGAATAGATCCGGAGCGGCGTTCCGGAGATGTTGCGCCGCAAGATGAGCACGCGTCCGGGGTGTCCGCCGGCGAGCGTCACCGATCGTTTGTGGAGGACCTCGGTGGTGCCGCGTCGCGGCTTGTTCTCCTGCTCGTCGAACAGCTCGTCGGGCTTCGCGCTCGCCTCCTCCGAGTGATCGGTGAACCCAGCGAGAAAGGACACCTGCCCTCCCGGCACATCCACCACCGCCTGCGAAAAGCTGAGCATGTCCTCCTCGAGCGGCAACACGGTGACCTTGGGCTCGCCGGGAAAGAGCACGCTGAAATGATCCCCGCGGTAGGTCTTCCAAACCCAAGCGGCAACGGGCAGCAGCCCGCTGTCGACCTCGGCGATCGCCCTGGGCACCGCCGCGTCCCCCGCCCTCTCTCCCGCACCCGCTCCCGCACCCGCACTCGCACTCGCACTCGCACTCGCTCTCGCGCCCGCACTCGCACTCGCACTCGCGTCCGCCCCCGCCCTCTCCCCACGCGAGCATCCACCCATCGCGATCATCGCGCCGACCACCAACACGCGCCACGCACGCATCACCACCCCACCGGCGGATCCTCGGTCCCAGGCGCCCCGTGCAAATACGGTTCGAGGTGCGGCCGTGCCTCCTCCGTCAGAAAATCCGTGATTACCTCGATCCCCGCCTCGCGCAGCATCTCGATCCCGCGTCCCTGGTTCTTGGGATGCGGATCGATCATCGCCACGTACACCTTGCCGATGCGCCGCGCGATCATGTCCTTCGCGCACGAAGGCGTTCGCTGGTGGAACGCGCAAGGCTCGAGCGTGACGAATGCGATGACGTCGTCGAGATCGCCCTCGACCTGACGCAGCGCCATCGGCTCGGCGTGCGGCTGATACGGCGGCTGCGTGTGCCCGCGCGCGATGATCTCGCCGTTGCGCACGAGCACGCATCCGACGGGCGGATTGGGGCGGCACGCAGGCAGCGCCTTCTTTCCCTCTTCGATCGCCGCGCGCATGAACTGCGCGT